>Ga0207691_10001142_pt1 | contig 26346 bp, 26 predicted proteins | sample KBSM13metaG_FD_184327 | JGI IMG/M metagenome (GOLD analysis project Ga0207691, IMG submission 184327) | Miscanthus rhizosphere microbial communities from Kellogg Biological Station, Michigan, USA - KBS M1-3 metaG (SPAdes) (version 2) | ecosystem: Host-associated > Plants > Roots > Rhizosphere >...
CTCGCTCACCTGCGGCTCGAGCAGGGCAAGTGGGAGGAGGCGCGGCGCCTCGCGGAGAAGGCGTCCGCCGAGTTCGCCGCCGCCGGCCGCAAGTCGGATCAGGCGGGCGCCGGCGCGGTCGACGCCGAGGCGATGCTGCTCGGCAGAAAGCGTGACGAGGCGAAAGCGAGCGCCGACGCGGCGCGCGCGCTGCTCGGCGACGAAGCATCCGCCGACGCGCGCGTACCCGTGCTCCTGGCCAGCGCCCGGGTGGAGAGCGCGCTCGGGCGTCCGGACGCGGCGCGCACGGACGTCGAGGCCGCGTCCCGTCTCGCGGCGAAGGCGGCCTGGCAGTCGCTCATCCTCGAATCCCGACTCGCCGTCGCGGAGCTCGACGCGACCGCGCGACCCTCCGCCGCCCCTGCCGAGGCGGGCTCGCTCGCGGGCGACGCGCGATCACTGGGCTTCGAGCGGATCGCGAAACGCGCGGAAAGGCTCGCCCCGCCAGCCCGCTGAGTCAGGCCGGCGTCAGGTCCGCGTAGCGGGCGACGAACTTCTTCTTGCCGGCGCGGTCGAAGTACACCGTCAGGCGCGTCTCCTCGCCCGAGCCCTCTTCGCCCAGGATCACGCCGTAGCCGTAGCGGGGATGGCGCACGCGCCGGCCGCGGCGGAGCGGACGGTCGTCGACTTCCTGGCTCTCGTCCTCGGCGGCCACATGGGCCGCCGGAAAGAAGGTCCGTTTCGAAAACGCGGCGGCCGACGGGCGTCCGAAGAGGCGCTCTTCGATGGCCGAGGCCGGGATCTCCTCGACGAAACGCGAAGGACGCCGCGGCTCGACGCGCCCGTAGACCAGCCGACGGTCGGCCAGCGTCACGGTCAGCGAGTCCTTGGCACGCGTCATCCCGACGTAGAGGAGCCGTCGCTCCTCCTCCAGCTCTTCCTCATCCTCCGCGGACTGGCCGTGCGGGAGGTAGCCCTCCTCGAGGCCGACCAGAAACACTTGCGCGAACTCGAGGCCCTTCGCCGCGTGCAGGGTCGAGAGCGTCACCGCCCCGCCGCTCTCGATGGCGTCCTCGTTCGTCGCGAGCGAAACCGTGTCCAGGTACTCCGCCACCGTGGCGTCCTCGGCGTTGCGTCGCTCGAACTCTCGGGCCGACGACAGCAGCTCCCGAATGTTCTCGCGGCGCGCGACGTCCTCGCGATCCTCCGAGCCCTCGTAGAGAGAACCGTACCCGGTGACCGCGAGCAGGTGCTCCAGAAGCGCCGACGGAGACTCGCTCTCGGCCCGCTTGTGCAGGTCCTCCACGACGTCGCGGAAGCGCGCGAGCGCCGTCTTCGCCCGGTCGGGGATGCCCTGCGGATTCGCCGAGGCTTCCCACCAGGACTTGCCGGTTTCCCGGACCGCTGCGGCGAGCTTGTCCAGGGTCGCGGCGCCGATGCCGCGGGCGGGCACGTTGACGACGCGGCGAAACGCGAGATCGTCCTCGGGCCGGGCCGCGAGCTTCAGATAGGCGAGGACGTCCTTGACCTCGGCGCGCTCGTAGAACTTCATGCCGCCGACCACGACGTAGGGGATCTTCCGGCGGACCATCTCTTCCTCGAAGGGCCGCGACTGGGCGTTGGTGCGGTAGAGGATCGCGGACTCCCCCGGGGCTCGTCCCGAGCCCTCGATCTCGCGCGCCACGGCTTCGACTTCGGTGCGATCTTCTTCGAACCGCCAGAGCCGGACGGCGTTTCCGTCGCCGCGATCGGCTCTCAACCGCTTCTCGCGCCGCCGGCGGTTGTGCGAGACGACGCCCGAAGCCGCCGCCAGGATCTTCGCGGTCGACCGATAGTTCGATTCGAGAGCGATGACGCGAGCCCCCGGGAAATCCTCTTCGAAGCGGAGGATGTGCTCGATCTCGGCGCCGCGCCAGCGATAGATCGACTGGTCCTCGTCGCCGACCGCGCAGAGGGAATCCGCCTGCATGCCGAGGAGCTTGACGAGCGCGTCCTGCGATGAGTTGGTGTCCTGGTATTCGTCGATCAACAGGTGTCGCAGGCGCCGGCGCTCCTCGGCCGCGACGGCCGCGTTGGAGGAGAGGAGCCGCACCGAGCGGCCGATCAAATCGTCGAAGTCGAGGGCCCCCGATGCCGCGAGCTTCTTCTCGTAGAGGGCATAGATCCGGGCGGTCCGCTCGCCGGCAAAGTCCGTCTGCTGGGCGGTGAAACGCTCGACCGAGACGAGGGCGTTCTTGGCCGAGGAGATCCGGGATCGCACGGAGTTGGCCGGGAGCATGTCGGTCGAGATCCCGAGCTCCTCCATGGCTTCCTTGACCAGGCTGAGCTGATCGGAGGAGTCCGCGATCGAGAACCGCGGCGGCAGATTCGCCTCCCGGTAGCGGCGGCGCAGGAAACGCAGGCACCAGGAGTGGAAGGTCCCGACGAACGAGCCGAGCGCCGCCCCTCCGGCGAGAGCCTGGGCCCGTTCGCGCATCTCTCCGGCCGCCTTGTTCGTGAACGTGACGGCCGCGATCGTACGCGGGTCCGTTCCGGAGCGGACGAGCCGCGCGAGCCGGTGCGTGATGACGCGGGTCTTGCCCGAGCCGGCGCCGGCGAGCACGAGGAGCGGCCCCTTCTCGTGGAGGACCGCTTCGCGCTGTTCGGGATTCAGCTTCGAAAGGAAATCCGGGTCGGACACCGGCGGATCATACCGCCTCGAAACGCTACTCCACCGTCACGGACTTCGCGAGGTTGCGCGGCTGATCGACGTCGCAGCCGAGGCGCACGGCGACGTGGTACGCGAAGAGCTGCAGCGGGATCACCGAGATGATCGGCTGGAGCTCCGGAATCGTTTCGGGGACCTGGATGACATGGTCGGCGATCGCCGCGACTTCGTCGTCGGGCCGCGTGGCGAGCACGATCGCGATGCCGTCGCGCGACTTGACCTCGCGCAGGTTCGAGAGCGTCTTCTCGCGCCATGCGTCGTGCGGCGCGAGCACGAAGACCGGCAGGTTCTCGTCGACGAGGGCGATCGGCCCGTGCTTCATCTCTCCGGCGGGATAGCCCTCGGCGTGGATGTAGGAGATCTCCTTGAGCTTCAGGGCGCCCTCGAGCGCCACGGGATAGTGGAGACCGCGGCCCAGGAAGAGGAAGTCCCGCGCGTGCTGGTAGCGGCGTGCGAGCTCTTCGATCTGGGGCTCGATGGCGAGGGTGTCGCCGATCGCCTTGGGAAGGTGCGCCAGGGCGCGCCGCTCCTCGGGAGAAAGCACGGGCGCGAGACCCCGCGAGGCGCGCAACTTGGCCGCGAGCAGGTAGAGCACCGACAGCTGCGTGGTGAAGGCCTTGGTCGAGGCCACGCCGATCTCGGGCCCCGCGTGTGTGGCATAGACGGCGTCGGCCATGCGCGCGATCTGGCTTCCAGGCACGTTCACGATGGCGCCGATCGGCGAGCCCGAGCGCCGGGCTTCGGAAAGGGCCGCGACGGTGTCGGCGGTTTCCCCGGACTGTGAGATGCCGATCGTCAGCGTCTTTCCGTTCACGACCGGCCGCCGGTAGCGGAACTCGCTGCTGTAATCGACCTCGACGGGAATCCGGGCCATGCCCTCGATGAGGAACTTCCCGACGAGGCCCGAGTGCCAGGACGTCCCGCAGGCCAGCAGCAGGACGCGGTCGTAGCCCTGGACCTTCTCGGGGGTCAGAAGCGGCGAATCGATGTACAGCTCCCCCGTCTCGAGGGAGACCTTCCCGCCGAGAGACTCGGCCACCGCTGTCGGCTGCTCGTGGATCTCCTTGGCCATGAAGTGGCGGTAGCCGCCCTTCTCCGCGGCCACGGCATCCCACATGATGCGGTGGACCTGCCGCTCGAGACGGGCGCCTTCGGCGTTGTGGATGGCCACGCCCTTCGTGTCGACGCGCGCCACGTCCCCGTCCTCGAGGAAGATGACGTCGCGCGTCCACGGAACGAGCGCCACGGGGTCCGAGGCGACGTAGTTTTCGCCATCGCCGATTCCCAGGGCAATCGGCGGGCCGGAGCGGGCGGCCACGAGCACGCCGGGCTCGCGGCTCGAAGACACGAGCACGGCGTAAGCGCCGGTCAGCTTCTTCACCGCCGCTCGCACCGCCGCGTCGAGGTCGCCCTGGAAGGCCGCCTCGACCTCGTGCGCGAAGACCTCGGTGTCGGTCTCGCTGTGGAAACGATGGCCGAGCTTCGCGAGCGCGGCCTTGCGCTCGGCGAAATTCTCGAAGATGCCGTTGTGGGCGACGACGATCTGGCCGGTGCAGTCGGTCTGGGGATGGGCGTTGAGCTCCGTCGGCCGTCCGTGCGTCGCCCAGCGCGTGTGCCCGATCCCGGTCGTCCCGACGGCGGGCTCGAGGCTCAGCTTCTCGACGAGGTTTCCGAGCTTGCCCGGGGACCGGTGGATCGTGAATCCGCCGTTCGAGAGGGTGGCGATCCCGGCCGAGTCGTAGCCGCGGTACTCGAGTCGCTTGAGACCCTCGATCAGGAGAGGCCCGACTTCACGTGGACCGGTGATTCCGACGATTCCGCACATGGGTCACCTCGAGAAGAAATGCCGCAGCCGATTCGGCCCCGGCCCGCGCGTTGTCATGGAACGCCGTATTGTAGCAGCCGAACGGGCGAGTCTCAGGGGGCCGGCGGGATCCTCGAGAACGCCACGTCGAAGTTCTGGTTCACTCCGAGATGGTGGTAAACGCCGGAGAGCGAGTCGCTTCCGGGGTCGTACGTGAGCGTGTAATAGCTCCCGGGATAGCCGCGATCCTGGAGCTCCAGAAAGACTCGGAGCAACCCGTCCACCATCCCCGATTCGGCGCGTTCGACGTGGATCGGACCCGGATTGAGATAGCGGGCGTCGAGCTTCCCGGACGGCGCGACGCTCGCGATCTCGATCGTGTAGTCCGAATCGCTCCGCAGCCAGCGGCCGACGAGACGGTCGGGCGCGGGGACCGCCGGGACGGCGGCCGCGGGCGCCGCCGTCGGAGAGGCCGAGGCTCCGACGGGTGCCTCGCGCGCCCGGCACGCCATGGTGGCGGCCACGATGAGGATCGCAGCAAGCTTCATCGCGCGCCTATTTCTTCGGCGGCGCCGCGGGTGTCGGCGCCGGCGTCGTCCGGAGCATCGGGAACGTCTCCTCGATCTTCCGCGCGGAAACGAGACTCCTCGGTCGCATCGTGCCCTCCGGTTTTCGGCTGTCGAACGGGACGGTGTCGTTCGCTCCCCCTCTCATTCTCGGAGAGCGACTCCGCCGGATTCTTTATATCGCAGCAGCGCGGCCCCAACGGGCCGCGCGTGATTCAATGGCGCCGGACCGCCGACGATGAGCTCCGATCGCCCGCGCTCGGAAAACTACGAGCCGTACCGCAGTCTGCTGACGATCAACGGCGGCTCTTCGAGTCTCAAATTCGCCGTGTTCTCCTCCGGTTCGGCGCTTCGGCGCAAACTCTCCGGCCGGATCGAGCGCATCGGGACGCCGCAGGCCGCGCTCGAGGTCTCCGACGCGAGGGGACGGCCGGTGGCGAGTCTCGAAATCGCCGCCGGGGATCACGCTCACGCGGCGGAGCGGCTGGCGGACTGGCTGGACACACAGGCGGACATCCTTCCGATCGCCGCGGTGGGTCATCGCATCGTGCACGGCGGGTTGAAGCTGACCGAACATCAGCGTGTGACCGAGGCCGTCCTCGAAGCGCTCCGCGCAAACCGGTCGCTCGATCTGGCACACCTTCCGCAAGAGATCGCCATGATCGAAGTCTTGGAGCGCGCCTGGCCGGGAGTACCGCAGATGGTCTGTTTCGACACCGCCTTTCATCGGGATCTGCCTCGGGTATCCCAGCTGCTTCCGATCCCACGGACCTACATCGACGCGGGCTTTCGCCGGCTCGGCTTTCACGGGTTGTCCTACGAGTACCTGCTGGGCGAGCTGCGCCGCGTCGCGGGCGAAGCCGCCGACGGCCGCGTGATCCTGGCCCATCTCGGCTCGGGGGCGAGCCTCGCCGCAGTCCATCGCGGCCGTCCGGTCGACACGACGATGGCCTTCACGCCCACGGCCGGCGTGGTCATGGGGACGCGGCCCGGCGACCTCGATCCGGGCCTGCTCCTGCACCTCGAGCGTATGGAAGGGCGACAGCCCGAGGACATGGACCGTTTCGTGAGCGAGAAATTCGGACTCTTCGGAGTTTCGGGCGGGACGTCGGACATGCGGGACCTTCTCGCGCGCGTGGGGACCGACGTGCGCGCGGCGGAAGCGGTCGAGCTCTTCGTCTACCAGATCGCCAAAACCGTGGGCGCCTACGCGACGATCCTCGAAGGACTCGACACGCTCGTCTTCAGCGGAGGGATCGGCGAGCGGTCGGCCGCGATCCGCAGTCGTATCTGTGCGCGCCTCGCGGCGTGGGACGTGCGCATCGACGAGTCTCGCAATGCCGCGGGCGCCGCGGCCATCTCGACCGGCGCGAGCTCCGTGACGGTCCGCGTGATCCCCACAGACGAGGAGATCGTGATCGCCCGCGCCGTCCGCGCGATGCTGGAGGATGCATGACGAGCCCCGACGCGACCCTGCTCTCGAGGATGGACGCCTATTGGCGCGCCGCCAATTACCTTTCGGTCGGACAGATCTACCTTCTCGACAACCCCCTGCTGCGAGTGCCGCTCGAAGCGAAGCACGTCAAGCCGCGGCTGCTGGGCCACTGGGGAACCTCCCCGGGCCTCAACCTCATCTACGTCCACTGCAACCGCCTGATCCGCGAACACGATCTGAACGCGATCTACATCACCGGGCCCGGGCACGGAGGCCCGGCCCTCGTGGCCAACGTCTATCTCGAAGGGACCTACACCGAGGTGTATCCACACGTCACCCGCGACGAAGCGGGCCTGAAGACGCTGTTCCGGCAGTTCTCGTTCCCCGGGGGCATCCCCAGCCACGTCGCCCCCGAAACACCCGGCTCGATCCACGAAGGCGGCGAGCTCGGTTACTCCCTGAGTCACGCCGCCGGCGCCGTTCTCGACAATCCGGATCTCCTCGTCGCCTGCGTCATCGGCGACGGCGAGGCCGAGACAGGACCGCTCGCGACGGCGTGGCACTCCAACAAGTTCCTCGATCCCGTTCACGATGGAGCGGTCCTGCCCATCCTTCATCTCAACGGATACAAGATCGCGAATCCCACGATCTTCGCGCGCATCCCCCATGCGGAGCTCGAACAGTTCATGCGCGGCTGCGGATGGGACCCGCTCTTCGTCGTCGGAAACGAGCCCGAGGACGTGCACCGCCAGATGGCCGCCGCCCTGGACACGTGCCTCGGACGTATCCGGGAGATCCAGGAGGGGGCGCGAACGCGCGGCGCCCCCGGTCGCCCGCGCTGGCCCATGATCGTCCTGCAGACGCCGAAAGGCTGGACGGGACCAAAGAGCGCGGACGGGAAGCCCGTCGAGGGAACCTTCCGCGCGCACCAGGTGCCCCTGTCCGATCCGCACAAGAATCCGGAGCACCTGAGACAGCTGGAGGCGTGGTTGCGCAGCTACCGGCCCGACGAGCTCTTCGACGCCGGCGGACGCTTCGTCCCGGACCTTCAAGAGCTCGCTCCGGAAGGCGAGCGCCGCATGGGCGCGAACCCGAACGCGAACGGCGGCCTGCGGCTGCGCGAGCTGCGGCTCCCGGACTTCCAGAGCTACGCGGTCGAGGTGCCGTCGCCGGGGAAGGAGGACGCGCAGGCGACGCGCGTTCTCGGGACGTTCCTGCGCGACGTCATGAAGCTCAACGACGCGGAGCGGAACTTCCGTCTCTTCGGCCCGGACGAGACGCTTTCAAACCGTCTCAACGCCGTGTTCGAGACCACGAATCGGCAGTGGGAAGCCGAGACCCAGCCCTACGACGAGTTCCTCGCGCCGGAAGGCCGCGTCATCGAGGTCCTGAGCGAGCACCAGTGCCAGGGTTTTCTCGAAGGGTATCTGCTCACGGGGCGCCACGGCCTCTTCAACAGCTACGAAGCCTTCATCCACATCGTGGATTCGATGTTCAACCAGCACGCCAAATGGCTGAAAGTCACCCGCGAGCTGCCCTGGCGCGCCCCGATCGCGTCCCTGAACTACCTCTTGTCGTCGCACGTCTGGCAGCAGGACCACAACGGATTCACACACCAGGATCCCGGCTTCATCGACGTGGCCTGCAACAAGAAGGCGGAGGTCGTCCGCGTCTACCTGCCCCCCGACGCCAACACGCTTCTGTCCGTAATGGACCACTGCCTCCGGAGCCGCCACTACGTGAACATTGTGGTCGCCGGCAAGGCGCCGTCTCCGCAGTGGCTCACGATGGACGCGGCGGTCCGGCACTGCACTGCGGGAATCGGAGCCTGGGACTGGGCCAGCAACGACGCGGGAGGCGAGCCCGACCTCGTGATGGCCGCCGCCGGCGACGTGCCCACCCTCGAGATGCTCGCGGCCGTGACGATCCTCCGGCGCCTGCTGCCGAAGCTCAAGATCCGCACCGTCAACGTCGTCGACCTCATGAAGCTCCAGCCGCAGAGCGAACATCCGCACGGCCTGTCCGACGACGAGTTCGACGCTCTCTTCACGAAGAACAAGCCGATCATCTTCGCGTACCACGGCTATCCCTGGCTGATCCATCGCCTCGCCTATCGGCGGACCAATCACAAGAACCTGCACGTCCGCGGATACAAGGAGGAAGGCACGATCACGACGCCGTTCGACATGACGGTGGTTAACGACATCGATCGGTTCCATCTCGCGCAGGACGCCATTCGGCGGCTTCCCCGCCTCGCGGCCCGGGCGCCGAAGCTCCTCCGGCAGCTCGACGAGAAGCTCTCCGAGCACCATCGCTACATCCGCGAGCACGGGCAGGACATGCCCGAGATCCGGAACTGGCGCTGGGGCTCGGGCGAGACGAGCGGCTAGGCGCTCTTCGACTTCTTCGCCTTGCGGCTCGCGGCCCAGCCGGGCTTGTTGACCTGCGGAACCCGCGAAAGAGCCAGAGCCCCGTCCGGCACGTCCTGGGTGACCGTGGTCCCGGCGGCGACGTAGGCGCCGGCGCCGACGGTCACGGGCGCGACGAGCTGCACGTCGGTCCCGACGAACGCACCCTCGCCGATCTTCGTGGGGTGCTTCTTCTCGCCGTCGTAATTGCAGGTGATGACCCCGGCGCCGATGTTGGATCCAGCGCCCACGTCCGCGTCCCCGAGATAGGCGAGGTGCTGCGCCTTGGCGCCCTTGCCGATGCGCGTGTTCTTCGTCTCGACGAAGTTGCCGATGCGGGCATCCTCCTCGATGATCGACTTCGGACGAAGGCGGGAGAAGGGGCCCACACGCGCGCGCGGGCCGATCGTCGAGCTCTCGCTTTCGCAGTGCGGCCCGACCGCGGCGTTTGCCGAAACGAAGGTGTCGACGAGCCGCGTGAACGAGAAGATCTCGCATCCTTCCTCGAGGACCGTCGCGCCCTCCAGCGACACGAACGGATGCAGGATCACGTCGGGCGCGAGGCGGACGGAGGGGCCGATGCGGACGGTCGCGGGATCCAGCACCGTCACACCGGCGTCGAGGGCGTTCTCGACGGCGCGGCGGCGCTCCAGTTCTTCGGCCGCGGCGAGATCGCGGCGGGTGTTGACGCCCCACGCTTCGCGCCAATCCTCGGCGGCGACCGCCTCGACCTTTCCGCCGCCTCGGGCCAGCAGCTCCACGGCGTCGGTCAGGTAGTACTCGCCTCCGATGGGGTTCTTCCGCACGCCGGAGAGAGCCCGTCCGAGCGCGCCCGGCGCGAAGCAGTAGACGCCGGCATTGACCTCCGCGATCGATTTCTGTTTCGGCGACGCGTTCTTCGCTTCGACGATCCGCTGCACGCGGCCGCGGGCGTCGCGCACGACGCGCCCGAAGTCGCCGGGCTCCGGAGGCCGGAAGGAGAGGAACGCCAGATCCAGTCCCTTCGCCGCGCGCAGGGCGACGAGCTCCGCGAGCGTCCGCTCCGTCAAGAGCGGCGTGTCTCCCGCGAGAATCAGGATCGGACCGGCTCCCTCCCCCAGCGCCGGAAGGGCCTTGCGGGCGGCATCGCCCGTGCCGAGCGGGGAATCCTGCACGACGAAGTCGATCTTGCGTCCGGCGAGCGAGGCCTCGACCCGGGCCCGGTCGACTCCGACGACGACGATTACCCGTTCCGGGGAGAGACCCTCGACCGAAGCCAGCACCGCGTCGAGAAGAGTCCGGCCTCCGACGCGATGGAGAACCTTCGGCAGGGAGGAGCGCATCCGCGATCCCACGCCGGCCGCGAGGATCACGACGCGCGGCGGAAGCGCGGGAGACGCCGGCGCGCCGGGCGTTTTCCGACGGCCGCCCGAACGCCGTTTCATCGGATCAGTATAGGCCGGCGTCGCGACACGGTCGCGGGGGCGGGCCTATGCGGAAAGCAGCTTCTGGAACTCGGGAGCCTCGCGGACCGGGTCGAAGTCGCGGTCATGCCGAGCAAGCACCCGGTGACGCTGGTCTTCCTCGATCGCCTTCCGCAGGTGGCCGAGCGCCGTCTCGAGATCGCCCTGCTGCGCGTAGCAGCACGCGAGCAGGAAATCGACCTTGCCTCCGCCGTTCTTGCGGGCGGCGCGGTTGAGGTGCTCGATCGCCTCGGCCACGTTGCCCCGGTTCTTCTCGAGAACCGCGGCGTAGTAGAAGTCCTCGGGCTCGGTCAGGGCCGGGCGCGGGTCGCGCCGTTGCCTCTCGCAGATCTGGACGTAGACGCGCGCCCGGTCGACGAGCTCCCGCTCGTCCGGGTACTTCTGGATGAGATCCAGGAAATGGCGCTCGGCTTCTTCGAGCTTCTTCTTCTGGAGAGCGGAGACGCCGCGGTCGTAGTCCTTCCGGGCGTTCTCGGTGTGCTTGGAGAGCTCTTTCAGCGTCTGGGCCTTTTTCGGAGCGGGAGCGTCGGCGGCCGGTCCTCCGAGGAGCCCGAGCTTCTCCATTTTCTTCTCGAGCTCGTCGATCCGGACCGACAGGGCGTCGGCCAGCGCCTGGACGCTCATCTTCTCGGCATTGTCTTTGAGGAACCTGAGTTCCGCTTCCGCCCAGCGCTTGGTCATCGCGTTCGCTACCTCCAGGCCGCTTTGTGAAAAACGGCGTATTGTAGGGACCCGTAGAGCGGCTGTCAAATGCACGGAATGTGCCGGGCCGTCCGCCGCGTTGATTCACGACAGACCCGAGGTCACACATGCACAAAACCGCTTCCATCGTCCTCGCCGTGTGTCTCACTGTCCTCGCGACGGCTTCAAGGTCCGCCGAGGCCGCCGACAAGGCCCTGACCGCCACGGGCACGATCCGGACGGTCCAGGCGAGCTCCCGAATGGTCGTCGTCGCCCTCAGCGACGGCGGCGAGGCCCGGTTCTCCTGGAACGACGACACCAAAATCACCGGAGTGCTCGCTCCGGGAGCGAAGATCACGGTCCGCTACGTCCTCGGAAACGGGGGAGAAAACGTCGCGCTCCAGATCACCGTGCCGCGTTCCTGACCCTTCGGCGCCCGAGCTTCCCGCGCACCCGTCTCAGGTAGAATCACCGCGCGCGCGGCCGAGCCGCGGCGAGGAGGAATCCGGATGGGGATGTACATCATCGCGGAGCCGTGCGTCGGCACCAAGGACACCGCCTGCGTGGACGTGTGTCCGGTCGACTGCATCCATCCGCGTAAGGACGAGGCCGGCTTCGAGGCGGCCGAGATGCTCTACATCGACCCCGACGTCTGCATCCAGTGCGGAAATTGCGAGCCCGCCTGCCCGGTGACCGCGATCTTCACGGAAGAGACGATCCCCGACAAGTGGAAGCAATTCCTGCAGGTCAACGCGGACTGGTACAAGAAGTAGGGCCGACCAGCCACATTTGAGTTACCGCCGGCCTTCGGCCGGCGTTGCCTACTGCCGGGGGTTTGCCTCCGGTGGTCGGCTCAGTACCCTCGCGAAGAACGCGTCCGTCCGCGCGTCGGCGTCCTTCGCGTCGGCGGGACGGAACACCTTCGGATCTTTCGAGGACGCGAAGGCGTGGCCGGCCTCGGGATAGATCTTGAAGTCGACGCTCTTGCCGGCCTTCTTCGCCTCGGCGGCGAAGGCCTCGACGTCCTGGACCGGAATGCCCTGATCCTTTCCGCCGAAATTGCCGAGGAGCGGCACCTTGAGGGCCGCGATCGTGGCCGGATCGGTCATGAGATGGCCGTAGTACATGACCGCGCCGGCGAGCGTGGGCTCGGCGACGGCGAGATCGAGCGCCAGCCCGCCGCCCATGCACCAGCCCACGACGCCGATCCTGGCGCCGTCGACCTCGGGACGGGAGCGCAGGTAGGCGACGGCGGCCTTCATGTCGCGCAGGGCGCGGTCGTTCGGCATGCCGCGCATCAGCTGGTGCGCGGTGTCGCCATCTTCGGCCACTTTGCCGCGGTAGAGGTCCGGCGCCAGCGCGACGTAGCCCTGTTTCGCGAATGCGTCGGCCTTTCCCTTCACGAAGTCGTTCAAGCCCCACCACTCGTGGATCACCACGATGGCCGGCTTCTTGCCGCCGCCTTCCGGCACCGCGAGGTATCCGGAGATCGTCTCGGATCCGCTGGGGAACGAGACCGGCGTGCCGGCGCGCGCGAGACTCGAGATCACGAGGACGCCGGCGAGCGCGAGACCGAGCTTTCTGAGCATGCTGCCTCCGTGCGCTAATCTTATTGCGGTGGAGCTGCTCTTCCCCATCGCCGAAGCCGATCCCGAGTCGCGGCTCCAGCTTCTCTACGACCGCCTCGCGGCCCGTTTCGGATTCGATCCGGCGCGCGTCCGGCTGTCGCGCCGCAAGCTGACGGGCGGCGAGATCGTCTACGGCTACGGATCGCCGCACCGGATCGTGATTTCCGCTCACCTCGCTCCCACCGAGCAGGAGGACACGCTGCGCCACGAAGCCGCGCACGCCTGGGCCTTTCGTCTCGACGGGCCGCGCTCGGGGCACGGCCGCCTCTTCCGCCGGCTCTCGCGCACGCTGGGGGCGAAGGACGGAGGCGCCCCCGAGACTCCGGCCTTGCGCTCTTTTCGTGAGAAGCGTGCCCGCGTCGTGTACCGCTGCGAGGGCTGCGGGCGGCTCTTCCGGCGCTTCCGCGCCTTCCGGGGAGCGCGCGAATGTCTCGCCTGCCACCGGGCGGGGCGTCCGGCTCGACTGCGGAAGCTTCGCACGTGACGTTTCCTCCGGGCTATCGCATCGGCCACGCCACGGACGCGGCGCGGCGGACCGGATGCACGGTGATCCTCCCGCCGCCGGGCACGATCGCGGCGGTCGACGTGCGCGGCGGCGCTCCGGGAACCCGCGAGACCGGCCTCTTCACTCCCGGCAATCTCATCTCCGAGATCGACGCCCTCGTCTTCGCGGGAGGAAGCGCCTTCGGCCTGGCCGCCGCGACCGGCGTCACGGAGTGGCTCGCCGAACGCGGCGTGGGGCGCGCGATCGGTCCGGCACGGGTGCCCATCGTCTCCGGCGCCGTGCTCTTCGACCTGGCCGTGGGCGACCCGAGGGCACATCCGGACGCCGCGATGGGCCGCACGGCCTGCGACTCCGCCGCGGAGGCCTCGGGCGCTCGTCCCGTCGAGTGCGGACGCGTGGGTGCCGGCGCCGGCGCGATGGTCGGCAAGCTGCTCGGCATCGAGCGCGCCGCGGAAGGCGGCGTCGGCGTGGCCTCGGTGACGCTGCCGGACGGCACGCTGGTATCCGCGCTCGCCGCCGTCAACGCGGTCGGCGACGTCGTGGACCCCGAGACCGGCGCCGTCGTGGCGGGCCCGGCGCGTCCGGGTTTTCGCTCCGAACGGGCCCTCGTCGAAGAGGCGCTCGAGGACAGCCCGTTTCTCGGCGGCAACACGACCCTCGTGGCCGTCGCCACCTCGGCGCCCTTCGAGCCCGGAGCTCTCAAGCGCGTGGCGATCGAAGCGCACGACGGGCTCGCCCGCGCGGTCCGTCCGGCGCACACGCTCTTCGATGGTGACGTCGTATTCGCCCTGGCTCCGGGCGGCGCCCCTCCCCCGCCTCCGACGCGGCTGCGCATCGGCGCGGCGGCCGCGCGGGTCACCGCGAAAGCCATCCTTGCGGCGGTGCGGCGGGCGTGACGTCCGAACGCAAGGGCGTCCTCCTCGTCGCCGCGGCGGCCCTCCTGTGGTCGACCGGCGGCATCGGGATCAAGTGGCTCGACGAGCCGCCCCTCGTCATCGCCTGGTACCGCTCGGCGTTCGCCGCCGCGGCGCTCATCCTGCTGTTTCGTCCCCGCGTCTGGCGGTGGACGCCCGCGTTTCTGATCGGCCTCGTCAGCTACGCCGCCTGCCTCACGACCTTCGTGCTCGCCACGAAGTGGACCTCGGCCGCCAACGCGATCTTCATCCAGTACTTCGGTGTGGTCTGGGTCCTCCTCGCGGCGCCGCTGCTCCTGCACGAGCCTCTCCGCCGCAAAGATGGCGCGGCGGTCGCGGTCGCCTTCGCCGGCATGCTCCTCTTCTTCGTCGGACGGTTCGAGACGCGGGGCATTCGCGGCGAGCTCGCCGCCCTCGCTTCGAGCCTCTTTTTTGCGACGCTCGTGCTTTCCCTGCGTCGAGAGCGCGGCAGCGCGGCCGAGGCCGTGATCACCTGGGGCAACGTCCTGGCCGCCCTGGCCCTGCTGCCGTTCGTCGCGGGTGATCTCGCGGTGTCGCCGCGCTCGCTCGCCGTGCTCGGCTTCCTGGGCGTGTTCCAGATCGGCGGCGCCTACGCGCTCTTCGTGAAGGGGCTCAAGCACGTCCCGGCGACGGAAGCCTCGCTGATCGGAATGCTCGAGCCGATCGCGAACCCGATCTGGGTCTTTCTCTTCCTCGGCGAGAGACCCAGCCCGTATTCGATCGCGGGCGGCGCCATCGTCCTGGCCGCGATCGCGTGGCGCACGGTGACGTCGGGACCCCCGGCCGCCGAGGCCGTCCCGACGGACTGATCTCCGACTCCGCCAGGCGTGAGGCGCTGGGCGCTAGCCGGGAAGCGAGAACTCGCGGCGGATTCTTTCGCCGTCGGCGTCGAGGGCCGGCGGAAACTCGAGCCTCCGATCGGCGCCGGCGACCCGCACCGGCGAGGCCACGAAGCCGAGGCCCCGGGCTTCGACCACGGCCTCGAGCGCCCGTGCCGTCTCGGAGCGCAGCGCCTCGAGGGGCCCGCGCACCGGACCGGCCGGGAGCCCGGCCCCGCGGCACCGGGCGACCCAGTTCTCCCGCGTGTCGGCGAGAAAGATCGCGGAGAGCTGCGCCTCGAGGTCGGCGCGATTCACGACCCGCCCGGCGTTGGTCCGGAACGCGTCGCTCTGCGACCACTCCGGCCGTCCGACGAGCGCGGCCAGCCTCTCGAACTGGCGGTCGGTCCCCACGCCGAGGACGAACTCTCCATCCGAGGCCTCGAAGACGCGGTAGGGAACGATCTGCGGGTGCGCGTTGCCGTGTCGCCCGGCTTCCTTTCCCGTCAGAAGGGCCGATTGCGCCACGTTGATCAGAGACGCCAGAGTCGCGGAGAAGAGGTCCGTCTCGACGTGCCCGCCCCGGCCCGTCCGTTCCCGCGCCGCGAGAGCGGCGAGGATGCCGATCGCCGCGTAACAGCCGGCGAGCAGGTCCGAAACGGCGACGCCGACTTTCGTCGCGCCGGACTCGGCGGATCCGGTGATCGCCATGAGCCCGGCGCCCGCCTGTGCGAGGAGGTCGAATCCCGGAGCGAGCGCGTCCGACCCGCGCGTGCCGTACCCCGTGATGGAAGCCGTGACGAGCTTCGGGTTCTCCTGGCGCATCGCTTCGGCGGAGAGGCCGAACTTCTCGAGCCCGCCCGGAGGGAAGTTTTCGACGACGACGTCCGCGCGGCGGACGAGGATGCGCACGGACTCGGATCCCGCCTTCGAGGCGAGGTCGAGAGCGATCGACTCCTTGTTGCGGTTGACCGAAAGGAAATACGCCGACATCCCCGAAGCGGGATCGTAGGGCGGCCCCCAGCCGCGGGTGACGTCGCCGTCCTCCGGGTGTTCGACCTTGATCACGCGGGCGCCGAGGTCCGCGAGCATCATCGTGCAGAAGGGACCGGCCAGGACCCGCGAGAGGTCGAGGACGAGCACGCCCGAAAGCGGCGCGCTCACTGCGGCCTCAGTGCGCCGCGGCGGGCGCGAGGCGCCAGCCGAGCGCGCCCGGATCGAAGTGGAAGAGGCCGAGCGGCGAGAGCGTGACGTCGTCGACCCTTTTGGAGACTCCCCAGTACTGGTCGGCGCCCCAGAGGAAGTCCGCCGGCTGGTCCGCCGCCAGGACGCGGTGGATCTGGCGATACAGCTCGATCCGCTTGGCCTCGTCGAGCTCGAGCCGCGCGGCCTTCATGAGCCGGTCTGCTTCGGGATTCTTGTAGAAGCCCATGTTCTGGCCGGCCGGAGACCACTGGCTCGAATCCCAGTAGGGGAACGGATCGAAGTTGGGAGGCGTGAACAAGCGGCCGGTCATGTACCCGTCGAACTCGCCGTCCTGTCCGCGCTGCGTGTAGACGGCCATGTCGAGAGGAAGCGGCATCAGCACGACGCCGATCTTCTCGTAGGCGCTCCGGAGAATCTCGGACAGATTGATCTCGACGCGGGACTGGGCGCGGAACACGAGATCGATCTTCGCCTTCCGGCCGCCCTGGCTCCGGACGCCGTCCGGCCCGACCTTCCAGCCGGCCTCGTCCAGGAGCCGTGCGCTCTCGGCCGGATCGTACCTGGGCGGCGCGACGTCGGGGGCATTCGCGGCCACGCCCGGAGGGTACGGGCCGGACACCAGCGCGGCGCCGTCGGGCGCGTAGAGCTGCCGGGCCGTCTCCTCCCGTGGCCAGGCATGCGCCAGCGCGCGGCGCACCCGGACATCGGAGAGAAAGGGGTTCTTCACGTTCCAGATGAGCACCACTTCGATCGGCTGCTGGACCTTGAGCACGCGCACTCGGGCCAGGAGGTCGGGCATGCCCTCGCTCGCCTTCCGCTGATCGCGGTTGATCTTGAACTCGTCGAGGTCGCCGCGGCCTCCGGCCTGGAACCGCGTGTTGTCGTCCGGGATGATCCGGAAAACGACCTCGTCGAAGTTGTACCTGTCCGCCGGAGCATCGGGTCTCCGCGTCAGCCGGATCGTGCGGTTGGAATCCCACGAGGCGAGCCTGTACGGCCCGCTCCCCACGGGATGGCGATCGACGTCGCCGGGCTTCGCGCGAGCATAGGCGGACGCCGACACGATCGGCAGGACGAAGGCCAGGATTCGCTCGGAGTAGGGTTTCTGGAAACGGATGCGTACCGTCGCCGCGTCGGGCGTCTCGATGCCGGCGAGATCCTCGAATCCCCAGCTCCAGTTGGCGGCGTTGGCTTTGGGATCGTGAATCCGCTCGACCGTGAAGCGCACGTCGTCGGAGGTCACGGGCTTTCCGTCCTCCCAGGTCGCCGCCGGGTCGAGATGGAATTCGTAGACGAGGCCGTCGTCCGAGACGCTCCAGGATTTCGCGAGCCCCGGCACGAGCTTCAGCTCCTTGTCGATGTTGATGAGCGGTCGGAACATCATCGCGACCACGCGCGCGGATTCGTCTTCGTTCATCGTGATCGGGTCGAGCGTCGGGGGGTCGCCGGAGAGGTGTCGGGAGATCGTGGCGGTGGGAGTCGCCGGCGGCTCTCGGCGGCCGCAGGCCGACACCAGACCGACGGTGACGAGCACACCGAGGGCGAAGAGACTGCGAAGAGGCTTCATCGGAGGCGCCGGACAGAATAGCATCCCCGGCGTGGCGACCGTCGTCATCGACATCGAAACCGTCGGTCAGGTCTGGGAGTCGCTCGACGATGCGCAGCGGACGTATCTCGAGAAGAACGCGCGCTCCGACGACGAGCGCGCAAAGTTGCCCGAGACGCTCTCGCTGTGGCCGCTCACGGGCAGGATCATCGTCGTCGCGATGCTCAATCCGGAGACCGGCCGCGGCAAGATCTGGTACGAGAAAGCCGACGGCCGCGTCGAGGAGACGTCGGCGGACAAGCGCTTCACGTTCATCGGCGACGAGGAGCCGGTGTTCCTCGCCGAATTCTGGAAGGCGATGCGTCGCTTCCATCGGTTCGTGACGTTCAACGGGCGCGGATTCGACGGACCGTTTCTCATGCTCCGGAGCGCGGTCCTCGGCCTGACGGTCACGCGCAACCTGGTCGGGTACCGCTACTCCATCCGGCCCCACACCGATTTGCTCGAAGCCATCACATTTTTCGGCGCCTCGCGGAAGTGGAATCTCGACTTCACGTGCAAGGCCTTCGGCGTCGAGAGCCCCAAGGAGCACGGCATGGACGGGTTTTCCGTGGGCCCGTACTACCGGGCGGGACGGCTGCGGGAGATCGCGAACTACTGCCGCCGGGACGTGGAAGCCACGGCGAGACTCTTCCAAAAGCTTGATAAAACGCTGCTTCCGGCATTCGAGACCCGCTGAGGAGCGGGCCGGGGAGCCCGAATCCCTGTGCTACGATGAGCCGCAAAAAAATAGCCGAAATACATGCGCGGAGGTTCGACGAAGCGCTCCATGGCACGCAATCCAGCGAACGAAAGAGCTTCGGAGCGAGTCCGCATCGGCGCGCCCGCCACGCTGAAGTTTGGCGAGATGGAACTGTCCGGCTTCGTCGAGGTCGTCAACACCGCCGGGATGTTCGTGGCCAGCTCGCGGGCACCCGAGATCGGCGACTACGTCGAGCTCGTCTTCTCACTCCCCGGTGACCGCAGGAGCTTCCGTGTCCGCGGCAACGTCGTGTTCCTGGACCAGGCGCCGCCGGCGGGCTTGAAGCGCCCGGGCTTCGGCGCCCGCTTCGAACGCCCTCCCGTCACACTCCTCGACGCGATCCGCAATTTGCACCGCGAACACTAGGCTCGCAGCAGAGCGACATCAGTTCGCGGCGCGGATAGTCTCCCGACCGGAGGGAGGGAGGAGGTCCGCGCCGCGGGAGCCGGAGCGCTGCGAGGAGACCAGGGCCGCGGTCGAGTCCGCATCCGGACGAGCCGCGGCCCGGTGCCCGCAGGGCAGGTCTCCGAGTAAGCGAAGGCGACGGTTAGTCCGGTTTGGCTTGCGTGAGTGTGAGCGTGGTGTAGGAGAACTCGATCGTCGCGGTGACCTCGGTGAGGGTGCCCGCGCCGGCGGATGAGAAGGTGGCCGGCTGGACGTTGGTCAGCTCCCAGCGCGCGAGGACGACGTTCTGGTTGTCCCGGGCGACGATCGCAACGCTCTTGGACACCGGATTGTCGTTGGCCGTCGCGTCATTGAGCCACCCCTGGAGCCGGTTCAGACCCTTCTGGGTCACTGTGACCGCCAGGCGGCGCTGGTCGGGCGAGTACGCCGTATTGAGCTGGCGCGAGTCGGTGCGGGTCTGCGGATCGTGGTTGAACTCGATGCGATACCCGATGACGCCCTGGACGACCGCGCCGTCGACGAAAAACTGAAAACTGTTCTCCCGGGGATCGGGGCCGACCTGGGCGCCGAGCCAGGCTCCGGGGAGCATCGCCAGAAGCATCAGCAGGATGCGGGATCGCAACATCGTTCCTCCAGAAAGGGCCGACAATCTAACACGCCCCGCCCTTGATTCTCTTCCCGGTCCGTTTTACAAAGACGGGATCGGGGCGCAGCCGGCGCACGCCGGCTCCCCTTTGCGTGGATTCGTCAATGACGCGAGGAGGTGCCATGACCCTGAAGTCCAAAATCGCCATCGTTTCCGTTCTCGTGACCGGTATCGCGATCGTCGGCGCCGGTACGACCAGCTCCGCCTCCGGTACATACGAAGTCACGGCCGATACCATCGAGGGTTGTTCGTGTCCTCTTTTCTGTACTTGCTACTTCGGAGCCTCTTCCGACGAGCACAAGTGCGAGGCCAACAACGTCTACAAGTTCCGCAAAGGCAGCCACTACGGCGACGTGGATCTCTCGGACGCGATGGTCTGGGTCAACCTGGATCTGGGCGGCGAGTGGCATCACAACCCGGGCCCCGGGATGCCGACGAACTGGGCGGTCGTGACGTTCGACAAGAAGACGACGCCGGCGCAGCGCGAGGCCATCGGCAAGGTCCTCAACACCGTCTTCCCGGTGAAGTGGTCGAAGTTCTCGACCCGAGAGGACTCCATCGCCTGGCACGACGACGCGAACGGCTCTCACGCGACGATGGCGAGCGGTCTGGCCGAGATCTCGCTCGACAAGACGTCGACGTTGCGGCCCGACAAGAAGGATCCGGTCGTCGTGAAGAACCTGCAGTACTGGTTCTCCAACTCGAACGACGGGTTCGTGCTCGCGTATTCGAAGCACCGCTTCGACGGCGCCGACGGCAACCCGAAGTACTCCTACGACAAGCGGAACGGGTTCACGATCGCCTGGACCGCGAAGGGCGAGGTCGCGCCTCAAAAGGCTTCGAAGTAGACCGAGCCTCGATCGCATCGAAGCGGGCGGGCGCCCGCTATGCGTTTCGAGGCCGCCGGTTACAATCGCCGGGGAGGGACCATGACGCCCGACGACATCGCTCCCGAGTTCCGGTCCTCCCCCAAGGACTACACCAAGCCTCCGGCCATCGAGGGCGTGCGCGTGCTCCGGCTCACCCGCTTTACCGACGACCGCGGTTTCTTCCTCGAGATCTTCCGGGCCAAGGCCAACCATCCCCAGAGCCGTGAGCTCGCCGAGTTCTTCATGGGCGTTCCGGTCGCCCAGATGAACTTCTCCGTGGTGGACGCCGAGGGCCACATCAAGGGACTGCACTACCACCTCCACCAGGACGACATCTGGTTCGTGCCGCCTCCCTCGAAGGCCAAGTTCGTCCTCTTCGACGTCCGAAACACCTCTCCGACGTTCGGCAAGACCCAGGTCATCGTCGCCGGCGGCGGCCAGGACCTCCTCGTCCGCATCCCCGCGGGCGTGGCGCACGGCTATCGCCCGCTGACCAACCCCTGCGCGCTCCTGTACTTCGTGACGGAGACTTTCGACCCGGCCGCTCCGGACGAGCTCCGGATCCCCTGGGACCACCCGGCGGTCAAAAGCCTCTGGGACGTTCCGAACGGCTAGACGCTAGACGCTAGACGGGGACGAAGGCGCGGCCTGGGGCTCCGCTCCCGCGAGCGTCCTCATCGCTTCCTCGGGCAGCGAGTACCGGATCCAGTCCTGCTGCGGGCCGCCGCCGATCCGGCGATAGAAGCGGATCGCGTTCACGTTCCAGTCGAGGACGGCCCACTCGATCCGCATGGCGCCGCGGCGCACTCCTTCGCGCGCGAGCGCGGCCATGAGCGCTTCGCCGACGCCGCCCGACCGCGCCGACTCGTCGACGACGAGGTCCTCGAGGAACAGGAATGGCCGCGCGCGGAACGAGGAGCCCAGGCTTTCCCAGAAAATCGCCATGCCGTCGATCCGGCCGTCCCGCTCCGCGACGAGCGCTTCGATCTTCTTCTCGTCGAACAGCATCGATCCCAGCCGCGCGGCCTCGGTCTCCGTCGGCAGGGGCAGCTTCTCGAACGCGGCGAGCTGCCGGTCGAGCTCCACCATGCGCGGCCAGTCTTCCCGACGCGCGCGCCGGACGGAGACCTCGGCCATGGACCCGCCTACTTCGCCGCCGCGACCGCGTCGAAGTCGACGTAGCCCAGGAGCTTCAACGCCGAGTCGCGGTCGACGTTGGCTCCCTGCGCGAGGACGAGGCGCGAGGGCAGGACCACGACGGTCACGAGCGTCGTCGGATTGCCGGAGGAGCGGTCCGTCACGGCGAAGGCCTTGAGGCCCTTGACCGTGACCTCTCTCGTCTCGACGCTCGGAGACTTGGCCGCCTCGGCGACCGCCTTCCGGATCGAGGCCTCGAGGTTCTTGTCCCGGGCGTAGTCCTGGACGACGAACTGGAACTGACGCGTGACGGTCGGGCTCTCGAGCCGCTGGTAAAAGCGTGTGACCTGCGTGAAGACGCCCATCTCGTTCTCGTCGGTATCCGGCAGAGGATCGCGCGGCGCCGCCTCCCAACCCGGCAGCTGCGCCGGGAGGCCGTTGCGGAGGTTGCCCGGCCAGCCCGTGACGGGCTTGTCCTGGGCCTCGAGGGAAGCCGAAAGAATGAAAAAGGCGGCGGAAAGCCATCGGCGCATCGCGGAAAGGATAGCGCAACCGACCACCGAAGGCAGACCCCCAGCAGTAGGTAACGCCGGGCGAAGCCCGACGTTTATCGTTGCGAAACGATAGACGTTAGACTCGAGCAAGACGAACCGAACCCGAACCGAATCGCTGAACCCGAACTCCCGGGATCGCATGGACGAGCTCGAGCGCGCGCGCATCCGCGTCTACCTGAACGACCCGGAGGGTCGGGGCGAGCGGCTCGTCGATACGGCGCCGCCGCTGCACGTCGACGAGGGCGCGTGGGCCTTCCGCGTCGAGGGCCCCGCGCCGGAACCGAAGCCGTTTGCGACCGACACTCCCGAATTTCTCTACTGGCAGCTCGCCTCGGCGCTCGATCGCGGAAAGCGGTTGTGGACGAGACGCCTTCCCTCAGGCCGATGGGTTCCCGGCAAGGTCCTGCCCGCGGTTCCGGTCGCGGGCGAGGACCTCAATGCGTACTACGACCGGCGCGCCCTGCGCTTCTTCCGCGACGTCGATCCGGAGAGCGGCCGCGTAGTGCACTCCGGCGACAGCGTGGACATCGCGACGCACGAGCAGGGGCACGCCGTCCTCGACGGAGTGCGGCCCGATCTGTGGGACGCGCCCCACTTCGAGGTCGCGGCGTTCCACGAAGCCTTCGGCGATCTCGCCTCGATCTTCGTCGCCCTCGCCGAGCCGCCGGTCTCCGCCGCCGTCGTCGGAGAGACGGGCGGCGAGCCGGGACGCTCGAACCTGGTCTCGCGCGTCGCGGAGGAGCTCGGCGCCGCGGTCCGCCGCCGTTACGGCGACGACGCCACCGTGCCGCGGGCGCTGCGGGACGCGGTGAACACCTTCAAGTACGTCGATCCCAAAACCCTCCCCGACAGCGCTCCGGCGAGCGAGCTCTCCGCCGAGCCCCACTCGTTCTGCAACGTGCTCACCGGAGCCTGCTGGGACCTGCTGGTCGTTCTGTTCCGGCGAAGCGGCCTCTCGGATCGCGCCGCGGCGCTCTCCGCCTCGGCCGACGCGCTCGCCTTCTATTCGGCGGCGGCCGCCGAAACGTCGCCGTCGGGCGCCGACTTCTACGGGCGCTTCGCGCGCCGGATCGTGCGCGAGGCGGACTCGGCTTCGGACCCTGCGGCGCCGGAGCTCGCGGAAGCGCTCTTCCGCCGCCGCATGATCGCGACGCCCAACGTGCCGCGAGAGCTCGATCCCGACGAGGATCGCGGCGTCCTGGCGCCGGAGGACGGCGAGCCCATCCCGCCGGCTCTCCTCGCGGCGATCACGGCACGCCTGCCGCCCGGGCCGGGCGGAGAGATCGTGAAGCTCTCGATGCGCCGCGGAGGTGCGGCGCCGAGAACGCGCATCCTGCGTGGCCGGCGACGGCGCGACCTGCTCCTCCGCGGCACCGAGTACGGACCGGCCGACGGCGCGGCCGTCGAGATCTCCGATTCCTTCGCGCTCGCGTTCTCGGAGGCGGGATTCCTGCGCGCGTCGCGCATGCATGCGGCGTCCTCCCGCGACGCCGAGGATGCGCGCGCCTTCGTCCGCTACCTGGCACGGCGTCGGGCCATCGCCGACGAGGTCGAGTTCCGCGTCGCGACGCCGCGCCTGGTCCGCGAAGGAAAGTCGCATGCCGTGGTGAAGGAAGGCGACGGTGTGCGCCGGGTCCGTCGCGTGTGGATCGCCGAGGAGGGCACATGAGGAGTCGAAGGTCTCTCGCGAGTCTCGCGGTTCTCGTTCTGGTTCTCGCTGCGGCACGCTGCGCATCCACGTCCGCGCCGGCTCCGCCTCAGGTCCCACCCGAGCCCGTGACGCCCGCGGATTTCGTGGCGTCGATGGCCGACGTCGCCGCCGGGCGCAATGAAGCGCTGGCCGAGACCGGCCTCGTGCTCAAGCGCATCGAGTTCCGGCTCGTGGTCGGCACCGAGACCAAGGCCGGCGGGAGCATCGAGGTCCTGGTCCTCGAAGCGGGAGCGTCGAAGACGACGGAGACCAGCTTCCTCCAGGAGCTCACGCTCGAGATTCCGTCCTCGGGCCGGCGCGGCGCGGCGGCGCGCCCGCTCGTGCCCGGCGTCCGCGAATTCGTCGAAGCCGCGATGAACACCGCCCGCGACCTCGCGCGAGCGACGTCCGCGGCCGGACTGCCTCAACGCCTGAAATCCGTGGAGCTGACGGCGAAGATCACCCGCTCCCGCAAGATCTCCGGGGGCATCGCGGCCACGATCCCGGCCTGGGTCCGGCCCTCTCTCGGGGTCGATGCGGGGCGGACCGCCGGAGACGAGAACACCGTTCGGCTGATGTTCGAGGCGCCGTAGACGAAACCGGGGCAAAAAAAAGCGGCCCCTTTCGGGACCGCTCCTTCTCCCCTCGGAGACCTCGAGTCTACTTCTTGACCCCGAGGATGGCGTCTTTCGCCTTCTTCGACACGCGGAACTTCACGACGCGCTTGGCGGGAATCTTGATCTCTTCGCCAGTGGCCGGGTTGCGGCCCATGCGAGCCTTGCGATTCACGAGCACGAGCTTGCCGACGCCCGGGATCGTGAAGCTGTTCTTCGCTTCCTTGTACGCGAGCGCCGTCAGGTCGTCGAGGAACTGCGTCGCGACCCGCTTCGTGGTGCCCGTGGACTTCGACAGGTGATCCGCGATGTTGGACTTCGAAAGCGCCTTGGAGGCCGTTGCCATATGCACTACCCCTTTTCTCTGTGGTTTCGCCCCTGGGGGCGTATCAAACTGCGGCATTTTAGACCCCTCGGCGCGAAGGGATGCAATAAAAATTACGTGCCCGCTTGAGAAATTTTCACTCTCGCTTTTCGACGCCTTCGCAGAACTCCGGGTTAAGATCGCGGCGCGGATGAGTCGCCGGTTCCCCCTTTCGACCGCGCGCGCGCCACGGCGCCGAGGTTCGGGACCGGCTCGCGGGCGAAATGCGGCCGTCGCGGTCGCGGCGCTCGTCGCGATGCTCGCGATCGCCTGTGGCGAAGCTGCACCCTCGCGCATGGCGGATCGCATCCTGGAGCGTTACCGCAAGACCTCCGGAGCCAAGCCTTTGACCGCGGGCGGGATGATCCTGATCCGCCTCACGCGGCCCGATGGCGCCGCGGGCGAGACGGGCCGGGAAGAGGTTGTCTGGGAGCCTCGCCGATTTCGCGACACGGTGGCGTCGGCCGGGATGACGACGGTCCGGGGCATCGAAACGGCCCGGGCGTATTTCACGGACGGCGACGGAGTGACCCGCGTCGCTTCCGAGCCTGTGCTCCGGGAACTGATCACGCGGTCATATTTCTGGCGAAGGGCCTGGCTCTTCGAGGACCACGAGAAGGCGCTCTTCCGTCTCGGGCCTGCCGACGCGGATTCCGCCTCCGTGCGACTCGACGTCATCGGCGGAAATACCCTGACTCTCGCGTTCGCGAGGAGCGATGGCCGCCTCCTGCGCGTCCGATCGCCGCGCTTCGATCTCGACTTCCGCTCCCCGACCCGCTATCGAGACGTCTCCGACCCGACGCGTCCGGTCGAAGGCGAGGTCACGTGGACGGGGCTGCCCACCGGCACGATGCCGACACCTCAGGTTGGCGGGGGCCGCGCCGTGTTCGCGCGGCCTGAGACCCGCCTGCCCGCGCTCCGCCGCGACGGCGCCCTCCTCGTCGACGCGGCCGTGCTGGGCCGGCCGATCCGGCTTGCCGTCGACGGACGAGCGGACGGGCCAATCCGCTTCTCGCCGGCCCTGGCCGCGAAGCTCTCGCTGCGCTTCGTCACGGACGTGTTCGGCCGGTCGATCGCCCCGGGAGCCGCGCTCCAGGTCGGCGACGCGTCCTGGCCGTCGCTCTTCGCGCAGATCTCCGAGGCGATTCCGCCGGGGGCCGACGCCGTCGCCGGGGCCTGCCTGTTTCGCGAGTCCGTGGTGGAGCTCGACCTCGACCAGGCGCGTCTGGGCATCCACGATCCATCCCGCTGGGTTGTCCCCGAGCGCTACGTGCGGATCGTCACGGACGACGACGGGGACCGGCCGGTCGCGATTTTTCGCCAGGGATCGGAGGATCTACGGCTGACGGCGGCGAGCGACACGGGCCACGCCGCTCTCGTGCTGGCGGCGGCGAGCGCCGAACGCGCCGGCCTCTCCGGCGCTTCCGAAGCCGAAGACCTCAAGTGGGGCCCGCTCAAGCTGCCCGCGCTGCGGCTGCGCATCGCGGCCGAAGGATTCTCCCCGGCCTGGGGCGACGACGGGCTCGTGGGGTTCTCCCTCTTCGAGCACACCCACACCTACATCGACATGCCCCAGCGCTGGAC
>Ga0207691_10001144_pt1 | contig 26303 bp, 22 predicted proteins | sample KBSM13metaG_FD_184327 | JGI IMG/M metagenome (GOLD analysis project Ga0207691, IMG submission 184327) | Miscanthus rhizosphere microbial communities from Kellogg Biological Station, Michigan, USA - KBS M1-3 metaG (SPAdes) (version 2) | ecosystem: Host-associated > Plants > Roots > Rhizosphere >...
CGAGGCTGAACAGACCATCCTCGAACTGCACGTGGTGACCGAACTCATGCCCCCTCACCACGCGCGCCCCGACGTCTCCGATGCCCATTGCGTCCAGTGCGTCGAGGATGCCGTCACCGAAGATGAGCTTGTCCGGAGGGCCGGCCACGGCCGGGTCGGGATCGCCCTCCGCGGTGAACGCGAAGGCGTTCAGCGTGAACAGCGGGTTGTCCCCGCCGTCGAAGAACCCCTGCGAAGCCGCCTCGGCGATGTCCGCAGCCTCGGCCTCGGCCGCCGCTCGCGTCATCCCGAACTCAGGCAGTGGCTGCAGCGCAGCAGCCACGCGGGACGCGTCCTGCAGCATGCTGCCGCGCATCGCCATCAGCTGGATGTCGCTGGACTCGATGTCCCAGAATCGCTTGACGACGGTGAAGGCCTTCGTCAGGGACTGGCGCGAGTCGGAGCGCAGGTCGTATCGCGCGTCGGTGTTCGAGCCGAAGAACAGCGCATCGTAGGTCGGGATGTGGCCGCACGGGCGGATGGGGCCTCCGGTTCCCAGCCGAGCGCTGCCGCGCCCCGGGGATCCTCGACGCTGGAGCGCGAGTGAGTGCACTCACCTCACCCGGACCTGGTTAGCCGGGGTGAACCGGGTCTGTCCCCCCAGGGATCACCAACGGGTCGTGAACATGCCCCGGACGCAGCGATGCGCGTGGCCCCCAGGTCCACGCGCATCGAACGGACCCCCCGGCCGTTGTGACGACCTTAGAGACGAACGCGATTCTCCATGGGGAGTTGCACAAAGATGCACCCGCACGAACCTGTATGCCCGGATTGCATATTTTTACTGCGCGGTCGTCCCCAGCCCTCTAACGTTCTATGTGGGCCCCCCGCCCTCGCTTCAAGCGATACGAACCCGCCGTTCCTCGAGGCCATCCCCCCGGCCCGTAGGCCATCCCCAGGCCATTGGAACAGGCGGGTTCGTCGTTTGCCGGGCGCATCACGCCGGCTGGCCGAGCGGGCCCTGGTCAGCGTCGGAACTCGACCTTGCGCTGCATGGGATCCGCGACGGCCAGCACGGCCTCGACCTCGGCGCCGACCGGCAGCGCGTCGTCGCCCACTACTCGGGCCTCCACCGCTGGCTCGGCGATCTGCAGCCGCCCGTGTTTCGGGTCGTCGCCATCCGCCTCGAGCACGACGCCGGTGAACCGCTCGCCGACCGAGCCCTTGAGCAGCTCGGCCTCGACAAGGTCGGTCACGGCGCGCTCGTAGGCGTTGGCCCGACGCCCGGCCTCCTGCATCGCGGACGGCAGGTCCGTCATCGCCTCGAACACCCAGGCCGGCGGTCGCTCGCCGGCGCAGAGCGCGACGCAGATCTCCTCCGCGTAGCGGTCGACGAGACGACGCAGCGGCGCGGTCACGTGCGCGTACGTCGCCGCGAGGGCGGCATGCTCGGTGATCTTCGGCAGCTCACCGTCGAAGACCGCGTAGCCGGCCCCGCGCAGCAGCGACGTGCAGGCCACCACCATCGCCTGGTGGCTGGGCCTCGACGGGTCGAGGGACCGCACGAACGCCGGGTAGTCCTCGTCCTCGGGCCAGTGGATCCGAAGCGCCTTGGCGGTACGACGTAGCCGCTCGACCGCCTTCGGGTCCGCCGGAGGCAGCGTGCGCAGGATGCCGACCTTGCCCTCGAGCATGATCGAGGCCGCGGCGATCCCCGTGAGCAGGGAGATCTGGGCGTTCCACCCCTCGACCGGCTTCAGGTCGCGGAACTCGAGCCGCCAGGTCTCCTCGTCGATCACGATCTCCTGCTCCGGCCTCGGCAGCGAGACTCCGCCGCGGTCGACCTCCTGCTGGATGCGGAGCGAGCCGATCTCTTCCAGGATGCCGAACATGTCGTCGGCGGTGCCGGCGTCGAGGTCGGCCTGCACCTCCTCGTAAGAGAGCTTCGCGCGCGACTTCACCTGTGCCCGCTCGACGGTGGCCGCCGTGATCGTGCCCTGCGCGTCGAGCCCGATCCGCCACACCAGCGCGGGACGCACCACGTCGGGCAGCAGCGACGCGGCGTCCTCGGAGAGCGCGGTCGGGTGGAGGGGGATCTTCGAGTCCGCGCCGTACAGGGTCTCGCCCCGACGGTGCGCCTCGGTGTCGATTGCACCGCCTGGCTCGACGAACGTCGCGACGTCGGCGATCGCGTAGTGCACGAGGTAGCCGTCGCCCGCGCGTTCGAGGTACATCGCCTGGTCGAGGTCCATCGACGACTCCGGGTCGATGGTGACGAAGGCGAGGCCGGTCAGGTCCTTCTCGGGCGGCCGCGCCCGGGAGGCGGCCGCGGCCGCCTCCCGTTCGACCTCCTCGGGGAACTCCGGCCTGACCTTCTGTTCCTCCTGGATCGTGGCGATCCCCTTGCGAAGGTCGTCGTTGGCGCTGTCACGCACCCGAAGCACGCGCGCCGCCATCAGCAGGATCCCGGGCTCGTCATGCCGCAACGCTAGCCGGGCGTCCCGCGTCCTAGGCTGGCGCGGTGCTGATCCTGCTGCCGCCCTCCGAGGGCAAGACGGCCCCGCGGCGCGGCAACAGTCTCGACCTCGATCGGCTGTCGTTCCCAGCGCTCACGGACGCCCGCCGGGAGATGCTCGACGCGCTCGTGCGCACCAGCGCGGAGCATCCGGATGCCCTCCGGGTGCTGGGGCTGACCGTCGGGCAGGCCGGAGAGGTGCCACGCAACGCGGCCCTGCACACGGCCCGGACCGCGCGGGCGGACAAGGTCTACAGCGGCGTGCTCTACGAGGCTCTCGACGTCTCCTCGCTCGACGCGTCCGCCCGCGGCCGCGCCACGCGTTGGCTGGCGGTGACCTCGTCGGTGTTCGGTCTGGTGCGCCTGGGTGACCCGATCCCCGCCTACCGACTCGCTGGTGACGTCACACTCCCCGGGCTCGGCGGGGTCGCGGCGCACTGGCGCAGGCACCTCGACCCGGTGGTGCGCGACGCGCTCGGCGGCGGCCTGCTGGTCGACCTCCGCTCCTCGATGTATGCGGCGTTCTGGCGGCCATCCGCTGACGTCGCCCGCCGGGTCGCCACGGTGCGCGTGCTCCACGAGGTCGACGGACGTCGGCAGGTGGTCAGTCACTTCAACAAGGCGACCAAGGGCCGGCTGGTCCGCGCACTGGTCGAGGACGGTACGGCGGCGCGCACGCCGGCGGGCCTCGCCGACCACCTCGGCTCGCTCGGCTGGAAGGTCGAGGTGGGTCCGCCGACAGCCAAGGGCACTGCCCTCGACGTCGTGGTGACCGAGGTCTAGCGCGCCAGGAACGGCACGTCGGTCGGTCGCGCGTTGAACAGCCGCAGCGACGCCATCGCGGGCCGGCCCTCCGGCGTCGCCGGGTAGTAGCTGAGCACGGTCACCGAGGCCGGGGAGAGCTCCATCCGGTACAGCGACTCCAGCGGCGCGCCCAGGGCGTCGGCGACGAGGGTCTTGATCGGCGTCACGTGGCTGACCAGGAGCACGGTCCTGCCGTCGTGCTCCTCGAGCAGCCGGTCGCGGCCGGCCAGCACCCGCTTCTCGACCTCGCGGAACGACTCGCCGCCGCCCGGCGCGTGGTCGAGGTTGCCGAGCCAGACGCGCACCTCGTCGGGGAACCTGTCGCGCACCTCGGTGTAGGTGAGGCCGTCCCAGGCGCCGAACTCCATCTCGGCCAGCCCCTCCTCGACGTCCACCTCGAAGCCGAGCACCTCGCCCAGGATCTCGGCGGACTCACGAGTGCGGCGGACCGGCGAGGTGACGACCGCGTCAAGGCCCTCCGCGACCGGCGCGAGCCACTCGGCCGTGGCCCGCACCTGGGCCCGGCCCTCGTCGTTGAGTCCTGGGTTGGAGCTGGCCAGGCCGCCGGAGAACCGCTTGTCGATGGTGTGGTCGGTGACGCCGTGGCGCACCAGCACGAACGTGGTGGGCGTGGTGCCACCGCCTGACCAGCCGCGGTACTCGGCGTCGGAGAGCGACGGCGCGTCCTCCTCCTGCTCGGCGACCGCAGGCCCAGTGGTCGAGCCGGACCGGACCGGACCGGCGGCGTCGCGCAGGCCGTCGAGCGCCTCGTTGGCCAGCCGGTCGGCGTGCGTGTTGCGCTCGCGGGGCACCCAGGTGAACGTGGTCCCGGCCGGCGCCAGCCGGCGGGCCTCCAGAGCCAGCGGCTTCATGTCCGGGTGCTTGATCTTCCAGGTGCCCGACATCTGCTCGACCACCAGCCGGGAGTCCATCCGCACCTCGAGCTCGGCGCCGGGCGTGTGCTCGCGGTAGAGCTCCAGTCCGGCGATCAGGCCGCGGTACTCCGCGACGTTGTTGGTGGCGACGCCGATCGTCTCGCCCCGCTCGGCGATCGTCTCGCCGGTGGCGGCGTCCTTCAGCACGGCGCCGTACGCCGACGGGCCGGGGTTGCCGCGCGAGCCGCCGTCGGCCTCGATCCAGACCGAGGAAGGGGTGGTCACCCGGGGTCCCCGCGGAATCGGGAGCCCTTCGACAGGCTCAGGAGGGTCCGCTGCGAGCGATTCCTCGGGGTGATCACAATCCTGAGTCCGCGGTGCGCACCAGGATCCGCTGGCACTCCTCGCAGCGGATCACCTCGTCGGACGGGGCCGCGGCCATCGCCCGCAGGTCGGCCGCGTTCATCGAGAGCCGGCAGCCACCGCACTCGCCGCGGATCAGGGCGGCGGCGCCCACGCCGTTCTTCTGCTCCCGCAACCGCTGGTAGAGCGCCGTCAGGTCTTCCGGCAGGTCCGCGGCCGCGGCCGCGCGCTCACGCTCGAGCGTGGTGACCTCGTCGCGGATTCCGCCCGACTTCTGGTCGCGGGCGGTGGTGAGGGTCAGGGTGCGCTCGTCGAACCCCGCGAGCTCGCTGGTCACCTTCTCCAGCTCGGTCTGGGTCTCCTCGAGCCGCTCCATGACCTCGAGCTCGGTGTCCTCGAGCGAGTTGATCCGGCGCTCGAGCGACTCCAGCTCGTGGCCCATCCGCTCCAGGTCCTTGGGGTTGGTGATCAGGCCCTGCTCCATCCGGCTGCGGTCGCGCTCGCGCCGGGTCTTCACCTGCTCGACGTCGGCGTCGGCCTTGCGCTGCTCGGCGGTCAGGTCGTCGACGGCCACGCGCAGGTCACGCGCCCGGTCGTCGAGCTGCTTGCGCCGGGTCTCGTTGTCCTCGAGCTGCGCGATCTCCGGCATCGTCCGCAGCTGGTGGGCGAGACCGTCGAGACGCGTGTCGAGCTCCTGGACGTCGAGCAGCTTGAGCTGGGCGAACGGGTCGGCTTTCAGGGTGTCTCCTCAGTCGGGTCCACGCGGAACGTCCACGGATCGGTCGGCGTCGTGCTCACGTGGACCTCCACCGTATCGCCCAGTACGGCGGCCAGCTTGCGGCGGAGCACCGGGAGCCAGGTCCACTCGGCGGCCCAGTGCGCCACGTCGACCAGTGCCGGTCCGCTGCGCGGCGCCAGGTGCTCCCGGAACTCGCTTGCCGGGTGGTGGCGCAGGTCGGAGGTCAGGTAGACGTCCGCGTCCGTGCGTCGCACCTGGTCGAGCAGGAAGTCCCCCGCGCCCCCGCACAACGCCACGGTGCGCACCTGCTGGTCGGGGTCGCCCGCGACCCGCACGCCATGTGCGGTGGCCGGGAGCACGTCGGCGACATGCTCGGCGAACTCGCGAAGCGTCGACGGCGCGGCCAGGGTGCCGATCCGACCCTGTCCGCGGCCCGGCTCGTCGGTGGGAGCGAGCTCGACGACGTCGTATGCCGGCTCCTCGTACGGGTGTGCCGCCAGCATCGCGGCGAGGACGTTCTCCCGGTGGTCCCGGGGCGACACGACCTCGACGCGCACCTCGTCGACCAACTGGAGCTCCCCGACGGAGCCGATCGCGGGCGTGGCCCCGTCGAGCGGGCGGAACCGGCCCTCCCCCGGCGACGTGAAGGAGGCCGAGTCGTAGCGGCCGATCCGGCCGGCCCCCGCGTCGGCCAACGCGCGTCGTACGGCGTCGGCGTCGGTACCCGGGACGAACACGATGACCTTGTCGAGCGGCTCGGCCGACGCGGGCTCCAGCGGCGTGACCTCGCGCAGACCGAGCGCCAGCGCCAGCGACTCGGAGACGCCGTCGCTCGGGGCGTCAGCATTGGTGTGGGCGGTGTACAGCGCGCAGCCGCCACTCACGAGGCCGTGCACGACCCGGCCCTTGGGCGTGGTCGCGGCGACCCCGTGCACGCCGCGGAGCAGCAGCGGGTGGTGCGTGACCAGCAGCTGCGCCTGCCCCTCGATCGCCTCGGAGACGGTCGCGGTGACCGGGTCGACCGCGAGCACGATCGCGCGGACCTCGTCGTCCGGGTCTCCGCAGACCAGGCCGACCGCGTCCCATTCCTCGGCCCAGCGGGGCGGGTACCACTCCTCGAGCAGGGCGATCACGTCACGCAGGGCGGCCATGGGCGCGAATCTAGCGTCGACCTCAGTTCACCTGGCGCTCCCGGCCCTCCCAGTACGGCTTGCGCAGCTTGAACTTCTGCAGCTTGCCGGTCGCGGTCCGCGCGAGCACCTCGCGGAACTCCACCGACGAGGGCGCCTTGAAGCGCGCCACCTTCGACTTCACGAAGTCGATCAGCTCCTGCTCGGTGAGATCAGAGCCCTCGGCCTTCACCACCAGCGCCTTGATCGTCTCGCCCCACTTCTCGTCGGGCACGCCGATCACGGCCACCTCGGCCACGTCGGGGTGGGAGAAGATCGCGTCCTCGACCTCGATCGAGGAGACGTTCTCGCCCCCGGTGATGATCACGTCCTTCTTGCGGTCCTGGATCGTCAGATAGCCGTCGTCGCCGATGACGCCGCCGTCACCGGTGTGGAACCAGCCGTTCTTCAGCGCTCGCCCGGTCTCCTCGGGCTGGTCCCAGTAGCCCTCGAGGATCACGTTGCTGCGGGCCAGCACCTCGCCCTCGTCGTCGACCTTGAGCGTCACCCCGATCGCGGGCTGGCCGGCGCGCACCAGCAGGTGCGCGCGCTCCTCGGGGTCGAGATGGTCCCACTCGGAGCGGCTGCGGTTGACCGTGAGCAGCGGCGAGGTCTCGGTGAGGCCGTAGATCTGCAGGAACTCCCAGCCCAGCTCGGCCTCGACGCGGGCGACCGTCTTGGTCGGCGGCGGCGCGCCGGCCACGATGATCCGGGTGCGGCCGCGGCCGGGGATCTCGCCCTCCCAGCCCGGGGCCGCGTCGAGCACGGCGGCGACGACCGCAGGCGCGGCGCACATCACCGTCACGCCGTACTTCTGGACCCGCTTGAGGATCTCGGTGCCGTCGACCTTGCGCAGCGCCACCTGGGGTACGCCGCAGCCGGTCATCGCGAACGGCATGCCCCAGCCGTTGGCGTGGAACATCGGCAGCGTGTGCAGGTAGACGTCGCGGTCGGTGACGCCGGCGTGCAGCGCGAACGTGAGGGCGTTGGTCCAGATGTTGCGGTGGGTGATCTGCACGCCCTTGGGCCGCGCGGTCGTGCCCGAGGTGTAGTTGATGGTGGCCGTCGCGTTCTCGTCGGGCTCCCACGGCTGCGGCTCGACACCCTCGGCGTACAGGTCGTCGTCCTCGCCCAGCACGAACACGTGCTCGGCCTTCACCCCGGCCAATGAGTCCTTGAGCTCCGGGTCGAGGTAGAGCACCTTGGCGCCGGAGTGCTCGACGATGTACGCCACCTCGTCGGGGGAGAGCCGGAAGTTGACCGGTACCAGGACCCGGCCGAAACCACAGACGCCGAAGTACGACGTGAAGAGCCGCGCGCTGTTGTGGGAGACGAACGCAACCCGGTCGCCGACCTCGAGGCCGAGCTGGTCGTGTCGGGCCGCCATCGCTCGTGCCAGCTCACGGACCTGCGCGTAGGTGAGGTCGCCGAGCGACTCGGCCGGCTGGTTCGGTTCGTCGTACATCCCGATCCGATCGCCGTACACGGCGCGCGCGCGGTCGAGGAAGTCGTTGACGCTGAACGGGACGATCATCCGGGGCCTCCCAGGGTCAGACGCGTGTGACGCGAGCCACTCTAGTGAGGCGACGTTGGTCGGAGGTTGCCCGAGAAGGGCACGGAAAGGGGTGGGCGTAGCAGGGATCGAACCTGCGACATCTGCCTTGTAAGGGCAGCGCTCTACCGCTGAGCTATACGCCCGCAGCCCGGGCACAGGAGCCGGCCGCCGCACAGACTACGGGAGCACAGCCGGGGCATGAAAAAAGTTACGACCGCTGGCGTCTCGGGTCACCAGCGGTCGTAACAACGCTAACTATGGCCGACTCGCGCCCATGGTTCCAGCGGATCGGGCCAAGAAACGCGAAAATGGCACGAAATGACTAGACGGCTGCGAGGCGGAAACCCGGCCCAGAGCCCTTAGGACGTGAGGGTCTTTACAGCAGCCGCGTGAGCGTCAAGGTCGCGGGGCTCGCCCGTGTCGTTGTGCACCGCCCAGCGGACCACGCCGTGCTTGTCGACCAGGAACGACGACCGGCTCGCGTGACCCGCGGTCTCGTCGAAGACGCCGTACGCCGAGGCGACCTCGCCGTGCGGCCAGTAGTCGGAGAGCAGGGGGAAGAAGAGTCCGTCGCGGTCGGCGAACGCGCGCTGGGTGAAGACCGGGTCGCAGGAGATGGTCACCAGGGTCGCGTCGTCGGTCTCGAAGTCGCCGAGCCGGTCACGCAGGCCGCTGAGCTCGCCCGTGCACACCCCGCTGAACGCGAACGGGTAGAACACCACCAGCACCGCCTTGTCGCCGCGGAAGGACGAGAGCCGGATCTCCTGCCGGTGCTGGTCGACGAGCTCGAAGTCGGGGCCGAGGTCGCCCACCTGGATCGCCAACGCCCTGCTCCCGTCGTCTTTGTCGAAGGCCTGTCGAGGGTCTGCATTGTGACAGGCCCGGATGACATCCCCGCAACACCCCAAAGCACGAGGGGCTCAGTCCCCGTCCTGCTACCCGTCCTGCGCCCCGTTCTGCTCCTGGTCGCGCTCGGCGAGGTCGCGCTTGATGATCTTGCCGGTCGCGTTGCGCGGCAGCTCGTCGAGGAAGACGAAGTCGCGCGGCACCTTGTACCTGGCAAGGTTGTCCCTGACGTGGGCCTTGAGGGCGTCGGTCATCTTCTCCGGGTCGTCGGGCTCGCCTCCGTCGAGGACGACGAACGCGCGGAGCCGCTTGCCGAACTCGTCGTCGTCGACGCCGATCGCGGCCACGTCCGTGACCTGGTCGTGCCGCGAGAGCACGTCCTCGACCTCCTTGGGGAAGACGTTTTCGCCACCGGAGACGATCATCTCGTCGTCGCGGCCCTCCACGAAGAGGCGACCCTGGTCGTCGAAGCGGCCGATGTCGCCCGAGCTCATCAGGCCGTCGATGCTCTTCTTGTGCCCGCCGCCGGTGTAGCCCTCGAACAGCATCGAGTTGCCGACGAAGATCCGGCCCGGCTCCCCCTTCGGCACCTCCTTGTCGTCGTCGCCGTACAGCTTGACGATGGTGTTCAGCGGCGGCTTGCCCGCGGTGTCGGGTGCGGAGCGCATGTCCGCGGGCTGCGCGATCGACACCCAGGCCACCTCGGTCGAGCCGTAGATGTTGTAGAGGTTGTCGCCGTACTGGTCCATCCAGTCGATGGCCAGGCTGCCGGCCAGCGCCGACCCGGACGCGGCCACCACCCGGAGTGACGACAGGTCGTAGGAGTCGAGGGTCTCCTGAGGCAGCTTGAGTATCCGCTGGAGCATCACCGGGATCACCACGAGCGACTCGCAGTGGTTGTCCTGAACGGTCTTGAGGCTTGTCTCGGGGTCGAACGTGCGGGTGAGCACGCTGGTGCTGCCCAGCAGCATCGCCATGCTCAGGTGCGCCCAGCCCCAGGTGTGGAAGAGCGGAGCGGCGATGTGGGTCTTCCAGCCGGACTTCAGCGGCATCCGGGAGAGCAGCGCGACCGCGGCGCTCAGGTTGCCGCCGCCACGGGGAGCCCCCTTTGGCGTGCCGGTCGTGCCCGAGGTGAGAATCACCGCCCGCGCCTCCCTGGCCGGGGGGTTGCGGGGCTTGGGTTCCCCTTTCTCGATGAGGCCCTCGAGCGTGTCGAGGTCGCCGGCGTCGTCGTCGACCCAGGCCAGGATCCGCTGCTGCTCGACCCCGGCCTTGTCGATCAGCTCGGTGAACTCCTGGTCGTGGATCACCACGCTGGGCTTCTCGCGCTCGCAGACCTCGCCCAGCTGGGGCGCCGCGAACGCGGTGTTGAGGTAGAGCATGTCGGCGCCCAGCTTGGCGACGGCGAGCGACGCGTCGATGAAGCCGCGATGGTTGCGGACCAGGATCGCGACCCCGTCGCCCTCCCCCACACCGAGCTGGGCCAGCGAGTCGGCCAAGGCGTTGCTGCGGCGCTCGATCTCGGCGAACGTCAGCTCGCCCAGCTCGTCGATCACGCCGACCCGGTCCGGGAAGCGGAGCGCGACCGCCTTGAACCCCCCGGCGACGCCCAGCCCCCACTGCTGCAGCGCCAGCAGGACGCCGCCGAGCGTGACCGGAGAGTGCGGCCGGATGACTCCCGACTCGGTCAGCACCTTCAGTGTGACCACCGGGGTCTTGGCCAGGTCCAGCACCCGTCCGATCATGTGCAGCCTCTCGTCGTGGTTACCTGGAACGCTAACGAGCGAGGGCGGCTCCGGTCAGGCTCGGCTCGCCTCGCGGTCCAGGACCACCCGAAAGGGCGGTACGACGAAAGGTGCGCGCGCAGGACCTCAGCGCGACTTGGGCGCGACCAGCTTGGTGGCCGACCAGTCCTTGCTCACGGCGATCGTGGTGGTGGTGGAGAGCCCGGCGATCGGGGCCGCCTCGGCCACGTCGGCGGCGTCGACCGCGTTGGGGCGGCCGACCTTCGGCGTGAGCAGCCAGATCGCGCCTCCACCCACCAGGTCGGTCAGGGAGTCGACCAGCGCGTCCACGAGGTCGCCGTCGTCCTTGCGCCACCAGAGCACCACCGCGTCGACGACGTCACCGTGGTCCCCGTCGACCATGTCAGCATCGATGGCGTCCTCGATCTTGACCCGGACGTCGTCGTCGACGTCCTCGTCCCACCCGAGCTCCTGCACTACCATCTTGGGCTTGAAACCGAGCCGTTCACCGGCATGCAGGTCCGCACCACCCGCGGTCGCGCTCACGTGACTGCCTCCACTTCAAGTTCGATCGGTCCGCCGCTGGTCGCCACGGATCGTGGGGGTAGTCCACCGGAGTCCTGCCTCGTGCGCAACCCTGTCCGTCCCTGTCGAGGACGGTTTGCGCGGATGTGTCGGTCTGGCCCTACCTCGCAGTGATTTCGAGACCCGTCGCGGCGCCCCGTCACTGCGCTTCGACTCGCCCGGTCGCTCCTCAGTCTCCTCGCTCATCCGGGCGCACGCACGCTCGCGCGCAGCGCAGCATTTCGTGGCCGCGGCGGAAGTGCAACGATGAGCGGGTGAGCGAAACCTCAGACACCACGCCCGAGGACCAGGCACGACCGGTGACCCCGGTCATCCACGAGGGTCTTCCGACACAGCTGCCCGACATCGACCCCGAGGAGACCGGCGAGTGGGTCGAGTCCTTCGACGAGCTGATCGAGCAGCGCGGCCGCGAGCGCGCGCGTTACGTGATGCTGCGGCTGCTCGAGCGCGCCCGCGAGAAGCAGGTGGGCGTCCCGGCGCTGCGCAGCACCGACTACATCAACACGATCCCGCCCGAGCGCGAGCCCTGGTTCCCCGGTGACGAGGAGATCGAGCGCCGGATCCGCGCGTTCATCCGCTGGAACGCCGCGGTCACCGTCTCCGACGCCAACCGCAAGGGACTCGAGGTCGGCGGCCACATCGCGACGTACCAGTCGAGCGCGTCGCTGTACGAGGTCGGCTTCAACCACTTCTTCCGCGGCAAGGACCACGAGGGCGGTGGCGACCAGATCTACATCCAGGGCCACGGCTCCCCCGGCGTCTACGCTCGTGCGTTCCTCGAGGGCCGACTGACCGAGGAGCAGCTTCGGCACTTCCGGCAGGAGGTGCAGCACGGGGTCGGCAAGGGTCTCCCGTCGTACCCGCACCCCCGGCTGATGCCGGACTTCTGGGAGTTCCCGACCGTCTCGATGGGGCTCACCGCGCTCAACGCGATCTACCAGGCGCGTTTCAACCGTTACCTCGCCAACCGCGGCATCAAGGACACCAGCCAGCAGCACGTCTGGGCGTTCCTGGGCGACGGCGAGATGGGTGAACCCGAGTCGCTTGGCGCGATCGGTCTGGCGGCGCGTGAGGAGCTCGACAACCTCACCTTCATCGTGAACTGCAACCTCCAGCAGCTCGACGGTCCGGTGCGCGGCAACGGCAAGATCATCCAGGAGCTGGAGTCGTTCTTCCGCGGCGCCGGCTGGAACGTGATCAAGGTGGTCTGGGGCCGCGAGTGGGACACCCTGCTGGCCCGTGACGTCGACGGCGTCCTGGTCAACCGGATGAACTCCACGCCCGACGGCCAGTTCCAGACGTACTCCAACGAGGACGGCGGCTACATCCGCGAGCACTTCTTCGGCACCGACCCGCGCCTGCGCCGGATGGTCCAGCACATGTCCGACGACCAGATCGTGAAGCTGCCGCGCGGCGGCCACGACTACCGCAAGGTGTACGCCGCGTTCAAGGCCGCCTCCCAGCACGTGGGACAGCCGACCGTGATCCTGGCCAAGACGATCAAGGGCTGGACCATCGAGGGCCTCGAGGGCAAGAACGCCGCCCACCAGATGAAGAAGCTCACCCCCAAGGACCTCAAGACCTTCCGCGACCGGCTCTACCTGCCGATAAGCGACAAGGAGCTCGACGACTACTACGAGCGCACCGGCATGGCGCCGTTCTTCCACCCCGGCAAGGACGCGCCGGAGATCGAGTACATGCTCGAGCGCAGACGCGAGCTCGGTGGCTCCATCCCCCACCGCATGGTGCGGGCGAAGCCGCTCAAGCTCCCTGGCGACGAGATCTACGCCGAGCTCAAGAAGGGCGGCGGCAAGAACAAGATCGCCACCACGATGGCGGCGGTCCGGTTGCTGCGCGACTGGATGAAGGACCCGGAGATCGGCGACCGCATCGTGCCGATCGCGCCCGACGAGTACCGCACGTTCGGCATGGACTCGATGTTCCCCAACGCCAAGGTCTACAACCCGGGTGGCCAGCAGTACGAGTCGGTCGACCGCAAGCTCCTGCTGGCCTACAAGGAGTCGGAGAAGGGCCAGATGCTCCACGAGGGCATCTCCGAGGCCGGCGCGATGGCCTCGGCGACCGCCGCGGGGTCGACGTACTCGACCCACGGCGAGCACATGATCCCGTTCTACATCTTCTACTCGATGTTCGGCTTCCAGCGCACCGGCGACTCGATCTGGGCGATGGCCGACCAGCTCGCCCGCGGCTTCCTGATCGGAGCCACCGCGGGGCGTACGACGCTCACCGGCGAGGGACTCCAGCACGCCGACGGGCACTCTCCGCTGCTGGCGGCGACCAACCCCGCGGTCGTGCACTACGACCCGGCGTTCGCCTACGAGGTCAGCCACGTCATGCAGGACGGCCTGCGCCGGATGTACGGCTCGACCGACGAGCACCCGCACGGCGAGGACGTCATCTTCTACATGACCGTCTACAACGAGCCGGTCGACCAGCCGGCCGAGCCGGACGACGTCGACGTCGAGGGCATCCTGCGCGGCATGCACCACGTCGCGGTGCCGCCGAGCTTCGACGGTGCGGACAACGCGCCTCGCGTGCAGCTGCTCGCGTCGGGTGTCGGCTTCCCCTGGATCGCCAAGGCCCAGCGCCTGCTGGCCGAGGAATGGGGCGTCGCCGCCGACACCTGGTCGGTCACGTCGTGGAACGAGCTGGCCCGCGACGCGATCGAGACCGAGGAGTGGGCGTTGCTGCACCCCTCCGAGGAAGGACCGCGGATCCCGTTCGTGACCGACAAGCTCAAGGACGTCGCCGGGCCGGTCGTTGCGGTGAGCGACTACATGCGCGCCGTACCGCTGCAGATCAACCGGTGGGTGCCGACGGACTACCACGTGCTCGGCGCCGACGGGTTCGGCTTCGCCGACACCCGGCCCGCCGCCCGCCGGTTCTTCCACATCGACGCCGAGTCGGTCGTGGTGCAGGCGCTGCAGGCACTGGCCCAGCGCGGCGAGGTCAAGACGGAGACGGTCCAGGAGGCGTTCGACCGCTACCGGATCGACGATCCGACGGCGGTGTCCGACGTGAAGCAGGAGGGCGGCGACGCCTGACGACACCCCGGCGGCGGCGCGTGCGGCATACCGGCGCGCCGTCGTGTTCCTGATGTCCGGCGTGCTGCTCATCGGTGCGTCGTACTTCGTCGGCGAGGCCACGATGAACCTGTTCCGACCACTCGGCTACATCAGCTGGGCGATGAGTGTGATCTTCGGGCTGATCGGACTCTGGCTGCACCACCAGCCGGGGGCGCCGGCCGACGACGACCGCTAGCTACGCTGAGCTCGTACGGCGCCGCGACAGCCGCGCGACCGGGCGCAGCGGCCGCTGCCCGGCACGCTCGCGCACGGCCGGCGACTCTGGGCCGTGGGTGAGCATCTCGCGCCAGTCGGACCGGTCGTGCGAGGCTGGCTCGGTCGTGCGCACGAAGTCGTTGAGCAGCTTGACGAACCGCTCCGGGTGGTCCTTGTGCACGAAGTGGCCGGCGTTATCGACGACCTCGATGTCGGCGCCGGGCGCGATGCTCCGTGCGATCTCCGCGTGCGACACCGGGATCACGGCGTCGTCCTTGCCCCAGATCACGCACATCGGCATCGCGGCGGTCAGGTAGGCGCGGTCGGCCATGGTGATGATCTGGCCCTTCCAGTCCACGCAGGCGCGCACCACGTGTGCGATCGCGGCACGGGCGGCGGGGTCGCGGAACGACTCGAAGATGTCGGCCACCTCGTCGAGGTCGCGGACCCGGGAGATGCCGGTGCGGGAGAGCCCGCGCAGCGCCGCGGCGCCGACGTGCCGGATCCCCGGAAGCGTAGCCAGGCCTATGAGCTGCTGGAACATCGGCAGCGTCACCGCCCGGACCGCCCTCGTCACGTCGGGGCCGATGCCGCCCGGGGCCACCAGCACCATCCGCTCGGTGCGCTCCGGGAACTGGTAGGCGAACTGCATCGCGACCCCACCGCCGAGGCTGTGGCCGACCACGGTCACGGTCTCGATGCCGAGCACGGTGAGCAGGTCGCGCATCGCGTTGGCGTAGCCGCCGATGGAGTAGTCCGCCCGCGGCTTGGCCGACTGACCGTGGCCGAGAAGGTCGGGCGCGATCACCGTGTACCGGCGCGCCAGCGAGTCGATCACCGGGTCCCAGCTCGTGTGGTCGCAGCCCAGACCGTGGAGGAGCAGCAGGACCGGACCCGTGCCGATCTTCACGAACGCACGTTCGTGTCCATGGATGACGACCTTCTGCACCCGATGCGTCATATGTCACCCATCTGCCTGGAAGAAGGGACCCGAGAAGTTAACCAGAACATGTTCCAGTGTTGCGCGCGTACCCCTTGCGTGCACGGGATTGGGTCGGTCCAGGGGGGATGTTGGTCGTGGGAGGCGAGGGTTCACCACGGTATGCCGGAATAACAACGGCAAATCGGACGCGCGGCGCTGCTTCCCACGACGAACCCGCGCTTCCCATGGGCTGCTCATCGTGGGATGCGCAGGTTCGGCTGCATACCGTGGTGAAACCGCACGCCCGCTCGCGGCCCACACCCGCCCCCACCACCCGCAATAGAGTCCTCGGGTGACCACGACGCAGCCGCGCACCCGCGCGCAGATCGCGCTGCGGCTCGAGCAGTCGGTGGGCCGGCTGAGCACCACGGCCCTCCAGCGCATGGAGCGCGAGATGCCGTGGTTCCGTGAGCTGTCCGCCCAGGAGCGCTCCTGGATCGGGCTGATCGTTCAGGCCGGCATCGCGGCCTTCGTGGACTGGTACCGCGACCCGCATCCCACCGCCGAGCTGCGCGCCGAGGTGTTCGGCGCCGCACCGCGGGCCTTCGCCGGCCGGATCAGCCTCCAACGCACAGTCGCGATGGTGCGGCTGTCGATCGAGGTGGTCGAGGAGAACGTCGTCGACGTGCTCGGTGAGACCGATGCCCAGTCCGCGATCGCGGCGATCACCCGCTACGGCCGCGAGGTCGCGTTCGCCACCGCGGAGATCTACGCGCGCGCGGCCGAGATGCGCGGCGCGTGGGACGCCCGCCTGGAGGCCCTGGTCGTCGACTCGGTGCTGCGCGGCGACAGCGACGGCACCGTCGAGTCCCGCGCCAGCGCCCTCGGCTGGACCGACGATGGCCGGGTACTGACCGTGGTCGGGCCGATGCCGGACGCGCCCCACCACGACGCCACCGACGACGTACGACGGATTGCGCACGACGCCGGCCTCCGCGCGCTCTGCGCCGTCCAGGGCGACCGGCTGGTGGTGATCGTCGGCGGCCCCGGCGCTGGCGACGCGTCGCTCGCCGAGCTGACCGAGGTCTTCGGCGAGGGACCGGTGGTGGTCGGCCCGCTGGTCGAAGACCTGGTCGACGTTCCCCACAGCGCCGCGGCCGCGTTCGCCGGCTACTGGGCGGCGCGCGGCTGGGTCGAGGCACCCCGGCCGGTCAACGCCGACGACCTGCTGCCCGAGCGCGCCCTCAACGGCGACGAGCAGGCACTGACACATCTCGTCGAGGAGATCCACGTACCGCTCGTCGACGCCGGCGCCGTCGTGATCGACACCCTGCAGGAGTACTTCGACCGGGGCAGCTCGCTTGAGGCGACGGCCCGCGCGCTGTTCGTGCACGCCAACACCGTGCGGTACCGGTTGCGCCGTGCCCACGAGGTCACCGGACTCAACCCGTCCGACCCCCGCGACGCCTACACGCTGCGGGTGGCGCTGACCGCTGGCCGACTCCGGGACGCAGGGTCTAACTTGTAGGAAACCTACAAGTCTGGGTCGGGCGTTTTCGTACGTGCCGGATGCGCGTCGGCGGTCCGACTTCGCAAGGATGGATCTCGTGCTGATCATCGTCGCCCCCGGACAGGGGTCCCAGACGCCCGGATTCCTCTCCCCGTGGCTGGAGGACCCGGCCTTCGCCGACCGCCTCGACTGGCTCGGCGCGGTGGCCGGTCTGGACCTCGCCCACTACGGCACCGAGGCCGACGCCGACACGATCCGCGACACAGCGGTCGCGCAGCCATTGCTCGTCGGCGCGGGCCTGGTCGCAGCCCTCTCCCTCTTCCCGCACCCGGGCGACGCGTTCGGCCGGATCGGTGCGGTCGCCGGCCACAGCGTGGGCGAGCTGACCGCAGCCGCTGGTGCCCGGGCGATCACCGCCGAGCAGGCCATGGTCCTGGTGCGCGAGCGCGGCCGGGCGATGGCCGACGCGGCGAAGGCCACACCCACCGGCATGACCGCGGTCCTCGGCGGCGACGCCGAGGAGGTGCTGGCGGTCCTCGACAAGCACGGACTGACCCCAGCCAACGTCAACGGGCCCGGCCAGGTCGTCGCCGCCGGCACCACCGAACAGCTGCAGGCGCTGGCCGACAACCCGCCCGAGAAGGCACGGCTGATGCCGCTGTCGGTCGCGGGCGCCTTCCACACCGAGCACATGGCCCCGGCCGTCGAGATGATGGACAAGCTGGCCCGTGGCGTCTCCACGCACGACCCGCGCACCGCGCTGATCTCCAACGCCGACGGCAAGGTGATCCACGACGGCCGCGACGTCGTACGCCGGATCGTGAAGCAGGTCGCCAACCCGGTGCGCTGGGACCTCTGCCTGGAGACCATGAGTGAGCTCGGCGTGACCGGCATCCTCGAGCTCCCGCCGGCCGGCACCCTGACCGGCATCGCCAAGCGGGCGCTGAAGGGAGTCGAGACGTTCGCCCTCAAGACGCCCGACCAGCTCGACGACGCCCGCGAGTTCTGCGACCGGCACGGTGAGCCGTCCTCGACGGACCCCTCCCCCGGCGGGGGCACGTCGTGATCTCGCCGGAGATGCGCACGTCCCTCCCCAGACTGCGGGACGAGACGCGCGTCCTCACCCGCGTCGGCGGCACTATCGTGGAGTGCCTGGTCGAGGACGGCGACCTGCCCGGCCAGCCGCTGCTCCGCCCGCACCCCGAGGGAGACGCCCAGTGACCAACCCCAGCACCGCGATCAAGGCGCCCGACACGCTGCGCCACACGGCCGTGCTCGGGATCGGCTCGTACCGGCCCAGCCGGGTGATCCCCAACGCCGAGCTCGTCGCGGCGATCGACTCCAGTGACGAGTGGATCCAGCAGCGCTCCGGCATCATCGAGCGGCGCTGGTGCGCCGAGGACGAGACAGTGCAGTCGATGTCGGTGTCCTCGGCCCGAGACGCCCTGACCTACGCGGGCATCGATGCCGCGCAGGTCGACTGCGTGGTCGTGGCGACCGTGTCCCACATGCTGCAGACCCCGGCCATCGCCACCGCGATCGCCCACGAGCTGGGCACGGACAAGGCGGCCGCGTTCGACATCTCCGCCGCCTGCGCCGGCTTCTGCCACGGCGTGGCGATGGCCTCAGACTTCATCCGCTCCGGCACCGCCAAGTACGCCCTCGTGATCGGCGTCGAGCGGCTCTCCGACATCACCGACCCCGACGACCGCGGATCGGCGTTCATCTTCGCCGACGGCGCGGGTGCGGTCGTGATCGGCCCGTCCGACGTGCCCGGCATCGGACCCGTGGTGTGGGGCAGCGACGGCGAGCACTACGACCACATCCGGCAGCGCGAGGACTGGCGCGACGTGGTCGCCTCCCACTCCCCACGGATGCCGCACCTGACGATGAAGGGCAACGAGGTCTTCCGCTGGGCGACGTACGAGATGGCGAAGGTGGCCCGCGAGACGCTCGACCGCAGCGGCGTCACGGTCGACGACCTCGATGTCTTCGTGCCCCACCAGGCCAACATGCGCATCGTCGACGCGATGGCGCGTGCCCTCAAGCTCCCGCCCCACGTCGCGATCGCCCGCGACATCGCCTACCAGGGCAACACGTCCGCGGCTTCCATCCCCCTGGCGCTCAATGCCATGGTGGAGAGCGGCGAGGCCAAGCCCGGCGACACGGCGCTGCTGATCGCGTTCGGCGCCGGCCTGGCGTACGCCGCCCAGGTGATCACGGTCCCCTGAAGCACCACCGAGTTCTGCACGACGCACCACCCGATGGAAGCTCACAACACCAAACGAAAGAGGAAGCCACCATGGCAACCACCGAGGAGATCCGCGCCGGCCTGGCCGAGCTCGTCAACGAGGTCACCGGCATCGATGCCGACGACGTCCAGCTCGACAAGTCCTTCACGGAGGACCTCGACGTCGACTCGTTGTCGATGGTCGAGGTCGTGGTCGCCGCCGAGGAGAAGTTCGGCGTGACCATCCCCGATGACGAAGTGAAGAACCTCAAGACCGTCGGCGACGCCGTCGGGTACATCGAGAAGCAGCAGTCCTGACCCCCTGTCGTCAGTGAGCCGCCGGCGGCCCGGTCCCCTCGTGGGACGGCCGGGCCGCCGTCGGCCCGAAAAAATGAGGAACCGATGAGTCGAACCAGAGTCGTAGTGACCGGTATGGGCACCACCAGCCCCGTCGGCGGTGACGTCGCCAGCACCTGGGACGCCCTCCTCGCCGGCACCTCCGGCGTCCGCCACCTCACCGACGAGTGGGCCGAGCAGATGCCGGTCAAGATCGCCGGGCGGGTCAAGGTCGAGCCGACCGAGGTGCTCGAGCGGGTCAAGGCGCGTCGCCTCGACCGCTCCGCGCAGCTCGCGATGGTCGCCGCGATCGAGGCCTGGGCCGACTCCGGGCTGGCCGACGTCGACATCGACACGGAACGGCTCGGCGTCGCGTGCGCGTCCGGCATCGGCGGCGTGACCACGCTGCTCGACAACTACGACGCGCTGAAGGAGAAAGGACCGCGCCGGGTCTCGCCGCTCGCCGTACCGATGCTGATGCCCAACGCGCCCGCCGCGCAGATCAGCTTGTACGTCGGCGCCCGCGCCGCGGTGAACACCCCCGTCTCCGCCTGCGCCTCCGGCAACGAGGGGGTGTCCCTCGCACTGGACCAGATCCGCCTCGGCCGGGCCGACATCGTGCTCGCCGGCGGCACCGAGGCGGCCATCCACCCGCTCCCGATGGCGGCCTTCGCGAACATGATGGCGCTGTCGAAGAACGCCGGTGACCCGGCCACCGTCTCCCGCCCCTGGGACACCGGCCGCGACGGCTTCGTGCTCGGTGAGGGCGCCGGCATCCTGGTGCTCGAGTCGCTCGAGCACGCGCAGGCCCGCGGCGCCAAGATCTACGCCGAGGTGCTGGGCGCCGGAATCACCGCAGACTCCCACGACATTGCCCAGCCCGACCCCGAGGGTCGCGGCGGCACCCGCGCGATCAAGCGCGCGCTCGAGGAGTCTGGAATCAGTGCCGGCGACGTGGTCCACGTCAATGCGCACGCGACCTCGACCCCGCAGGGCGACATCGCCGAGGGGCTGATGATCCACGCGACCCTCGGCAAGCACGCCGACGAGGTCGTGGTGACCTCCACAAAGTCGATGACCGGCCACCTGCTCGGAGGCGCCGGGGCCCTGGAGTCGATCGCCACGGTGCTTGCGATCCATCACCGGATGGCGCCGCCGACGATCAACCTCGACAACCTCGACCCGGCTGTGGAGCTGGACATCCCGACGTCGGCGCGCAAGCTGCCCGACGGCGACATCGCGGCGCTCAACAACTCCTTCGGCTTCGGCGGCGCCAACGTCGCGGTCGCCTTCGGCAGCTTCTGAAACCCGTCGAGCAGGGCCTCGCGCCCCGTTGAGCAGGGCCTCGCGCCCCGTTGAGCAGGGCCTCGCGCCCCGTTGAGCAGGGCCTCGCGCCCGTTGAGGTTGGCTTCCCGTACCCCCGCGTGCCGGAGGCCAGCTCAACGGTGCCGGAGGGAAGACTCAACGGTGTCGGAGGGACGACTCAACGGTGTCGGAGGGCCAACTCAACGGTGCCGGAGGGCCAACTCAACGGAGAGGAAGCGGGAGGCGCGGGCCATGAACACCGGCCACTGGCGCAGGAAGCGGTGCGGCTCGCCGGCGTACGTCCGGAGCCGCACGTCGACACCTGCCGAACGGAGAAGCCCGGCCGTGTTGACGCTCCACTGCTCGGGGCAGATCGGGTCGGCAGTGCCGTGGTGGATCCGCACCGGCGCCGTGATCCGGGACAGGTAGTTCGCGACGCTGGTGCGTCGCCACAGGTCCGGGCGGGTCGCAGGCGTGCCGTACGCCCGCCGCACCCGGTCTCGGAGGGCCGGGTTGCCGGCTACCCATCGGTTGTAGTCGGCGGTGGCGTCGGCCGCGATCGGGGAGTACAGGACCACCGCGCTGAACCACGAGGGACGCGCCGCCGCCACCTGCATCGCCACCCCGCCGCCCATGGAACGGCCGAGCAGGGCGACGCGCGTGGTGTCCACGCCGGGCACACGCGCACGGCGCAGGGCGACGACGGCGTTCAGGACGTCCGCCGGGTAGCCGATCGGGTGCGCAACGGCCCGCCCGGTCTCACGATCCGAGCCGGCGAAGTTGCGGTAGTCCGGGTGCAGAACCGCGAACCCCTGCGCGAGCAGGCGCGACTCCTCCCGGCGGAGGCCCGCACCGCGCACGTAGCGGTCGATCGGGATCCAGCCGTGCAGGGCGACGACGAGCGGGTGCCTCCCCGGAGTTCGCGGCAGGGCCAGGGTGCCGGTCAGGCGCAAACCGTCGCCGCGGTAGGTGATCGCCCAGCGCTCAGTGGTGGCCGTCCGCTCGAGGACGCGGGTACGACGCAGCGCGTGGCCGTCGTACCGGTGCCGGATCAGGGCGGGGACGTCGACCAGGTTGAACGGACTGGTCGTGTCGTCGTGGGCCCCGGCCAGCGCACGACCGGGACCGGCAAGCGGGTCGCTCGAGGAGGCATCCGCGCTGATCAGCGCGAAGCCGAGTACGAAGGCGACGGCAGCCGCCAGCAGGGGCGCCATCCGTGAACGCACGAGCACATCGTCGGCCGCCGGATGCCGATGTGTTCACGCGTTGTCCGAACCGTGACCAGGCGTCTGGACCGGTTCGTCCCGGGAGATGCTCAGACGACCTGGTGCAGCCAGCGGACCGCCGCACCGTCACCGGCGTGCCGGAACGTCTCCAGCTCGTCGTCCCACGGCTTCCCGAGGAGCTTGTCGATCTCCAGCAGCAGCGTGGTGTCGCCGAGCGCGGCCTTCACGACGGCGGCCTTCAGCCGGTCCTCGGGGATCATGATGTCGCCGTGAATGCCGGTCACAGCGTGGAAGATGCCGAGGGTGGGCGTGTAGGAGAAGCGCGCACCTTCGGTGCCGGTAGTCGGCTCCTCGGTGATCTCGAACCTCAGGTGGTTCCAGCCGCGCAGCGCGGAGGCGATCGCGGACGCGGTCCCGCCCTCGCCCACCCATGAGTACTCCGTGCGATGGGAGGACGCCTGCGCCGGCTGCACCGTCCAGTCGAAGCTGACGGACATGCCGAGCACGCCGCCGACCGCCCACTCCACGTGCGGGCACAGCGCAGACGGCGCCGAGTGGACGTACATGACTCCACGGGTCGCAGAACGCGTCACGGTGACCTCCTGTTTGTCTCCCGGCGTCGAGGAACGCCTTCCCCAGCGGTCTCGAACGGAGATGCCACGCGGTCACGTGTGACGGATGTGTACTTGTGAGGTCCATTGTGGGGTACGACGGGGGCCAACGCCAGTCGATGTCTCCAACCCGTCCCCGTTCGGTCTGGACCGGGCAAGGGAACTCAGCCTGTCGACCAGGGGCCGGCGACCCGCTCACCCCCGGCGGGGGAGGCTGAGACGCTCCGCGCACGTCAGGCTGAGGGCGTGGAGGTGCCCATGAGCGACGCCGCGAGTGCTGGCGCTCAGTCGGAGAGTCCTCAGAGCCCCCGATTGGCCCTGCTCTTGGCAGCGGCGATGTTCGTGCTGGTCGTCGACACGTCGCTGATGAACGTCTCGATCTCGGCGGTGGTCAAGGATCTCGACACGACAGTGAGCGGCGTCCAGTCGGCGATCGCGCTGGAGGCTCTGGTCTCCGCCGCGTTCATCCTGATCAGCAGCAAGGTTGGTGACCTGATCGGGCGCAAGCGGGCGTACGTCCTGGGCCTCCTCGCATACGCGATCGGCGCTCTGGCGATGACGCTGGCTCAGAACCTGAGCACCATCATCATCTTCTGGGCGATCCTCGGCGGGTTGGGGGCATCGTTGCTGTTGCCGGCCATGCAGTCGCTCATCCACGGGAACTTCGAGGGCGCGGCCCGCAAGAAGACCTATGCGCTGGTCGGGGCCGCAGCGGCCATTGCCGCCGCGGTCGGACCGCTCCTGGGTGGTTTCGTCACGACGTTCCTGTCGTGGCGAGTCGGCTTCCTGCTCGAGGTCGTCGTGATCGCGGTGGTCCTCGCCAACATCCGTCTCGTTCGCGAGGTCCCCTACATGGGACCTCGGCAGGTCGATGTTGTGGGTGCGCTTCTCTCGGTTGCCGGTATGGGGGGTGTCGTCCTGGGCATCCTGGTCTGGCAGGAGGGGGGCGAGGCGGTGGGAGCCCTGATCGCGATCGGCGTCCTCGGGCTGGTCGCCCTGGCGTACTGGCTGTTGCGGCGCAAGCGTCAGGGCAAGCCCACGCTGCTCGACCCGGACCTGTTCCGTTTCCCGCACTTCAGGATCGGCATCGTCGAGCAGATGATGCAGCAGATCACGCTCGGCGGCGCGATGATCGTGCTCCCGATCTTCTTGCAGATGACGCTCGAGTACAACGCGATGGAAGCCGGGCTCTCCCTGGCTCCGTTGTCGCTGAGCATGTTCGCAGTGGCTCTGCTGGCCGGGCGAAGGTCCGGGAACCGTCGATCGAGCAGCATCGTTGCTGCGGGGTTCGTGCTGACGTCCACCGGGATGGCCGTGATCATTCCGCTGGTTCCTCGCGCCGACTTCGGTTGGTGGCTCGTCGGCCCGCTGCTCATTGCGGGTTCGGGGTTGGGCCTGCTGGTGTCCCAGCTCAACAACTACACCTTGGCACCGATCGAGGAGGAGCGGGTCAGCGAGGCTGCAGGCGTGAACTCGGCCGCAGGGTCGTTCGGACTGTCCTTCGGGCTGGCGGTCGCAGGCGGCCTGATGCTGGCTGCCCTCTCCCTGAGCTTCAACCAGATGACCGAGTCCAGCACGGTGATCCCCGCCGCCCAGCAGGAGCAGATCGCCCAGACGCTGGAGGACGACGCCCAGGTGATGAGCGATACCCAGCTCAACGCGTTGCTCACCGAGGAACCTCAGGCCGTGCAGGACGAGATCCTCCGGATCAACACCCACGCGAGGGACGTCTCGCTCCAGGTGGCGCTACTCGTGTCCGTCCTCGCCAGTCTGATCGGGCTGCTGAACTCGTTCCGAATGAGGCGCCTTCCAGATCTGGCTCCCTCGGGCTCCGTCGAAGAGACGACCTTGGGCTGACTGCGAAACCCGACCTGCTGCGCCAGGTTCTCGCACTGCTGGATGGGCGGAGATGCGCGGTGGAGCCGGACCCGCGACGCTCGAGGAATCGAGACCTGGCCCGGTCACGCCGAGGCGATGTGGTGCACCGCAGCCGGGTCGACGATGTTGGCCGGGTCGCGTACGGCGCCGAGCAGCAGGCCGTCGGCCACGACGGCCAGGCCGTCGACGACGGTGCCGAGGACACAGGTGATGTTGTCGCGCCCGCCGGCGGCGAGCGCCGCGTCGAGCAGCAGGTCGACCGCCTTGTCGTCGGGGTGGGTGAGCAGGACCTGCTCGATCCACCCCTCGCTGACCTGGTCGGTGAGGCCGTCGCTGCACAGGAGCACCCGGTCGCCGAGGCGGAGCGCCACCGGCATCACGTCGGCGTCGGAGGGGTCGTCGGCGTTGATCGTGCGCAGCACGACGTTGCGCCACGGGTGGACCATCGCCTCGGCCTCGGTCATCCGGCCCTCGTCGCGCATCATCTGCACCCAGGTGTGGTCGCTGCTCAGCCGGCTGAGCCCGCCGTCTCGGAACAGATAGGCTCGCGAGTCGCCGACGTGCGCGAGCGCGAAGCGCTGGCCGTCGGTGAGCAGCGCGGTCAGGGTGGTCGACATGCCGCGGAGCGCCGGGTCGCGCCGCACCCCCTGGCGCACCTGGCGCTGGCTCTCGGCGACGGCGCGGCCCAGCACGCCGGCCGGCCGCAGACCGACCCGCGCCAGGGCTGAGGCGGAGACGACGTAGGCGGTCGTCGCCGAGGCGACCTCGCCCGCGGCACTGCCGCCGACACCGTCAGCGACGAGCATCAGGGTCGGCCCGGCGAAGCCGGAGTCCTCGTTGCCCGTGCGCACGAGTCCGACGTGCGTGCGGCCGGTGGCCGAGAAGCGCATCACTCAGACCCACCTCCGTCGTCGTACGGTGCCCCGAGCGTGTGTCCTGTCAACGCAGAGGCAGGACCGGATGGTTCCCGGATCCCGAGGTGCACAACGCTCCCACAGGACACCGACGGTCCGGCGAGTCGCGCAGGTCGGCAACAATGGCGGGCATGGACTGGGTGCTGCTGGGCGTGTCGATCGCCCTGATGCTCACGTGCGGGGTCTTCGGTGCCGCCGAGTACTCCCTCGTGACCGTCGACCGGGCGGCAGTCGAGCGGGCCGTGGCCGAGGGCGACCGCTCCGCCGCGGGCGTCCGGATCGCGCTCAAGACCCTGTCGACGCAGCTCTCCGGGGCCCAGGTCGGGGTCACCGTGACCAACCTGATCATCGGGTTCCTCGCCGAGCCCGCGATCGCGCAGCTGATCGACGGGCCGCTCGAGAGCACCGGCATCCCCGAGGCGTGGGTGCCCGGCATCGCGGTGGCGATCGGCCTGACCCTCGCTACGATCGCGACGATGCTGTTCGGCGAGCTGGTGCCGAAGAAGATCGCGCTGGCCAGCCCGCTGGCGACCGCGCGCGCCACCCAGCGCTTCCAACGCGGGTTCACGACCGCGATGAAGCTGCCGATCAAGGTGCTCAACGGCTCCGCCAACGCTGTGGTGCGGGCGCTGGGCATCGAGCCGCAGGAGGAGCTCCGCTCCGCACGGTCGTCCGACGAGCTGGCCTCGCTGGCCGGGCGCTCGGCGTCGGAGGGCAAGCTCGACAGCGAGACCGCCCACCTGGTCCAGCGGTCGGTCGCCTTCGGCCACGCGGCCCAGAATGCGCTGCTGCCGGTCGTGACCATCGCCGGGCTCCAGGTTGGGCATTTCATGGGCGGCTCGGTGCTGGTCGAGACGATCTTCAGCTGGCCGGGACTCGGGCGCCTCGTCTTCG
>Ga0207691_10001146_pt1 | contig 26298 bp, 29 predicted proteins | sample KBSM13metaG_FD_184327 | JGI IMG/M metagenome (GOLD analysis project Ga0207691, IMG submission 184327) | Miscanthus rhizosphere microbial communities from Kellogg Biological Station, Michigan, USA - KBS M1-3 metaG (SPAdes) (version 2) | ecosystem: Host-associated > Plants > Roots > Rhizosphere >...
TTGACTTTCTCACTGGCGCCCTTGGTCTGCTGGAAGAGGTTCCACAGGAGGAACACCAGCACGATGATGACCAGCCAGAGGAGCGCAGTCTTGACTGTGGAATTCAACGATTGGCCTCCAAAACAGCACGACGATGCTTCCGCCGTGCCACTCGTACAGTATCGCAACCGGATCAGTCCCGGCCGTAATCCGTGAGCATGGATACGTCGCTGAGACGCTACTGTTTCGGCTCTGCCGGTTCCTGCCTGCGGCGGAGGGCGCGCATGAAGTACATCCACAGTCCGATGAGGAAGAGGATGGGCGCCCAGGAGATCAGCGCGGTGATCAAAGGCTTGTCGTTCGCAGGCTCGATCTCGATGCTCACGCCGTGCGTCCGGAGGGCGTCAAAGGTGTAGGGATAGTTCGGCGGAATTGTGACCTGGAAGTCATAACGTCCGCCGGGCGCCGTCGGCTTGGTCGTCCCGCGAACCTCGGAGCCGCGAACGTAAACCCGTTCCACCGCTCCGGCGTCGACCTTTTCGAGAAACGTCGTGTAGTTGATCAGCTCGGCCGTTCCTTTCGAGGTCTGGAAGAGGTTCCAGAGAAGGAAAACGCCCACGACGACGACGAACCAGAGGATGGCGGTCTTGACCGTCGCGTTCACGAGAGCCGTCCGATGTACGGCAGGTTCCCGAACCGCCCGCCCTGCTCAAGGCCGTAGCCGACGAACGAGCCTTCGCCGACTTTGAACATGTGGTAGTCGGTCTCGAGCGCGACGGTGCGCAGATCGGGGCGGTCGAGCAGCGCGACGAGATGGACGGCGGCGGGCTGATGCTGGCGGAGTTGCGTCAGCAGGTAGTTCTCGATGACACCGGTGGAGACGACGTCCTTCAACACGTAGACGTCGCGATTGGCGATCTCGGTGTGGCTGACGAAGTCGATCTCGAGCGCGGCGGCGGTGTCGGTATCGGCAATGTCGCGGATGACGTCGATGTAGCCGTACGCGACTTCGCCGGGGATGGCGCGCATCATGTCGGCGAGAAAGCAGGTCGCGCCTTTGAGGAGGCCGAGGAGAAAGACTTCGCCGGAGCCGGCATCGGCGCGGATCGCTTCGCCGAGGGCGTCGATCCGTTTGGCGATCTGTTTAGCGGTATAGACTCGCTTGACCTTCGGCTGCTTCGACTGACGCACCGGCACCTTCCAACCACACTTCGTACTGCTCGCCCGCGGGGTCCGTCACCTTGAAAGCGTCCGAGATCTCGACTCCCCCGACCCAGACGATCTGATCGTTCCAGAGGAGGAGAGGAAGCAAATCGCGGACCTCGACGGCGATTTTACGATCAATGAGGAATTCCTTCAGCTTTTTATCATGGGACATGCCGAGGGGGCGGAAGCGGTCGCCGGGTCTGCGATTGCGTACTTTGAATGTGCCTGTGGCTTTGTTCGGGAGTTGGAAGCGTTGCCGGTTGCCGGTTGCCGGTTGCCGCAGCACGATGGTCGTGTCGATCTCCGGGATGTATTGCGATTCGCCCGGCGCGATCTCGATCTCCCATGGTGGAGCGACAGGCGCCCTCGCCTGTCGTCGTCTGAGCACGTTGCCGACCAGCTCGACGTTTTTCGTCGATGTGGTCCGGCGGGTCAGCCGCGCATGCGGATCGAGTCTGTGCATGTGGCGATGCAGCAGCGCCTGTTTCAGCCACGCATCCTCCGGCCAGCGCACGAAGCGCGTCTCGCTCTCGCATTCCTCGACTTCGTATTCGTCGAGCAGTTTCTCGACGACCGTCCATTGCTCGCGCGCCTGCGTCGCGACCGCCGCGAGGTTGCGCGTGACCGATTCCGGCAGTTCGCGCAGCATGGCCCGCACGCGATTGCGTAGAAAGCGCGGATCGGCGTTCGAGCTGTCGCTGCGCGCGACGATGTTCCGCTCGCGGAGGAACTCCTCGACCTCCGCGCGCGTGACCTCGAGCAGGGGACGGACGACGCCGTCGCCGCGCACCGGATGAATGCCGCGCAATCCGGCGAGACCGCTGCCGGTCATCAAGCGCATCAGCACCGTTTCGGCCTGATCGTCGAGTTGATGCGCCGTGGCGATCCAGCGCATGCCTGCCGCTTCGCGGATCTCGTGCAACCGCACATGCCGCACCTCGCGCGCCGCCGCTTCGATGCCGCGGTGGCGGATCGCATCGGGATCGAGCGTGCCGTCGGCGACGTGCAACGTGACGTTCAGTCGCGCGCAGAGCTCGCGTACGAAGCGCTCGTCGCCGTCTGATTCCTCGCCGCGAAGGTGGTGATTGACGTGCGCCGCGACGACATCGACTGGCAACCCTGTAAGGGCGACGAGCAGCGCGGTCGAATCGGGGCCGCCGGAGATCGCGACGACGACACGATCGATCGCGTGCGAAGCGAGGAACTGCGAGACGACGTCGGTGAGCGTCATTGGCAGAGAATAACGCGCGTATCCGCGTGCACGCTGGCGGGCAGCTACATCTTTGCCTGACGGTGCTGATACTCGATGATCGCGCTGCGAACCGTACACGCCATGCGCTGAAATGGACGGTCGATCTTTTTTCCTCTTGTTAACTTCGACGCCCGCGCCATTCGATCGAGCTGAAACTGCCAATACAACTCGCCCATCAGGAGGTTCATGTCATCTTCAGGCTTGAAACGTAGGAGCGAGCCGGTCGACCGTTCGAGCTTCGTTGCATAAGGTTTTCGCTCCCGTGCCGCGACCGTTTTCTTTTTGGGCGCGACAGTAATCTGATCAAAAACATGCAAGAGCGGTTTTGCGTACCGGCTCAACTTGTCAATAAGGTTCCGGTAGATTTCGTACGTTCTCGTCTTCGACAGGTCGCGCGGCAGATCGGGGAAAAATTCGAGGGAGGCGGCATGCAGGCGTTTGATGAACATCACGGCGTCGTCTTTTCGATTTCCGCTCGCGAAGGCGTCGATCTCCCCGGGCGTCCCATCGCCAACGATCTGCGCGAATGCGAGCCGGTTGAGCAGGGTGTCGTAATTGTCGCGGTAAACGCTGGGGGAAAGCGTCTGGCGGTCGTAGGAGTCGAGCCATGCACGAGTAAGCGAGAACGCAAAACGGGACCAATCGCCAAACCCATGGCGCATGACGACGAGATCGCCATACAGATCGCCCAGCTCTCCGAGCTCCCCGTCGGATAGCAGCTGGCCGCGGCGCTGGAACACCTCGATGCGAGCGTGCTTGTAGAACCAGTACACGGCGACCTCGTGCCAAAGGTCGGGCACGACAAAGGGAAGCGTGAATACGTGGCGAGGCGGGATGCGGACGAGACCCATCCCCTGAACGCTCAAGATGTGAGGGACCGAATCCCCGATCGCTGAAAACCGCGGCGTGAGCCCCGGCCACTTGCAGATGCGGCCGAGGAAATCGTTCATCAAGGCATCGGCGAGAAAAAGAAATTTCTGGACGCTGCCGCGATAGACGATGCTCCGGTCACTCTGCAGCAGCAAGGCGTCGAATGTGGCGACCGTCCGCTGCCGGAGTACGCGCTCCGCCAGCAGATGCCAGACTTCGAGCTGGTGAACTTTTGCCTCAATCTCGTCCTGAATGAGTTTGCAGGCTTCACGCGCCTCCCGATGCCCGCTGGGATTCGTGTTTTCGTCCGTTGCGTCCACCACGGCGTCGCGCGCTTCACGTGTGAGGTGCAGCATATCGATGTTTTCACTGAGCCGTCTCAATGCGATCCGGGCACTCTGGATGGCCTGGATGACGTCACAGCAGCTCATCTGATCGTCGAGTGTGGAGTGACTAAGCAGGAGGAGATTGTCGATCGACTGTTTGAGCGATTCAGGTAGTTTCGGCGAAACGTATTTGCCTGGCAGTTTCAAACGCCGGCAAGGGCACCGTAGAGGCATCGGCGCGCTCGTCTTTCCGACCGTGGTATGACGGGTGCGGGCGCGTTCCGACTCCTCCTCCGGTTGTGAGAAAACGAGGTGGGTTTCGAGCTTCTGAATGCGGTGCAGGGCCTTCGTTCCAGACTCATCGCCGATCGACGAAGACAGTCCGAGATTATTTCGGAGAAATGCGTCGACCGGTTGTTTCACGATCGCCACGAAATCAGATTTCCCGTCGATCAGCCGAATGTCAGTGTTCTTTGTGCCGAACCGCTTGATGGCATCGTTCAGGTACCCGGGCTCCGACCGTACGAAGACCGCGGGTGTGGCGTCGATGAGAGCGGGAACGTGTAAGTCCCTGATTTTTTTCGGCCAGGGCAACCCGAGGATTGTCATCGTGCGTTGAAAGACGGCGTGGCGTTCATCCGCGGACCCGACGATGCTCCCTTCATGTACTTCCGCCAGGAACTTTGCGAACTTCTTCATCTTCCCGGGATCGAATACGCCATCGATGATCAGATCGGCCCAGCCGAGTGCTACATGGACTGTCGCCGCGCAATCCGCCGCCTTCAGGCGTTTGCACAAGTAACCGACGATCCCCAATTCACTGGCAACCGGCTCGTCCTCCGTGTATATCGCGCGACGCACGCGCAAGTGCATCGTGAACCGCATGGACTTGCTCGGGTCCGCGATATTGCCGTGCACGTGGCACGGAACGGACAAAATGAAATTCAGGACATGCGCGTCCGAATCTTCGGGATATGAGAAACGCAGCATCGAGCGAAGATCATTGACGGCAAACCGAGCAAGCAGGTCGGCATGCCCGAAGGCGTAAATGACTTCGTCTAGCGCGATGTTGGGAGATTTATTCTCGTCCAGTCGCTTCTTGTCATGCGCCTTGACGGCTTCGCGAAGGCGGTCGACTTCTTTAAGGAAGGTGCCTAGCGGAAGAACGACATAAGCGCTCGCGACTCCACCGTCGCCAAGAGTGATCTCTTGTGTAGAGTCTGGCAGCACCGCCCAGCTCCTCCTTACCGATTTTTTGGAATCTTAGCCACCCAGATGGAAGGGAGTCACTGTAGCATGAAACTACAGCGCCGGATGCGGGGGCTGGCTACCAGGCGTGCTCAGTGACGGTCGAACTGAAGGAGACCGTCGATCTTCGCCTCGAACTCGGGATCGATGGTGCCGTCGACGTCTTCTTCCTGGTCGACGGAGCCGCTCGTGTTCTGTCGCGGCACGTCGTAGGAACCGAAGCGCCCGTGCATCGTGGACGCGTCCTTCGAGAAGAAGGTGAGTGGATCTCTCATCTCGTCGCGTTTGCCGTCGATGATCAGGTTCCCATTCTCGTCCAATTCAATCACGTATGCACCTCTGGGCCTTTGTGGCCGCTCGTGGAGACACTAGTCTTTTTGCTTGGGGAGTGATTGAAGTTACTGAAATATGGCACTTCAGTCAAGCGCCCGCGGCTCCGGTGCTGCGAAGACAATGCCTCATCGCACCGGTCACATCGCTTCGGCGGAAGGATCTCCGGGCGTCCGAAATTCCGGCGTGGCTCGATCAACCGAGTCAAGATAGCGCCGAAGTCACAGAAAAGCCAGCATTTGTCGGTCATGGCCACACAGCGCTCATGGGTAAAGCTAATCTTTCCTGTCGGAAACGGCTCGTGAGTTTCATCACATATTGGCGTGCGGACGCCGGAATGTTCGCCACCCGTCACGAAAGCATCTATCGCCAGCCGAGGATTACGTGAAACAGCGAATCGTCCGCGCCGTGCGAGCCTTCGACGAAGAGAAACGACTGGCCGTCGGGAGCGACGTCGAAGCGTAGCGTGTCTGCCGGGGCGCGAAACAACTCGGTGGTTTTCGCGTTGCCCCACTCGTCTGCCGATTGCGGAACGACGCTCATGATTGCGATCTGGCCCGACATGTAGAACAGCTCCCCGCTGTCGCGACGCCAGCGTGGATTCTCGCCGCCATTCGTGGAGATGCGCACGCGCGGCTGATCGGCGCGCTCCAGGCTCTGAAGGTAGACCTCGAACGTACCGCTCGCGTTCGAGCTGAAGGCGAGCCACTTTCCGTCGGCAGAGAGCTGGGGATCGCGTTCGGACGCCGACGAGGCGAGCACCGCGGTCTCCTTCAGTGTTCGCATGTCGAGGCTGAAGAGATCGCTCCGCGTCTTCGGGTCTTCACGCCCGAAATACAACGTCGATCCATCGGGGGAGAAACTGCCGGCGAATTGAAATCTTCCGGGCTGCGTGAGCGGCTCCGATGCCGAGGACGTCAGACCGCGTCGCATGAGGTGAGGAAGCGCGCCGGCCGCGGCGGCGGAGTAGACGATCGCACGGCCGTCTTTCGTCCAGATCGGCATGAGCGCGAGACCAGGCTCATTGGTGAAGCGGTCGCGGCCTCCGCGCACGAGATCGTAGATCCAGATGTCGCCGAGTCCTGTGCCGCGATCGAGCACGGTCACCCCGGCCTGGTTGCCGTCCGCCGAAATGCTCAGGCTCAGATCGTCGAAAAGAGTCCGGTCGTCGATGATCTGCCGCTTGCCCGACCGATCGGTCCGCACGAGGCGGCCGGTGCTGGTGTCGGTGCGATAGATGACGACGCCGTTCGCGGCATCGAAGTCGGCACGCCCTGACGGATAAAAATACGAGACGTCGTCGGCGACGAGTGACGGCTCACCGGTGAGCTTTCCTTTGCTGACGTCGAGATGCTGCGAGAGAAGCTTGCCGTCGCGGACGAAGACCAACTCGTCATCGGTGACGAAGGTCGCCTGGGAGATGTTCCTGGTCAGCACGGAAGAATCGGCGGTGTCGAGCGAGGCGAGGACGAGCCGCCGCTCGAGCGAATTGTTGGCCGACGCCTGATAGAGATAGTGGCGTCCGTCGGAGAGCAGGCGGGGCCACGCGTGACGCCACTCGTCCTTCTTCATGACCGTAAGGCGGGCCGGCGTCCCGCCGCTCGCGGAGATGCGATAGATCTCCGAGCGTCCGCCGGCGCGGTCGGCGAAGAGGATCGTGTCACCGACCCACGAGGCGATCACTCCGGTTCCGAGCACGTCGCACAATGCTTCGGGCACCGTGCCGCTTCCGGGCTTGGTCTTCCACAACTTTCCGTGCGCGCTGAAGCCGAGCCATTGGCCGTCCGCGGACCAGAACGGACTGTTGCCATCATCGGAACCGTCGACCTTGCGCACCTCGAACGAATCGAGACGCCGCAGGTACACGGCCGGCGCGCCGTTTTTCTTCCCCGAGTACGCGAGCGTGCGGCCATCGGGCGAAAGCGCGAAGTTCGGCGTTTCGGGTTCGGGAGTGGGACGAATGTCATCGGGCGGCGCGAGGTGCAGACGGACTCCGGACGTGGCCCCGGGCGGCGTGGCGATCCGCATCACGCCCCACACGAGCAATCCGCCGAGCGCCGCTGCTACGGGGAAGGCGAGAAGCCTGAGCCGCGATGACTTCGGCGCGGCGATGGCGCGTGTCTCAACCGACATCGATCCGGATGGCTCACTCAACCATCGCAACTGACGCGCGACGTCGTGCGCGGTCTGCCAGCGATCGTCGGGATTTTTCTCCAGCGCGGTCAGGATGATCCGTTCGAGCGCGGCGGGACACGCCGGCTGCAGCGAGCGCGGTTGCGCCGGATCGGCGGAGATGATCGACGCGATGACGCTGAGCTGTGAGCTTCCCGCGAAGGGACGCTGCCCGGTGACCATCTCGTACAGGATCACGCCGAGGGCGAAGATGTCAGTGCGGGCATCGACGGCGCGGCCTTCGAGCTGCTCCGGCGCCATGTACATGACGGTGCCGACGATCGTTCCCTCGGCGGTGATCGGATTGACGACGGTCGACGGCGCGGAGTCGACGGAAAAGACGCGGTTCTGCGTCTCGAGTTTGGCCAGGCCGAAGTCGAGGAGCTTCACGCCCGACGCGGTGAGCATGACGTTGCCCGGCTTCAGGTCGCGATGCGTGATGCCGGCGCGGTGCGCGTCGCGCAACGCCTCCGCGATCTCGGTGCCGAAGCGAAGGATCTGGCTGAGCGGCAGCGGACCGCGCGCGATGCGCTCGGCGAGCGTCTCGCCCTCCAGGTACTCCATGACGATGTACTCGATGTCGTCCGCGCGTCCGACGTCGAAGACGGCGCAGATGTGCGGACTGGAGAGCGCGGAGATCGCGCGAGCCTCGCGCTCGAATCGCGCGCGGCGCTCGTCACCGGCGGTGAGGTTGGGGAGAAGAACTTTGATCGCGACCGTGCGCTCGAGCCGCGAATCACGCGCGCGATAAACCTCGCCCATCCCGCCGGCGCCGAGGAGTACGTCGACGACGTACGGCCCGAGGAGCGTCCCCTTTTTCAGAGTCACGTGTGGGGCATGATAGCGGACGACTCACTCAGGTCGGCTGCTGCGTCGTCGCCGCGGACGACGCTGATTTCGAGTAGGCCAGCACCGGCGGAATCTGGCTGTCAGTCAGGCTGTGCACGTACGCGCGGAAGGCGCGCGAGATGTTCGCCGGCGCGTACGACTTGTCGCCGCGAAGCCGGCGCAGCGTCGATTCGTGCAGGAGCTCTCCGTCTTTGATCTCGCGGCTGCTGAACAGATTGACCCGGATGCGCCAGGGCCGCGGCATCTTCGGGAAGAATTCGCAGATCCACCAGAGAGGGTTCAGCAGCTCGTTGTGCTTCTTCTCCAGCCAGGGCTCGGCCACCGGCGGCGAGGTCATGATCTGAGCGAAGCGCTGGTCATCGACCGGCAGGCCGGCGGCTTTGGCCTCCTTGACGATCCAGGCGAACGGCTCGCGCCAGAGGAACGAATCGGAGTATCCGCCGCCGATGTCGGAATGCACTCCGGGGAACCAGAGCTGCTGCACGCGCGGGCGAGGCGGATTGCCGACGGCGGTGGAGTCTTCCTGGAAGAAATTGTGCCGGTAGAACGCGCGGCGCTCGTCGATGGAGACGGCGTGGCGGAACATCCGCACGCCGGGATTCTGGCGGCTGAACGCATAGCGCGCCGGAGTCCAGACCCAACCGACCGAAGCAACCGTGTCCCAGACGCCGACGAAGTGCACCGGCACCCGGCGCTCGGGATCGCCGGTCGGCCGCGAGAAAGTCCGGCGGAACTGATCGCCGGTCTCCAGCTTCGCCGACATGAGGAGGAGCCGCAACGCGTATGGCACGAGGTTGTCCAGCCCGCGCGGGAGCAGCCCGCAGTGATGGAGCGCTCCGGCGATGACGCGTGCCGTATACGCGCCGCGGCTGAAGCCGAACAGATAGATCTCGTCGCCCGGCTTCCAGTTGTTCATCAGCCAGATGTAGGCATCGCCGACGTTGTCGTTGAAGCCAGTGCCGAAGGCGAGGTCGATGGCGCGATAGATGAACTTGCCGATCGCGGTGATCGGACCGGGGGCGGCCATCGTGCCGACGCCCGGATCGTAGAAGACGAGATGGTCGTCGCCGTCGCGGACGAGCGACTGCAGAATGCGCACGACGTTGGTGTTCTTGACGCCGAACTCGTTGTTGGTGCCGTCGCAAAAGACGATCAGTTTTCGTGACACGATTCCTCCCACGGTGTGCCGTAATTATGCGCGCGCTTTCGTATGGTGAGACGGACGGCCCGAAGAAATTCACGACGTGACGGACGATACGATGCTCTGTGACGGGACGCCGTCGTTGCTATCCGCTACCTGCTATATGTTTTGGGAGAGAGGGAGGCCGGGTTGGTGGCGGTGACTGGACCCGAACTAATGCGACACGCGGACCTTCGGCCGCGATCGCTCGCACTGCTGCAGCCGACGCTTCGCGCGGCTGAGCACCGCGGGCGCAGCGGCCTTCGGCCGACTGCCACCTTGATTGCTATCTGCTATCCGCTATCTGTTTTGGGAGGGGAGGAAGGGCCGGGTTGGTGGCGGTGACTGGAGTCGAACCAGTGACCTAGCGCTTATGAGACGCCCGCTCTAACCATCTGAGCTACACCGCCATGCTGAGTGCGGCAGGGACTATACTCAACATCAAGCGCGCCGAGAAATTTCTCTTCATGTCCTCCACGTACGAGAGATGTTGCGTCGGCTGTGGCTCCTCAGACGAAGTCGCCCGGCTCGACCGCTGCCCTATCTGTTCTCGCTACTTCTGCGCTGACTGCGCCTACCGCGCCAGTGGCCGCCGCTTCTGCTCGGACAACTGCGCGCGCACTTACAACTACGGAGATCCCGAAGATGACGACAAGGACCTTGACTACGACGACTGACGCGGTCTCCAGCGTCTCCACCACTCGCGCGAATCTGACGCGCCGCCCGCGCCGCCTCCGCCGCACCGAAAGCATTCGCGCCAGCGTGCGCGAGACCGTCGTGCGTCCGGAAGACCTCATCTATCCGCTCTTCGTCGTGCCGAACAGCCGGCCGCGCGTCGAGATCGGATCGATGCCCGGCGTCTGGCAGCTGCGCGTGCGCGAAGCGGTCGATGAGGCGCGCCGTGCGTTCGAGCATGGCGTCCGCTCAGTGCTCCTCTTTGGACTGCCGGAGTACAAGGACGCCATCGGCTCGTCGTCGTGGGATCCATCCGGACCGGTGCAGGCGGCGATCGAGGCAATCAAACGCGCCGTGCCGGAGATGACGATCATGGCCGACGTCTGCCTCTGCGAATACACCGACCACGGCCACTGCGGCGTCATCGTCGATCACAACGGGACAAAGGAAGTCGACAACGATCAGACGTTGCCGCTGTTGATGAAGCAGGCCATCTCCTTCGCCGCCGCGGGCGCCGACTTCGTCGCGCCATCGGACATGATGGACGGGCGTATCGGTGCAATTCGCAGTGCGCTCGACGAGCGTGGCATGACCGACGTCGGCGTGATGGCGTACTCCGCGAAATTCGCCTCGGCGTTCTACGGACCATTCCGTGAAGCGGCGGAATCAGCGCCGCAGTTCGGCGATCGCCGCAGCTATCAGATGGATCCGGCGAACGCGCGCGAAGCGCTGCGCGAGATTGAGCTCGACGTGCAGGAGGGAGCCGACATCATCATGGTCAAGCCCGCGCTGTCGTACCTCGACGTCATCCGCCAGGCGCGCGATCACTTCAATCTGCCGGTCGCGGCGTACAACGTCAGCGGCGAGTATTCGATGGTCAAGGCGGCGGCGGAGCGGGGATGGGTGGACGGTCCGCGCATCACGAACGAGATTCTCACGTCGATCAAGCGGGCGGGTGCTGATCTGATCATCACGTATCACGCACTGGAATTCGCCACTGCTTATCGTCCTTAACATATGTGACGATTCCCGAGGAATCCTCCTCACCTCAGGTCTTCCGAACTAAGTCGGCCGGTCTGGACCCACCTTCCTTAGCCACATCCTTCTTCGAAGGCGAGGAGACACATTGAAACTACACATTGGAAATATCTCCAAGGACGTCAGCGACACGGAGTTGACCGAACTTGTCAATCCGTTCGGCGTCACCACCTCGGTCGAGATCGTTCGCAATCCCGAAGGCCTCTCCAAGGGCTTCGGCTTCGTCGAGTACGGCGATGAGTCGCATGCACGCGCCGCGATCACCGGCCTCGATGGCAAAGACCTTCGCGGTCAGGCACTGAAGGTCAGCGAAGCGAAGCCGCGCAAGGGCGACAAGCCGGCCGCCACGCCGACCGTGGAGGCTCAGTGAAAACCGCGGCCGTGAAGATTCCGGTCGCGCGCAAGTCCGTAGCGAAGATCACCGTATCGGAAGGAAACATCACCAAGGCGGCGATGCGCCTTCTGTCGCAGCGTCTCGTCTCTTCCGAGATTCATTACGTGCAGCGGGTGCTCGGCACGACCGCCACGCAGGAAGACATCGACACGAACGTGCTCGCGGTGCGCAAGCTGCCGTGGAAGAGCATCGTCATCGCCGACTAATCCTGATCAAAGGAATTCCACCATCAGGGCACCGGTTGCCCAGTACATCAAGTAGCCAGCACTTCGAGGACGCAAACGTGGATTTGATTCTCCGAAGGCAGCACAGAAAGGAGATACATCCATGAGAACGTCAGGTACCGTCAAGTGGTTCAACGACGCGAAGGGCTTCGGATTCATCACGAGCGAGACTGGTGACGATCTGTTCGTCCACTTCTCCGCCATCCAGGGCAACGGCTTCAAGTCGCTGCCGGAAGGCGCCGCAGTCGAGTTCGACGTGGTCAAGGGGCCGAAAGGTCTCCAGGCCTCCAACGTCACGACGATGTAAGCACTCGCCACGAGCGAGTCACGAAAGGGCAGGAGCGATCCTGCCCTTTTGCTTTTTCAGTCGCCCGCCACCAGCGCTTCGAGCTTCCACTCGCCGGTCCGATTACTGAAGCCGGCGCGATAGCCGATCGGACTGTAGACATCCGCGACGGCGACCCGGAGGTTTTTCACGACGGTCGCAACCTGCGCTGTGTCGCGCGATGGCGAAGCGTGAAGCACGACACCCGCGCGTAGTGCGACGACATGCTCGAAGAGATCGATCGCTTCGGGCCAGTTCGCGTGGTCGTACGGCGCTGAGAACGATTTCACGAGACCCGCGTCGATGAAGTTTCCGCCGCCGCCGAAGCTCGTCCGCACGTCGAGCACGATCCGCTTCAGGAGCTCCGCTTCGTTCTTCTGCTCGATCGCCGCGCGGAGCTCCTTGCGGAACTGCTCGACGAGGGATCACTCGTGCTGCTGCGGCTGCCGCGGCTCACCGCAGGAGCAGAAGAGCGCCAGGCAAGCCAGCCGCCGACTTATCCGCACCAGACCGCGCTGACCGCGTCGGGATGATCGATGGTGAAGCCCCCCTCCGCATCGTCGTACGTGATGACCGCGCCGTCGAGGCGCGAGTACGACATGTCGTCGAGCGCGATCGAAACGTCGCCGATCTTCACGACCTGATCGCCTTCATTCGGCTCCCACGCGAAGTGCAGACGGTAGCCGCTGCCGCCGCAACCGGTGGTGAAGGCGATGCGGAGATAGCGGCCGTCGAGCTCGAAGTGGAGCTGATCGGCCGCAGCGGGGGAGAGGGAGATGTTCATTCGTTGCCGCGGGGCCCGTGGATGATGCGCCACTCCGCGTCTTCGCGCTTGAACCAGTCGCCGTCGAGCTTCAGCAGCTCGAGTTCGCGCTCCAGCTCGACGATGTGCGCCCGCTTCGTCGCGGCGATGTAGATGAGGATGTAGCGGTCGACCGGCGACGCGCCGCCGACCATCGCCCGCAGCCGTTTCTCCATCGACCGCTCGCGTCCGATCAACGCCTCGGTCGACTCGCGATACGACATCTCGCCCTCCAGGATGTCCTGGAAGCGGAGGTCGCCGGCGAGCGTGATGCGCACGCGCGTGTTGCCGTTGGCCATGATCTTTCCGTCGAGCAGATCGCGCGTCTCGCGCTCGTCGACGGCGAACGCCTTGAACATCTGCGCCGTCATCGGATTCGGCAGATTCTCCGCGAGCTTCTCGAACGTCTTGTACGCCTCGACCGTGTACTGGATCAGCACGCCGAGATCTTTTTCGTCGAGGACCTTGGTTTCGGTTGCAACGGTCATTTGAGCCTCATTCGATCTTTGCCACTTTCACGATCACGTCGCCTCCCAGCTTCGCCTGGCAGCTCAGCCGGTACGGCGGCTCGATCTCTTTGTACGTTTCGTCGGGGGTGGGCGGTGTCAGGTTCTCCCAGCCGTCGATCACTTCGATGCGGCAGGTGCCGCATGCGCCGTCGCCGCCGCAGACATGGCTGACGCGAACGTCCATCTCGCCGGCGCAGGAGAGGAGCGTCTTGCCCGCGGGGAATTCAGCGCTCTTCCCCTCATCGACGAAGATCACGCGCGGCATCCTGAGCGGGGGATTGTACGGCACGATGAGCCATGTAGGAACTGCGCACCAGCGGCGCCGACTCGACGTGACGGAAACCCATGTCCAGCGCGCGCTTGCCGAGCTCCGCGAACTCCTCCGGCGTGTAGTAGCGGCGCACCGGATGATTGTGCTCGGTCGGCGCGAGGTACTGCCCCATGGTGAAGATGTCGACGCCGGCGTCGCGCAGGTCGCGCGCCACCGCGAGCACTTCGTCCTCGTTCTCGCCGAGGCCGAGCATCAGCGAGGACTTCGTCACCATCCCCGCGTCGTGCGACCAGCGCAGCACGTCCAGAGACTGCTGATACTTCGCCACGGGACGCACCTGTGGATAGAGCCGCGGAATCGTCTCGACGTTGTGCGCCAGGACGTCCGGCTTCGCATCGACGATGACCTGCAGCGCGTCGCGATTTCCTTCGAGATCGGAGATCAACACCTCGACCGCCGCCCCGGTCTGCTCCCGCACCGCCGCGATCGTGAGCGCGACATGCTCCGCGCCCCCGTCTGCCATGTCGTCGCGATTGACCATCGTGATGACGCAGTGCTTCGCGCCCATCTTCTCCACCGCTTCGGCCACGCGCCGCGGCTCATCGGGATCGGCGACGAGCGGCTTGCCGCGTCCGACCGCACAGAACGTGCAGCGCCGCGTGCAGATCTCGCCGAGGATCATGAAGGTCGCCGTGCCGGCACTCCAGCACTCGAAGATGTTCGGGCAGCGCGCTTCCTGGCAGACCGTGTTGAGCGCGAGGTCGTTCATGAGGCGCGCGACGGGGAGCTGATCGAGGCCGCCGGGGACGCGGATCTTGAGCCAATCAGGGCGATGTCCGGCTCGTTTGTTGATGGGGTTCGCGCTCATCCTAAGACCCGCTCGAGTTGCTCGAGCGCCTCGCGATCGTCACTCCATTTGATCCTTTCATACGCCTCCGCGAATGTAAACCAACCGAACTCGTCGTGCTCTTCGGCGTCCATGCGGATCGGAAGCCGCGAGTCGAGACGCGCGGTGAAGGCCACTTCGCTGGCGATGATCGGGAGCGGATAGCGTGCCGCGAGGAACTGCGACTCGATCATGAAGGACTGCGTCAGGTTCATCGATTCGGGCACCGCGCCGTTTCCGGTCTCTTCGTGCAGCTCGCGTTGCGCGGCATCGAACGGCAGCTCGTCTTTTTCGATCGAGCCGGTGATCGGCTGCCAGAAATTGCCGCGCTCGGGACGTCGGTGCAGGAGCAGGACGCGCTTGTCGTCGTGCACGAGCACCTTGATCAGCCGGATCGTCTCCGCGCGCGGCACGATCTCGCGCTTGAAGACTTCGGCGAAGTGCCGCGCCACGACGTCGCGCACTTCATCGAGCGGCACGTGGCGTCCGGTGAGCTTCTCGATCGACGTCACGCCGGTACCGTGCAGGCCGCACGGCGTGATCAGCCGGAAGTGCTCGAGGTTGGTCGTGACGTTGAGCGCGAAGCCGTGCGACGTGACCCAGCGCGCGATCCGCACGCCGATCGCGGCGATCTTCTCGTTGCCGACCCAGATGCCGCGCCTCCCTTCGATGCGCTCCGCGGTGATGCCGTAGTCGGCGACGGTGCGGATCAGCACTTCCTCGAGGCTGAACACGTAGCGGCGGACGTCGCGGTTTCCTTCGCCGAGGTGGAGGATCGGGTAGCCGACGAGCTGGCCGGGGCCGTGATAGGTGATGTCGCCGCCGCGCGTCGTCTCGAAGAAGCGGACGCGCTGTTGCGTGAGCGCCGCGGGTGTCGCCAGCAGATTGGCCGCGTCGCCGCCGCGCCCGAGGGTGATGACCGGCGGATGTTCGAGCAGGAGGAACTGGTCGTCGATGTCGTCGCGCTGACGCATGTCGACCAGCTTCTGCTGAAGCTTCAGGGCGTTTTCGTAGGTGATGAGGTGAAGTCGGTGAAGCTCACAGCGGCGCACGCTTCGCCACAACGCGTTTCACCGGCGAAGTAGTTCCTGCCTCAATTCCTTCGCGTCCTCGATCACTTCCTTGTCGGTGGCGACGACCAGCAACGCGTCGATCCGCTGCAGCGCCGCCTTCCGGTCGCCGTGCTTCAGCTCCTCGATCGCCTTGTTGTACTCGCCGATCTGCCGGTTGAGCTCGATCGTCTTCTCCAGCTGCGCGGCCTGCTTCTCGATCTCGTGCCGCGCCGCTTCGTCGGGAGTGAGCGTCGCGATCTCGTAGACGATCGGCACGGCCTCGGCGAGGTTCTGCTCCGCGATGAGCGCGTCCGCCTTCGTCGTCAGCTCGCGCAGCAGGACGCTCTTCGCGGCGAAGATGACCTGTCCTTCGCGCGACTGCTGAAACTCGCTCGTGAAGAGCGCGTTCGCCTTGTCGCGTTGATCGCTACGGAGATAGATCGCGTACAGATTGAGCGCGAGGTCGCGGCGGCGTGGAGCGAGGAGACGCGCCGCTTCGAGCGCCTCGATCGCTTGCGCGTGATCGTGTTCGATCGTCCAGCTGATGGCGATGTCGCTGCGCGCGCGCGCTTCGTCGGCGCCATGGTCGAGCGCGTTTTGCGCGAGCTCGCGCGCCGCGCGGAAGCGGATCACCGCGTCGTCGTCCGCCGGCAACGAGCCCGCCGCCGGGCCGATGGCATCGCCGAGCAAGGCCTCGGCGTACGCCAGGAGCACCGCGGGGTCGTCGGGCGAGATCGACACGGCCTGCTCGAAGAACGGGGTCGCGCCACGGAGATCGCGCGATTTCGCGGCGATGGTCCCGAGACCCGCAAGAGAGCGTGCGTGACGCGGATCGGCCTCCAGTGCCGCGCGGAAGTGGCGTTCAGCGTCGGCGCGCGTCGCATCGAACTCGCTGAGGAACGAGCCGAGCTCGAACAGCACCTCGGCATGCGGCAGACGCTCCACCGTCACCACCGTCTCTACGCGCGTCGTGTCGACGATGAACGGCGAGTTGCGTCCCGCACCGGCCAGTCCCTGCTCCCAGCGCTCGAACGAAACGTTGTAATGCTTGCGAAGGGCGGTCTCGACGTCCACGCCGTTTTCGATATCCGCTTCGAATGCGTCGAAGGCCGAGCGATCGGTATGCAGCAGCCAGTCGACCGCCCCCCAGGCCTCCGCGTAGAAGCGATTCTCCAGGGGCGTGCCGCGTTTGACGTCGAGGATCTGGCGCATCGGCACGATGCCGCGCTTGCGCATCCAGGCGACGTGGCGCCACGGCGCGCCGACGCGCATCTTCGAGCCGCGCAGGTCGGCGTAGCTGTAGTACTCGGCCCATCCTTCTTCGAGCCAGAGCGGCGGCCGCACCCGTCCCGCCATCAGGTTGTGCACCATCTCGTGGTACGGCGTGCGGTCGGGCTTGCGCATCGCCGACAGCACCATCGTCCCGCCCCAGTCGCCGTTCACGAACGCGCCGGGGGCGCGCGTGCCGCGCGCGATCAGCAGGTCGAAGTACGGCTGCGCCTCGCTGCGGCGCTGGAACAGCAGCACGCGCGAACGGGTGAGGGGGACTTCGCGGAAGCGCGGATGCAGCCGCTGGAGCGTCGCGGCGAGCGTTTCGAGATCGCTCGCCATCTCCCGCGTCTCGCGCTCACCGGCGCTGCTGACGATGGTGAAGTGCGTCGAGGTGGCGCGGACCCATTTCTCTTTCGGAGCGGGCGGCGGGATCTCGATCGCGTTCAACGTCGCGGCGAGGAAGCACGCTGTGATGAGCACCACACAAGAATAAACATTCCATCCTAAAATCGGGGTCAATCGGTCGTGACCATTGGGTGAACGTAGGCCGCTGCAATCTCGCGATGCGCGATGGGCGAAGGCTACGGCCTCGTTCCTGGCAGCGCGACGCGTCCCGCCGAACGCGATCTCGATCGGCAGCGTGTTCTTCGCCGCGATCGCCGGCGCCGCCTTCGTGTGTGGCACGGACACTCCTGTCCGTGTCCCGCTCCTCATCATCGCCGCGATCGCGATTCAGCTGCGCCTCATCTGCAATCTGCTCGACGGCATGGTCGCGGTCGAAGGGAAGCTCGGCTCGAAATCGGGCGAGATCTACAACGATCTGCCCGACCGCATCGCCGATCCGCTGATCCTCGTCGCCGCCGGCTACGCAACGCCGTACCCGTTCCTCGGCTGGTGCGCGGGCTTGCTCGCGGTCTTCACCGCGTACACCCGCCTGCTCGGCGCCGCGACCGGTGCGGGACAGGATTTCCGCGGCCCGATGGCGAAGCCGCAGCGGATGGCGGTCATGACGATCGCGGCGCTCGCGCAGATCTTCACGCCGTACGCGCTGTCCGCGGCGCTCGCGCTGATCATCCTCGGTTGCGTCATCACCATCGCCCGCCGCACCGCGAACATCAAACGCATCCTGGAGTCGAAGTGAAGCACGTCGTCGGCGGCGCGATCGCTCGCGTCGCGCAGTTTCTCGCCGGCGCGACGATCCACGGCGAGCGTCCGTCCGACACGCGCCAGCGGATCTACTTCGCCAATCACACCAGCCATCTCGACTTCGTCGTGATCTGGGCCGCCCTGCCGCCGCACGTGCGCGCCTGCACGCGACCGGTCGCGGCGAAGGACTACTGGGACAAGCGGGGACTGCGCGGCTACCTCGCGCGCGAAGTGTTCAACGCGGTGCTGATCGAGCGCGACCGCGCCGTGGCTCACGCAGATCCGATCGAAACACTCGTCGACGGCCTCGGCGACTCCCACTCGCTGATCGTCTTTCCGGAAGGGACACGGGGCAGCGGCACCGATCCGGGGCCGTTCAAGAGCGGCATCTATCGCGTGGCCACACGCCGTCCCGACGTCGAGCTCGTGCCTGTCCTCATCGACAACCTCAATCGCATTCTTCCGAAAGGGGAGTTCACGCCCGTTCCGCTCCTCAGCCATATCGCGTTCGGTCAGCCGATGCGCGTCGGCGACGGAGAGACGAAAGCGGACTTCCTGGAGCGGGCGCGCAAGGCGGTACTGGAGCTGCGGGAATGGTGAATTTTCTGAAGGACCGTCAGATGCTGATGCTGTTCGGCGGCGTGGTCGCGCTGCTGATCGTGGCCACGATCATCGGCCGCCTGCTGCGGATGCGCGCCAAGAGCGACTCCGCGCGCAGCACGATCGACAACCTCAACGCGCGCATCAACGCGTGGTGGGTGATGTCGTTCGTCTTCACGCTGTCGCTCCTCACCGGCGGGCTCGGATCGGTGATCCTCTTCGGCTTCCTGTCGTTCTCCGCGCTGCGTGAGTTCATCACGCTCACGCCGACGCGTCCCGCCGATCATCGCGCGCTGTTCTGGGTCTTCTTCGTCATCGTCCCGCTGCAGTACTACCTCGTGGCGACGCACTGGTACGGCCTGTTCAGCATCCTGATCCCGGTCTACGCGTTCCTCTTCATCCCGTCGCGCATCGCGCTGTCGGGCGATCCGGAGCGCTTTCTGGAGCGGAGCGCGAAGATCCAGTGGGGACTGATGATCTGCGTCTACTGCCTGAGCCACGTCCCGGCGCTGCTGATGGTGAAGGTGCTGAACTTCGAAGGGAAACAGGCGCGCCTGCTCTTTTTCCTCGTGGTCGTGGTGCAGATGAGCGACGTGCTGCAGTACGTCTGGGGCAAGCTCGCCGGCAAGACGAAGATCGCGCCGGTGATCAGTCCGAGCAAAACCTGGGCAGGCTTCCTCGGCGGCATCCTCACCGCGACGGCACTCGGCGCCTGCCTCTGGTGGATCACGCCGTTCAATCCCTGGCAGGCCGCGGTGATGGCGTTCGTCATCACCATCCTCGGCTTCCTCGGCGGCCTCACCATGTCCGCGATCAAACGCGACCGCGGTGTGAAGGACTACGGCGCCAGCATCGCCGGCCACGGCGGAGTGCTCGATCGGATCGATTCACTCTGCTTCGCCGGGCCGGTGTTTTTTCATCTGGTGCGGTACTACTTCTAGGCAGCCGTCATCCGCGCTGGACGATCGCCTCGTTCATCGCGTTGACGATTCGCGAGATGTGGTCGTAATCGTGTGAGCTCAACGCGTTCGTTTCGCCGGACGCGCTGCCGATTCGGACCCAGTAGACGGTCTTCTGGCTCGAGGCGTATGCGACTCCGATCGCGAGCAGCACGAATCCGAAGAAGAACGCACAGCCGCGCACATCACTGCTCGGCAGGCCGATGAGCACGATCAGTCCACCGAAAATTGCGAGGAGAATCCCGGGCCCCTTGCTGGCGGATTGCGTGAAGACCGCGACGGACGTGACGTTCGCCATCGCGTACGTCTTGCCCGGCAGCATGGCGCGGAGATTCGTGACCTGAATTTGCGCGTCCCGGTAGATCGATACTTCTTCTGCCATCGCCGAATGCCTCCCGTTCTTGTCACTGACACGGGGGCGCGCGGTTTGTGGCGGGGCGGGTTGGAGAACCCGCCCTACATCGTGAACTGCCCGCTCTCGATCAACTGCCGCACGCGCGCCATGAACTGATCCGCGACCGCGCCGTCGATGAGACGGTGATCGAACGTCAGCGCGAGGTAGCACATCGAGCGGATGGCGATGACGTCGCCTTCCTTCGTCTCCACCACGACCGGCCGCTTCTTCACGCCGCCGACGCCGAGGATGGCGACCTGCGGCTGATTGATGATCGGTGTGCCGAAGAGGCCGCCGTAGATGCCGGGGTTGGTGATGGTGAACGTGCCGCCCTGCACTTCGTCGGGGGAGAGCTTCTTCGTCCGCGCGCGCTCGCCGAGGTCGTTGATGGCGCGGGCCAGTCCGAGGGTGTTCTTCTCGTCGGCCTGCTTGAGGACGGGGACGATGAGGCCCCAGTCGAGGGCGACGGCGATGCCGATGTTGAGGTCGCGGTGATAGACGACGTTGGTCTCGTCCATCGACGCGTTGAGGATCGGGAACTCGCGCAGTCCGGTCAGGATTGCCTGCACGACGAACGGCATGTAGGTCAGCTTCACGCCGCGCGAGGCGTAGCTCTCTTTGTGGTGGCGGCGGAGCTTGTCGATGGCGGTGAAGTCGACTTCGAAGACCGTCGTGACATGCGCGGAGGTCTGCTTCGAGGCCACCATGTGATGGGCGATCTTCTTGCGCATGACGGAGAGCGGCTCGAGGCGGACACTCTCGCCCGAGGCGAACTGCATCGCGGGTGCTTTGGGCGCGGGGGCGGGAGCGGGGACAGGCGAGGGCGCCTGTCCTACACCGCCCTGCTGTAGATAGTCGAGGATGTCGTTCTTGGTGACGCGGCCGGAGATGCCGGAGCCTTTGAGCTGGGAGATGTCGACGTCGTTTTCCTTCGCGATCTTGCGGACAAGGGGACTCGATTTGGTGCGGCGGCGTTCTTCGAGATCGTCCTCGGCAGGAGCGGGCTCGGGGGCGGGCGGGGGCGGAGGCGCGGGCGCAGCAACCGGCTCGGGAGCAGGTGAAGGCGCGGGTTCAGCCTTCGGAGCAGGTGCTGGTGCCGGCGCGGGCGCCGGTGCGGCCGCCTCTCCCTCCACCGAAATTCTCGCGATCACGGAGTTCACCGAAACCGTCTGCCCTTCCTGGGCGAGGATCTCGGAGAGGGTGCCGGCGGCGGGGGAGGGGATCTCGGCGTCGACCTTGTCGGTGGAGATCTCCAGCAGCGGCTCGTCGCGCTCGACCTTGTCGCCCGGCTTCTTCAGCCATTTCACGACGGTCCCTTCGGCGATCGATTCCCCCATCTGCGGCATGACGACATCTGTGGCCATTGATTCCTCTTTCTTTCTTCGCGTCGGCTTTTTAATGCAAAGAGGTGACTTGAGCAAGCGAGCGGCGTCTCATCGACATGCGCTCGCTTCGATCGCTGCTCCTGCTTTTCTTCGTCGCCTGCGCATCGTCATCATCAGCGATACGCACGGTTCAGGCCTTCCGCGATGCGCGTGAGCGCGGCGACAAGGTCGCGATGCAGTCGCTGCTCGCGACTGACGCATGACCTGGTGGCTCGACGAGCAGCATCACATCACCGCGATCCTCTTCGAACCGCTCGGCAAGCCGGCCAGCCGCTTCGATGAGGTCACCGCGTGGGCGAAGGCGCATCACCCGGAAGAGCTCGCGTACCTGATGCCGAAGGGAGACATCGATCCGACCGGCGACCGGCCGGAACGATGGAAGGTGTTGCTCGAGGAGTGGCGCGCCTCAGTACGCCATTAGCTCGCGCGCCGCGGCCAGCACCTTCGCCTTGTCGGGCAACGCGAACGCCTCGAGCGGCGGCGAGTACGGCGTCGGGACATCGAGCGCCGCGACGCGCTTGATCGGCGCATCGAGGTAGTCGAACGCCTTCTCCGCGATGCGCGCCGCGAATTCCGCGCCGGCGCCGCCGGTGAGGGGCGCCTCGTGCAGGATGATCACGCGATTGGTCTTCGCCACCGACTCCAGGATCGCCTCTTCATCGAACGGGATGATCGAGCGCAGGTCGATGACCTCGGCCGACACGCCATCCTTCTCCAGCTCCGCGGCCGCATCGAGCGCCACGTACATCATCGCGCCCCACGTGATGATCGTCAGGTCCTTCCCCTTGCGCCGGATCGCCGCCTTGCCGAGCGGCACGATGTAATCCTCGGCCGGCACTTCATCCTTGATGCGCCGATAGAGGTACTTGTGCTCGATGTAGAGCACCGGATCGTCGTCGCGGATCGCGGCCTTCAACAATCCCTTCGCGTCGTACGCCGTCGCCGGCGCGACGATCTTCAGTCCCGGACGATTCATGAACATCGCCTCGGGATTGAGCGAGTGATACGGCCCGCCGTGCGTGCCGCCGCCCGCCGGTCCGCGCACCACGATCGGACAGGCGCGGCCGAACAGGTAACGACTCACTGCCGCGAAGTTGACCAGCATGTCGTAGCCGCAGGTGATGAAGTCGATGAACTGCATCTCCGCGATCGGACGCATCCCCATGATGGCCGCGCCCGAGGCCGCGCCGATGATGGCGATCTCGGAGATCGGCGTGTCGATCACCCGCTCCGCGCCGTACTTGTCGATCAGTCCGTAGCTCGTCTTGAACGCGCCGCCGTAGACACCGACGTCTTCGCCGATGAGGAAGACCCGCTCATCGCGCGCCATCTCCTCCGACATCGCCTGCGTGATGGCGTCGATGTAAGTCGTCTCAGGCATCCCAGTATCCGTCCCCGGCGAAGAGTCCCAGCGCCGCATCCGACGGCGTCGGCATCGGCGACGCTTCCGCTTCATCCGTCGCGGCGTCGATCTCGCGCTTCACGCGCTGCTCGATCGCCGTGATGTCGTCCTGCGTGGCGAAGCCGTTCTCCAGCAGCAGCCGCTCGAAGCGCGCCACCGGATCCTTCACCTTCCACTCCTCGATCAGTTCCTTCGGCACGTACGCCTGGTTGTCGTGCTCAGCGTGACCCTTCATGCGGAAGGTCTTCACCTCGAGCAGCGTGACGCCGCCGCCCTCGCGGGCGCGCTCGACGGCATGCTTCGTCGCGGCGTAAACCGCGAGCACGTCATTGCCGTCGACCGTCTCGCCGGCGCAGCCGAACGCGTACGCCTTGTCGGCGAGCGTCCGCACCGCGCTCTGCTTCCACGTCGGCGTGGAGTAGGCGTAGCCGTTGTCTTCGATGACGACGACGAGCGGCAGGCGCTGCACCGTCGCGAAGTTCATTCCTTCCCAGAACGCGCCGGTCGAGGAGCCGCCGTCGCCGATGAACGCCAGTCCGACGAGCTTCTTCTTCTGCATGCGGCCGGCGAGCGTGATCCCCGCCATGACCGGGATCATGTCGCCGAGCATCGAGATCTGGCCGATGAACCCGTCGGTCTGCGGATTGCCGAAGTGGATGTTCAGCTCGCGTCCGCGCGTCGGCGAATTTCCCTTCGCCATGTACTGGCGCAGGATGTCGGCCGGCTTCGCGCCCGCGACGAGGATCGAGCCGACGTTGCGGATCAGCGGCTGCACGACGTCGCCCTGTTTGTAATCGAGCGCGTACGCCGCCGCGACCGACTCGCCCTCCTGTCCGAGGGATCGATAGAGACCGCCGATCACCTTCGCCTGGCGGAAAAGCGCGACGACGCGCTCCTCGAGCGAGCGGGTGAGGCGGAGGTAGTACTCGATGTCGAGCAGTTGATCGCGGGTGAGGCCGTGCGTCTCGATCGTCATTGGTGAATGGCGTGTCCCATCACGTCCTCGGCCGCTTCCATCAGCGCCTCGGAGAGCGTCGGGTGGGCGTGAATCGTCTTCGCGATCGACTCGCTCGTTGCCTCGAGCTCCAGCGCGGCGCAGCCTTCGACGATCAGCTCCGTCGCTTTCGGTCCGACGATGTGCACGCCGAGGATCTCGTCGTACTTCGCGTCGACGACGTACTTCACGAAGCCGTTCGCCTCGCCGACGATCTTCGCCTTCGAGTTCGCGGTGAAGGCGAACTTGCCGGTCTTCACCTCGTAGCCGCGCTCCTTCGCCTTCTTCTCCGTCAGTCCGACCGACGCGACTTCCGGATCGGTGTAGGTGCAGTTCGGCACGTGGTCGTAATTGATCGGACGCGGATTGAGACCCTTGATGTGCTCGACGGCGAGGATTCCTTCCGCCGAGGCGCAGTGCGCGAGGGCGGGGGTGGGGCAGATGTCGCCGATCGCGTAGATGCCGGGCTCGGTCGTGCGCATGAATTCATCGACCTGCACGAAGCCGCGTTGATCGAGCTTGACGCCGGTCTTGTCGAGGCCCGCGGTCTCGGTCACCGGACGACGTCCGGTCGCGGAGAGGACGAGCTCCGTCTCGATGGTGATCTGTTTGCCTTTCGTCTCGACGACCGACTTCACGCCGTTCTCGCCGACCTCGCACGACAGCACCTTCGCGTCGGCGTAGACCTCGATCCCCTTTTTCTTGAAGACGCGCGTGAACTCCTTCGACACTTCCTCGTCTTCGATCGGAAGGAGCTGGGGCATCACTTCGACGACTGTGACCTTCGCGCCGAAGCGGGAGAAGATCGAGGCGAACTCGCAGCCGACCGCGCCGGCGCCGATGACGAGCAGCGACTTCGGCACTTCGGTCAGCCGCAGGATGTGATCGGAGTTGATGATCCGCTTGCCGTCGGACTTGATGTGCGGCAGGTCGCGCGGGACGGAGCCCATCGCCAGGATGATGTTCTTTGTCGGATAACGCTTACCGTCGACTTCGACCGTGTTGCGGTCGATCACCGTGCCCATGCCGGTGATCCGCTCGACCTTGTTCTTCTTGAAGAGGAACTCGATGCCCTTGGCGTTCTGATCGACGACGCCCTGCTTGCGGGTCTGCACCACGCTCCAGTCGAGCGTCACATCGCCGACGGTGATGCCGAACTCTTTTGCCTTCTGGATTTTCTGCCAGATGTCCGCATTCTCGAGGAGCGCTTTCGTCGGGATGCAGCCGCGATGAAGGCAGGTGCCGCCGAGCGCATTGTCCTTTTCGACCACGGCCACTTTGAGGCCGAGCTGACCGGCGCGAATGCCCGCGACGTAACCGCCGGGACCGCTGCCGATCACAATCAAATCGTAGTTTTGTTCCAAGAAGATGACCTCCAAGTGGGATGCGGCGGGCATTATATGCAGTGTGAAGAATCGACTGGCCGTGCTGTTCGCACTCCTCGCGTTGGTGCCTGCGGCACACGCGCAGGTTCACCGCCGTCCGTCGCTTCCGCCGGTGCCGCAGCCGGCCGGTTGCCCGCCTCTTGCGACGCTCGTCCTCGGCGTGTATGCCGCCGACGTGGAGCTTGACGGTACGTTCGCCTACTTCAACGACGACCTCGGGAGCGTCTACCGCTTGCCGAAGGGGAGCCCCGCTCTCAGCAATCCGGAGCTCCTCGGGACCGTGCCCGGTTTCGTCAACGTGATGGCGCTCGATGAGACCACCATTTTTATGATCACCATCGACGATTTCGACGGCACGCTCGGCTCGTTGTGGTCGATGCCGAAGAGCGGCGGAACCGCGAAGCTGCTGGCAGGCGGCGTTCTGACGCCGTACCGGCTGGCGGTCGACGCGACCTCTGTTTATTGGGTCTCGATCGGAACGCCGACCAGTCAGTCGTTCCTCGCAGACGGCCGCGTCGAGAAAATGGCGAAGGACGGCACGGGCCGTAAGACGCTGGCCTCGAACCTCAACGTGCCGACGTCGATCGCCACCGACGGGACGAACGTCTATTTCTCGGAGACCGGGATCTCGTCGTCGAACCACAACGCGGGCCTGCGCTCGGTACCGGTCGCGGGCGGGTCAGTGAAGAAGCTGACCGACGGGACGACCGTGGTGGCGGTGACGCTCAGGGATTCGGACATCTTCTTCTCCGCCCTCGATTTCTTCGCCGGCGGCGAACTGCTGCGGATGAACAAGAGCAGCACCACTCCGACCTCGCTGTTGAAGAACATCGACGTCGCGACGAGCCTCGGCGTCATCGATGACCGCCTGTACTACTTCAACAGCGACGACATCGAGACACTCGAGTACATCCCGGTCACCGGCGGCACGCGCCACATCGTCGTGAACAACGACTTCTTCTCCGCAGAGTTCGCGCTCGATGACTGCTCGGTCTACACGATCGACGGTGGGGCGTCGGTGGTTCGGACCCCGAGGTAAGTTGGGGTCGCATCTGGAAACTCAACTTAACGCGCCCGTTAATTCTGCTTTGTCACTTTAGTCGAAGGCGGCAAGGCGTTTAAAATCAGCGGTGAAGATGTTCCGCAGCCCACCACCACACCAACCGTAAGAGG
>Ga0207691_10001147_pt1 | contig 26294 bp, 27 predicted proteins | sample KBSM13metaG_FD_184327 | JGI IMG/M metagenome (GOLD analysis project Ga0207691, IMG submission 184327) | Miscanthus rhizosphere microbial communities from Kellogg Biological Station, Michigan, USA - KBS M1-3 metaG (SPAdes) (version 2) | ecosystem: Host-associated > Plants > Roots > Rhizosphere >...
CGATCCCCTGGCGCCGGTGAACCTGTTCGGGCTGCTCCACTTCACCCCGCCGGCATTCCTCGCCATCGGCGTGCTGCCCATTCTGGTCGGTGCGACGCAGTGGGCATCGATGAAATTGAACCCTCAGCCCATGGACCCGGCACAAGCCCAGGTGTTTGCGATCATGCCGTGGTTCCTGGTGTTCGTGATGGCGCCCTTTGCGGCGGGCCTTCAGCTCTACTGGATCACCAACAATTTGCTGACGATGGCGCAGCAGTGGTTCCTGTATCGCAAATATGGGCTGCACTTCAGCGACACTCACCCGGTCCACACATGATCGACAAGCCTGATGAAGAGATTGCCGAACAGGCACGGAAGCTCTTCGCCGGGCCGATCGAGTTCCTGAAGTCTGCGCCGGGACTCGAATTCCTTCCCGACCCTGAAGCGCCGGAAATTGCGTTCGCCGGGCGATCGAATGTCGGCAAGAGCTCGCTTCTCAATGCGATCACCAACCGCAACGGTCTGGCTCGCACGTCGAACACGCCTGGACGCACCCAGGAATTGAACTTCTTCGATGTCGGCCAGCCGATGCAGCTTAGGCTCGTCGACATGCCCGGCTACGGCTTTGCCGAAGCGCCCAAGGACCTCGTCAGGCGCTGGCGACACCTGGTGAATGATTATCTGCGCGGCCGGCCCGTGCTGAAGCGCGCACTGGTGCTCGTGGATTCCCGCCACGGCCTCAAGGAGGTCGATCGTGAGATGATGCGCATGCTCGACGAGGCGGCGGTCAGCTATCACATTGTCCTCACCAAGGGCGACAAGGTGAAGCCGACGGCACTCGGAGCGCTGTACGAAACCACCGCTCTCGAAGCCGCCAAGCATCCTGCCGCGCATCCATCCATCTTCAGGACATCGAGCGAAACCGGCAGCGGCATTGCCGAGTTACGAACTGCTATCCTGGAAGCGGCAACCTCCTGAGGAGAATGGCTTGTTCAAGCTGATCATCGGCAACCGTGCCTATTCGAGCTGGTCGATGCGCGGCTGGCTCGCCTGCCGGCAATCGGGCGAGGAATTCGAAGAACTCGTCGTTCCGATGTTCGATGCCGATTGGGAAAAACGACGCGAAGGTGACGAATTTGCCCCTTCGCTCGGCAAGGTTCCGATCCTGTGGGATGGTGAGATCGTAGTCTGGGACAGCCTGGCGATCATCGAATTCCTTGCTGACCGTTACGGCACGGCGCTCTTTTGGCCTGAGGACGAAGGCGCGCGCGCCATGGCCCGTTCGATGTCGGCCGAAATGCACTCCGGCTTTTCGAACCTTCGCCGGGAACTGCCGATGAACGTTCGCAAGAGCTTTCCTTCCAAAGAGCTGAGCGACCCGGTGCGCGAGGAGGTCGACCGCATCCTGCAATTGTGGGCGCAGGCACGGGCGCGGTTCGGGGGAATGGGGGAATTCCTGTTCGGCGACTGGTGCGCAGCGGACATAATGTACGCGCCGGTGGTCACTCGATTGATCACCTATGGCGTTGCGGTTCCAAGCTTTGCGGCGATCTACATGAAGGCCGTGCTGTCGCACCCGGACGTCGCGGAATGGATCGACAAGGCCCAGGACGAGCCTTGGGTGATCGACCAATATGAGGTGGGTAAAGCCGCCTAGCTCAGCGATTTCACGTGGTTAGCCCGTTGTGAATCACGGGCCGATTCGTCTGCGAAACGGCTCAAACAGCCGATAACCATGCGTCCAATGGCGCTGCAGGTGGTTGGCCTTTCATGATGACTACACCACGCAAGCATTTTGCCCGAACCTGCGCCCTGCCAGCGATTGCCGCGGTACTGGCGCTTTCTTCAACCCCGATCATTGCACAGGAGGCTCAGCCCGTTCCGAGCGACCCGCCGCCGGCGGCTACAACGCCGGACGAGCCAGCCCCTGATGCGACGGCTTCAACGCCGGATTCAGCCGCTCCGGCTGAAGCGCCGGCACCGGCAGAGGCCACTGCGACCTCGACAGCCAAGCGGACCGCTCGGGCTACGCATCCAGCGGCGGCAAAGCCCGCGCCGGTCGCAACGCACACAGTGACGCGCACAGCACAAACCCACTCGGCATCGGCGGCTGCCGCGCCGGCGCCAGTGCCGGCACCACCAACGACGCCGACCAAGCAATCGTCAGTGTCTCCGGTTGTCGATCTCAACTCGCAGCCGAAGCCGGCGCCCGCACCGGCCACCGAGTCCACAAACCAGGTTGACGACACCACGCTTGAAATGGCGGCAGGTGGCGCGCTGGCATTGCTCGTCCTGGGAGGCGGGGCTGCTGCCCTCGCAAGCCGACGCCGTCGGCGCCGGTACCAGGAAGAGGCAGATGAGCAGGCGATGGCGTTCGAGCCGTTCGAGACGGCCGAAGCCCCTGAACCCGCCCCCATGGTCCATCAGGAGCAGCCGGCGATCGTTACGCCGTCGGCATTCGCCTGGGGCAATGGATCGCAGGCCCGGGAAGAAGCGCTGGCGACAAGGCCAACGGTCGATGGAGACGATCGTCGTCCTGGCGAGACCTGGGTCGAACGTGCCTATCGCGGTCCGACGCCGAACAACCCGTCGGTATCGCTGCGCAATCGACTGGGCCGTGCAGCCTTCTTCGACAAGCGTGAGCGGGAGGCAGCCGCGGGGCTCGCGGAGCCGGTAGATCCAAGCGCCGGACTTCCGGAGGCGATGGTCGAAGAACGCGAACGCGAACACGCTTAAGACACCTGGAGGAGACCGAAACGGCAGGCGGCTTGCGGGTCGCCTGCTGATTCATTTGTTTCAGGCTGGCCGCTCGGTCTTCGGGTAAGGTGTTCCGTCCCGGTGAACGAATGTGCCTTCGGCAGTGAACGCGAGGTCGATGTCGGAATAGCCACCGCCGGTGTTCGTGCCGCCGCTCATGACGACGAACGTGCAATCCTCGTCGCTTTCGTTGCAAAGATGATGGCCATTGGTGCTTCCCTTGGGCCAGGCCGCACAGTCCCCCGCACGAAGGATCGTTCGGCCCGCGTCCTCGACAAGCACCGCCTCCCCTTCCAGCATGACCAGAAATTCGTCCTCGCCATTGTGCCAATGACGCTGCGACGACCACGCGCCGGGCTTCAGGACGACATGGCTCACACCGAAATCGGTCAGGCCTGCGGCAGGGGCCAGACGCCGGTACCAGCGTCCCTGCACCTGTTCGTTGAAAGGCGGCGGATAGCCGGTCCGGTTCACCTGCTCGATGGCTTCAAGGTCGATCCTGGGCATGAGCTCTCCTGTCGGATGTCCCTGCCTTAGCAGAGCGCCGGCGCCAGCTAGAAGGTGCCTTTGATCGAGAGCTCGAAGATCGGGCCGACAAGCTGATTGTGCTTTTCGATGAAGCTGATCGGATGAGTATCGCGGAAACCCGTATAGACCGTCCGGTCGAGCAGGTGCCGGCCGTTGAGGACGTTGTCGACGGTGAAGCGAACGTTCAGACCAAGCAGATTCTTGTGCTCGATATAGAAGCCGGCGATCCACGGCAGATCGAGTCCTCGATAGACCTCCGTCAGGAAGTAATTTTTCGCATAGTGGCGATACTGGAGGTAGGTGCTCCAGGCGAAGGGCGTGCCAGGGATGTCGTGACGGATCTGCGCCGTTCCCCAGAGATCCTGAACGCCACTGATCGGGCGCTTCTGGCCCGTCAGCGGATCGCGCACTGAGGTCCATTCCCCGCCGATCGTCAGGTCGAGCTTGGCACCCTTCCAGCCAATCGGATCGAACTGGAAGGTACTGACGCTTTCCGCGCCGATCCTGTTGGCCTGAGGAAGGTTGCCGATCCCCTCCCCATCCTCGCCGATCGGGATGACGTCGATAATGTCCTCAACTCGGTAATAATGGAGGTTCAGGCGAGTTTTTCCCCACGGGCCAAGGTCTCGGGCGAACTCCGTTTCGATCTCCCAGCTTTGCGGTGGGACAAGATTGGGATTGCCGGCGTTTTCCCGGTCCTGGCTGAGTTGGGGCTGCGCGAGGAAGTCGTAGAAGCTGATCTGGCCGACCCTGCGGCGCAGCTTCAGACTGACATCCCACCCTTTGGACGGACGCCAGCCTAATGTGAGGCTGCCCTTCGGCCTGAAGAACTTGCGGGCCGGCTCACGATCGTCGACGCGGTCGAGCTGCGAGATTTCGGCTCCGGCGGCAAACTGCAGGTCCAGGTTCGGCGATAGCGGCCGGCTGAATGTTGCAATGCTTTCGTATCTGATTTCCGTGACTTTGCCGGTGCCCTCGGGGAATGGAACTTCGACAAACTGCTCATCCGGACTGAGTTGGAAGAGCCGGCCCTTCTGGTCGAGCGAGTTGAATGCCCGCTCGAGCGAAACCTGCCAGTCGTTTTCCCCGGTTTTCCAACGATATTCGCCGCGCAGAACGGTCTCGCCGAGATGCGTATCGCGGCTGAACCGCGTTCCGGTGGAATCGGCACCACTGCTATCGAAGGTCAGGACCTGAGTGGTGACGCGCGGTTCATGCTCCCAGTGGCGAAGACCGATCAGCTTCAGCCGGCCGGAACCTAGCGCAAATTCATAGTCGCCATTGATGTCGGCATAATATCCATTGAGCTTTGTCTCGTTCCTTCGGCTGCGCTGCTCTCCAGTCACAAGAAGCCGTTCATCCGTGCGGACCGCGGGGTTCCAGTAAGGCGTATAGCCGAGAGTCAGGTTGCCCACCGATGATCCGGGTCCATCGATCCCCAGCTTGGCCTGGAGATTCGCCTGGTCATATTCCGAATGGTAAATCTCGTGGCGTGTCTCGGTCAGCACGTGATTTCGGTCGTAGATACGGATCGGCCCGCCAAACGCGCCCCGGCCATTGTCGTTCTTGACCGATAAAGTGTAGTCGACCGGCCCCGCCTTGTCGGAATAGCTGATCAGACCCGCAGCGAATTCGGGCTCCGCATAATGAGCCCGGAACCCGGGTCTCCATTCGAATTGACCCGATCCCGCACGGGTCTCCTTCAGGATAACGTTGGCGACCTGACCGGACAGGCCCGCGATTCCGAGACTCGCCGCATCGACGATCTCGATGTGGTCTACGCTCTCGGCTGAGGTCCGCTGAAGCTGGTCGATTGCGCCACCCGACTTATTGGCGATGCGTTGTCCGTTGATCAGCACATTCTCTGAAGCCTGCCCGAGGCCACGTTCCTGGTCCGCGCTGCGGATCGTGAAGCTCGGCACCTGGATGAGCATGTCGTAGGCGTTCTTGGGGGCGAAACGGGCAAAGTCGGCGGGCGTGTAGACACGCTTTGCTGAGACCGGCGCTTGTGGCGAGGTCTGAGCCGCTACCGGTGATGCAAACAGCGCTGCCGAACCGAGCAGAAGCGACAGGCGGTACAGATACGCGGACATTTTTACGATCTTCCCTCTTGAGCGCACAACGCAGGCTACATTTGTAGCGTGCTACATTTGTAGCGCCAATGCAAGTCTCAATTTGATGAGCGATGTTTGCCTATGGGGGCTGGCTTGCTACGGCTTCCCCCATGCCTGAGCCGATCGACCCCGTTTCCCTCGCGTGCGACTTGATCCGCTGTGCAAGCGTGACCCCGGCGCGAGGTGAGGTGTTCGACGTGCTCGACGGCGCGCTAGCGGCTCTCGGCTTCACCGTCCACCGCTGGGTGATGGGCGAAGCACCGGATGGGCCAACCGAAAATATGGTCGCGATCCGGGGCAATGGCGGTCCGCATTTCGGCTTTGCCGGGCATCTCGATGTCGTCCCGCCGGGCGAAGGCTGGTCCGGCGACCCGTTCGGCGCCGGAATCATCGACGGCCTTCTGGTGGGCCGGGGCGCCAATGACATGAAGAGCGCGATCGCGGCTTATGTCGCTGCCGTTTCACGCCTCGACGTCGGGAACGGTACGCTTTCCCTGCTGATCACGGGCGACGAGGAAGGCTATGCGACTTTCGGCACTCCACGCATCATCGACTGGCTGAACGAGCGGCAGATCCGGCCCGACATGATCCTGATCGGGGAACCCACATCGGTCGACCGGCTCGGCGATACGGTGAAGATCGGTCGCCGCGGATCGGTCAACATGTGGATCGAGGTCCCGGGCGCTCAGGGCCATGTCGCCTACCCCCACCGCGCGACCAATCCGGTCCCTCCGCTTTCGCGCGTGATCAGCGCGCTGAGCCAGGTCAATCTCGACGAGGGAACCGATCAGTTCCCTCCCTCCAACCTTGAGTTCACCGCGGTCTCGACGCCGACCAATGCCAGCAACGTCATTCCGGGCTCGGCGACGGCGCAACTCAATATCCGCTTCAACAATCTTCAGCGCGGCGAGGACCTGGTGAAGATGGTCGAGGAAGTCGCAGACCGCGAGGCGCCTGGATCGATAGTCAAAGCGCGAATTTCGGGCGAGGCTTTCCTGACGCCGCCAGGGCAGCTTTTCGAGGTCGTCGTCGACGCGATCGAGGAAGAAACCGGTTCGAAGCCGGAGCTATCGACCAGTGGCGGAACGTCGGACGGCCGCTTCCTTATCCAGCTGTGCCCGGTTGTCGATTTCGGACTGCCGAACGCGACCATGCACAAGGTCGGCGAATGCGCGGCTGTCGAGGACATCCGCGCGCTTTCGAGAATTTACGAGCGGATCGTCCGGAAGGTTCTGGGCTAGGGTCAGCTTTGGGTGGAGTGCTCACAAGCTCCGCGCATCGCAGGTCCTGCTTGGTGTAGTCTCGCGACTGTGTTATCACGATAAAACAGTCGGAGGTAAGTTAATGAATCCCGGTGAGTTTATTGCGTTCATCAGCGTCGTCGTTCCCGCCTTGCTGGTCGTTTACATCGCAAATCGGTTTTTCCGCCTTCGCGAGAAGAAGCTGGAAATCGAAGCGATGAATGCCGCAGAAAAAGCGGCGCAATATGCGTCACACAGCCGAGAGATCGAAGAGCGGCTTCGAGTGGTCGAGCAAATCGTCACGGATGGGGGGGCCCAGACTGCTGCGCAGATCGAAGCGCTTCGAACGCCTCGAAATGTCGGTCAACAACATGAGGCTTCGAATCGCCCTGGCTAATGTCCGCAATGGATGGAAAGCGGACACCGACGGGAATCGACTCTCAAGAGGTCGGAATTCAGTCCCGCGTCGCACGCGAGGTCCCCCTGCTTGCAAGCGGGCGCTAGCCGAACGGCGCTAGAAGCTATGCAGTATAAAAAGTGATCAGAAAGATCGCGAATCGGTAGCCCATAAAGAGTAGTGCCACGGCTGCGGTCATGACAATGGCTGCGACGATCCGCCATGTTCCGCGCGCCGAATAGGCTGCTCCGAGCGCAAGATAGATATAGGCGCCGCAGGCTGCGACATTGGCCAATGACAACCAAGTATCGACAGCCGGTGCCCCCAGCCCGCCACCTCCCATAAGAAGGCTGGCTTCCGCAATGACGAGCGCAATGCAGAGGACCAGGAGCACAAAAGAATAAAGGTGCAGGGAAAAGACGATGTGGGCTCCCACCGCCCGATGCGCCTTGCGGAATAGCAGCGCCGCGATCGGTGAAAAGACCAACACCATCAGGAAGATGAGCGCCTTCGCATTGAAGATCGCGGCCCGGTCGAACGTTTTCGCGAACTCGGCAACAGCTTTCTCATTTTTTCCAAACCGCTGAACGACCAAGGATTGGGTGAAATCGCGCCAATCCTGCACATGACGATGGGAATCGAGGCTCGATGAGAGGACGTTCGTGTTCGTCAGCGACTGAACACCGAAGAAAATCGCGTTGGCGATCAGAAAGAGCTGAAGCGGGCCGAGAAAGCGGCGGCGTTCGCCACGAATATAGGAGTCCGTGAGGGCGCCTGGGGTCATGAGGATGGCCCGTGAACTCCTGATCAGCTTTCCGTCGACGCTGCTCAACGTTCGCGCGAAGCGGGCTGTGAGATCGATGAAGGTGAGGTCTCGCGGGCGCAAGCGCTCTTCGCCACACTCGGCACAGTACTGCGTTCTTCGCCGTTGGCGGCAACTCGGACAGATCCAGCTCGCTGCCATGGAAACTCCCGAGGGGCAGCTTATCAATATTCTGAGCAATGCGCCTCTAATGTCCGCAATGGGTCGAAAGCGGACATGCGCAGCCGACTTCCATCGCCAAAGCTCTCGGGAATCAAATCGGGTCTTGCGCGGAAACCGTCGTGACCGAACGCGATGAAACTGACCCTATTCGTTGCGCATCGTGTTTTACCGGAAAATCCACCCTGCGAGGGCCAGGAACAGCGCCGCGCTACTCAACCCGGCCGCCCAAAACAGCAGTTCAGACGCGAACTCGCTCTCAGCCGGGTCCGTTCCGGTGCGGCCGTCCGTTCGTTGCATCAGCGGACCACGGAGCAGCTTGACCCATGCGATTACCGCCATCAGCAGCAAGAGGGCCGCCAAGACCCCCAACACGTTTGCGGCCTCAACCATTGTAAGCGCACCGAAGCGTGCCATTCTTGCGCTTCGCCATGATCGGCGGAGGCAGAATATCCGAAAGGTCCCTCGCCAGCGATCCGGCTGCCACGGCCTTCAGGCTGTAGCGGCCTGCCAGGTCATAATGCACCAGACGGGCCTCGGAGCTGGTCGCATCGCGAGCCATCCGCACTGACGCCCGCTTGCGGCTGAGCCAATATTCTTGTTCCATGATTACCTCCTGCGAGCGAGAGCACAACAGTATCTCCCAGTCACAGGGCGCTCGGTAGCGATCTCAGGTGATGGGGCCTTGTAGCACGTTTCAACGTGAACCGTGCATGAGGAGGACCTTAAGGTCTGCAATGGGTGGAGCCCCGCGGGTCGACCATCGAGGGTGGGCGGAGTTTCTCATAGGCAGGGTTCAAGTGGCTGCGGAAACCACGACGGGAACCTCCCATCAATCAACAATGGCCGGTCGGTTCTGCGACGACGGGCATGCCCGCTGATCGGGAGATCTTGAGCTTGGTCGATTTGGGCAGAGAACAGGATTTGTGCGCTGGCGCACGCGTCTCCGCTGTCGCGTAAACTATTCCGTCGACCAGGCAGTAGGCCATTCCCTCTTCGCGATAGAAATCGCCGGCCTGTTCGTCACAAGCCGCTTGAGCCGCTGTGATCGTTCGAGGAGCGGCGCGCGCCGGGCTCACGAGCATTGCGAGCGGTAACAAGAGGGCCGAAACCTGCCGGCGCATCGTTGTTTCCTTGATCGGCGTGCCTCCACAGCGCGCTGGGGGTTCGATTGGAGCGAAAGAAGCCCTGGCGAAGCTCCAGAGGAACTTCGCCGAGCCATCATACTTACTAGCAGTGGCGCTTATAGCGGCGGGTTCTCAGGGTTGGAGCCGCCATGGCACGCCGTTCCAGGGATTCCCGGAGGGTGGGCAAATCCGCCGTCCGCATGCGGCGTTTGCACAATGCCTGGGCCGTAGGGAGTGTCAAAAACGAAGATCGGGCTACCGTCAGGCCTGAAGCCGACGAGAGTGGTTCCGTCTTCCAATCCCGAATAAGCACATATCGAGTTTGCGTGTGCTGGAGCCGCTGTTCGATTGTGCTGGCCAGTCACTTCGCCAGCGAAAGCGGAACTACTCATTCCAGTGGTGAGAATCGTAAAGACAGCCAAGATGGCGAGCTTACGCATAGAATTCTCCTGATGAGCGACCATCGTGCATGAGCACAATAATATGCCGCCATCCGCGCAATACCATGTAATGCGCAGAACTCTAAGCTAATAATTCTAGATCAAATATTGGACGACTATTTTTATCATTCTTTCCTTTTACGACGCGCTTAGAGAGATTTAGGACAATGTATTTTTATTCGCCCCGCTCTTCTTTAGGGCGTTTGGATGATGCGCGAACTAGGACTAAAACTCTTTGTTGGCTTCCAGCGATGCATGATGGCCGAGTCGCCGCGCTCTTCTTTGCCCTGATGTTAGCTTCGAGGCGGAAACGGATACTTGAGGGAAAAACTCCGGGTACGTTACCTCGCTAAAGGTCAAGCCGGCCGGAACTCGGCCAAGCTGCCGATTCCAATCGAATGTTGGCTGGTTGTCTCTTATGAGCTCATGTGGTTAGCCGTCACAGATGGCCATGAACGAGAACACCGACGCCGAGGGCATCGAGCAGCTTCTCGCTACCCCGGCCCTCGCCGATGCTCTGGAAAGCGACCGGTTTAAGCAGTTTCTCGATCACGTCCCGGTTGCGATCGCCGTTTCCGACGTTGGCGCATCCGAAGCCATCTTTTACTGTAATTTGGAGTTCGAACGCCTCACCGGCCAGCCCGCAGCGAAAATCCAAGGCAATGACTGGAAAGTCCTCCCGGGCGTCGCGGCGGCGCAGGGTGACGACACTTCGTTAAGCGAGGCCGTTCAAAGCGACCAGGAATATATCGGGACCTTTACCATCGATCGGGACGGCGACCGCGTCGATGTCGATGCTTGGTCGAACACGATCGAGAGCGACGAGGGCGTGCCGATATTCCGCCTCGTGGCCTTGTCGAGGATCGGGCAGCGTGACCCGAGCGCTGCCGAACAACATGCTCAGCTGCTGCGCGACAAGGACGTCCTGCTTCGCGAACTGCAGCATCGCGTGAAAAACAATCTCCAAATGATAACGGCGTTGATCCGCATGGAGGCTCGCAACGTTCCTGACGGCGAGACTGGGGATCGCTTCGACCGTCTGGCCGGCAGAGTCCAGGCGCTCGCGATCCTCTATGACCTTCTGGCCGGAGAAGGTGCAGGCGATGGGATCGACCTTGGCGTCTATCTAAGCCAGGTCGCATCGTCCGTCATGCAGGCGCATGCGGTGGAGGGTATCCGCCTCAACCTCAAGGTCGACACCTGGCCCGTTTCAATCAATGTTGCCATGCCGGCGGGTCTCGTTGTCAACGAGCTTATGACAAACGCGCTCAAGCATGCCTTCGTCGGGCGCGACGGCGGCACTATCTCAGTGTCGAGTCTAGTCACTGATATGGGCTGCCGCGTCGTCATTGCCGACGACGGCGTTGGCTTGCCGGAAGGGCAAACCTGGCCTCAATCCGGCAAGCTCAGCGCTGTCATTGCTCAATCGTTGAAACAGAATGCCAACGCTGAACTGGAAGTCCATTCTGCGCCGAACGACGGATTGCGGGTCGTTATCTTTTTCGCGCGCGAAGCTGCCGAGCCGGACGCCGACTAGTTTCTAAGGGGCCAGGCGACTCAGCGACCAGATTAATGTCCAGTTTGGGTCGGAACCTGACCCTGGCAGGCTGGGCTACGCGACCGACTTCGCGCTGCGGCCGCTGGTAGTCCAGGCCACGAATTCCTGCTCGAACATCGGCGGCGAGAAAATGAAGCCCTGCACGGTGTCGCAGCCCATCGCGCGAAGGATGTCGGCCTGGGCGACGGTTTCGACTGCCTCGGCGACGATCTCGCAGCCCACACCCTTGATCAGCTGGATGACGGCCTGGACGATCACCCTCGCCTTCTCGCTGCTTTCGATGTCGGCGATCAGCGAGGGATCCAGCTTCACCCGATCGAGCGGCAAGGACTGAAGCCGCGCAATGTTCGAATAGCCGGTTCCGAAATCGTCGATGGCAATCCGCGCACCATCTTCGCGAAGAGCGGCAATCTCCTCGAGTACGGGAGCACTGACCTCCATTGCTGCGCTTTCCGTGAATTCGAGCTCGATCATCGAAAGCGGGACATTGGACTCCGCGAACAGCTGACGAAGCCGATCGAAGAAATCGGGACGGTCGGCCTGGCGCGGGCTGATGTTGAACGCGAGCCGGCCCTGGAAGCCGTCGCGATGCCATCCTGCCAAAGTCGAAGCGACCTCGGCGACCACCCATTCGCCAATCTCGGCGATGAGGCCGGTCCGCTCGGCGATGGGAATGAAGGTGGCGGGTAGTCGAAGGCCGTCGCGGGGATGGTTCCAGCGAAGCAGCGCTTCGGCGCCCCCGACCTCACCGGTCACGAGGCTCATCTGCGGCTGGAAGGCCAGCACGAATTCGCCGCGCTGCACCGCTTCGGTCAGCGCCTTCTCAGTCTCGATCTTCTGCTGGTGCTCGGCGGCGAGCTCGGCGTCGAACAGGCAGTGCTGCCCGCCGCCAACCGACTTGGCGCGATACATCGCGATGTCCGCCGCGCGCATCAGGCCTTCGATGCTCGTTCCGTGATCGGGCGAAATGGCGATGCCGATCGATGCGCCGATGTCGACGCTATGTGAGCAAAGCTCGAAAGGTTCCGAGATGGCCAGGACAATCCGGCGAGCCACGCGCTCTACCTCCGGAACGGACTCGATTTCCGGGAAGAAGATGGTGAACTCGTCGCCGGCCAGGCGAGCGACAAGGGGCCGTACCCGCGCGCTTCCGGTGAACTCGGCGTTCACGACGACGCGCAGGCGATTGGCGACCATGATCAGCAGCTGGTCGCCGCGAGCGTGACCGAGACTGTCGTTGACCATCTTGAAACGGTCGAGGTCGACGAAGAGCATCGCCGAGTTGGAGCCTTCAAGCGCTTCGCTCATCAGCTTGTCGGCCTCGGAGCGGAAATGCAGCCGGTTCGGAAGCGAAGTTACGGGGTCGTACATGCCAAGAGCGTGCGCATTCTCGATCGAAGCGCGGACTTCGGCGAACAGACTGTCGACGGCCGTGGCGAGCTTGGGCATGGTGCGCTGGACGATGCCCGGTGCCGGCGAAACCAGGTCACCGTCTTCCACCGCCAGCAGCCGGTCGCTCAGCGCCGAAAGGGCACGAGCGCTTTCGCTGTTCGGGCGCTCGGCCGCGACATAGCTGATCAGCAGGCAGAAGCAGCCTGCGACCAAGGCGGCCACGACCTTCTGATCGAGTTCCGTCAGGTAGAGGAGCGCCGCGAGAGAAAAGAGAAAAGACGCAACGCCCGCGGCACACGACAGAATCGCGTTGCTGAATTTCTGAGCCGAGCCTGCCGTCATTTCACCTGGTGCGCCTCGCGGAGCGGAAAACCTCCGCCTACGCCCCCGCGGTAATGAATCGAGGTTAAGAAACCGTCAGCGGCCCGACATTTTGCGGCGAAGGATCAAATACAGACTTCCACCGCCGCCATGACGTCGATGCGCGCCTCGAACGGCGGCGATCCTGTCGGCGTGGCGAGAGGCCGCAAGCCAATCGTGAACGGCCGCGCGGATCCGGCCGCGCTGAACCGGCGGATCGCCGGCCCGATGATGGCCCGTGACGAGCAAAATGACCCGTTCGCCACGCGCAATGGCTCGCTCCAGGCTACTATCGATCGCGGCCCAAGCAGTGTCGAGGTTCATTCCGTGAAGATCGAGCACCCGATCGGGCTCGACGTCGCCGCTTCGAAGCTTCTTGTCCCAGCTGCCGTCGAGCGTCTTGGAAGCGATGGGCGTCGCCGGCGGTTTGGCGGGGGTTCTGGGAGCCACGGCGGTTGCCTGTTTCGGCGGCCTGGGAGTGACGGCTGTTGCGCTCGGCCTTTGTCCGGCGAACGGCTTCTCACGTGAAAGCGGCTGAATCGTTGCGGCCACTCGGGCCCACAACTCCGCCTCGTCAGGGTCGAGCGAGCGCACGCGCGCCGACGCCCTTGGGCACGAGGATCAGCGCCTCTCCATTCGCCGACATCCCGCCGGCTGTGGCCACGGCCTCCGGCCCAGCGCCCCAGAAAGTGTCGAACCGGTTCGGTCCTTTGATTGCGCCGCCCGTGTCCTGCGCGATCCAGAGGCCTTCGATTTCGGAGCGGTCGGCCTTGCCAAGATAGATCGGAGCGCCAAGCGGCACATAATTCGGGTCGGCTGCGACGCTCGTGTGGGGCGTAACCGGGACGTTCAACGCGCCAAGCGGGCCCGGACCCGTCAACTCCTTGAAGAAAACATAGGACAGGTTCTCGCGCATCAGCTCGCGGCCCTGATCGGGATTGGCACGAATCCAGTCCTTGATCGACTGCATGTTGGCACCGCCCGGCGGAAGGATGCCGCGGTCCCGAAGCAGCCTCCCGATCGCGACATAGTCACGTCCGTTCTGCCCCGCGTAGCCGACGCGCATCACCGTCCCGTCCTCGAAGCGGATCCGTCCCGAACCCTGGATTTCAAGGAAGAACAGATCGACCGGGTCTTTCGCCCAGGCGAGCTCCAGCCCCTTTCCGGCCAGCGCCCCATCCTCGATCTCGGCGCGGGTGAAATAGAGGACGCAAGCACCGCTCGCGTCGAAGCGGCCGCGCCCCGTCGTGCCGTCCGCCTTCGTGCAGCGAACGAGGTCGGGGGGCTGACGGTAGATCGGGATGTATCCCGGCTGCTGCGTTCGGGAGCCTTCGATCTCCGGTTCGTAATAGCCGGTCGCGAAGGCCCGGCCGTCGCCGACCTTCACCCAGTCGAAGCCGTAGTAGAAAAATCCGGGGGCGAAGTTCGAGTCGAGCGAGGCAGCTTGAGCGCAAAGGCCTTGCCAGTCGCCCGCCTGGGTAAGCCCGGATGCGTCCGTCCTCGACTTCACGGCAGGGCAGCTGGCCCGGAATGCGGAAAGCGCCCTCGCCGCTTCTTCCTGATTCAGTACATGCGGAGCGTCGACCTTGACCCCTGTCTCCAGGGCGTTGCGGCCGACCGGTGAAGGCGGAGGCGGTATGGGCGCAGGCGCAGTCGGAGGCGGAAGCGGCGCCGGTGCAGCTGGCGGAGTCTCAACCGGAGGTGCCGGTCTTGTGGCGCAGGCGGCAAGCAGGGCGAGGGAGGCGAGCGCGAGCGCTCGTGCGACCGACCTCACTCTTCCTCGTCGGTCTCGATCAGCAGCCAGTTGGGATCGCGCGAACCGGTGTCGCGCCGGAACGTCCAGAGGTCGCGGGTCTGCACCGCGTCGCTCAGGGAGCCGGCTACGACCTGGCCCTCGGAATTGCGGGTAACTGCGGCAATGTCGGCCTCGAACCTCACGGTAATGATGGCAACGCCGCGCTCCAGGGTCGCTTCGGAGATCACCGCCTGATCGATCGCGACCAGCCGGTTGTCCAAAGTCAGTCCGTCCTTGTTCCGCTGCTCCACGGCCGCGGCGAATGCATCGTTGACGTGACCGTCCACATGATCTCGAAGCGCGTCGAGGTCGCCCTTCCAGAAGGCTTCCATGATCATTTTGTACGCCGACTTCGCGCCTTCGAGGAAGCGAGCGACGTCGAAATTCGAATCGGCCGCGAGGATCGCTCGAACGCCAGGCCCCGCAGTCGGGACGAACGCCATATCGCCGCTGTCCGCTGGAATGGGCTGGCTTACGGCCGGCTGGGTCACCTGAGGCGCCGCGCGCGCGTCGGGATCGGCGGGCTTCAGGATCGGTTGCTGCTCATGGCCGGTGCGCTCGCCGAGCACGCTGTAAAGGCGCAACCCGATGAACAGGGCAACGAGCGCAAGAATGACGATTACGGTCAACTTTTGGTCCTATGTGTCCTTGCTGCCAACATAGTGTGCTTATCGTAAAGATTCCAACACCAGCCAACGCACGAGGGCGCCATTGCGCCCCATAAATGCGGCTGCTAGGCGCTCGAGCCTTAAACGCCGCTATACCCTAAGCGGCCCCGGAACAGCACAACAATTTGTAAGGACAGCATTAATGGCGGAGCAGGAAGCCAATTTGGGCGGAAACGGAGCGGGCGAAGGCGGCGATCAGCCGCAGGTTTCGATCCTCGCTCAATATGTGAAGGACCTTTCCGTCGAAAATCCGAGCGCTCCGCAAGTCTATTCCTGGCAGGTGCAGCCGAGCCTCGACGTACAATTCAACCTGAACGTCGAAAGCGCCGATGAGGGCGTGCACGAAGTCACCCTGAAGTTCGACATCTCGGCCCGGTCGGAGAATGGCGTGCATTTCGTGGTCGACCTTAGTTATGCGGGTCTCTTCGGCATCCGCAACGTGCCCGCCGAGGCGCTTTCGCCCTTCCTCCTCATCGAAGCGCCGCGTCTGCTCTTCCCGTTCGCGCGTCAGGTCATCTCCGAAGCCGTGTCGAACACTGGCTTCCCCCCGCTGATGCTCGACCCGATCGATTTTGCCTCGGCTTACATGGCGCAGCTCCAGGCACAGCAGCAGGGTGCGGAGGGCGGCAACGGGGGAAGTAGCGGAAGCAACGAGCAGGCGCCGACCGAAGCCTGAAGCACTCAGCTGGGACGGGCGCCATGAACCTATTCAAGGCCACCGGGACCATCGGCGGGTTGACGCTCGTCAGCCGCGTCGCGGGCTTCGCTCGCGAGATGCTGATGTCGCGCATTCTCGGCGCCGGGGTCTATACGGACGCATTCTATGTGGCGTTCCGACTTCCGAACACCTTCCGCAGGCTGTTCGGAGAAGGCGCCTTTTCCGCTGGTTTTGTCCCGCTCTATAGCCAACGGCTGCAATCCGGCGGCGAAGAAGACGCAAAGCGCTTTTCGGAGGAGGTGCTGGCAGTCTTCCTGCCGACGCTGATCGTCTTCACGGTGATTTTCATCCTGGCAATGAAGCCCTTCATCTGGGCAATCACGGGGTGGCATGGCGACCAACTCGCGTTTGGGACTTTCCTGACGCGGATCACCTTCCCTTACCTGCTGCTGATCAGCCTCGTCTCGCTCTTCTCGGGTATCCTCAACAGCATCGCGCGCTTCACAGCAGCCGCCTTCGCCCCGGCCCTGCTCAATCTCGCAATGCTGTCGGCGCTGCTCATCTTTCGTGACGGCGGCGCAGTCACTGCGACAGCGGTTGCGGCCGCCGTTACCGTTGGCGGAATATTGCAGCTCGCCCTGCTCCTTGCGGCGTGCAAACGAGCCGGGATCGTCCTGAAGTTCCGTCGCCCCCGCCTCACCCCCGGAGTCCGGCAATTCGTGCGCGTCGTGATCCCAGCGACCCTGGGCGCAGGCGTCTACCAGGTGAGCGTGTTCATCGACACCTTCTTCCTGACGCGGATCGGCACCGGCGCGGTCAGCTGGTTCAATTATGCCGACCGGCTGAATCAGCTCCCATTGGGCGTGATCGGCGCGGCGATCGGGACCGCAATCCTTCCGCAGGTCAGCCGCCACGTCGACATCGGCGAGAACGACAAGGCGGCCAAGGTGCAGGGCCAGGCTGCGGAGCTCGCAATGCTTCTGTGCCTGCCGGCCGCGCTCGCGCTTGCGGTAACCGCCCTGCCCCTCGTCTCGGCGATTTTCGAAGCCGGCAAGTTCAATGCCCGGGATGCACATTACACGGCGCTGACCCTGTCGATCGTTGCGCTGGGCCTACCGGCCTACGTGCTGGTGAAGGTGCTCACCCCTGGCTTTTATGCCCGGCGCGACACGGCGACGCCGGTCAAGATCGCCATCGTGGTTCTGGTCGCCAACGTGATCCTGAACTTCGCGCTGATCCCGCCATTCGGAATTGGCGGGCTCGCAGCCGCGGTCGCGATCAGCTCGTGGCTCAACTGCACGATCCTTTACGTGCTGCTTCATCGCCGCGGTCATTTCCGCATCGAGCGATGGCTTGCGTCGCGGCTGATCCGCCAGCTCCTGGCGGCGGCTGCAATGGTCGCCGCGCTGATTGCAGTACGGACTGCGCTGACGGGCTGGTTCGTCGGTTCGCTCGGGCACCGGCTCGCGGGTGTCATCGCAATCGTCGGCGCCGGCCTGATCGTCTATTTCCCGCTGGTCTGGATCCTCGGCGGCACCGATCGCGAGGAATTGAAGAGCTTGATCCGGCGCAGGAGGCCGTACACCGATGCCGGATAACATGCGGGTCGTTTCCGGGATTCAGCCGACCGGCGGACTGCACCTTGGCAATTTGCTCGGCGCGATCCTTCGCTGGGTCAGGATGCAGGACGAGATCGAGTGCCTGTTCTTCCTGGCGGACCTTCATGCGCTTACGGTCGACGTTGATCCGAAGGAGCTCAGCGCAAACGTGCGCGAAATGGCCGCGGCTCTGATCGCCAGCGGCATCGATCCCGCCAAATCTCTCCTGTTCCGCCAAAGCGCGATCCCCGCCCACGCCGAACTTGCCTGGATTCTTCAGGGGACGGCTCGCTGGGGCTGGCTGAATCGCATGACCCAGTGGAAGGACAAGGCCGGCAAGAATCGCGAGGGCTCATCGGTCGGGTTGTATACCTATCCGGTGCTCCAGGCGGCCGACATCCTGCTCTACAAAGCGACGCACGTTCCCGTCGGCGAGGACCAGAAGCAGCATGTCGAGCTGACCCGCGACATCGCGATCAAGTTCAACAATGATTTCGACGTCGAGCTGTTCGTGCCGCCCGAACCCTATATCCCGAGCGGAGCGGCCGCTCGGGTGATGAGCCTGCGCGACGGCACATCCAAGATGTCGAAGACCGATCCATCGGAGATGAGCCGCATCCAGCTCACCGACAGCAACGACGAGATCGCGCAGAAAATCCGTAAGGCGAAGACCGACCCCGAGCCGCTTCCGGCCGATCCAGCCGGCCTGGACAGCCGGCCCGAGGCCCGGAACCTCGTCGGCATTTATGCGGAAGTCACGGGCGAAAGCATGGAGCAGGTGCTGGCCCGATACGCGGGTCAAGGTTTTGGCGTGTTCAAGCCGGCCCTTGCCGAAGTGCTTGTCGGCCTGCTCGAGCCGCTGCGTAATCGCCTTGAGCAATTCCGCGCAGATCCCGCCGAGCTCGACCGGCTTCTGGCCCAGGGATCGGAACGCGCGGCAGCGCTTGGCGCCCCGACCCTTGCGGCGGCTTATCAGGCGGTCGGTCTGACGCGGTAAATGCTCGCTTCATCGACGGTTCACTGCAGTTAGTGGTATAGCGCAACGCATCGTGCCCCCTCGAAGGGAAGTGAAGATGCGTATCCGTAGACTGTCCGCTGCATTTGCCCTTGGGATCGCGGCCCTCGCGCTGTCCGCCTGCGCGGAATCAATCAGTACAACCGTATCGCGCTACCAGGCCATGCCCGCGCCGCAGGGGCAGACATTCTTCGTCGTTCCGGACAGTCCGATGGCGGCCAACGGCGGCCTCGAATTCCAACGCTATGCGGGCATCGTCGCGCAGCAGCTCCAGGCGCACGGCTACACGCCGGCCAGCGACCCGGAGAGCGCGAACATGATCGTCCAGTTCGGCTACGCCCAGGACAAGGGCGAAGTCCGGTACAATGATTATGGCTGCTGCAACTATGGCGGCTTCTACGGGCCCTATTGGGGTTCGCCCTTCTATCGCCCGCGCTTCGGCTGGGGCGGCGGTTATTATTGGGGCTGGAACGATCCGTTCTGGGGCGGTTACGGCGGCATCGACAGCTACGTCGAATATCACACGCAGCTTGAGCTCCACATTCGCCAGGCCGGAACGAACGCCCCGCTGTTCGACGGCCGCGTGCAGGCGCGGTCCGAAACGCAGCGGCTCGACGTGGTAATCCCGAGCCTGCTCGACGCGATGTTCACGGGCTTTCCCGGCCACAGCGGCGAGACCTTGAGGATCACGATCCCACCTAAGCAGCAGGCGAAGACGCAGGCCTCCTACTGAGGTCAGTCAAAAAAGGGCCCGCCGGAACACTAACCGGCGGACCCCCTCGTTTTCTGGCAGGTCGGACGCTGCCAGAAAATTCTATGAGTTCAGCCTTCCAGCTGGCGCGTCAGCAATCGAATGTCCGCATCGAGCTCCGCGTCGCTCGCGCGCAATTTCTCGATCTGGCGAACGGCATGAATCACCGTCGTATGATCGCGCCCGCCGAAGCGACGGCCGATGTCCGGAAGCGATTTCGGTGTAAGCTGCTTCGACAGATACATTGCGACCTGCCGCGGGCGGGCCACTTCGCGGGCGCGCCGCGCCGAAGTCATCTCCGCTTTGCGGATCCGGTAGTGCTCGGCGACCTGCGTCTGGATCTCGTCAATCGAGATCCGGCGCTGGTTGGCGCGAAGAACGTTGGCGAGCACTTCCTCGACAAAGGCCACGTCGATCGTTCGACCGGTCATCATCGCATAGGCGCCGATCCGGTTGAGCGCACCCTCGAGCTCACGGATAGAGCTGGTCACCCGCCGGGCCAGGAAGTCGATGACCGGACGCGGCATCTCCACCCCCGGAAGAGCATCGAGCTTCGAGCAGATGATGTTGAAGCGTAGCTCATAATCCGCCGAGTTGATGTCGGCGACGAGGCCCCACGACAGCCGCGACAGGATCCGCGGGGCGATGCCGTCGAGGTCCTGCGGGGCGCGGTCGGACGTGATCACCAGCCGGCGGCCGGCCGTGATGATCTCGTTCATCGTGTGGAAGAATTCTTCCTGGGTCGAATCCTTGCCGGCGATGAACTGGACGTCGTCGATCAACAGCAGGTCGGCGTTCCGAAGCCGCTGCTTGAAGCCGATCGTGTCGTTTTCCTTCAGTGCGCGGATGAACTCGACCATGAACTTCTCGGCCGACATCGAGACGACTCGAGCGCTGCGATTGCGGGCGAGGAAGGCGTGGCCAATCGCGTGCAGGAGGTGCGTCTTTCCCCGGCCGGTTCCGCCATGAATGAACAGCGGGTTGAAGCTGACGGTCGGTGACGTTGCCAAAGTTCGCGCGGCCGTTGCGGCGACTTCATTGGCTTTGCCGACGACAAACGTCTCGAACCGGTAGCGGGGATCGAAATTGGGTGCGTCCGGATTCCGCTCGGCAGGCAGCGGTGCTTCATCGAGGATCAATAACGGTGCAGGCCGCGGCGCATCGGCAGCGGCGATCACCCGAACGTCGCGGACGATCGGCAAGACCGTCTTCCAGGCGAGGGTCAGACGCTCACCGAAGTGCGAACGGACCCAGTCGGCCATGAATTGACTCGGCATCACCAGGTCGAGCGAGCCACTGTCAGGCTCAAAAGCCCCGAGCTCGGCCGGCTTAAGCCAGCCGTCAAAGGTGCGAGCCCCAAGATCGCGGCGAAGTCCGGTGCGAATTGATTCCCAGGCCGCATCTAGCGGCGCAGTGACGGGCGCTTCTGCCTCATCCACTGACGTATTCGCCCCACCCGCTTGCACCTGCACGCGCCTCCCTCGTCAAGACCCCCCTGCAAGAGACAAGGCTTTCCCGCTGCCCGCGATCCGAGTCGCGCGCCCTGCGTCCCTGTTCTCTCTTGCCCCCGGCACGGATTCGCGCCCGGAAAGTCCTTTCTGTGATTCTACGCGGCTGCTTGCAAGTGCCGTTTTTTCACAGAAGTGAAATAATGACACTTGACATAGGATTATAGCCGAAACTGAGCGAAAACCCCAGAAAACCGCGGTTTTTTGTATTATCCCGCCGTTAACGTTTGCGCGAATCGCGGTAATTGCTGCATTTTTTTGACATTCCAAAAACGGGACGAGCCGCCGGTTTCCCGACGGCTCGCAACATGCCCGTTCTGAAACTTTTCTTAGCCGAGCGAAGCAACTCGTTTGGACAAGCGGGAAAATTTCCTCGAGGCCGTGTTCTTGTGGATAACGCCACGGGCAACGCCGCGCGCCATCTCCGGCTGCACGGCCTTCAGCGCCTCGGCGGCTTCCGTCTTCTTGCCCGACGCGATCGCCGACTCGACGGCCTTGATAAAGGTCCGGATGCGACTGATTCGCGAGTGATTGATCGTCTGGCGCGTCGCGTTCCGGCGGATGCGCTTCTTGGCCTGCGGCGTATTCGCCATTGTGTTCCTCTAGCTCAATGAAAAACGGCGCGGCCAAATGGCTCGCACCGGAAGCGGCGCTCCCCTACCGCCATGTGCGCTCAAGGTCAACGGCCGGACGTCAGTGCTGGCACTGTGGGCAATAGAAGGTCGACCGGCCACCCTGCACGATACGCTTGACCGTACCTCCGCGCGCGCACTCCTGCCCCTCGCGGTCATAGACCGCGAAGTCCTTCGAGAAATAACCGAGCTCCCCGTCGGGCGAAGCGAAATCGCGAAGGGTTGAACCCCCTGCGGCGATCGCTTCAGCAAGGACTTCCTGGATCGCCGGAACGAGCCGCCCGATGCGCTCCGACGAGATCGAGCCGCCCGCGCGTTTGGGATGAATACCCGCGCGATAGAGGGCTTCGCACACGTAGATATTGCCGAGCCCGGCAATGATACGCTGATCGAGCAGAAGCAATTTGATCGCTGCGATTCGGCCGGCGAGGCGGAGCTTCAGTTCCTCTGCCGTGATTTCGAGCGGCTCGGGCCCGAGCGCCTCGAACGGCGGCCAGCGATCGAGCTCGGCGGTGGGCACGAGGTCGACGGAACCAAAACGGCGGGGATCGTTCAGCGCCAGCCTTTTTCCTTCGTCCGTTTCGAACAGCAGATGGTCGTGTTTCTCAAGCTTCGAATGATCGATGCGCCAACTGCCGGACATCCCGAGGTGGAAGATCATGGTGTCGCTGCGGTCAGTGTGGATCAGCCCGTATTTGGCGCGCCGGCCAAGTCCCGTGACCCTCGCTCCTGTCAGCCTTTGGCCGAGATCTCGCGGAAAGGCCCGGCGCAAGTCCGCGCGGCGGGCCTCGACGCGTGTAATCCGCCGCCCCTGCAGGACTCTCTCAAGGCCACGGACCGTCGTCTCGACTTCGGGAAGCTCTGGCATGGTCACGATATGGCGAAGCCCGAGCAACCCCGCTAGAGCCGCACACCCATGACGAAACAGGTCAACTTTGGCGACGAGCTGGTCAGCCCGGAAGAAAAGACGCGTCGCGTCGGACAAGTCTTCAGTTCGGTTGCGCGGCGGTACGACCTGATGAACGATCTGATGTCGGGCGGAATGCATCGCCTTTGGAAGGACCGGTTCGTCGCGCGGGTGAAGCCGCGCCCGGGCGAAGACATTCTCGACATGGCAGGAGGCACCGGCGACGTCGCGTTCCGGATGGCACGACGCGGGGCGCGCGTAACGGTCGCCGACATCAATGCCGACATGCTGAAGGTCGGAGAGGAGCGCGCTGCCCGGCGCGAGCTCACCGGACTTTCGTGGAAGGTCGAAAATGCCGAAAAGCTCAGCTTCGCTGACGGAAGCTTCGATGGTTACACGATCGTGTTCGGGATCAGGAACGTCACCGACATTCCGGCGGCGCTTCGCGAAGCGCATCGGGTGCTGAAACGCGGCGGTCGATTCTATTGCATGGAATTCTCGTCGAGCGACTGGCCCGGCTTCGCCAATCTCTATGACGCTTACTCATCGAAGGTCATACCCAAGGTCGGGAAATTCGTCACGGACGACGAGGAAAGCTACCGCTATCTCGTCGAAAGCATCCGACGCTTTCCCAAACCCGCAGCTTTCAGGGCAATGGTCGCCGGCGCCGGGTTCGTCCGCGCAGCCGCGGAGCCGATGCTGGGCGGGCTTGTGACCATCCATTCGGGCTGGAAAATTTGACCGCTTCAGTCACTCATTTGTGGCGTTTGCTGAAGTGGGGCCGAACGCTGGCTCGCCACGGCGCGCTGCGTGGGGTCGAAGAAGACCCGATGACACCGCCGCCTGTGCGACGCCTCGCGCGGATCGCGAGGTTCGGCGCGCGAATTCCACCGGCACCCGATTACGCGGCTGCCCTTCTTGCAATAGGGCCGGCAGCGATCAAGCTGGGCCAGGCTTTGTCTACCCGACCCGATCTGGTTGGTGAGAAAGCCGCCGAAAACCTGTCGCAACTGCAGGACGATCTGCCGCCCGCGCCCTTCGCGAAGATCAAGCATACGATCGAACATTCGTTCGGTGCGCCGCTCGAAAGCCTCTTTTCGAAGTTCGACGAGATTCCGGTCGGTGCAGCCTCGATCGCCCAGGTGCATCGCGCCGTTACCACCGAGGGCCGCGAGGTTGCCGTGAAGGTCCTGCGGCCAGGCATCGAGGAAGAATTCGCCAAGGCGATCGAGACCTATGAGTGGGCGGCGGCGCACGCCGAAGCCTATGGTGGTGAAATACAGCGGCTTCGGCCGCGAATGGTCGTCGCACAGTTCAAGGTTTGGACGGCACGCGAGCTCGACCTCCAGCGCGAGGCCGCCTCGGCTTCAGAGCTTCGCGAGAATATGGTCGCCGAGCCAGGCTATTATGTTCCAGAGATCGACTGGCGCCGGACCGCTCGGCGAGTGCTGACGCTCGAATGGCTGGACGGGATCAAGCTCAGCGATCGCGACGCCCTGATGGAGGCAGGACAGGATTGCGGGCATCTGGCTCAAACGCTCGTCCGCGCATTCCTTCGCCAGGCCGTCGTCGACGGCTTCTTTCACGCCGACCTTCACCACGGCAATCTGTTCGCGCTTGCCGACGGTCAGATCGCGGCCATCGATTTCGGGATCATGGGCCGCATCGACCGCAGAGCGCGGATGTGGCTGGCCGAAATCCTCTACGGCCTCATCACCGGCAATTACCGCCGGGTCGCCGAGATTCACTTCGAAGCGCAATACGTCCCGCCTCATCACAATGTAGAAGAGTTTGCGACCGCTTTGCGCGCCGCCGGCGAGCCTATCCGCGGCCTTCCGGTCAAAGACATTTCCGTCGGCCGCATGCTCGAAAGCCTGTTCTCGATCACGCGCGACTTCGACATGCCGACGCAGCCGCACCTGCTGTTGCTTCAGAAAACGATGGTGATGAATGAGGGCGTCGCGACTGCGCTCGATCCGGACATCAACATGTGGGAGACGGCCGAGCCGTTCCTCCGCGACTGGATGCGTTCGGAGCTTGGGCCCGAGGCCTATTATGCCGACCGGATCATCGACCTGGTCAGGGCGGTGAAGAGAATCCCGCAGCTGATCGATCGGCTGGACGAATATTATCCGCCTCGCGGCGCTGCACCACCTGCGCCCCCACTTCCCGACATCGCGGTGATCGAGCATCGCGCGTGGCTGGGCTATGCGTTCGTGGCTGCGGCCGCCGCTGCCGCTGGTGCCGCAGCAGTGCTTCTCCTTGGCTAGTCGCGCTCGATTTCGTGGCGGCCGAATCCCTCCGGACCCGCCGGCCGAGCGCGAATCCAGCGCGACGCCATATATTTGATCCCGGACGTAACCGGAGCACCTGAGTGCAGCGTTCGCGGATCGGGAGTTTCATCCGATCGCGTATTGGCGAAGAACAGGAAGTCGCCTGTGTCGCCGCGCTCGCTTAAGCCCAACTCCTCGAACCGGGTTTCTCCTCCGGCATAGTCGGAATTGAGCCACGTCAGTGCAGTCAGGACGCGCGGATTTTCCATGCCAGCGATGGCGTCGAAATGCGGCAAATATTCCTGCGTCGCACCATAACGGAGGATCTGCAGGGGTTCGCCGCATTCGACGCGAGTTCCGGTAGCGGCGGCGATCCGAAGATTGACGGCTCTCACGAACGGCCATTCGCTGATGATCGGGAAGCCGGTCTTGTCCGATCGGCGGATCGGATCCTCGACGAATTTGCCCTCCCCTTCATGGAAGATCGTCGCCCGCTTCATCCGCGGATCCGAGAGCTCGATCAGGAAGCCGCACTCTTCCGACGTCAGAAGTTTGTCGATGAGCACAATCTTCGGGTCCGCTGAGACGATCCTGTGCTCAAAGTCGCCAGCGGGACGGCCCTGCTCGTCGATGTTCATTCGGCCGATGAGGTCGAGCTGGCGAGCGGCGATGGGATCGGAACCCAGGCGTGACTCAAGCAATGAAATTGCTTGTCCCCAATCCGCCGGCGCGCCGACTCCGCAGGCCACGAATCCGTCGAGCGTTCGAGCAGCACCGAGATGGCCCAGCTTCGCGGCGTCCTCGATCCGCTCCCGAGCGGCGGCAAGGTCACGAGGCACGAAACGCCCTTCGACCAGCCAAAGGCCTTCGAGCAAATGTGCCTCCGCATCGCCCCGCGACTGTGCGGCACGAAGCTCCAGCACGCCGTCCAGTGACCGGCCGGAACGCGCCAGGGACATTGCTTCCTGGATGACGGCAGAGCTCATGCCCACTCCCTGCCAGAAGCTTGGTTCGGCCCCAAGCCCTCGACGCTGCGCGCAAGTTCGGGCAAATCGCGCTTATGGCTCGCGTCCTTCTCATCGTCGGCGGCGGCATTGCGGCGTACAAGTCGCTCGAGCTCGTGCGCCTGCTCAAGAAGACGGGACAATCGGTCACGCCCGTGCTGACGAAGGGCGGTGAGCATTTCGTGACGGCGATGAGCCTCGGCACGCTTGCGGAAAGTCAGGTTCACTCCTCGCTGTGGGAGCTCAAGGACGAGGTCGAGATCGGTCATATCCAGCTTAGCCGGGCCGCGGATTTTGTGCTGGTGTGCCCGGCAACGGCCGACCTGCTCGCCAAGATGGCCGCCGGAATCGCCGACGACCTTGCGACGACATTGCTGCTTGCGACTGACAAGCCGGTCGTCGTGGCTCCGGCGATGAACGTTCGCATGTGGCAGCATGCAGCGACCCAACGAAACGTCGCCCAGCTGAAGGCCGACGGGGTGCGCGTGATCGAGCCGACCGAGGGCGAGATGGCGTGCGGAGAATATGGGCCGGGCCGACTCCCGGAGCCGGAAGCAATCATGGACTGGTTGAGCCAGAACAGTTTCCTCCCTGCCAAGTGAGGCTCGTC
>Ga0207691_10001148_pt1 | contig 26279 bp, 23 predicted proteins | sample KBSM13metaG_FD_184327 | JGI IMG/M metagenome (GOLD analysis project Ga0207691, IMG submission 184327) | Miscanthus rhizosphere microbial communities from Kellogg Biological Station, Michigan, USA - KBS M1-3 metaG (SPAdes) (version 2) | ecosystem: Host-associated > Plants > Roots > Rhizosphere >...
CAGGCTATCGAATACACGAGGATGTTGGCGCCGCTTGACGCCTTCAAACCTGCGCTGCTGAAATTTCGCGATGACGGCGGCAGAGGTGTCAACGTCACGTTGCCATTCAAATATCAAGCGTGGCAATTCGTGGACGCTCATGCGCGTGGCGCGCTGGAGGCCAGCGCCGTCAATACCATCCATTTTCACGACGGGAAAAGCACCGGTTACAACACTGACGGCGTCGGTCTAGTCACTGACCTTCAGAAAAATCTTGATTTCGCGATTTACGGTAAGCGCGTGCTCGTCATGGGCGCCGGCGGCGCTAGTTATGGCGTGATGTATCCGCTGCTCACTGCGCGACCGCAAACGCTGGTGGTAGCGAACCGCACGTTCGAGAAGGCGCAAGGGCTCGTCCGGCATTTCGAACGCTATAAGGATCTGGCGCGGGAAGGCATCAGCGCCCGACGCTACGGAGAACTCGCCGGGACTGAATTCGATCTCGTCATCAACGCAACGTCAGCCGGATTGACCGATCAGATGCCCTCGCTGCCGGACAACATATTCGCGCGTGATGCGCTTGCGTATGACATGGTTTATGGAAAGGAAACGCCATTCATGCGCTTCTCCGCGGCGCATCGCATACGCACGACCGATGGGCTCGGTATGTTGGTGGAGCAGGCCGCCGAGTCATTCTGGCTATGGCGCGCCGTGCGTCCGCAGACGGCGCCGGTGATTGCGGCGCTGCGCAGTCATGCTTGATCGTATAGAGGCCTATCAATCGGCAGCGCTGCGGCTGCGCTTGCAATCGCACCATCGCGTGTCACAAGCAGCGTGCTGAGAACATTGTGGCGAGCGGTGTGGGTCTCTTTTCTGCTGGCATTAAGCGTACTCGCGCTGGTGCAATTCTGGTTTTTAGTTCATGTCTGGTACTGGAACGATCACAACCCGGACGAGACTGCGTTCATGCACGCGCGGCTCGAGCGACTGCGCGACAAAGAACCGCGAGTGGTACTAAGGCACGAGTGGGTACCGTACAAACGGATTGCCAGTAGTTTGAAGCGTGCGGTAATCGCCGCCGAGGATGCGAAGTTTCTCGATCATGAAGGCTTCGACTGGGACGGCATCCAGAAAGCGTACGAAAAAAACGTCAAGAAGGGAAAGATCGTATCGGGTGGTTCCACGATCAGTCAGCAGCTGGCGAAGAATCTCTTTCTGTCGGGCGAACGCACGTGGTGGCGCAAGGCGCAGGAGGCAGTGATTACGGTCATGATTGAAACGATCATGACCAAGCGTCGGATTCTTGAGATTTATCTCAATGTGATCGAGTGGGGCAACGGCGTGTTCGGCGCGGAAGCGGCGGCGCGCTATCACTTCGGCACTTCGTCAGCCAACTTGTCGGCGGGACAGGCAGCGCAGCTTGCAGCGATGGTGCCGAGTCCGCGACGCTATGCGCCCGGCAGCGATACTGCGTATTTGCAGCGCAGAACGGAGATCATCCTATCGCGCATGAGCGCCGCGGCAGTGCCATAACCGAACCATTCAATCGACGATAAATAACTTAACGCCCTTGGCGGTGTACGAGCGGTGTGCCTCGTGGTCGTCGGCGACCTGATAGCTCATGCCCGGTGTGAGCGTAAATTTCCGCCCGTCCGCGAGCTCGCTTTCGAACTCCCCTTCGATGACCAGCACTATATGGCCTTTGCTGCACCAGTGGTCCGCCAGATAGCCCGCCGTATACTCGACCATGCGCACGCGAACATCGCCGAACTGGCGCGTCCGCCAGTAGGCCGTACCGCCGATACCTGGATGTTCGACCGCGTCGATCTTGGACCAGTCGGTCGTGCCGAACGGAATATCGCTGATCTTCATGATGTCTGCGAAAACAATGATGGGCCGCAAATGTTACCGCACGCGGGTGGGCAACACCGCCGGCAATTTGCGTCCGCCGCGCGTCTTGACCGCGCCAACCGGCCGGAATAGGCTGCTTTTGGACTCGAACGTAGCTGGTTCGCTGAACAGCGCGGGGAACCTCGGAGCGTGATTCAACGTCAATCCTTAATCGCACCTACTGACATGGGAACATCGGACGTTCGCATATGCGCATTCCGCGTGGTGTTTGCACTGTTCGGATGTTTGTTGTGCTTTCTCGCCGCGGGCGGCTATGCCTGGGCTGCAGATATGGCTTTGGTCGATTTCCGCGTCGACGGCAATACGATCAAGACGCCGCTTACCGCCGAGCCCGGCGATCCGATGCGGGGACGCGAAGTCGTGCTGAGCCGCGAAACCGGCAATTGTTTTTTGTGTCACGCAATTCCCGACCCAGGCGAGACACGTGTCGGCAACATCGGCCCGCCGTTAGCGGGTGTCGGAAGCAGGCTCAATGCGGCACAATTGCGATTACGCCTGGTCGATTCGACGCGCGTCAATCGGGCTACCGTGATGCCGCCGTACTATCGAATCACCGGATTGAATCAGGTCGCATCGACGTTTAAGGGCAAACCGATGCTGACCGCTCAACAAGTGGAAGATGTGATTGCTTATCTGCTTACATTGCGCTGAATGAACACACCTGACAATTCGCATCGACGGTCCTTCATCGGGCGCATGCTGGCTTTGTGCGCATGGCCTTCGATTGCCGCGCGTGCGGCTGACGTGCCGTCCGATTCCGCGGAGACGATGATCGTCAAGCTCACCGGCGGGAAAATCGTCAGCGAAGGACGCGTCAAGCTCGAGCTGCCGTTACTCGCGGACAATGGAAATTCAGTGAGCTTGAAAGTCAGCGTAGACAGTCCGATGACGCCGGCTGATTATGTCAAGAGCATTCATCTGTATGGACCTAAAAATCCCCGGCCTAACATTGCAAACTTTTATCTCGGGCCGCGCGCTGGTCGCGCGCAAGTCACGACACGCGTTCGACTCGGCGGAACGCAACGCGTGATGGCGGTTGCGGCACTTTCGGATGGATCATTCTGGTCGGGAACCGCCGATGTCGCAGTGACGGTTTCCGCGTGCTGGGACGCAAGCTGACATGACCGCGCGCATACAGGCTCCTTCGACTGCCAAGCGCGGGGAAGTGATCGAAGTGCGCATCGCTATCCAGCATACGATGGAGACAGGATTTAGAGTCGACGAAGCCGGCCGCCCGATTCCCAAGAACGTCGTCAACAAACTGGTGTGCCGCTATAACGGCACCGAAGTTTTCAGAGCAGAAATGGGCTCGGGCGTTTCGGCCAATCCGTATCTTGACTTCTTTACCGTTGCCGATGCGAGCGGGGAACTCGTATTTGACTGGATAGACGATGAAGGTACGACTGGATCGGAACGCGTCACGTTAACTGTGTCGTGATGATGAACGCGTTGCTGCGTTTCGGTGCCGCTGCGCTGGCGGTGGTATCGCTTGCGTCAATCGCTGCAACAGTTGATGCGCCGATCAAACCGCAACCGTTGAAATCGGGGCTCGATTTCAGCGGTAACGAAGTTCGCGACCTGCAGCAGGACGACTTCGCGAATCCGGGCATGTTATGGGTAGCGCGCGGGGAAAAACTCTGGCAGGAGCCGGCGGGCGAAGAACGTAAGTCCTGCGCGAGTTGTCATGGTGACGCGCCGGTAACCATGAAGGGTGTGGCCACTCGTTATCCGCTGATCGACCCGGGCACGGCGCGTCTCATGAACATTGAAGGCCGCATCCAGCAATGCCGCGAGCGGCGCCAGCATGCGGAGCCGCTCAAGTATGAGTCGCCCGAATTGCTCGCTCTCACATCCTATGTTGCCCATCAGTCGCGCGGCATGCCGCTCAATGTATCGATCGACTGGCAGAACCGGCATAATTTTGACGCGGGCCGTGCTCTATATTTCAAACGCCTCGGACAGGCGAACCTCTCATGCGCGCAATGCCACCAGGATAACTGGGGAAAGAAACTGGGTCCTGAGACCATCAGTCAGGGGCACGGCGTGGCATACCCCATCTATCGTCTTGACTGGCAGACGATGGGCTCATTGCACCGGCGATTCCGCAGCTGTCTTTCGGGCGTGCGGGCCGAACTTCTGCCGCAAGGCGCGCCGGAGTTTCTGGATCTCGAGTTGTATCTTGCGGCGCGCTCGCAGGGAATGGCGATTGAAACGCCCGGTGTGAGGCGCTGACCGCGTCGAGCTATTTCGCGGCGGGTCTACTGTTGAGTACGTCGACTGCGATGCGATGTGCATCGATTGCGCCCGGCACACCACAATACATCGCGACCAGCAGCAGCACTTCTTGTATTTCCTCCTGCGAGCAGCCGTTCGTCAATGCGCCTTGCATGTGCACGCGGAATTCATTCAGATGGTTGCTCGCCGCGGTAATGCCCAGCATCGCGAGGCTGCGCTGTTTCGGGCTGAGTGCAGTGCGACTCCACACATCGCCGTAGATGTACGCGTTGATGATCTGCTGCAGCGGCGCGCCGAAGTCGCCGAACTCCTGCATACGTTTGTCGACGGCGTCGCTGCCGAACAGCGATTTACGCAGCGCCAGTCCGCGTTCATAAAGCTCACGGGTATCCATAGTCACCTTTCGTCGTTTCTCCCGGCGCACATTCTATGTGTTTCCAGGTGTGCGGCGTCAGCGCGGATTTGCCTCCTCTGCGAGGTCTGGCTACACTGCCCTAAAGCGCTGCGGAGGAGAACGGCATGACAAAAATGATAGCGGCTGTGGTTTTGCTTGCCGCAGCGGCGAGTGCGGCGGCACAGGGCTATCCGGCTCGCACCGTGCGCATTATCGTGCCATTTCCACCCGGCAGCGGTCCGGATCTGATCGCACGCATCGTCGGTCAGCAACTGCAGGACGAGTTCCGCCAGACTTTCATCATCGACAACAAGGCAGGCGCGCAGGGATCGATCGGTGCAACCGAGGCGGCGAGGGCGCCTGCAGACGGATACACGTTGTTCGTGCCAACGAATACAACGCATGCAGCTAATCCCAGTCTATTCAAGACGCTCACTTACGATCCGGTGAAGGACTTCGCGCCCATTGCCCGCTTGTGCTCAAGTGCTCTCATGCTCGTCGTTAAACCCGAATTTCCGGCTGCTGACATAAAAGAATTCATTGCAGTGTCGAAAACGCGCGAGCTCGCCGGCGGTTACGGCTCGAGCGCATCGCAGGTATCGAATGCGATGCTCAAATCGCTGGCCGGCTCGAAGATCATCGACGTTCCATACAAGGGCTTGCCGCAGGCAGTAACCGATTTGATGGGCGGCCAGGTGCAATTCGTGTTCGCCGACTACGCGGCTGCGTTTACGCAAATCAAAGCCGGCAAGCTGAAAGGTCTCGGACTCACATCCAAAGAGCGCTCTGCGCTGGCGCCTGATATGCCGTCAATCGCTGAAACGCTGCCTGGCTTCGATCTGTCGACCTGGTATGGATTACTCGCGCCGGCCGGGACACCTCGCGATCTCATCATCAAACTGCAGGACGCCGCGCTGAAGGCGATCGATAAAGCGGAAGTCAAGACGCGCTTCGCCGGCGTCAATCTCGATCCGGCGCCGATGCCGGCTCAAGCATTCGGCGAATTCATAAAGTCCGAGGGTGTGCGCTGGGCGCGTCTCATCAAGGAAGCGGGCATCCAGCCCGAATAGCAACCGCATGGCCGAACCCGTCATCGACGCGCATCATCATATCTGGCGGGTCAAAGAAGTCCCGTGGCTCGCGGGGCCGCAATTGCCGCGAATTTTTGGCGACTATGCGCCGTTGCGACGCGATTATCTGATCGATGAACTGATCAGCGAAATGGCGCCGCATAGCGTCGTCAAATCGGTTTACATCCAGATCAATGTGGCGCCCGGCGATGAGGTGGCCGAAGTTGAATGGGTGCAATCCGTCGCCGACCGGCACGGGTTTCCGCAGGGTATCGTCGGCTGCGCGGATCTTGCAGCGGCGGACGTCGGCGCAACGCTCGATCGACAGCAAGCGAGCACGAATTTGCGCGGCATACGACAGCAGCTGCATTGGCACGAAAAACCGCTGTACCGTTTTGCCACGCGACCCGATATCATGAACGATGCTGCATGGCGCAGCGGACTGCGTGAGCTCGAGCAGCGCGGGCTCTTGTTTGAGTTGCAAGTGTTTGCAAGTCAAATGGCGGACGCCGCAAGGCTGGCGAAGGATTTTCCGCAGGTGACGTTTGTGCTGCTGCATGCGGGCATGCTCGAGGACCGAAGCTCCGAAGGCTGGGCTCATTGGCGCTTGGGCATGCGAAAGCTCGCAGCGTGCAATAACGTTTGCGTGAAATTGTCTGGACTCGGGACGTTCGAGCATCAATGCTCGGTCGAATTGTGGCAACCCGTGATCACGGAAACGCTCGAGATATTTGACGCTGAACGCTGCATGTATGGCAGCAACTACCCGATCGAGAAACTATGGACGACTTACGGCCACATCATGAATGTGATGCGCGAATGCACGGCGCACCTCAACACGCAGCAACGCCGTGCCGTTTTTCACGACAACGCGCAGCGCACTTACCGGCTGTAAGCGCACGCGTCTTGCAGATGAGCAAAAAATGATAGCTGCCGCCATCGTCGGTCTCGGCCGCTGGGGCAGGAATTTCGTCGAGTCCATCCAGGGCCGGAGCTCGCGCCTGCAGTTCGTTTGCGCCGTCGATTCCGCACCGGCAAAAGTGCGCGACTTCGCAGCCAGGCACGGTCTGGAAGTGCGTCCGGAGCTTGCGCAAGCTCTAGGTGATCCGCAAATTCAGGCGGTAGTTATCGCGACGCCGCATTCGTTGCATCGTCCGATGGTTGAGGCAAGTGCGCGTGCCGGCAAGCAGGTCTTCTGCGAGAAACCGCTCGCGCTCAATATCGTTGACGCCACGGCGATGATCGATGCGTGCGATTGCGCGGCCGTTATCCTTGGCGTTGGACACAACCGGCGCCTGTGGCCATCGATGCAAGCGCTTAAACGCATCGCGCGCTCAGGCGAGCTCGGCGATATCCTGCACATCGAAGGGCACTTCAGCAATGAGCATTCGAACAACACGGCCGGAACATGGCGTGACTCACCAGCCGAATCGCCCGGCGGCGGCATGACCGGGGCAGGGCTGCACATTCTCGATGCGTTTATCAATACGATCGGTCCCATTCAGCGAGTAAGCGGACAGCTGCTGGTGCTCAAGCCGCCGCCCGTCCCGCGTGATGTGGCGACGGTCCTCGTTCAATTTGCGAATGGCGTCAGCGGCACGATCGCGACCGTGCGCGCGACGCCTTTCTTCTGGCGCGTCCATGTCTTCGGCGACAAGGGATCGGCAGAATCACTCGGGGAACACGAGTTGGTGCTGCATAAGAGCGGGGTGCCGCCGCAACGCCTGGTGTTGGATCCGGTCGACGCGCTGCGTATCGAGCTCGAAGTCTTTGCCGACGCCATCGAAGGCAAGGCGGCGTTCCCTATTGCGCGCTCGGATATGCTGGGAACCGTCGCGGCGTTCGAGGCCGTGGTCAAGGCGCTGGAGACGGATGACAGCGTCGAAGTGCAGCCATTGCCGCCGTTAGATCAGCGCAATGCAAAATTCATCGCAGGTGCGCCGCGATAGTCGCTCCAACCGGCATGGTGGCCCAACGGGCGCGATGCTACGGTCGCAATTAGTGCGCGTTTACGGTCAGCGCAACGCAGCGTTAATTTTCTCGAGCGCAACTGAACCGGGGCAGAGTTCGCGTTCGCCGAGGCGATTCAACGGCGTCTCGATCGTATTCAGGTGCTCGTGTAAATCAGACGACTCGGGGTCGACATACAGCAGTCCAGTCATGACCTCGCCCGCCGCGGCGCTCTGCTGCAGCAGATTCATGACCTTGATGCGGTCAGTCGCGTCGTAGTCGTGCGCGAGTTTGCGCAGACGCAGTTTCGAGCCGTCATGCTGCGTAACGATGGTGACGGTCCCCGGCTCGTAGTCGGCAGTGATCTCTTCGCGGCCGGTGATGAAGTCCAAGCGGTTCACGGCGGCGTTGTGCTCCCGCACATAATCGTAGCTCTTGGTCGAGCCGGAATGATTGTTGAAGGCGACGCACGGTGAAACGACATCGATAAACGCCGCGCCTCTGTGCTCTATCGCGGCCTTAACGAGCGGCACGAGTTGATTTTTGTCGCCCGAAAAACTCCGTGCGACGAAACTTGCGCCAAGTTGCATCGCCAGTCCAACCATATCAATAGGCTCATCGCTATTAGCGATGCCGCGTTTCGATTTGGAACCCTTATCCGCCGTCGCCGAGAATTGACCCTTGGTCAATCCGTAAACGCCGTTATTTTCGACGATATACACCATGTTGACGCCGCGGCGCATGCAATGCGCAAATTGACCTATGCCGATCGACGCGGAGTCGCCATCGCCGGAGACGCCGAGGTACAGGAGATCACGGTTGGCGAGATTGGCGCCTGTCGCTACGGACGGCATGCGTCCATGCACGCTGTTAAACCCATGCGAATTGCCGAGGAAATAGTCCGGCGTTTTCGATGAGCAGCCGATGCCGGAAAGTTTTGCCACGCGATGCGGCTCGATATCCGTCTCCCAGCACGCCTGGATAATCGCGGCCGAGATTGAATCGTGTCCGCACCCGGCGCACAGCGTGGAAATGCGGCCTTCGTAATCACGGCGAGTGAAGCCGACGGCATTTTTGGGAAGGTCGGGATGATGTAGTTTCGGTTTTGCCAGATAAGTCATGATTAGCCTTGTGACTGACGCGCTGTAGCGGTGTACGCGTTGACGCCTTAGGAGACCACTTTTTTCAATGGCACAACGGTGCGGGCTGCGGCGTGCTGCGAAATCTGCTCAACAATGAAACGGGCCGTAATCGGTGTGCCATCGTAGTGCAAAACCGAAAGCAGCCGCGACGGGTTCACCTTCGCTTCGTTGACGAGCAGAGATTTGAGTTGCGCGTCGCGATTCTGCTCGATCACGAAGACCCACGGATGTGATGCGACGAAATCGTTGATCTCGTCCTGGAACGGGAAGGCGCGTACGCGCAGCGCATTTACGTGTATTCCGCGATCGGCAAGCACGTGCAGCGCTTCCTGCATCGCGGGACTCGTCGACCCGAAGAAAATAGCACCGAAGCGCGCGGGCCGTTCCGCCGGGTAGAGTAAAGGCGCAGGCACCAGTTTCTTGGCGGTCTCGAACTTGCGCAGCAATCGCTGCACGTTGTCGATGTAGTCGGGCCCGGTCTCGCTATAGCCCGCGTAACGATTCTTCGTGGTGCCGCGCGTGAAGTAACCGCCGCGGTCCGGATGCGTGCCCGGATAAGTGCGAAACGGAATGCCGTCGCCGTCGACATCGAGGTAACGGCCGAAGTCGCGACCGGCTTCGAGCATTTCAGCGGTCATGATCTTGCCGCGATCGTAAGTCGCTTTGTCGTCCCATTCAAACGGCGCGCACAGGCGCGTGTTCATCCCGATGTCGAGATCGGTCATCATGAATATCGGTGTCTGCAGCCGCTCCGCCAGATCGAACGCTTTGGCGGTGAATTCGAAACACTCGGTTGGATCTTCCGGGAACAGCAGTACATGCTTGGTATCGCCGTGCGACGCGTACGCGCAGGCGGTGATGTCCGATTGCTGGGTGCGGGTCGGCATGCCGGTTGATGGGCCGCCGCGCTGCACATCGACGATCACCGCTGGAATCTCCGCGAAATACGCGAGGCCGATGAATTCGGTCATTAGCGAAATGCCGGGCCCTGACGTAGCGGTGAACGCACGTGCACCATTCCAGCCGGCACCGATTACCATGCCGATCGACGCCAGCTCGTCTTCTGCCTGGACGATTGCGAACTTGCTCTTGCCGGTCGCCGGATCGACGCGATACTTCTGGCAGTATTTGATGAACGCTTCGGCAAGCGAAGACGACGGCGTAATGGGGTACCACGCACACACCGTCGCACCGCCATAAAGGGCGCCTAAGGCCGCCGCGCTGTTGCCATCAATAAATATTTTGTGGCCGACGTTGTCAGCGCGTCTGACTTTGAGGCCGATCGGACCGCCGAGGTGCTGCTGCGCATAGTCGCGTCCGAGCCTTAGCGCCTTCACGTTGGATTGCAGCAGCGCTTCCTTGCCTTTGTACTGCTCGGAAAAAAGCCGCTCGATTTCGTTCGGGTCGATCTCCATCAATGCGGACAACGCGCCGACGTATATGATGTTCTTGAACAACTGGCGTTGGCGCGGATCGGTGTAGGTGGAGTTGCAGATTTCCGTGAGCGGCATGCCGATCACGTTGATGTCCGGGCGGAACTTCGATTTCGGCAGCGGCTTCGTGTTGTCGTAGAAGAGATACCCGCCTTCATCGATCTCTTTTACATCGGCGTCCCATGTCTGCGGATTCATGGCGACCATCAAGTCAACACCGCCGCGCCGTCCCTGGTAGCCGGTTTCAGTAACCCGCACCTCGTACCATGTCGGCAGCCCCTGGATGTTAGAGGGAAAAATATTGCGCGGTGCGACCGGTACGCCCATGCGCAGAATCGAGCGCGCGAACAACTCGTTCGCTGATGCGGACCCTGAACCGTTTACGTTCGCAAACTTGATTACGAAATCATTGACGGCTTCTACGCGTTTAGCCACGGCCGCCTCGTGTATCGATTAAAAGCATTGCACATCCTTGTCGCTTGATCTTGAGCTAGATTGCATCCCTGCGTTCGCGCATTCGTGCGGTCTTTACGCAGCTTTGCGCTGCGGCTTATTGCGGCAGCCCGGTCCGGCATGCGTCATTTCGAGCAGAAATTTCTGCATGTCCCACGCCCCGGTGGGGCAGCGTTCGGCGCAGAGTCCGCAGTGCAGGCAGACATCCTCGTCCTTGGCCATGATGCGGCCGGTTTTCAACTTTGACGACACGTAAATTTCCTGCGTCAGATTGTCCGCCGGCGCGTTAAGGCGCGCACGCAATTCCTTTTCATCGCCATTCTGGGTAAACGTGATGCAATCCATGGGACAGATATCGACGCACGCGTCGCATTCGATACAGAGTTTTTCACTGAATACCGTTTGCGCATCGCAGTTCAGACAGCGTTCCGCCTCCGCAAATGCGAGTGTGGGGTCAAAGCCGAGCTCGACTTCGACTTTGATATTTTTCAGCGCAATTTTCTGGTCCTTCAGCGGAACCTTGTAGCGCTGATCATTCGAGATCGCGTTGTCGTAGCTCCACTCATGGATGCCCATCTTCTGCGACATCAGATTGACCATTGGCGGCGGACGATCATTGACGTTCTCGCCACTACAGAGTTTGTCGATGGAAATCGCGGCTTCGTGACCGTGTGCCACCGCCCAGATAATGTTCTTCGGCCCGAACGCCGAATCGCCGCCGAAAAATACATTCGGGATCGATGATTGCATCGTCACTTTGTCGACGACCGGCATGTTCCATTTGTCGAACTCGAGGCCGATGTCGCGTTCGATCCACGGAAATGCATTTTCCTGACCAACCGCGACCAGCACATCGTCGCACTCGAAGAATTGATCCGGTTCGCCGGTGGGCACGAGTTGCCGCCGTCCTTTCGCGTCGTATTCCGCTTTCACTTTTTCAAACAGCATGCCGGTCAGCCGGCCGTTGTCATGGACGAATGACTTCGGCACAAGAAAATTTAGAATCGGAATGCCTTCGTGCTGCGCGTCTTCTTTTTCCCACGGACTCGCCTTCATCTCCTCAAAGCCGGAGCGCACGATGACTTTTACGTCCTCGCCGCCGAGACGCTTGGACGACCGGCAGCAATCCATCGCCGTATTGCCGCCGCCTAATACGATGACGCGTTTCCCGATCTTGTCGATGTGGCCAAACGAGACGCTGTTCAGCCAGTCGATACCGATATGGATGTTCTTAGCCGCTTCTTTGCGGCCCGGAATATCCAGATCACGTCCGCGTGGCGCACCGGTCCCGACAAAAATCGCATTATATTTTTCACCCAGCATCGCCCTGAGGCTGTCGATGCGTTGACCGCCGCGAAAGTCCACACCGATGTTGAGAATGTAATTTACCTCCTCATCGATCACTGATTCGGGCAGACGGAACTTTGGAATCTGCGTGCGTATCATGCCGCCGGCGCGCGGATCGCCATCGAACACGGTGATTTCATATCCCAGTGGCGCGAGATCACGCGCGACCGTGAGTGACGCCGGTCCGGCACCGATCAAAGCGATGCGCTTGCCGTTCTTTTTCGCGGGCGGCGTTGGCAGCCGGGAAGTGATGTCGTCTTTGTAGTCTGCGGCGACGCGTTTCAGGCGGCAAATGGCGACCGGCTCCGGCTTATTGCCATTATTTTCTTCGACGCGTCCACGGCGGCAGGCCGGTTCACACGGCCGGTCGCACGTGCGGCCGAGAATTCCTGGAAATACGTTCGACTCCCAGTTGACCATGTACGCATCGCTATAGCGGCCGGCGGCGATTAAGCGGATGTATTCCGGAACGGGGGTGTGGGCAGGACACGCCCACTGGCAATCAACGACTTTATGGAAATAGTCGGGCTGGCGAATATCGGTCGGATTCAATTCTTCTCCTCGGGGACGCCTGCGTGCATTAGCCTTTTGCGCTTAGAGTGTTAAACGCATGGGCTTGCATAAAGTGAGACGCCGTTTGCTGGCGTAATGTTACGCCGATGTTTCGACGGTGAAAAGGTCTGCAATTTCAAGTACTAGTGCGCAGTAATATCGCACAGCACCACGATCTAGTTATGGGCGCGGGCAATTCTCATGCAGATGCGTTATCTAAGATAACGTGAGTCCGCCTAAACTGTTAATTCAAAAATGAAAACGGCCGGTTAATCCGCCGTTACCGTGAATGTAGCGGTAAAATGATCGATTCTCCGATCTAAAGGCAACAGCATGAAACCGAAAATCACCGTCGCATGGGAACAATTAGGCGCTGTCGGCGGCACTCGCTACGACTCATCGAAGTGGACAGAGGATCGATCCACATTGTGGGTGACCCTGTGGTCGGATCAATTGAAGCGCGTTAGCAGCGGTGTTTATCGCTATACGCTTTGCGAAGATAAAGACCTGGAATGTGCGACCGGTGCGCGTCATCACGCCAACGTCAGTGAGGCGATCGAACGCGGAGTGCCGGTGCGCGGCTTTCTCGTGTGGCCGAAGAAGGAGCAAACCACGCAGGGTCACCGCGGCGTTGAAGACGCGGACCCGAAGCGTCAGTATGAAATCGAAGTCGAGCGTCGCGAAGGCAATCTGGTGGTCGCTCTCGCTAAAGGCATGTAAGTAACCATGTCATAGCCGCGGCGGCGGTTCACTGCAGCGTATCTTCCGGTGCTATGAGAGGACTTTGCTCCTCGCGGGCAACGCCTTTTTGCCGCGCGTTGAATTGGCCTTGCTGGAAGAAGGCCGCGGCTCGATGCTGAGTTCCGGGCCGCGCAAAAACAACTGCACGCGCAACTCCAGGAAGCCATGCCGCAGGCCATCGAATTCGCGCTTGGGATCGCCAACGTAGTCGGTGATCTGATCGAAGCTTAGCGTCGCGACATGATCGGTGCGAATATTGCGGATGCGCACCTCTTTGACTTCCACCTCCTGTACTAACCAGTCGTCGTCCATGATCCGCAGTTCCGTAACGCCGCGAAAACGGCGCGCCGGCGGCCGCAGCCTGACACGATGATGAATACACTTGGCGAGCTTGGTTTTGCTGACTGCCATGGCGCGAACCGCAACCTGCTCGTCGTTACGGCGCTTCGCTTTCCGGATTCGATTGCGCAGGCGTCGCTTGTGCGGGATCCTCGGCGGCAGGCGCGTTATCGCCTTGCTTGCGCAGGCGTTTTTCCTCTTTCTTTTTCTTTTTTGCGAGTTCTTTCTGGCGCTTTTCAAACTGATAATTCGGTTTGGCCAAGGGCTTATCCTTTTAGGGTGGTGCCTAATTATGCGCCAGGGGACCGTCCTTGGGGAGTAATTCGCGCCTCAAGGCGGTGTGCGATAGACGACCCTGGCATGAAGCAAGCGCCAACGTCGCTGGATTTACCAGCCGACCTTGAAACGCCGATTTCAGCGCCGGCCGTCAAGGGCCGGCGATGTGCCCGGCGGGCCGCTATCCCGGGTCCCGCAAGAGCAATCAGCGCCAGTAGCGGTTGTTATGGGTTCGCTGATACTCGCGGAGCTCGTGCCTTCTAATGAATTCACGGCGTTCGACCCAGCGCGGTTCACGCGGCGCATACCATACCGCCGAGCGTGAAGGGACCGCGTAGACGGGCACTGGAGCGACATAAACCGGTGCGCGTTGCCCGAAGTCGAGGAACACGTTGACGCCGGCGAACGCGGCCGGAGCGGCGACCAGCATGCTCATCATTGCGGCGATTCCTACGATACGTTTCATGATGTCTCCTTTAGTGTGCAAGGGTGATGTGACGCACTAACAATAACGCAGCAGGTGCGCGAAAGCTGTGTCCGCCGGTAACTGTTGTTGCCGGTTGTAACGGGCATAAAAAAAGCCCGCTCACACGCGGGCTTTTATGCGGAGCTTAACGATTCAGTTCTTCACCGGACCGGTGTACTTCAGTATCCAGACGCCTTGCTGGGCACCGCCGGTCATGAAGATATACCCGCGGTTATCGACGAATACGTCTTCGACCCGAACGAAGTTGCCATACGGCTTGTTGTAGATTTTTTCAGGCAGCGGCGGCAGGAACGATGCGACTTCTCTGGGCAGCCGTTTGTCCGATACGTCGTAGACGCGAAGTCCGCCATTGAACCAGGTGAGATAGGCAAGGTTGCCCTGTTTCTGGATATTCGGGTTGTACTGCAGTTGATTCATGTTGTGCGGCCCGAAGCGCCCCCCTTTGTCGCAGAAATTAGTGTACGGCAAACCCGACGCGGGAACAGGTACCGGAAACCGCGACACTGGAAACGGCTTGGCCGGATCTGATACATCGACGACAGTTGCGTGATCGAGCGGTCCCTTGCAGTCGGCAACGACCGCTTCGGAGTTAACGTAAACCAGCTTGCGTTTGAAATCCGGCGACACCGTGTGCACACCGAACATGTGCGGCGGCTGGAACCGCAACTGCGAGACCAGCTTTGGATGCGCAACGTCGCTGATGTCGAGCACAACCATGCCGGCGTCGCCGTACGAGAGATAAACGAGATTGCCATCGACGAAATTCGGATTGTGCAGATTGACGATGGGATTGCGCTGCGGCTTCTCGCCGCCGGCCTCGTGCTGTCCCGGCACCCACCAGCGGCCGGCTTCGACGGGCTTGGCCGGATTGCTGATATCGAGAATCACATAAATATCTCCGACGTAGCCTTTCATGTCAGCGGCCAGATGGACATAACGTCCACCTTGGTAAGCATTGCGATGCGTGCCGCGCCCTTCCGGTTTGTCGGTATGCCACCGTCCGAGCTCTTTGGGATTAAGCGGGTCCTTCATGTCGATCAGCACGACTCCGGCCTCATAAGGACGCGCCGGGTCCATCCCGACGTCGAGTCGCTCAGTCGGCCGTCCGAGCGCGGCCACGAGAATGTTGTCCGCCAGATCGACCTGATTGGTGCTGGTATTCGCAGGCCCCGGTATGAACTTCGCGACCTTGGGGTCGGCCGGATTAGTGACATCGACCACCGACCAGCCCGGAATGTTGTAATGCCCGACGACAAAGTAAGAGCGATCGCCCGCTTTCGTCATCGTGATTTTGAAGGCCGGATGGCCATTCATGATTGTGTAGCCAACCACTTCCATGTTCTCCGCAGCCCATCCGGCGGGAATTGGATCTGCATGCGCGGCCAGCGCAATCGCTGCACACGCGCCCGCAAGTAAACCCCTTTTCAGCACTGGCAACACTTTTCCGATCCTCATGACGAACTCCGGGATTGAGTTGTTTTCTTTGGCGGCATCACGTCCGTACACACGCCTTCATAGAGCTCAGCCGCCATACCCACCGATTCGCCGAGAGTCGGATGCGGATGTATCGTCTTGCCGATATCAACTGCATCCGCGCCCATTTCGATCGCGAGCGCAAGCTCGCTGATCAAGTCTCCGGCATGCGTGCCGACTATACCGCCGCCAATAATGCGATGGGTCTCGTGATCGAAGATCAGTTTCGTGAAGCCTTCGTCGCGTCCATTCGCGATCGCGCGGCCGCTCGCCGCCCACGGGAATTTGCCGACGCCGATCTTGATGCCCTGTTTTTTGGCGTCGTCCTCCGTGATCCCGACCCACGCGACTTCGGGGTCCGTATAGGCGACCGATGGAATCACGCGAGCATCGAAAAATGATTTCTGACCTGCAGCGGCTTCGGCTGCGACGTGGCCTTCATGCACGGCCTTGTGTGCGAGCATCGGCTGGCCGACGATATCGCCGATGGCGAAGATATTTGATATGTTGGTGCGCATCTGCTTGTCGACGGCAATGTAGCCGCGCTGATCGACGCTAACTCCTGCCTTGTCGGCGCCGATTTTGTTGCCATTGGGGCTGCGCCCGACGCCGACCAGCACCAAATCGTAGGTCTGCGGTTCGGCAGGCGCCTGCTCACCCTCGAATTTGACGCGAATACCTTGAGGGCTTGCCTCAATCCCTACCGTCTTCGTTTTGAGCATGACTTTGTCGAAGCGTGCGGTGTTGAACTTGCGCCATACGTTCACTAGATCGCGGTCGGCGCCCGTCATTAATCCATCGAGCATTTCAACGACTTCAATGCGGCTCCCTAGCGCCGAGTACACCGTCGCCATTTCCAGTCCGATGATGCCGCCGCCGATGACCAGCATGCGTTGCGGGACGCCGGGCATTTCCAATGCGCCGGTCGAATCGACGATGCGCGGGTCTTCAGGCGCGAACGGGAGCCGGACGGGCATCGAGCCTACTGCGATGATCGCTTGCTTGAAGCCAACGACTTTTGTGACGCCGCTTTTGTTCTGTCCGTCGCCGCTGGTCACCTCGACTTCCAGATGGTGCGCATCGAGAAACCGGCCATACCCGCGCACGACGGTGACCTGGCGTCCCTTTGCCATTGCGGCGAGACCGCCCGTAAGCTTGCCTACGACTTTGTTTTTGTGCGCGCGGAGTTTTGCGATATCGACGTTCGGCTTGCCGAAGCTCACGCCCAAATCCGCGAAATGCGCGGCCTCGTCCATGACTGCCGCGACATGCAGCAGCGCCTTGGACGGAATGCATCCCACATTGAGACAGACGCCGCCAAGCGAGGCATAACGTTCGACAAGCACCGTCTTCATGCCGAGATCGGCAGCCCGAAACGCCGCTGAATAGCCCCCCGGCCCGGCACCGAGTACAAGCATGTCGCACTCTACGTCGACCGATCCGGTGAATGAGGTGGATGACTTCGCGGCAGGCATCGGCGGTTGTGGCGCGGTGTCAGTTACCGCGGGCTGCGCAGACGAGGGGGTTGGTTTCGCGGACGCTGGCGCTGTATCGGCTGCATCCAGTGTAAGAATCAGCGAGCCTTGTGACACCTTGTCGCCGATTTTTAGCTTGAGCTCTTTCACTACACCAGCCGCAGGCGACGGTACTTCGAGCGTCGCTTTATCCGATTCCAGGGTGACGAGCGGATCTTCCGGCTGCACCGTATCGCCGGGCTTCACTAATACTTCGACGACCGGGACATTTTTGAAGTCGCCGATATCAGGTACTTTCACTTCGACTGGATTGGTCATTACCGAAACCTTTTAAACCTGAAAGGTAGCTTGACGCGCATCAAGCGCCGGAAGGACTGCTGTCTCTGCGTTGTGTTCCGCGGTGGCACGACGAACTATATCAACTGCGAATTTGCCCGTCGCCGTACACCACCCACTTGAGCGACGTGAGTCCTTCGAGTCCGACCGGACCGCGCGCATGCAGCTTGTCGGTAGAGATGCCGATCTCCGCACCGAGGCCGTACTCATAGCCGTCGGCAAAGCGCGTTGATGCGTTCACGAGGACAGAACTTGAATCGACTTCGCGCAAAAAACGCTGTGCACGCTGTTTATCTTCTGTAATGATCGCATCGGTGTGCTGCGAACCATAACGCCCGATGTGGTCGATCGCCGCGTCGAGTCCGTCTACCACGCGCACGGAGAGAATCGCCGCGAGATATTCCGTATACCAGTCTTCCTCGGTCGCAAGCACCATATCGGGAACGATGCGGCGCGCCGCTTCATCGCCGCGCAATTCAATGCCTTTTTGCGCGTAGATCTTTGCAAGCGGCGGAAGTACGCGGTCGGCAATGCCGCGAGCAATCAGTAACGTTTCCATCGTATTGCAGGTGCCGAGACGCTGCGTTTTCGCGTTGTCGGCGATGCGAACGGCTTTATCAATGTCCGCCTTGTCGTCGATATAGACGTGACACACCCCATCGAGGTGCTTGATCATCGGTATGCGCGATTCCTGCATGACGCGCTCGATCAGCCCCTTGCCGCCGCGCGGCACGACGATGTCCACATACTCGTTCATCCGCAGCAGTTCACCCACCGCGGCGCGGTCCGTGGTCTCAATCACTTGCACCGCCGTCTCCGGTAGCCCCGCGCGGATAAGACCTTGATGCACACAGGCGGCAATCGCCTGATTCGAGTGTATCGCTTCCGAGCCGCCGCGCAGGATACTGGCGTTCCCCGCTTTCAGACAAAGTCCGGCGGCATCCGCCGTTACATTCGGGCGCGACTCGTAAATGATCGCGATCACACCAAGCGGTACGCGCATGTGGCCTACCCTGATACCGGAGGGTTGCTGTCGCAGGTCGCTGATTTCACCGATCGGATCGGGGAGCAGCGCGATCTGCCGCAGTCCGTCCGCCATCGAGGCAATGCTTTTTGAAGTGAGCGTCAGTCGATCGATGAGCGGCGGATCGAGCTTCTTCTCATTCGCAGCGGCGAGGTCCTGCGCATTCGCCGCCAGCAGTGCATCCGCGCTGCGCTCTATCGCCTCGGCAATCAGAATCAGTGCCTGGTTCTTTGCTGTGCTGTCCGCTTTGGCGACCAGACGTGCCGCGTCCCGCGCGCGCCTGCCCACCCCGGTCATGTAGCTTTGGATGTCCATGTCGTATGCGGAAGATGAAATTGCAGCGGCTGCTAAAAGCGCCGGAGATGATACCGTGATTCTAGGCGGCTTTCGCAGCCTTGGGCGCGAAGCGCAGTCCGAGCTGCAGCAGCTCGTCCCATACGTCGCCCGGCGCGAGTCCTTTTATGAGGCGGTCGATGCGCGCCGCATGTAGCAGTGCAGCCTCGATCTGAGCCTGACTATACCGGCTGATATTGCGCTGTAGCAGTGTCTGGCGTGTGCCCCACACCCGGGCATCACGCAGCGCCTGCTGAACCGGCTGACCGGCTGTAACCGCAGCAACCACGCGCGCGAGCGTCCGTATTTCTTCGGTCATCGCCCACAACACCAGGGGAGCAGCGGCGCCTTCACCCTGCAGGCCTTCGAGAACGCGCACAAGATGCGCGGCGTCGCCGGACAGCAGTATTTCTCCAAGGCTGAAGACATCGAAGCGCGCGACGTCGAGCACCGCTTCCTTGACCTGCGCCAACGACAGTTTCCCGGCAGGAAACAGGAGCGCGAGTTTCTGCACTTCCTGGTACGCAGCCATCAGATTGCCCTCGACCTTGTCCGCGATGAACGTAAGGGTTGGGTCGTCCGCCGACTGCTCTTGTGCTTTGAGGCGCGTGGCGAGCCACGCGGGCAGCGCTGCTCTTGTAACCTGTTTGGCTTCAACCAGGATGCCGGAGGCGTCAAGGGCGCCGAACCACGACGCTTTCTGTCCCCGCCAGTCCATCTCAGGCAGCGAGATAAGCGTAACCGTAGCGTCGGGCAAGCGCTCGCAATAACTTTGTAGCGCCTGACTGCCGTCGTTACCCGGCTTGCCGTTCGCGATGCGCAATTCCAGGATGCGCCGGGACGCGAACAGCGATTGCGCCTGCCCGCTCATTCGTAACTGAGACCAGTCGAAGTGCTGTTCCGCGATCAGCACTTCACGTTCGCTAAAACCGTCCGCACGCGCTTTGGCGCGGATGCGGTCCGCCGCCTCGAGTGCGAGCAGCGGCTCATTGCCATGCACTACATACAAGGGCGCGAGCGAGCGCGCAAGCTGCTGTGTTAACTGTTCGGTCGAAATACGCACGCGAATTAAGCCGCGAACTTCCTATTACGCTACTGGGCCGCGGCAGGCGCCGCAGGCGCGGTTTTCGGTGCAACTTCAAGACGGCGCACGAGTTGCTGCACGGCGTCGTTTTGCATATCGCGATAAAGCAGCGCTTCTTCCTGCTCCTTGCCGAGAACGTCCGTATCGCTGTACGTGAGATCGCGCCTGAGCAGGATATCGCTGGGCGCTATCAGGTCTTTCTTTTCCTTGTCGTACACCCGGTATGAAAGACGGTAGCGGATTTGCAATTCGCGCACCCGTCCGCTCGCCGACAGAGAAAGAATCGCGCGGTCTCGCGCTTCCGCCAGGATCTGCAGCGTGGCGTCGGCTTCCTTCTCATTCGCAACCACCTGCGTCGTGGTGCCTGCACGCACAGCGCGCGTCAACTGGACGACAACTAATGGAGAGCCGATGATGTGGATAGTCTCGAAGGGCAACGCGGCTTGTCCACGCAACTGAAAACCGCACGAGCTCAACAGCAGCGCGGCCGCTATGCAGAACAACCATGAAGCATTGGATAAGCCGGACGTTCGTTGCTGCGTGTGCCGCTCGTGTTCCTTTTTCATCCGCTCCCTCATGTTATTCAGACGACCACATTGACCAGCCGCCCCGGCACCACCACCACTTTCTTCACAGGCAAGCCATTAACGTGCTTCTGCACATTCGGATTTTCCATCGCCTGCCGCTCGATCTGCCCGCGATCAGCATCTTTCGCAATCCGCATGTTGCCGCGCAGCTTGCCGTTGACCTGTAGCACCAATTCGATTTCGTCTTGTATCAGCGCAGCGGCGTCGACTTCCGGCCAGCCGGCGGTCAATATGGCTCCGAACTGGCGCTCGAAGCCAAGCGCCTGCCACAGCGCATGCGTGATATGAGGAACGATCGGATTCAGAATGCGCAGAAGTATGCCGACGGCTTCATTCATCAACTGCCATTGGGCGTTCAAGGCCTTCGTATCTGCAGTCACGCTCAATTGCGTGACGGTCGCCGGTAGCTTTTCCAGCGCATTCAGCATTTTCATGCCAGCCGACGCGACCGTGTTGAATTGCATTCGCGCGTAGTCGAAGTTCGCCTGCTGCAGGATTTTGTGTATCTCTGTGCGTGCCGCGCGCAGCCGCGCGTCTTCGCGTGTCCAGTCCCCGATACGCGCAACGCTCTCATGCAATGTGATCGAGCCTTCATTGCGCGCGCAGTAGTCCCACAACCGCCGCAGGAACCGGTTCGCGCCTTCCACACCGCTATCCGACCATTCGAGCGTCTGCTCGGGCGGGCTCGCGAACATCGTGAAGAGGCGCGCCGTATCGGCGCCGTAGTCCTCGATCAGCAACTGCGGGTCGACACCATTGTTCTTGGATTTTGACATGGCGCCGATGCCTCCCGATTCGACGGGCTGGCCGTCGATACGGAGCGTCGCCCCGATGCGCTTGCCGTGCGGGTCGAGTTTGATCTCGACTTCGGCGGGGTTGTAGTAAACGACGCGGCTGCCTTCCGGCTTGCGCAGAAAAACCTCGTTCAGCACCATGCCCTGCGTGAGGAGTTTGGCGAATGGCTCATCGATTTTGAGGAGGGCCAAGTCACGCATAACTTTGGTCCAGAAGCGGGAGTAGAGCAGGTGGAGAATTGCGTGCTCTTCGCCGCCGATGTACTGGTCGACCGGCAGCCAATAGTCGACGCGCTCATCGACCATCGCGTCCTTTTGGTCCGCACAGGCAAAGCGCAGGTAGTACCAGGACGAATCGACAAACGTATCCATCGTGTCCGTTTCGCGCCGCGCATGCGCCGCGCATTGCGGGCACGTGCAGTTCACAAAGTCCGATCGCTTGTTCAGCGGATTGCCCGAGCCATCGGGCACGCAGTCTTCCGGCAGAACGACCGGCAACTGGTCTTCAGGGACGGGAACATCACCGCATTTGGCGCAGTGAATGATCGGAATCGGTGTTCCCCAGTAGCGCTGACGCGAAATGCCCCAGTCGCGCAAGCGCCACATCACCTGTATTTTGCCGAGGCCTTTTGCTTCAAGATCGGCCGCGATTGCATTGACGGCGCTTGCATAGTCGAGGCCGTCATACCTGCCGGAGTGTATGCACGTGCCGTGTTCCGCATACCATGCTTGCCACGCGTCGAGTGAGTATTGCCGATCTCCAACGGCGATCACTTGCTTGATCGCGATGTTATATTTTTGGGCAAACTCGAAATCGCGTTCATCATGGCCCGGCACGCCCATCACCGCTCCGTCGCCATAACCCCACAGCACGTAATTGCCGACCCAGACCTCGATCTTCTCACCGGTGAGCGGATGCGTTACGTAGACGCCGGTCGGCATGCCTTTCTTTTCCATCGTTGCGAAGTCCGCTTCGATGACGCTGCCGCGTTTACATTCATCAACGAACGCCGCGAGCCTGGGATTGGTCTTCGCAGCGTAGGATGCCAGCGGGTGTTCCGCCGCCACGGCGCAGAAAGTCACGCCCATGATGGTGTCGGCGCGCGTCGTAAACACCCAGAGCTTTTGTTCAGCGCCATCGAGCATGCAGGGAAACGCAAACCGCACGCCGGTGCTTTTGCCGATCCAGTTGGCTTGCATCGTCTTCACGCGCTCGGGCCAGCCGGGCAATTTGTCCAATGCAGCAAGCAACTCGTCCGCGTACTTCGTGATCGCCATGTAATACATCGGAATCTCGCGCTTCTCGACTAGCGCGCCGGTGCGCCATCCGCGACCGTCGATGACCTGTTCGTTGGCAAGCACAGTCTGATCGACGGGGTCCCAGTTCACCGTGCCGGTCTTTTTATATACCAACCCCTTCTCGAGCAGGCGCAGGAACAGCCATTGGTTCCAGCGATAATAGTCGGCCCTGCACGTCGCAAGTTCGCGCTCCCAGTCGATCGCGAAACCGAGCGACTGGAGCTGCTTCTTCATGTATGCGATGTTGTCGTAGGTCCATTGCGCAGGCGGTACATGGTTGGCCATTGCCGCGTTTTCAGCCGGCAGACCGAACGCATCCCATCCCATCGGCTGCAGTACGTTGAACCCGCGCATGCGGTGATAGCGCGACAGTGCGTCGCCTATCGTGTAGTTCCGAACGTGACCCATGTGCAGCTTGCCCGAGGGGTACGGGAACATGGACAGGCAATAGTATTTTGCTTTGCCCGCGATCTCGATGGCGCGGAATGCGCGTTCCTTGTCCCAGTACGCCTGGGCCTCGCGCTCGACGACGTGTGAGTTGTATTTATTCTGCATGCGGGCGTGACGCCACAGCGAAAACGCGAATTATACGCGCAACACACGCAGATACTCCGTGCGCCGGATGCCCATCCAGCACATGCCTTACGCCCTGTTTTATAATCACAGGGCGCACCTAAAAATCTGAATGTCGTCGCCTTCCTTCCTCACCGGTCTGAATGAGCCGCAACTCGAAGCGGTCACGCTGCCGCCGCAATCCGCGCTGATTCTTGCGGGCGCCGGCAGCGGCAAAACGCGCGTGCTGACCACGCGCATCGCGTGGTTGATCCAGACGGGGCAGGTGAGTCCGTCCGGCCTGCTGGCGGTTACGTTCACCAACAAGGCCGCGAAGGAAATGCTCACGCGCATCAGCGCGATGCTGCCGATCAACACGCGCGGGATGTGGGTCGGCACGTTTCATGGCCTGTGCAATCGTATGCTGCGCGCGCATTTTCGCGAAGCGGGACTGCCGCAGCTGTTCCAGATACTCGACAGCCAGGACCAGCTTGCCCTCATCAAGCGGCTGCTCAAGGCGGCCAATGTGGACGAGGAGAAATTCCCGCCGCGTCAGGTAGGCTGGTATATCAATAGCCACAAAGAGGAAGGAAAGCGCGCTCCCGACGCCGAGGACTACGACGCATTTACGCGCCGCATGAAAGAGCTTTATGTGGCCTATGACGAACAATGTCAGCGCGAGGGCGTCGTCGATTTTGCCGAGCTCCTGCTGCGCTGCTATGAGCTGCTCTCACGCAATGAGATCCTGCGCAATCACTACCGCGAGCGCTTTCGCCATATCCTCGTCGATGAGTTCCAGGACACGAATCGTTTGCAGTATCAATGGCTACGCTTACTGGCCGGCGGGCAGCCAGGCGGTGGTGCGCATGCCTCGCGCAACGCGATATTTGCAGTCGGCGACGATGACCAGTCGATTTATGCGTTCCGCGGCGCCTCGACGGCGAACATGCAGGACCTGCAGCGTGATTTCGGTATTGAAAGGGTAATCAAGCTCGAGCAGAACTATCGCTCGCATGGTCATATTCTCGACGCCGCGAATGCGCTCATTGGCCATAATCGCCGGCGCCTCGGTAAAAATCTATGGACGGCAGAAGGCAAGGGCGAACCGTTGCGCGTTTATGAGGCGGGCACAGACCTCGACGAGGCCTCGTTCGTGGTCGGAGAAGTGAAATCGCTGCGCAACGAAGGCGTTCAATTGTCCGACATCGCGTTGTTATACCGCTCGAACGCCCAGTCGCGTGTGCTCGAGCATGCGCTCTTCAATAACGGCATTGCTTATCGGGTATACGGCGGCTTGCGATTTTTCGAGCGTCAGGAAATCAAACATGCGCTCGCCTACCTGCGTGTGCTCGCAAGCGACGAAGATGACGGCGCGGTACTGCGCATCATTAACTTTCCCGCGCGCGGCATTGGCAATCGCACGCTCGAGCAGTTACAGGATCTGGCGCGCGAGCGTGGCATCAGTCTGTGGACCGCAGCCAAACAGAAAGCGCTGGAAAAAAACATCCGCGAGGAAGCCGGCGCGCCCAAGAAGGGGCTGGATGCCTTCGTCGCCCTCATTGCCGGCATGCGCGCGGTTTGCGAAGGCTTGCCTCTGCCCGAGATTATCGAGCACGTGATCGAGCACAGCGGGCTCAAGGAATATTACAAGAACGAACGGGAAGGCGCCGATCGTCTGGAGAACCTTGATGAGCTGATCAACGCCGCGGCGGGTTTCATCGCGGGCGAGGATCAGGAAGACACCAGCCTCACCGGATTTCTCGCGCATGCCGCCCTGGAAGCGGGCGACAATCAGGCGCAAGCCGGTGCCGATGCACTGCAACTGATGACTGTGCACTCGGCGAAAGGGCTGGAGTTTCACAGCGTATTCATCAGCGGACTCGAGGAAGGCCTGTTTCCGCACGAAAACAGCTTGTCCGAAGCGGACGGCAAAGAAGAAGAGCGTCGCTTGATGTACGTGGCCCTTACGCGTGCGCGGCGCCGCCTGTACCTCTCGTTTGCACAAAGCCGCATGCTGCATGGGCAGACGCGCTACAGCATTGCTTCAAGCTTCTTCCGGGAAATCCCCGAGCCGCTATTGAAACGCATCAACCGCAGCGGACATTTCGCGAACGCGCCGGCCGCACGGCAGGAGCGGGCGTTTTACGGCCGGTCGGATTATGCGCAGGCGGCTGTCGTGCGTGAAGCAGGCACCATTGATCCCGCAACGCCGTGGCGTATCGGTCAGAACGTGTCCCATCCGAAGTTCGGGACCGGCGTCATCGTTAACGCCGAGGGACGCGGCGCGGATGCGCGCGTGCAGGTGAACTTCAACCGCAACGGCACTAAGTGGCTGGCACTCGAGTATGCGAAGCTCGTCCCGGCTTGAGCGGAGACTGGGTAGCGGCGCTCACGCCGTCGCGTCTGGCGCGAACAGATCCTGGTAGCTGACGAAGAGTGACGACACAAGTATCGGCGCAAGCAGCCAGATGCCGATTTCCGGCTGACGCGTGAGCGCTGTCGCAAGCTGCATCATCACCATGAGCGGTAGCAGCACGGCCAGTCCATAGACGAGCATCGCCAGCACGTTTTTGATGCACGCGCGCAGACTCAAGAGCATCGCCGCGACCGGTCGCATGTTGTCAAAGAACACAAGCAATGGCGCAAACCATACGGCAAGTATTATCGGCAGCGACACGATCAATCCGAAAATGACACTCATTAACAAACGTGGCGCCGCCGCACGCATGGCAGTGACCGTATCTGGCGTCACAGCCCCCGAAGACATAGTGGTCGCGATGCCTGACATCGCCGTGCCGGCCATCGCCGCAATCACCATCAACATAATCAGGTGACCGATTAATGAAACGCCGCCGACCGTCACAAGCGGGCCCGGATTTTTCAGGAATCCGCTCGCGAGGTAACCGAATCTAAGCGGCTTGCCGCTCGCAAGCGCATGCGCACCATGCGTGAGACCGGCAAGAATATTCGGCGCGACGAGCACCGCTATCAAGCCCACAAACGGAAGCGCGAC
>Ga0207691_10001149_pt1 | contig 26274 bp, 26 predicted proteins | sample KBSM13metaG_FD_184327 | JGI IMG/M metagenome (GOLD analysis project Ga0207691, IMG submission 184327) | Miscanthus rhizosphere microbial communities from Kellogg Biological Station, Michigan, USA - KBS M1-3 metaG (SPAdes) (version 2) | ecosystem: Host-associated > Plants > Roots > Rhizosphere >...
CATCGCTGCTGGATCCGATCGAGGCGTTGCGGCAGCAGTAGCCGTTTTTGCCTGCTCTGCATTCGACCGGCCGTATGCTGGTGTCATGACGTCGCCCGCCGAAGTGCCCCGAACTTCGCGCACCGCCCTGGTCATCCACGGGGGCGCCGGCGTTATCGAGCGCAGCACCCTGTCGGATGAGGACGGACGCGCGATCCGTCGCGATCTCGATCGTGCACTCGATGCGGGCGACGCGGTACTGACCGCGGGCGGCGTGGCGCTGGATGCGGTCGAGGCGGCGATCGCAGTGCTGGAGGACGCGCCGCGCTTCAACGCCGGCCGGGGCGCGGTGTTCAGCGCCGATGGCCGGCATGAACTGGACGCCGCGATCATGGAGGGACACACCCGGCGTGCGGGTTCGGTGGCGGGCGTGACTACGGTGCGCCATCCGATCCGGCTGGCGCGTTCGGTGATGGAGCATTCGGCACACGTGATGCTCGCCGGCGCCGGCGCCGAACGATTCGCCGACACCCGCAAGGAGATCGAGCGCGTCGCGAACGCGTGGTTCGATACCGATATCCGTCGCGAGCAGCTCCATCGTGCGCAGGAGGCCGAACGTCGCGACGCCGACTCCGTGATTCCGCCGATGGCCGGCGGCTACTTCGGCACGGTCGGCGCGGTCGCGCTCGACGCCCATGGCCACATCGCAGCCGGCACGTCGACCGGGGGAATGACCAACAAGCGGTTCGGCCGCATCGGCGATTCGCCGATCATCGGCGCCGGCACCTGGGCCGACGAGCGCTGCGGGATTTCCGGCACCGGCTGGGGCGAGTACTACATCCGCCTGGCGGCAGCGCACGACATCTGCGCCCGGGTCGCCTATCGCGGCGACACGCTCGTGGCCGCTGCGCAGGACGTCATCGAACGCATCATTCCCGCGGCAGGCGGCGATGGCGGTGCCATTGCGCTGGACGTCGACGGCAACATCGCGATGCCGTTCAATACGCCGGGGATGTATCGCGGCTGGATCCGGCCGGATGGTTCACGCGGAACGGCGGTGTTTCGCGACACGTAAGGGCGATCAACCGGCCGCCGCCTGCGCCTGCGTCCATTCCTGCATGCGCCGGGACAGTTCCTCCGGTGGGACGTCCTCGATGTGCGTGGCCAGCGACCATTTGTGCCCGAACGGATCGATGACCGTGCCCATGCGGTCGCCCCACATCTGGTCTGCGACGGGCCGATCGGCCTTCGCGCCGGCCTTGATCGCGCGATCGAAGGCAGCATCGGCGTCATCGCCATAGATCACGAAGCTCGCGGTCGGCCCGCCCCGCGCTTTCGGACCCAACGTACCCATGTCCGGCCATTCGTCGGAGAGCATCAAGTGCGTGTCGCCGACGAGGATTTCGGCATGTCCGATCTTCTCGCCCATCGGTAGGCGGGAAAGTTCCTTCGCGCCGAAGGCGTCGCGGTAGAAATCGAGCGCCCGGGCCGCGTCGTCGACGACGAAGTAGGCGGTGACGGTGTGATAGCCGTCGGGAACGGGGTTCACGGCCATGGTGGGACTCCTCGCGACGGGAGTCCCTAGGCTAGATCGGGGATTGCTATCGGCGGATGAAAAAAAACCGGCTTTAGGCCGGTTTTTTTAGCGTCCTTGCTCAGCGTTCCTCTGCCAGTATCAGGTGCGGGTCGATCGCCTGATTGTTGTCGCGATGGCTTGCCGACAGCTTCTTCAGCATCGGAAGCAGCGCGATCGCCAGCACGGCGCCACCGGCGGCGAGGAAACCGAGCTTGTTGAACAGGCTCGTATAGATCGGCAGGGACTGCAGCGGGTCGGTGATGTTCTCCGGCACGCTCGCGTAGTTGGCGACCAGGCCGCCGAGGTATTGCGAAATGCCGGTGGCCACGAAGTAGGCACCCATCATGAAGCCGCCCATCCGCGCCGGCACGTAGCGCGCCATCATCGCCAGCCCCAGGCCGCTCACCAGCAACTCGCCGAGGGAATAGAACCCGTAGCCCCAGATCATGTACCACGACGACACCTTGCCCGCGTCGGCGGTGCCGCCGCTGATGCCGAAGATGAAGAAGCCCACGGCGACAACGATGAAGCCGATCGCGAATTTCGCTGCGATCGGCAGGTCGCGGCCGCTCCTGCCCATGCGCGTGTAGAGCCACGCCAGTGGCGGGCTGAGGGCAAAGATCCAGATCGGATTCAGCGCCTGGTATTGCGCCGGGATCCAGGTGAACAGGTGCATGCCGAACAGCGTCTGGTTCCACTCGACGTTGCGCAGCGCGAACAGCGTCAATGACGTCGACATCTGCTGATAGAAGATGAAGAACAGGATCGTCTCGATGGTCAGGATCAGCGCCACCACCAGACCGGAGCGCTCGCCCGGACCGCTCTTCGCGATGAGGTAGCCGAAGATCGCCAGGATCACCGCGCCGGCCAGCCACACCAGCGCGCGTGCGATCGCCCCGTGCTGCAACACGAACGACACCGCGAACACCAGCGCCACGCCGATGCCGAGCACGAGGCCGAGCTTGCTCCAGTTGATCGGGGCGTCGTCCGGAACCGAGCCGACGTGGTCGAGCGTGCGGCGCATCAATGCGTAGTTCAGCAACCCCAGCACCATGCCTGCACAGCACACCGCGAACGCCGCGTGCCAGCCCCACTTCGCGGCCACGACCGGGGTGGCGAGCATCGAGAACGTCGAGCCGATGTTGACGGCCATGTAGTACAGCGTGAACGCGCTGTCGATCTTGGCGTCGTCGCCTTCATAGATGCGGCGGACGAGGTTGGCGGCGTTGGACTTGAACAGGCCGTTGCCGACCACGATCACGCCGAGCGCGCCGTACAGCAGCGCGAGGTTGTCCGACGGTACCGACAGCAGCAGGTAGCCGGCCGCGAGGATCGTGGCGCCGATCGTCATGCTGCGCCGGGCACCGAGGACCTTGTCGCCGATCCACCCGCCGATCGCCGGCGCGGCGTACACCAGCGCGGTGAACGCGCCCCAGGTCAGGTTGGCCTTGTCGTCGTCGTACCCAAGCTTCTGCACCATGAACAGCACCAGCAGCGCCGCCATGCCGTAGTAGCCAAAGCGCTCCCACATCTCGATCAGGAAGATCGTGCTGAACGACCTGGTCTGGCTGGGCCGCGGGGCGTCGCCGACGCGGGTCGATGTGGCAGTCGTGTTCATTGAGGTCCCCTGGCGCCGGATGGCAGCTGGCCATCGATAGCACGGGAGCGCCCCCGCCCCCCCTGCCGAAAGTCACCCCGCCCCGGCCAGTGTCGGAGGGCGGTAGCGGCCTTGTGGCAAAATTGACGACTTGTCGCGGCCCGACGGCCTCAACGGACCTCTTTCGCCCCCATGTTGATCTTCGAGCAGTCCCAGCCCGGCCGAAGCGCGGTCGCCCAACATCCAGCCGCCACCGACGCGCCGGCCGACATCCCCGCGCAGCTGCTGCGCACGACGCCGGTCGGGCTGCCCGAGGTCTCCGAACTGCAGGTGGTGCGCCATTACACCAACCTCAGCCGGAAGAACTTTTCGATTGACACCCAGTTCTACCCACTGGGCTCGTGCACGATGAAGTACAACCCGCGGGCCTGCCATTCGGTCGCGCTGATGGACGGCTTCGCCAACCGGCATCCGTACGCGCCTGACGTGCTGTCCCAGGGGTTCCTGTCGTGCATGCACGACCTGCAGGAGATCCTCGCCGAGGTCACCGGCATGAAGGGCGGCGTGTCGCTCGCGCCGATGGCCGGCGCGCAGGGCGAGTTCGCCGGTGTCGCGATGATCATGGCGTACCACAAGTCGCGTGGCGATCTGCAGCGCAACGAGATCATCGTCCCCGATGCGGCCCACGGCACCAATCCGGCGACGGCGGTGATGTGCGGCTGCGTGGTGCGCGAGATACCGACGCTGGACAATGGCGACGTCGATGTCGAGGCGTTGAAATCGGTGCTCGGCCCGAAGACCGCCGGGATCATGCTGACCAATCCGTCGACGATTGGCGTCTTCGAGCGCCGCATCGTCGAGATCTCGAAGCTTGTGCACGAAGCGGGCGGGCTGCTCTATTACGACGGCGCCAACCTCAATGCCATCCTCGGAAAGGTGCGCCCGGGCGACATGGGGTTCGACGCAATCCACATGAACCTGCACAAGACGTTTTCCACGCCGCATGGCGGCGGTGGTCCGGGCGCGGGTGCAGTGGGTGTTTCCGAACGCCTGCGTCCGTTCCTGCCGATCCCGATGGTCGGCAAGAGCAACGACGGCACGTTCCGCTGGCTGCGCAAGAAGGATCTCCCGCAGTCGATCGGCCGCTTGTCCGCATTCGCGGGCAATGCCGGCGTGCTGATCCGCGCGTATGTCTACGCGCGCCTGCTCGGGCGCGAGGGCATGACCCGCGTCGCCGAATTCGCCACGCTCAATGCCAATTACCTCGCCGCGCAACTCCGCAAGGCGGGCTTCACGCTGGCCTATCCCGAACGCCGCGCGTCGCACGAATTCATCGTCACCGTGCAGCCGCAGAAAAAGGCCAACGGCATCACCGCGCTCGATTTCAGCAAGGCGCTGCTCGACCACAACATCCACGCGCCAACGAATTACTTCCCGCTGCTCGTGCCCGAGTGCCTGCTGATCGAGCCCACCGAAACCGAGAGCAAGCAGACTCTGGACGAGTTCGTCGAGGTGATGGCGGGACTGCTGGCCGAGTCCCGTGAGAATCCCGAGCGGATGAAGGGCGCGCCGTACACGATGCCCGTGCGCCGCCTGGACGACGTCAAGGCGGTCAAGGAACTCGACGTGTCCTTCAGGCCGGCTGCGTAAGCGGCGTGGCGGACGCATTCGGCCATCTTCCACGGGGACCGCGCCGCATCCTGCTGGCGACGAAGTGGTCGTTGCAGGGATTGCGTTTTGCGTGGCTGTACGAGTCCTCGTTCCGGCTGGAGGTGTACCTGTTTGCAGTGCTCGGTCCGCTTGGGCTGTGGCTCGGGCAGACGGGGGTCGAGCGCGTGCTGCTGGTGGGCAGCGGCCTGCTGGTCTTGAGTGTCGAGCTGTTGAACTCCGCGATCGAAGCGGTGATCGAGCGCTACGGCGCCGAGCACCACGAACTCGCGGGACGCGCCAAGGACATGGGCTCGGCGGCCGTGTTCGTGCTGATGGTCAACGTGTTGATGACCTGGGCGCTCATCCTCGGACCCCGCTACCTGTGAGCACGCTACCTGAGAGTGATCGATGAGCCCCGACATGCTGGTCGATCCGCAGACGTGGATCCTGTTGGTCACCCTGAGCTCGATCGAGATCGTGCTCGGCATCGACAACCTGGTGTTCATTTCGATCGCGGTGAGCAAGCTGCCGCACGCGCAGCGCGAGCGCGCGCGCCGCTTCGGCATCGCCGCCGCCTGCGTCACCCGGATCGCGCTGCTGTTGACGCTCGCCTTCCTGGCGCACATGAAACACGACCTGTTCACGGTCTGGGGCCATGGCTTTGCAGTGCGCGACCTGGTGCTGTTGCTCGGCGGCGTGTTCCTCGTGTTCAAGGGCGTGATGGAGATCCGCGATCAGATCGCCGGAGAGCCTGAATCCGAAGACATCCACACCCACCCTGCCGGTTCGTTCGGGGCGGTGATCGCGCAGATCGCGATCATCGACATCGTGTTCTCGCTGGACTCGGTGATCGCGGCGGTCGGCATGGCCGAGCAGTACGTGATCGTGATGGTCGCGGCCATCCTGCTTGCGGTCGGCGTGATGCTGCTGGCCTCGCAACCGCTGGGTCGCTTCATCGACAACAATCCCACGATCAAGATGCTGGCGCTGGCCTTCATCGTGCTGATCGGCGTCTACCTCATGCTCGAGGGCGTGGACATCCACGTGCCGCGCGCCTACATCTACGCACCGATGGGGTTCTCGGCGCTGGTCGAGTGCCTGAACCTGTGGGCCAAGAAGCGCGCCACGGTGGATTCCGTCGGAGATTGACACCCGTTGCACGCCCGCCTCGGCGATGCTGCAATGCCGACCCCGGTCCGGAGTGCTGCCATGCGTCTCGTATCGCCAGTCCGCCTCGTGCTCCTCGTACTGCTCGCCAGCCTGCTCGGTGGTTGCGGTTACAACCAGATCCAGCAGAAGGACGAGGCCGTCAAGGCCGGCTGGTCCGAGGTGATCAACCAGTACAAGCGCCGCGCCGACCTGATCCCGAACCTGGTCAACACGGTCAAGGGCTACGCTTCGCACGAGGAGCGCGTGCTGACCGAAGTGACGCAGGCGCGGGCGAAGGTCAGCCAGATCAACGTCAACGCGAACGACGCGGCGTCCCTGGCCCAGTTCCAGAAGGCGCAGGGCGAGTTGTCGAGCGCGCTGAGCCGCCTGCTCGTCGTCACCGAGAACTATCCCAACCTCAAGGCGGACCAGTCCTTCCGCGACCTGCAGGCGCAGCTGGAAGGTACGGAGAACCGCATCACCGTCGCGCGCGGCCGCTACATCCAGACCGTACAGGACTACAACACCTACATCCGCCAGTTCCCGGTGAACCTGACGGCGATGATGTTCCACTACGCGCCCAAGCCAAATTTCACCGTCGAGAACGAGCAGCAGATCCAGCAGGCGCCTAACGTCGACTTCAATACCGCGCCGCCGTCGGAACCCGCGCCGGCGCCCGCGCAAAAGCCGCAACCCGCGCCGGCCGGCGGGTGAGCCCGACTTGATCGCGCGGCGCCACTGGCTGCGCGGCGTCGCAATCGGCGCCGTGCTGCTCGTCGGGGGATTCGCCCATGCGCAACAGCTTGCGGCGATTCCACCGCTCGATTCGCCGGTGGTCGACACCACCGGCACGCTGACGTCGACGCAGAAGCAGGGGCTCGTGCAGCAGGCGCTTGCGTTGCAGCAACGCAAGGGCAGCCAGCTGCAGGTGCTGATGGTGCCGTCGACGCAGCCCGAAGAGATCGAGCAATACACGACGCGCGCGTTCGAGCAGTACAGGTTGGGGCGCAAGGGCGTCGATGACGGCGTACTCATCGTCATCGCCAAGGACGACCATCGCGCGCGAATCGAGCCCGGCTATGGGCTGGAAGGCACCATTCCCGACGCGATCGCCAACCGCATCATCCAGGAATACCTGGTGCCGAAGTTCCGCGCCGACGACTACGCCGGCGGTCTGTCCGACGCGACTGCCGCAATCGTCAAACTGGTCGAAGGCGAACCGCTGCCGGCGCCGATGGCCGACAACCGATCCGAAGGCGATGACGGGGCAGGTTGGCTGTTTGCGTTGCTGGCCGCCTTCATCGTGGGGCAGGTGGCGCGCGCGATCTTCGGCGGAGCGCCGTCGCTGGTGCGCGGCGTGATCGGCGGCGGGGTGGCCGGTGGCGTGGCTTGGCTGATTTCGTCGCTGCTGCTGGTCGGCGGGCTGGGCGCGGCGATCGGCTTCTTCCTCGGCCTGGCCCGCCCATCTGCGGGCGGCTTTGCGCGCGGCGGTGGGTTCGGAGGCTTCGGAGGCTTTGGCGGCGGCGGTGGCGGAGGCTTTGGTGGTGGTGGTGGCGGCTGGTCGGGTGGCGGCGGCATGAGCGGGGGCGGTGGCGCCTCCGGGAGCTGGTGATGGCAGTCGTCCAGCGTGCATTCCGCCACCTGTTCGCGGGTTCAGCGCAGTCACTGTTTCCGTCCGCGGCATTGCAGCGCATCGGCCAGGCGATTGCCGTGGGCGAAGCAAGGCATCGAGGCCAAGTTTGCTTCGCGGTCGAGTCGGCGTTGCCGCTGGCTGTGGTGCTTGCCGGGCATGATGCACGGCGCCGCGCGGAGGATGCCTTTGCGCGGCTGCGCGTATGGGACACGGCCGACAACAACGGCGTGCTTGTGTACCTGCTGCTCGCCGACCATCGCATCGAGATCGTCGCCGATCGCGGCGTCGCGGCGCTGATCGACGCAGCGCAGTGGCGCGCGATCTGCGCGCTGATGGAGCAGCGCCTCAGGGACGGCGATGCCGAGGCGGCGGCGATCGTGGGCGTCGCTGCCATTTCGGACCTGCTCGCCGAACATTTCCCGCGCACCGACATCGGTGATCGCCACAACGAACTGCCGGACCTGCCGCAAATCCTCGGTTAGGGCGCGCGCGAGGCCTGCGTCGGGCAAAATAGGCCGCATCCGCATGCGCGGAATCCTTCCACTTCCGGAACCGCCGTCCGCATGATCTACCTGCACCAGATGGACCCGATCGCGTTCGGCCTCGGGCCGGTGAAGATCCACTGGTACGGCGTGATGTACCTGCTTGCGTTCGCCGCCTGCTGGTTCCTCGGTCGCCTGCGCGTCCGCCAGGGCCGCCTGCCCGGCGTCGACGAGGCGGCGTATGGCGACCTGCTGTTCTACGGGATGCTTGGCGTGGTGCTGGGCGGGCGCATCGGCTACATCCTGTTCTACGACCTTGCCACTTACCTGAAGCATCCGCTGGATGTCTTCAAGGTCTGGCAGGGTGGCATGAGTTTCCATGGCGGCCTGCTCGGCGTGCTGTTCGCGGCATGGCTGTGGTCGCGGCGGCGCGGGCTGCATTTCTTCGACGTTGCCGACTTCATCGCGCCTCTGGTGCCGCCGGGCCTGGGGTTCGGCCGGATCGGCAACTTCATCAACGGCGAGCTTTGGGGCAAATTCACCCACGCCAACTGGGGCGTGGTCTTCCCGACGGCGCCGGAGTTCGTGGGCGTATCGCCGGCCGCGCTGCCGGCGCGTTTTGCCAGCGGCGCCCTGGCGCAATACGCGCGCCACCCGTCGCCGCTGTACGAAGCCACACTCGAAGGGCTCGTGATGTTTGTCGTGCTGTGGTGGTACTCGCGCACGCCTCGCCCACGCTATCGCGTGGCGGCCCTGTTCGCCCTGATGTACGGAAGCTTCCGCTTCATCGTCGAGTTCGTGCGCGTACCCGATGCGCAACTCGGCTATCTCGCCTTCGGCTGGCTGACCATGGGCCAGGTGCTGGAACTGCCGGTGATCGCGTTCGGCCTGTATTGCCTGTGGCGTTCGCGCAACGCGCCGACAGTGTGGCCACAGCCGGTCGTGGCGGCGCAGGCGGGCTGAAGGCGTGAAGCAGTATCTCGACCTGCTACGCCACGTCCTCGAGCACGGTGCCGAAAAAGCGGATCGTACCGGCACGGGTACGCGCAGCGTGTTCGGCTGGCAGATGCGCTTCGACCTGCGCGAAGGGTTTCCGCTGGTCACGACAAAGAAGCTGCACCTGCGTTCCATCGTGCACGAACTGCTGTGGTTCCTGAAGGGCGAGACCAACATCGCCTACCTCAAGGACAACAAGGTCTCGATCTGGGACGAATGGGCCGATGCGCACGGCGAGCTCGGCCCGGTCTATGGCAAGCAGTGGCGGCGTTGGAGTGGCACGGATGGCAGCGAGATCGATCAGGTCCGCTGGGTCGTCGACGAGATCCGCCGCAATCCGGATTCGCGGCGCCTGATCGTGAGCGCCTGGAACGTCGCCGACCTGCCGAAGATGGCGCTTATGCCGTGCCATACGCTGTTCCAGTTCTACGTCGCCGACGGCAGGCTCAGCTGCCAGCTCTACCAGCGCAGCGGCGACATCTTCCTGGGCGTGCCGTTCAACATCGCCAGCTACGCGCTGCTCACGCACATGGTCGCGCAGGTGTGCGGGCTGGGCGTTGGCGACTTCGTGCACACGCTCGGGGATGCCCACCTGTACGCCAACCATTTCGAACAGGCCCGCGAGCAGCTCGCGCGCACGCCGCGCCCGCTACCGACGTTGCGGCTCAATCCCACCGTCGACGACCTCTTCGAGTTCACATTCGACGACATCGCGATCGAGGGCTACGACCCGCTGCCCCCGATCAAGGCACCGGTGGCCGTCTGACATGCGCCTGAGCCTGGTCGCCGCACTCGACCGCAACTTCGCCATCGGCAAGGACAATGGCCTGCCATGGCACCTGCCGGACGACCTCAAGCGGTTCAAGGCGCTGACGCTCGGCAAGCCGTTGCTGATGGGCCGGCGCACCGCTGAGTCGCTCGGCCGCGCGCTGCCCGGACGGCGCAATCTCGTGCTGACGCGTAGCAACTCGGTTCCGCATGCCGGAATGGAAGCCGTCGCCACCCTCGGAGACGCCCTGCGAATCGCCGAGGGTGCCGACGAACTCTGCGTCATCGGCGGCGGTGAGATCTTCGCGCTGACGCTACCGCGCGCCACCCACATGCACCTGACGTGGGTGGATACGGTCGTCGAGGGCGCGGACGCTTTCTTCCCGCGTTTCGATCCGTCGCGTTGGCAGGTCGCGTCGTGCGACCCGCACCCACGCGACGCGCGACACGCGTTCGATTTCGAATTCGTCGACTACGTCTCGCCGGACGCCTGACGCTGGCCGGGGGCGGTCACCTGTTCGGCTGCGCCAAAGTGGAACGCGACTTGGGCATGGGCGCTGGCACGTCGCGTCCCTGCACCTGGACGATGCGCAGTTCTTCCGCATCCAGTTGCAGCGCGGTGAGCTTGCCGCCCCAGACCGCACCGGTATCGATCATGTGCACGCCGTGGCCGATGAAAAGGCCGAGCGTCGACCAATGCCCACAGACGATCTTCAGGTCGCGATCCACGCGGCCGGGCACCGCGTACCACGGATACAGTCCCGCTGGCTGGGTGCCGGGCGCATCTTTCTCGTCGAACGCGATGCGTCCGCGGGGCGTGCAGTAACGCAGGCGCGTGAACACGTTGATGATCGCGCGGTCCCGCTCGCTGCCGGTGAGCTTGGGCGACCAGATCGGCCGATCGCCGTACATATTCTTGAGAAGCTTGCGGAAGCCCTCGCCACGCAGTCGCTGCTCGATCTCCCGTGCGTGACGTTCGGCAAGCGAGGTGGTCCACTTCGGTGCAAGCCCGGCGTGCACCATCATCCAGCCGAGTGCGCGATCGGAATGCACCAGCGGGCGATTGCGCAGCCAGCCGAGAAGCACGTCGCTGTCTTCTGCGAACAACACGCGTTGCAGGTCGGCATTGACCTTGCGCTGCTCGTCCTGGTGCCGCTCCCCGATCGCGAGCAGGGACAGATCGTGGTTGCCGAGCACGACCACGGCATTCGCGCGCAGCGAGTGCACCAGCCGCAGGGTTTCCAGCGATTCGCCGCCGCGATTGACCAGGTCGCCGCAGAACCAGAGCGTGTCCGCCGCCGGATCGAAACGGATTCGCTCGAGCAGGCGCTGGGTCGGTGCGTAACATCCCTGGAGATCACCGATAGCCCAGATGCTCATGCGTGGTCGCCCCCGGGGGTTCCGTCAATGCAGCGTACGTGGAACGGAAAGGGTGAATAGCGGTATCGGCGCGTCGAAGCGAGTACCGTCGTCGGCGATCATGTCGTAGCTGCCCTGCATGGTGCCGAGCTGTGTCTCCAGCACCGCGCCGGAGGTGTACGAGAAGTCCTCGCCCGGTTGCAGCCAGGGTTGTTCGCCGACGACGCCTTCACCGGTCACCTCGCGCACGTTGCCGTTGGCGTCGGTGATGACCCAGTGGCGGCCCAGCAGGCGCGCGGGCACGCTGCCGCGATTGCGGATGTGGATGGTGTAGGCGAAGACGTAGCGGTCCTGTTCGGGTTCGGACTGCTCGTCCAGATAGCGGGTGTCGACGTCGATGTCCAACGCGTACTCGGTCTCCATACGCGGGAGTGTAAACGTGCGGCGTGAACGTGCGGGCTACGTATCGGCGCGATTGGACAGCCTGATGAAATCGACCACCGCCAGTTGCTCGGCGCGTGCGTCCGGACGAATGCCGGCCGACACCATGGTCGCGCTGTCGACGACCCCGTCGAGTGCGTTGCGCAGCGTCTTGCGGCGCTGTCCGAACGCGGCGCGCACGATCGCGGAGAAGCGGCGGCGATCGTCGATGCCGATCTCGCCGGCAAGGCGAGGCACCAGCCGCACTACCGCCGAGTCCACCTTCGGTGCCGGGCGGAATGCGCCCGGCGCAACGGTGAACAGCGGCGTCACCGCGCAGTAAGCCTGCAACATCACGCTCAGGCGCCCGTACACCTTGGTGCCGGGGCCGGCTGCCATGCGTTCGACGACTTCCTTCTGCAGCATGAAGTGCATGTCCCGGATCGCCGCCGCGTGCTCGAGCGCATGGAACAGGATCGGCGAGGACAGGTTGTAGGGCAGGTTGCCGACGAGCCGGAGTTTGTCTGTCGTGGGGCCCTCGGCAGCCAGCGCGGTGAAGTCGACGCTCAACACGTCCGCCGCGACCAGCGTCAGCGCGCCGTGCGACTGCGCGGCAGCGGCCAGCGGCTGCAGCAGGTCGCGGTCGAACTCGATCGCCGTCAACGCGCCATGCCGGTCGAGCAGCGGAAACGTCAATGCGCCCTGGCCCGGGCCGATCTCGACGATGCGATCGCCCGGCCGCGGGTCGATGGCGAGGACGATCTTCTCCACGACGCCGCGTTCGTGCAGGAAATTCTGGCCGAGGTGTTTCTTGGCGCCGACGGCGAATCCGGCGGCATCGCGCGAGGGTGGCCGCTTCATGCGCGCTCGCGCCGGGCGCGGCGGGTCGCGGCGAGCCGGGTGCAGGCCTGGATCGCGGCAAGCAGGCTCGATGGGTCCGCGCGTCCGCTGCCGGCAATGTCGAGTGCAGTGCCGTGGTCCACCGCGACGCGCGGATAGGGCAGGCCGAGCGTCAGGTTCACCGCGCTTTCGAAGCCGCTGTACTTGAGCACTGGCAGGCCCTGGTCGTGGTACATCGCCAGGACCGCATCGAAACCCTGCAGCTTCGATGGCAGGAACGCGGTGTCCGCCGGCAGCGGACCGACCAGCCGCATGCCCTCCGCGCGCAGGCGTTCGATGACGGGAATGATCACGTCGATTTCTTCGCGCCCGAGATGGCCTTCTTCGCCTGCGTGCGGATTCAGCCCGAGCACCGCGATCACGGGATCGGTGATGTCGAAGTCGCCACGCAGCGCGTCGTCGACGATGCGCAGCGTGCGTGCCAGTGATCCGGCATCGATGGCATCGGCGACCGCGCGCAGCGGCAGGTGCGTCGTCGCCAGCGCAACGCGAACCACGTCGTTGGCCAGCATCATCACCACGTCGCAGCGGGACTGCGTCGCAAGCAGTTCGGTGGTGCCGGTGTAAGCGATGCCGCCCTGGTTGATCGCCGCCTTGTGCACGGGGCCGGTGACCAGGCCATCGCAGTCGCCACCGGTGCAGGCGGCGGCGGCGGCGCGCAGGGCGGCGATCACGCTTGCGGAGTTGCGTGCATCGGGCACGCCGAAGGTGGTCTCCACGGCATTCGGAACATCGATCAACGGCAGCACCCCGGGTGCCGAAGCGGCGTCGGCGGAAACCAGGCGCAGCGGAAGCCGTAGCGCAGCGGCTGCGCGCTGCAGGCTGCCGCGATCGGCGTAGGCGACGAGGTCTGCGTCCCACGCACGTTGCGCGGCGCGGACGCAGAGCTCAGGGCCGACGCCGGCCGGCTCGCCCGGAACCAGCGCCAGCCGTGGCCGCGTCAAATCAGCCGCCGGTCTTCGGTGCCGGCGTGACCGGTGGCGTCGCGGCGGGCGGCGTCGGCGTCGTGGCCGGCTGCGTGGCCGGGGTGTTCGCATCGGAACCGGCCGCAGCCTCGTCGGTGCGAATGTCGACGTAGGCTTCGTTGCGCATGTCGCGCTGGTAGCGGTTCCACTCTTCCTCCAGCTTGCGCTGGCCGATGGTTTCGCGGATCTGGGCGCGACGATTCTCATCGCTTACGTCGGCCTGCCGCGTACCCAGCCGCTGGGCGATGTGCCAGCCCGCCGTCGACTTGAACGGTGCCGAGACCTGGTTGTCCTGCAGGCCCGCGATCTGCGCGCCGAACTCGGGGCCGAACGCGTCCTGGGTGAACCAGCCGAGGTCTCCACCCTTGCCGACGGTGTTGGGATCGTCGGAATTCGCCTTGGCTTCGGCCTCGAAGTCCGCGCCGCCGGTGATGCGCGCGCGGATCGTGTCGATCTTCGCCTTCGCCTGGGCGTCGGTGACGCTATCGCTGGTGCGCACCAGGATGTGGCGCACGTGGAACTGCGTCACCATCTGCGGGGCTGCCTGCGAAGCGTCACGGGTCTCCACCAGCTTCAGCAACTGGAAGCCGCTGGCGCCGCGCGTCGGGCCGATCACCTGTCCGACCTGCATCTCACGGATGGTGTTGGCGAAGGCGCTGGGGATCTCGTCCAGGCTGCGCCAGCCCAGGTCGCCGCCTTCCAGAGCGTTGTTGCTGTCCGAGTAGCGGACCGCCGCGGCCGAAAAGTCCATCTGGCCCTTGTCGATCAAGTCCTTGACGCCCTGGATCTTGGTTTGCGCCGTCGTGATCTGCTCGGGCGTCGCGTTTTCCGGCAGCGCGACCAGGATGTGCGCCAGGTGGTACTGCGGACCGCCGTTGGCCTGCGCCGCGAGTGCGGCATCGACTTCGGCGTCGCTGACGCTGATGCGGGTCTGGGCGAAACGCTGGCGCAGGCGCTGGATGGTGAGTTCGTCGCGCAGCGAATTGCGGAATTCGGCGAGCGTCTGCCCCTGCTGCAAGAGCTGGGCGCGCATCTGCTCGGGACTCATCTTGTTCTGGGCGGCGATGTTGGCGAGCGCGGCGTCGACTTCCTGGTCGCTGACGCGCACGCCGGTCGCGGCGGCCTCCGCGACGCCCAGGCGCACCAGGATCAGGCGCTCGAGCACCTGCCGGCGCAATACGTCGGCAGGCGGCAGTTGATCGGGCCGGTTCGCGTACTGCGCGCGGATGTTCCCTTCCGCGAGATCGAGTTCGCTTTCCAGGATGACGTCGTCGTTGACCACGGCGACGATGCGGTCGAGTGGCTGGACCTGCGCCCGTGCCGGGGCGGACGCGCCGGCGAACAGCAAGGTCAGGGCGAAAAGGCAAGCGAACGGTCTGTTCATGGGGTCATGTCGGGGGAGTTGTCGTCGTCGCCGCTGCCGTCGAAGCCGGTGGGCGGTACGAGGTAGAGGTCCTCGCGGTAGTAGCCGAGGATAGCACGGCGCAAACGGCGCTCCGTGTCCGGTCCGGCCGAGCCGAGGCCCTTGAATTCGATCTCCAGTTGCAGGGCGTTGTTCAATTCGCCTTGGCGATTATGGATATATCGGCGTTCCACCAGCCGCATCGCGATACAGCAGCTGTCCCACTGCACGCCGGCGATCGCCTCGAGCAGTTGCGGTTCGTGCGTGGCATTGCGATACAGCGAATAGTAATAGCGGCCGACCAGGCTCCAGGCAGGCGTGATCGGATACAGGAAGGACAGGTCGACCTGCTCGAGCAGGTTGCGGCGGTACCTGTAGGACAGGTTGGCGACGCCCTCGTCCCCGATCAGGTAGCGCGCCCGGGCGCTGGCCAGATCCTGCCTGCGGAACTTCGGGTCCCACTGGTAGGAACCTCCGACCGACCAGCGGTCATTGATCTGCCAGGTCGAATCGGCAACCCACGCCGAACCGCCGCGATCGACCGGGGTCTCGCAATTGGCTGGAACGTTGGGTGATCGGCACCGCACGCTGACGACCCGGCTGGCGTCCAGGTATTTGATCTGGCCCAGGCTCACCGTGAGCTTTTCGCGCCCATCCGACTGGCGCAGCAGGCGGCTGGTGAGGGCGAACGTGAGCTGGTTCGCGTCCGTCTGCCGGTCGGCACCGGTGTAGCGGTTGTCCCGGAACAGCTGTCCCCAGCTGAACGTCATCGGCCGCGTGTCGAACAGCGGGATTTCGCTCTGGTCGCGGTAGGGCACGCGCAGATAGAACATGCGCGGCTCGAGCGTCTGCAGGAAGCTGTCGCCGTGCCAGGTGAATTCGCGATCGAAGTAGAGCCCGGCATCGAGCGAGGCGATCGGCACGCTGCGGCTGGGGCGGTCGTTGTAGAACTGCGGCGCGAGGCCGGCAATGACCGCCCGGCGCTGCACGGCGGTGAGGTTCTCCAGCAGGCCGTTGGCGAGCGCGTAGGCGGTGGCGCGGTTGGTCGCCACCTGGTCGGCGAGTCCCTCGTCGACCTGGTAACCCGTGTAGCGCCAGGCCAGCGTCGGCGTCACGAACCAGCTGGCGCCTTCCAGCGGCATGCTGATGTAGGGCTTGAAGTCGACGCGGCTGCCTCCGGGCTGCACCGGATCCTGGAAGCGCACGGCTTCGGCGTCCACGCCGGCGGAGAAGAAACGTCCCAACGGCTGCTCCCAGCTGACGTACGCGCGCGGCAGCCGGTTGAAGGGCAGCCCCCTCTCGCTCAGCGTGTAGTCGGCCAACTGGTGATAGTTACCGGTGAGCGACGCGTCCCAATACCGCCCGTGTCCGAAGACGCCGATTGTGCTGGTGATTTCGAATGCGGTGGAACTATCGAGTTTATTGTTGAAATCCTCCAGGTAGCGCGGGTCGCTGATCCAGTTGAGCTGCGCGCGTGCCTGCCATGTGTCGTTGAGGTTTTGGAAGCCGGCGAAATGGAACAACGCGCGGTCGTCGGCGCGACGGTTGTCCGGCGGCACGTGATCATCGATCTCGTCCTGCCGCTCACGATCGGTGAGTTTGTCGTTGGGCAGGTAGGTCCCAAAGAACACGCCGCGCCCGGTCTCGGTGAGGTAGCGGAATTCACCGCCCAGCTGAAGTCCGCGGTCCGTCATGAGCCTAGGGATCAGCGTCGCGTCGTAATTGGGCGCGAGGTTGAAGTAGTAAGGCTGTCGATAGTCGAAGCCGTTGCGTCCCGACAAGCCGATACTTGGTGACAGCAGGCCGCTGCGCCGCCGGTTGTCGATGGGAAACGGGAACCACGGCACGTAGAGCACCGGAACGTGCCCGACGCGCAACACGGCATTGCGGGCCACGCCGGTACCTTCGTCGGTATCGACGTCGATGCGCTGCGCGCGCAACTCCCAGTGGCGATCGTCGGGCGGGCAAGTCGAATACGTGGCGCCGTACAGCGCACCCTGCGCGCCCTGCATCTCGATGTGCTCGGCGCCGCCGTTGCCGCGACGCGAGATCAGCTGGTAGCGGACGTTCTGGATGTTGTGGGTGTCGGTGTTCTGGTCGCCCTCCGCGCGATCGGCCACCATCCGCATGCCCGAATCCTGGTACCGCACCGCGCCTTCGGCGACGTAGCGGCCCGTCTCGCTCTGGTAGTCGAGGTTGTTCGCGCCCAGGAACTGGTCGGCGCGGCGCAGCACGACGTTGCCGTGGAACTGCGGATTCTCGTCGGTGCCCCCGAGCTGGTCACCGGCGATGTCGGTCGGCTGCTGCGCGCGCGCCTCGGGGGTCGGCGCGGGCTTCGGCGGGCCGGTTTCCGGGGTCGGTTCCAGGCTGACCTGTGGTTCGGTCGATTGCTCACCTGTCGACGCCGCCGTGGCCGCCCCGGTCGTTGGCGTCTGGCCAGCCGGAGCCGTCGATTCGGCCGCCGCGCCTGTCTGCGCTTCGGGCGCCGGAGCATCGGGAAACGCCGGCACCGCATCCTGGATCGGGCACAGGCGCCAGTCTACGGGTCGGTTTTCGGCGGCGTGTGCAAGCGACATGCCGATGCACAGGGGCAGCGGCAGCAAACGGAGGGTTCGGCGCACGCAGGAATCCGTGTTCGGAAAATCGGCCGCTAGCTTGCCGCATCCATGGGGGAGCGGCAATGTGAAGAATCGCGCTGTGTCGTGGGAATCCGCGTTACGGACCGGTCAGGCCGACGAGGCAGCCAGGGCGGCGACATGGGCGACACTGCATTCGCGCAACGCCTGCAGGTCGTAACCGCCTTCCAGCAACGAAACGATGCGGCCGTTCGCATGGCGATCGGCGATCGACACGAGCTCCCGCGTCAGCCACGCGTAGTCGTCGGCCTCGAGCTCGAGTTGCGCCAATGGATCGCGCCGATGCGCATCGAAACCAGCGGACACCAGCAACAGCTGCGGCTGGAAGCGATCCAGCGCCGGCAGCAGCATGTTCGACCATGCGGCGCGGAACGCGTCGCCGCCCGCGCCGGGCGGCAGCGGAACGTTGATGATGTTGCCGACGCCGGTTTCGTCGGCGTACCCGCTGTCCGGATACAGCGGCACCTGGTGCGAGCTGACGAACAGCACGCGCGGATCGGCTTCGAAGATCGCCTGGGTGCCGTTGCCGTGGTGCACGTCGAAATCGGCGATGGCGACGCGATCCAGCCCGTATGCGTCGAGCGCGTGCAGCGCCGCCGCGGCGATGCTGTTGAACAGGCAGAACCCCATCGGCGTGGTGCGCGTCGCATGGTGGCCGGGCGGCCGTACGGCGCAGAACGCGCGCTGCGCATCGCCGCCGAGTACGGCGTCGACCGCGGCGATCGCAGCTCCCGCTGCACGCAACGCCGCTTCCGCTGAGCCCGGCGAGAGCGCGGTGTCCGGGTCCAGCATCAACATTTGCGCAGGTGCCGTTTCGAGTACGACCCGCAACAATTCCGGATCGTGTGCGCGCAGCAGCTGCTCGCGCGTGGCGAGCGGCGCCTCGTGCCAGTCGAGCGAGCCATCCAGCGCATCGCGCAGCGCCTGCGTCACGGCCGACAGGCGCTCGGGCCTTTCCGCATGCGCCGGGCCGGTGTCGTGCGCGAGGCAGGCCGGATGCGTGTAGACGCGAACGACGCTGGCGGGACTTGTCGTCATTGCTACGCGAACCGCATCAGGGCTTGCGGCGGTCGTGATTCCACAGCACTTCGCCGTGGCCGCTCGCGCGCGCCAGCACCCGCGCCAGGACGAACAGCAGGTCGGAAAGCCGGTTGAGGTAGCCGATCGCCTCCGCGCGGACGGTTTCGTGGCGGGCGAGCGTGACCGTTTCGCGTTCGGCACGGCGCACGATCGTGCGCGCCAGGTGGCAACGCGCGGCCGCTTCGCCGCCGCCGGGAAGGATGAATTCCCTCAACGGCGGCAGCGGGTCGTTGAAATGATCCAATGCCACTTCGAGAGCGCTGATATCCGCTTCGTGGATGGCGGCGTGTCCGGGAATGCACAGTTCGCCGCCCAGGTCGAACAACTGGTGCTGCACCTTCGTCAGCAGGTCGGCGATGTCGGGCTGGATGTCGGCAGCGAGCACCAGGCCGATCGCGGAATTGGCCTCGTCGACCGTGCCATAGGCGGCGACTCGCGCCGAATCCTTGGCGATGCGGCTGCCGTCGCCCAAGCCGGTGGTGCCGCCATCGCCGGTGCGGGTGTAGATCTTGCTGAGACGATTGCCCACGGCGGAACGCTTTGTTGCCGGCCGTCAGACCGTCTGCATGCGCAGTGCCGGGAAGTGGCGACGGACCAACGCAAAGCCACCGAACAGCGCGGCCGCGTAGCTAAGCGTACCGAGCACCGTCCACCGGAAGAATGGGATGCCCGCAACATAAGCGGCGGCGAGTCCGGCGGCATTCTTCGGATACAGCGGATCCGACAGCCATGCCGTGAAGTTGGTGGCGGCGAAGAACAGCACCGACCCGGTCAGCGCATATGCAAGCACGCGCGCGCCGGTGACGCGACCGCGCAACCCGAACCCGAGCACGACCGAAACCGCGATGCATGCGTACACCGACCAGAAGCTCACGCCGCCCAGGTACGTCGCGTACCCGGCTCCGTTCAGCGCCAGTGCGAGGTCGGAAACCAGCATCGCCAGCAACGGCACGATCGCCGCCCACTGTCGCGAGGCGAAATACGCGCCACCGAACAACGCGATCGCCTCCACCGGCGAAAAATTCGGCGGATGCGGCAACAGGCGCGTCAGCGCGGCGATGACGATCAGGCCGGACAGCACCAGCGGACCGGGGGCGAAGGAGGTGGAGGCGGGACGATTCATGTCGTGCGCGAAGGGTTTCAACGGGAACCGGTAGCATAACGCACCCATCCGGCGGGCCCTCACTGCATGACGGCAGCACCCTTCGACGCGAGGAACGGCGGCGCGGTCGTGCATCACGACGTCGTCATCGTCGGTGGCGGCCTGGTCGGGGCCAGCCTGGCGATCGCACTGGAACCGACCGGCCTGGACGTGGCGCTGCTGGAAGCCACGGCGGCCGGATCGCTTCCGGCGGTGTTCGACGAGCGCAACCTCAGCTTCGCCGACGCGACGGTGAATGCCTTGACGGCATTGGGCGTGCTGGAGAACCTGCGGACGCCCGGCGCATCGATCCGGCGGATACATGTCAGCCGCGCCGGCGATTTCGGCCGGGTGAGGCTCGACGCCGCGGCATATGGACGCGATGCCTTCGGGCAGGTCGTCATCGCGCGCGATTTCGGTGAAGCACTGGAGGCGCGATTGCGCGACCTGGCGCACGTCACGCGCTATCGGCCAGCGCGATTCACCGGCGCCGACGTCGACGATGGAACGCTGCGCGTGAGGCTCGCCGACGACATCGGTGAGCGCACGCTGTCGGCGCGACTGCTGGTGGGCGCTGACGGCACGCGCAGCCAGGTGCGCGATGCAATGCAGATACAGGCCGACGAGCACGAATACGGACAGACCCTGTTCGTTGCCCGGGTCGCTGCCGAGCGCGCGCCCGATGGCACGGCGTTCGAACGCTTCGGTGCGCATGGGCCGATTGCGTTGTTGCCGCGCGCGGACCGGCATTTCGGGGTCGTGGTGGGTGTCGCCGACGAAGATGCGGATCGCGTCGCGGCATTGGACGACGCGGCGTTCCTTGCGTACGTGCAGCAGGCATTCGGGTGGCGCGCCGGGCGCTTCCAGTCCGTCGGACCGCGCAGCCGGTATCAGGCCGCGTCATTGCGCGCACGCGATCTGGTGGCCGATCGTTCGGTGCTCGTCGGCAACGCCGCGCAGACGCTGCATCCGGTGGGTGCGCAAGGCTTCAACCTCGGACTGCGCGACGCACTGACCCTGGCCGAATTGATCCAGGAGCGGGCGGGCGATCCCGGGGCACCCGACCTGTTGTCCGCCTACGCGCAACGCCGCAGCGACGACCGCGAGCGCACGCTCGCGTTTTCGGATGGCCTGGCGCGCGCCACGGCCAACCAGGCGCTGCTGATGCGACCGCTACGCAGCCTGGGGATGCTGGCCCTGGATGCGTCGCCATCGCTGCAGTCCGCGCTTGCCGGCGGCGCGATGGGATATCGCGGCAACGTGCCGGCGTTGTGTCGCGGGCCATGAACCGGCGCCGCACGCAACTGGATATCGCGATCGTCGGCGGCGGCGTGGTCGGCACCACCGCCGCGCTGTTGCTGGCTGACCTCGGCCTGCAGGTCGCCCTCGTGGAGGCCGCATTGCCGCCGCGATGGCGGGCCGATCGTCCCGACCTGCGCGTGTATGCGTTCGCACCGGACAACGCTGCCTGCCTAGATCGCCTGGGTATATGGCAAGGCATCCTCGCCGCGCGCGTGCAGCCCTACCGCCACATGCGCGTGTGGGACGCGGCGGGTGGCGGTGAACTGCGGTTCGACGCGGACGCGATGGGGCGCCGCGAACTCGGCTGGATCGTCGAGCATCGCTTGCTGGTCGATCGGTTATCCGCGGCGTTGCCCGATGCCGGGGTGCGCGTGTTGTGCCCGGCGCGGGTGGACGCGCTGGAGCAGGACGATGACGGGGTCCGCCTGCGCCTGGAAGACGGCAGGACACTCGACGCCCGCATTGCAATCGCCGCCGATGGTCCGGATTCCACGCTGCGCGCTCTTGCCGGTCTCGACGTCGAGCGCCATGACTACGGTCAGCGCGGCATCGTCGCCTACGTCGAAACCGCGCGGCAGCACGACGGCACCGCGTGGCAGCGTTTCCTTCCCGGCGGCCCGCTGGCGTTCCTGCCTTGCGCTGACAGCGTCGGCGACGCAGCGCCCGGATGCACGAGTTCGATCGTGTGGACGGTAAGCGACGCCGAATCCACGCGCCTGCTCGCGCTGGATGACCCGTCATTCAACGACGCGCTGACCCGTGCACTCGGCGCGCGCCTGGGCAACGCGGAAGTGCGGTCTGCCCGCGTCGCATTTCCGCTGCGCCGTCAACTCGTGCAGGAGCCGATGCGCGGACGCGTGCTGGTGGTGGGCGACGCCGCGCACGTCGTCCATCCGCTTGCTGGCCAAGGGGTCAATCTGGGCCTTCGCGACGTCACCGCGTTGGGCGATACGATCGGGGCCGCGCTCGAGGCGCGCAGCGACTGGGCAACCTCCTATCGCCTCGCGCGCTGGGCGCGTGCTCGCAAGAGCGACAATGCGATTGCCGCGTATTCCTACGATGCGATCAATCGCGTTTTCAGCAACGACCGGTTTGCGGCGACGCTGCTGCGTGGTGCGGTGCTCGGCGCGGCGACGCGCTTGCCGCCCGTGACGCGATCGCTGTGGCGCAGGGCAGCGGGCCTCTGATACGACGACGCTCCACGAGTGTGGAGCGTCGTGTCCCCTGCGACGAAAGGCCCATTCTTTTGCAGGCGCGGCTTCGTGGACTAGTCCAGCCAGCCTTTCATCTCGTCCTTGCTCAGACGGCCATTGTGGTTCGCGTCCGCGACGTGGAATTCGCGCATGAGGTCGGCATTTCCCTTGGCCTCGCCGCGGCTGATGCTGCCGTCGTGGTTGGCGTCCATTGCGTCGAAGTCGACGTGGTAGTTGCTTGAGATCGAATTGCCAGGATGCGAGGTGACGGATACCTGCGCATTGGCCGAGGTGTCGGCGGCCGGTGCAGGCGGCACCGGTTCGGTCGGCGCGGGCGGCGGCATGGTGGTTGCCTCCTGCGCGGCGGCAGCGGCCGACTGGGCGGCGTTGGCGGCGTTGGATGCATCCTGCGCGGCCATGCCTGCGGCGGTCGCGCCCTGGGTGGACGCGGCGACGGCGTTGCCGGTGTTCACGCCGTAATTCGCAACCGCATTGGCCGCCTGCGCCTGCTGTGCGCCCGCGTCGGCCTGGCCAGCGGACCCCATTGCCTGTGCGGCGGCCGATTGCGCGGCTGCGGCGTTTGCATCAGCGGCCACGGCGCCTTCCGGCGTCACTGCCGGCGCCTGGCTGGATCGAACCGCGGCATTGGCCGCTGCACTGGCGTCGGTCGCCGCCTGCTTGGCCTGCGTCGCAGCCTGGGTGGCGGCCTTGGCATCGGCTTCAGTCTTCTGCTCGGCCTGCGCGCTGGTGTCCTGCGCGAACGAGCTGGCAGAGAAGCCAAGCACGGCGAGCAGGGCCAGGGTCAACGGAACAAAACTTGGACGTTTCATGCGGGTGCCTCGAATGGGGAACGCGAGGACCGTATCCCGCATTAAGTCAAACCCACGTCAATCGGTTAAACGGCAGCAAAACGCGCGTTCGCGGGGCCGACTCTCGCGAACACCGTGATTTCCTCGCGATCGTGATAAAGCTGGCGCGCACGGATGGTCACGGGCTTCTGCGTTTGTTCGGCGAACGCCTGCAGCGACAGTTGCGTTTCCTGCCAGCGCTTTTTCATTGGCAGCTTCAGGTTGAACACGCTCTGGCGACACCAGCCTTCGCGCAACCACGTCGCCATCCGTTCGGCCACGCGCCTCGGCTGTTCGACCATGTCGCACACCATCCAGTCCAGTGGCTGCGGCGGCTGCCAGGCGAATCCGTCGGCGCGCAGGTGTTCGACCATCCCGCTATCCAACAAGTGCGGACGCAGGGGGCCGTTGTCGATCGCCGTGACTCGCAGCCCATGACGCATCAGCACCCATGTCCATCCGCCCGGCGCCGCGCCCAGGTCCGCGGCGCGCATGCCTGGTTGCAACAGTTGCTTGCGCTCGTCCTCGCGCAGCAGCGCGTGCATCGCTTCCTCGAGCTTGAGCGCGGAACGCGACGGCGCGTCGGCATGCATGCGCAGGCGCGGAATGCCCAGCGGCCATGGCGCGCCATCGCGCGGATCGCCGGAGCACAGCAATGCGTGGTCGCCGTCGACGAAACACACGTGCAGACGCGGCAGTTCCCTGGTCTCACGCGGAGCCAGCACGCCGGCCTTGCGCAACGCCGGCCGCAATGCGTTGCCGAAACTGCGCGCAAGGCCAGCCAATGGTTTGCCCGCGTCCGTATCGGGGTATTCGACCCACACGTCGCCAAACGTCGGGTAGCCCTGCAACGCGTCCAGCATCGGTGCGATGCGATCACGCGGATCCAGTTCGCGCAGTTCGGTCAGCAGCACCAGTTTCTGCCGGGCGAAGATCAGCTCCCGCCACGGCAGCGCGTGCGAGAGAGCGGCTCCGTCCACGCCACCGAACACCACGAAGCCACTCCCGCGTTCGGTGCGCGCGTGGCCACCGAAACCCGCATGTGCCGCACGCTCGCCGAGCTCGGCCGCGAGCTCGGGTTCGAAGCCCGCACGGCAGTAGCAGAGCAAACCAGCGTCCGGCCTTGGGGAGATGGGGGGGTTCCTTCGCTCGATGCGAACGCGCCAGCCACGTCGCCGCGCATCATGGTGGGTTCAAAACGGTCGTCGGTGTGGGCGTCTTGGCTTGTTTCAGGTACCGCCCGCGGACCACGTGTCGCGCAGCGTGACGCTGCGGTTGAACACCGGCGCATCGGGACGATGGTCGTAGCGATCGGCAACGAAGTAGCCGGTCCGTTCGAACTGGAACGATTGCTCGGGCACGGCGTTGGCGGCCTCGGGCTCCACGTAGCCGTGGACGGTGCGCCGCGAGTCCGGATTCAGGTGATCCTGGTACGTCTTGCCGTCGCCGCCATCGTCGGGATCGGGAACGAGGAACAGACGATCGTATAGACGAACCTGCGCAGGAATCCCGTGGCGGGCACTCACCCAGTGGATCGTGCCCTTGATCTTGCGGTTGGCGCCTTCCATGCCCGGGCGCGATTCGGGGTCCAGCGTGCAATGCAGTGCCGTGATGCGGCCATCGGGATCCTTGAGGACCGCATCGCAACGGATGATTCCCGCACCGCGCAGGCGCACTTCGCTACCCGTCGTCAGGCGCTTGAACCCCTTCGGCGGCACTTCCTCGAAATCCTCGCGTTCGATCCACAGTTCGCGGGAGAACGGGACGCTACGCGTGCCGAAGCTGTCGTCCTTCGGATGGTTGGGGAAGGACAGCGACTCCTCGAAACCGTCGGGGAGGTTCGTCAGCACCACCTTCAGAGGATCGATGACGGCCATGCGTCGGGCCGCGTCGACGTCGAGGTTGTCGCGCAGGCAACCTTCGAGCACCGAATAGTCGATCAGCGAATTCTGCTTGCTGATGCCGATGCGGTCGGCGAACAGGCGCAGGCTCGCCGGCGTATAGCCGCGGCGGCGGATGCCCTGCAACGTCGGCATGCGCGGATCGTCCCAACCATCGACCAGACCGGCCTGCACGAGCGACATCAGCTTGCGCTTGCTCATCACCGTGTAATTGAGGTTCGCGCGCGAAAACTCGATCTGGCGCGGCTTGGCGGCCTCGTTGGGCAAACCCTTGGCCAGCAGCGGAGCCAGCAGTTCAGGCGAGTGCGCGAGGTCGACCTTGTCCACGCACCAGTCGTACAACGGGCGGTGGTCCTCGAACTCCAGCGTGCAGAGCGAATGGGTGATGCCCTCGATCGCATCGCTGAGCGAGTGCGCGTAGTCGTACATCGGGTAGATCGGCCACGTGTCGCCGGTGTTCTGGTGTTCGACCTGCTTGATGCGATAGAGCGCGGGATCGCGCAGGTTGATGTTGCCCGATGCCATGTCGATCTTCGCGCGCACGGTGCGGGCACCGTCGGCGAACTCGCCCGCGCGCATGCGCCGGAAGAGGTCGAGATTCTCGTCGATGCTGCGGTCGCGATAGGGCGAATTGCGCCCGGCTTCGGTCAGGGTGCCGCGGTACGCGCGGACTTCCTCCGCGGTCAGGTCGCAGACGAACGCGTCGCCCTGGCGGATGAGCTTCTCGGCGGCGAGGTAGAAGACCTCGAAATAATCCGATGCATGCCGCAGCGCATGCCACTGGAAACCCAGCCAGTGCACGTCGTCCTGGATCGCCGCGACGTACTCGGGATCCTCTTTCGCGGGGTTCGTATCGTCGAAGCGCAGGTTGCAGCTGCCGCCGAATTCGGCCGCGATGCCGAAGTCCAGGCAGATCGCCTTGGCATGGCCGATGTGCAGGTAACCATTGGGCTCGGGCGGAAAGCGGGTCCTGGGCGCGGTGATCCTGCCGCTGGCGAGGTCGTCGCGAACGATGGTCCGGATGAAGTCGTGGCGACCGACGGGCCCGGCCCCGTTCGGGGTGTCGCGCTCGGGAGGAGAGGGGGCGGCGGAGGGGGCGTCGGGCGGGTTGGGGGACGGCTGGGACACGAGGACTGATCGCGGCGGAACAGCCCGCAGTGTAGCCGAGCCCCATCACGGGCATGGCTTCTGGCAGTCTTTGGCACGTAAATTGCGTAGGATCATTACGGCAAGGGGGAGCCGTATGGATGGGGTCTACCAGATTGCGCATAGCGGCCTGCGCCAGGCGACAGGTGGC
>Ga0207691_10001154_pt1 | contig 26239 bp, 24 predicted proteins | sample KBSM13metaG_FD_184327 | JGI IMG/M metagenome (GOLD analysis project Ga0207691, IMG submission 184327) | Miscanthus rhizosphere microbial communities from Kellogg Biological Station, Michigan, USA - KBS M1-3 metaG (SPAdes) (version 2) | ecosystem: Host-associated > Plants > Roots > Rhizosphere >...
CGCCGACCATGATTCGGTCGGGATCCTGGCGCAGAAAAGCGCGCAGTACGCGGGCAAACGAAAGCCCGATCGCGTCGTTCACCGGGACCTGCATCACCCCCTCGAGGTCGTACTCGACTGGCTCTTCGGCGGTGAGCAGTTTGGAATCGATAGTGTTGATCTTGCGCAGGCAGGAATAAAGCGTGGTCGTCTTACCCGAACCGGTCGGACCAGTAACGATGAAGATTCCGTTCGGCTTATTGATCACCTCGAGGATGTAATTGAGGATGTAGTCGGGCATCCCCAGCGCTTCCAAGTCGAGATTGACGGTCGAGCGATCGAGCACCCGCAACACGAGGCTTTCGCCAAACTGCGTGGGTAAAGTCGAAACGCGCAGATCGACGGCGCGGCCGGCAATGACTTTTTGAATGCGTCCGTCTTGGGGCAGGCGCCGCTCAGCAATGTTCATATTGGCCATCACCTTCACCCGCGAGATCACGGGCAGCGCAAGATGGCGTGGCGGCGGGGCCATTTCGTAGAGCGCACCGTCCACTCGGTAGCGGACCTTGAACTCCGCCTCGAAAGGTTCGAAGTGGATATCGCTCGCGCGATCATGGATCGCTTGATAGAGAATCAAATCGACGAAGCGGATGATTGGCGTGGCGCTCGCTTCGGCTTCGACATTTATCCCGGACGCTTTGTCGCCTTCCAGGGTCATCAACTCCCCGACTTCGCCGAGTTGTTTAAGAATCTCCTCCATGCTGGAGGTGTCTTCGCCGTAGTGCTTCTTCAGCCGATCTTCGATTTGAACGCTCGGGGCGAGCACCACATCGATGTCACGGCCAAGAGCGAAACGGAGATCTTCGATTGTCGGAGTATCGAGCGGATCGATCAGCGCCACACGAATGGCGTTGTCCGCTTCGCCGATCGGCAAGGCGCGGTGCAAACGGGCCAGACCGGCTGGGATGAGACGCAGGATTTGCGGGGTAAACTCCACCTGATCGAGATCGACGACCTCGGATCCAAGCGCCTCGGCGATCGCCTGGTAAAACTGCGCTTCGTCTACGATCCCGTGATCGACCATCGCCTGATCGATCGCCTTGCCGTTTTGCGTTGTCTCAAGCAGGACATCATCGGCCTGGGCGCGATCCATCAGGCCGTGGTCGATGAAGAGATCAGCGAGCCGTTCGTTGTTCACAATGGAAAGAATGACGAATGAATGACGAGGCTCGAATGACGAAAGTAGTCGGCACGAGCGAACATCATTTCGTCATTCTTAATTGGACATTCCTTCGTCATTGGGAATTCGTCATTCGTCATTTCAATTAGCGTCTCCAATCGTGATCGAAATTACCTCCTCGGCCGAGGTCAAACCGGCGAGGACTTTGCGCACACCATCTTCACGCAAGGTCCGCATGCCGAGTTCGCGCGCGCGCTGACGCAGGACCATGGTGGAAGAACGATTGTTCACCATGTGGCGCACTTCGTCATCGATCTCAAAGATCTCGAAAATTCCCATGCGACCCTTGTAACCGGTTTGTCGGCAACGCTCGCAGCCGACCGGCCGCATGACTGTCGCCTCGCTTAGTTGCGAGGCCTCGACGCGCAAAGCGCGCAACTCCGAATCGGAGAGCTGGCCCGGTTCCTTGCAATTGACGCAAAGACGCCTAACGAGCCGCTGCGCCATGATCGCGCGGATGGCGGTCGCAACGAGGAAAGGTTGGACTCCAATGTCGATGAGACGCGCAATCGCGGAAGGAGCGTCGTTTGTGTGGAGCGTGCTGAAAACGAGGTGGCCCGTGAGGCTGGCATTGGTGGCGATCGAGGCCGTCTCGAGATCGCGAATTTCGCCGATCATGATGATGTTCGGCGCCTGGCGCAGAATGGAACGCAACGCCGCTGGGAAAGTCATTCCGATCTCGGAATTCACCTGGACCTGGTTGATCCCGTTCATCTGATACTCGACCGGTTCCTCTACGGTGATGATCTTGCGATCGGGTTTGTTGATGTAATTGAGGCAGGCGTAAAGCGTGCTCGTTTTGCCAGAACCGGTCGGCCCAGTGACGAGCAGGATCCCATCAGGCGCGCGGAGCAGGCCTTCAATAGTTTCCTGGTCGTCGCTCAGAAAACCCAGTTCGGGGAGACCGAGAAGCAAACTGGTCTTGTCGAGCACACGCATGACCATGCTTTCCCCGTGATTGGTCGGCACCGTCGACACGCGCAGGTCGATCGATTTTTTTCCCATCTTCACCTGGATACGGCCGTCCTGGGGAAGCCGTTTCTCCGCGATGCTCATTGAGCCGGTCATGATCTTGAGCCGGCTAATAATGGCTGATTGTAGCTTCTTCGGCGGCGACTGCATTTCCTGCAGCACGCCATCGATGCGGAAGCGAACGCGGAAACTCTTCTCAAGCGGTTCGAGATGGATATCGCTCGCGCCCAGCTTGTGCGCTTCGAGGAGGAGCAACGATACCATGCGCACAATCGGCGCGTCGCCGCCCTCGCCTTCGGGCAACTCCGCGCCGGCCGCGATGTCCAATTCTTCGATCGCAGCGTCGCCGATTTTTTCCCGCAAAACGTCAACCGCTTCCTCGGCACTGCCGTAATATTTGATGAGCGATTCCCGAATTTTTTCGGGCGTCGTGCAAACAAGCTCAATCTCGCGTCTTAACAGAAAGCTGAGGCTGTCGATGCTGTCGAAATCGAGCGGATCGCCAGTCGCGACGACCAAGCCATGCTCGTTGCGCGCGATCGGGATCATCTTGAACCGGCGCGCGTCCTGCGGCTTGATTTCGTCGATCACTTCCTGGGGCACCACAATGTCGGAAAGATCGATCCAGTGCATGTGCGCCTGGGCCGCGAGGCTGCGTGAAATGTCGTCGGCCGAGACGATCCCTTGCCTGACGAGAACATCGACCACGCTCGTGGAGCCGTTGAGATCGGCGCGCGCTTCTTCGATCTCTTTGCGCGTCACCAGACCCACGTCCCGGAGGAGATCGAGAACGTAATCTTCGTTCGGCGATGACATGCGCAAAGGAATGATCGCGAACAGGTGGCAAAAAGAAAAGGGGGAAGTCGGGCCGCGCGATCAGCGCCAACTTGTGCTCATCCTGGAGAAACGGGCTTAGTCCCGTCCGAGTTTCAGACACTGGGACGACATCCGCCTCAGGCGGATCATCCCTCCAAGTCGTTAGCTCGGTGCGCCGCCTGCCACGATCGGTTCGGTTGCCACTTCATCCGCCGTTAACTGCGACTGGAGATAGGTGCTTCCTTTGTAGAAACAGGCCAGCACAACGAACACGGCCGAGGCGACAAACATTACGATCGTAAAGAAACCGAAGTATTGGAAATCGGTCAGCTTCTTGGTCCCATCAGCGTTGATATCCCAGGCGTTAAACAGGCCGACAAAGAATTCGCCACTGGCGATGAAGAGGAGCCAAAGCGCCATAACCGAGCTCTTCATCGAATTGGGCGCCTGCGTGTAAGAAAACTCTAGGCCGGTGATTGAGACCATCGTTTCGCCTAAAGTCAGAATGACATAAGCGAGCAATTGCCAGTTGATGCTCGGCTTCAGACCCTGGTCGATCTGGCTCTGGATCCAAACGATGACCACGAAACTGAAGGCCGTGAGAAACAAACCAATGCCAATCTTGCGCAACGACGTGAGCGGAAAGACGCGGTCGATGGCGGGATAAATCAAATAATTGCAGAGCGGAATGCAGATCAAAATGAGGATAGGGTTCGCCGTTTGCACCTGCGCGGCGATCAGATTCATGCCCATCCAATGCAGATCCATTTTCTGGGCTTGCAACGTCCATTCCACGCCGTTGCTCATTCCCCAGAGCGCCCAGAAGAAGAGAATGAAAAAGTAAACCATCGCGATCCGCCCGAGGATCGCCAGTCCTTCGCGGGTCAGGAACGCTTCTTTCAAATAACCGAGACCGCGCGGCGGAACGTGCACCATTTTGTTGCGGCCGGCCCAGAAGAAAATCGTCGCGATCACCATCGAAATGCCCGGGATTCCAAATGCCCACGGCACGCCGAGCTTGCCGTTGGCAAGCAACCATGGACAAAGGATCGACGAGATGAAGGAGCCGGCGTTAATCGAAAAATAGAACCAGCCAAACATTTTCGAGAGCAGATGTTTGTTCGATTCGCCGAATTGATCCCCAACGTTGGCTGAGACGCAGGGCTTGATTCCGCCCGAGCCAATGCAAATCAAGGCGAGACCGATCGCGAGCATGGTGCGTTGCCCCGTGGCGATTCCCCAGGAAGTGCCCATGCAGGCGAGGGTGAGACTACCCAGGCAATAGACCATCGAGAGCCAAAGGATCGTCCGATATTTTCCAAGCAACCCATCGGCCAGGATGGCGCCAAAGATGGGGAGGTAATAAACGCCCGCCACAAAATAGTGGGTGTATTTGTAGGCCTCGTTAGGCTGCATCGGCGCGAGCGCGCCGGAGTTGTTGAGGATGTACTGGGCCATGAAGACGGTCAGGATCGACTTCATGCCGTAGTAGTTGAACCGCTCGGCGGCTTCGTTACCGATGATGTAAGGCACGCCCGGCGGCATGCCGGTGAGGTTAGGCGGCGAAGTAAGATACTTGTGGCTGGCCATGGCGCTGCTTTTCGTTAGGCTGAATTAATTTTTCAGGTGCTGACTCGGCGAAGAAGGCGGCGGTTTGGGAACCCCGGGCTCGGGTTCGTCCACTGTCTCCATTGGATGAAAATGCTCTTTTTGCAATTCCGGCAACTCTCCGACGTGATGTCTTTCGCAGGAGGTGAAAACGAGAACGAGACCGGCGAGTGCCGCGAGCGGAGAAAACCGAAGACGAAACATGCGCGGGAAGAGTAAGGGGCGAGTCGCGCGAGGCGCAACTAAAAGTTCGTCGTGCATAGACCCGTCCATTTTCCTTGCCTTCGCGCGAAAAATTGATCAAGCTCGCACCATTAAAACCCTCCGCGGCAAAGCAGCATCAATCGGCGTTTCTCGCTGGACTGCCTATGCGAGCGCCGGCGCCGCGACTGCGCTAATGGGAGCACATCCCGCCCAAGCTGCTATCCATTACAGCGGTCGGGTCGATATTGATCTTGACCCATCGCGCGGCCAGACCGCTCAAGCATCCCTCCAGTTGGACCAACCCGCAGACGTTATTCGTCCTTGGTGCCAACGCTGGTCTTCCAGCACCAGCGGAGGCGATGCGCGCTTTTTCGTGGGCGCCATTGGCGGGGCGTCGGTCGTCGGCCATCTCGATAGTCGAGGTGGCGGCGCATCGCGCAACTACGTTTCCAAGCTGCGTCTTGGGCAGCATATTTCTTTGGGACACTTCGTGCCGAATGACCCTTACAACCAACTGGCTTATCTGGTCGGCTATTCCCACAGCGAATGGACGGAAAAGGGCCAAGGGTTCGTCGGGTTCCGCTTTAACGATGGCACTGGTATTCGCTACGGCTGGGCGCGGCTTTATATGACGGGCGCGAAGAAAAACAGTTATCGGCTGATTGATTATGCCTACGGCGATGTCGGCGAACCCGTGAAAGCTGGCCAGAAGCGAAGTGGTGTGGATGGTCTTGAGTCGCTCGGCGGACTGGCGCTTGGCGCGGTAGGCTTAAGTCTGTGGCGCCGTCGCCGCCTGCCACAGGCCGCCTAGAGAGAAGTTGCCTGCCGATTGCGCGGCCCACAGGCAATGCCAATATAGCGGATGTCGAGCCGAATCCTGCGCGCTTTTCTCTTCCCGATTCTTTTCCTAACGATTCCTTTGTTTGGAAAGGATGCGCCAGCCAAGCGCCACATCACGGAAAAAGATCTGTTTGCCTTTACCTGGATCGGCGACCCGCAGATGTCGCCGGATGGTACGCGCGTCGCGTTTGTGCGCGTGACCGTGAATGAAAAGAAAGACGGCTACAACACTTCCATCTGGATGATGTCGACGACCGGCGACGTGGTGCCGCGGCAGCTAACGAGCGGACAACACGACGCCGGTCCGCGCTGGTCGCCCGATGGCCAGTGGATCGCCTTCAGCCGCGCCGTCGAGAAAGACGGCAAACCCGAGCCGCCACAACTTTGCCTGCTGCCGCTCTCCGGCGGAGATGCATTCGTTTTTACCGATCTGCCCAAGGGAGCAGGCGATCCGAAGTGGTCGCCCGATGGCAAATCAATTGTCTTCAGCGCGAGCGCGAATCCCGAAGATCTCGCGAAGCAAGCGAAGAAGAAAAAGAAGGAAGAGGAAACGAAAAAGGCGGCCGACGCGGATGGATCGAGCGCGGCGAATGAGAAAAAGAACGAAGAGAAAGCGACCGACGAAGAGCGTGAAAGCGACGTGCATGTGGTCACGCGCGCGGTCTACCGGGATGACGAAGAAGGTTATCTCGATCCGAAACGACCGCAGCACCTGTGGATCGTGTCCGTGCCGCTGAGTGGGGATGAAAAAGTCGAGCCGCGCCAACTCACGAGCGGGCGCTTTGACGAAGGCAATGCGTTTTGGTCAAAAGACGGTGCCCACATCTACTTCGTTTCCTGGCACGTCGATGAACCCTACTACGAGTTGGCGAAGTCGGAGCTTTACGTTCTTCCTGCGAAAGGCGGCGAACCTAAACTTCTTACGACTATTCCGATGGGCATTCGCACGATGGCTCCCAGCCCGGATGGAAAACGCGCGGCGTTCATCGCGTCCGTAACGGAACCGGTTAATTCCTACACGCAACCCGATCTCTGGACGATCGATCTCACCGCCGGTGCAAAGGCGACGAACCTAACGACCGGTTTCGACTTCGACGCCGGCGACAGCGTTTTTGGCGATAACGCCGCGCCTCGCGGAGCTGGAGGCAACGTGCCGATCTGGTCCGCAGACGGAAAAAATATCCTCCACATCTACGCGAAAGAAGGCCGCACCCAGCTGGCTTCGTTCGACGCGGAGAGCGGCGCGGTGACGGATCTCACCCATGGGGATCACGCCGTGACACGTTTTTCAGCCGCGGGCGACACGCAAAAGATGGTGTTTCTCGCCTCAACGCCGACGCGGATCAATGATCTCTTCTTTCTCGATCGTTCTGGGGCCGAGCCTCGTCAGCTAACGCACGCAAACGACGCGCTCTTCGGACAGCTGAACCTCACCGAACCGGAAGAAATCTGGTACGAAAGTTTTGACGGCAAGCGAATCCAAGCCTGGGTCCAAAGGCCGCCGGGCTTCGATCCGACAAAAAAATATCCGCTCATCCTAAATATCCACGGCGGACCGCACGCCGCCTACGGATTCATCTTCGAGCACGAGTTCCAATGGATGGCAGCGAAAGGATATGTGGTGCTTTATCCGAATCCACGCGGAAGCACGAGCTACGGGCAGCAGTTTGGGAACGTCATTCAATACAAATACCCGGGTGACGATTTCAAAGATCTGATGGCCGGGGTCGACGAAGTCATTCGGCGTGGCGGGATCGATGAGAAGAAAATGGGGGTAACGGGCGGAAGCGGTGGCGGCCTCCTAACCAACTGGGTTGTCGGACACACCGATCGGTTCGCCGCCGCGGTGGCACAACGCGATATCGCGAGCTGGGCGGACTGGTGGTACACGGCCGACTTCACTCTTTTCCAACCCTCCTGGTTTAAGACGTCGCCGTTCAACGATGCCGAAGGCGACTTCAAAGCGCGCTCGCCTCTCACTTACATCAACAATGTCAAAACGCCGCTCATGCTCGTTCTCGGTGAGGAGGACACGCGGACACCTCCGAGCGCGGGCGGCGAGCAAATGTTTCGCGCCCTCAAGTTTCGCAAAATACCGACGGTAATGGTGAAATTCCCGCACGAAACACACGAGCTTTCCCGCTCCGGCCAGCCGTGGCATCGGGTGGAGCGGCTTCAACATATCGTCGGCTGGTTCGATCACTGGCTGAAAGGTGTCGCCAAACCGGAATACGAAATCGCGTCAAAGGAGGAGGTTTCGGCAAAACCAAAGCCCCCGGCGGACAAAAAGCCTTAAACGGATTGCGCAAACCACACCGCCGGTCTTGTCATGACCGGCTGGTTTTGCGAATTTCATCACCATGCGGATTCCAAAGCAGAATTACGACGACATCGAACGCATCATTGAATTCGATTTTGTCCGCGCCACTGAAGCCGCGGCGCTGAATGCGCTTCCCTGGCTCGGTCGCGGCGACAAGGAGAGCGCCGATGGGGCCGCCTGCGATGCGATCCGAGGGATGTTCGATCTCATGAACATCTGCGGCGAAGTCGTGATTGGAGAAGGGATCAAGGACGATGCCCCGGGCATTTTCAAAGGCGAGCAACTCGGAATGTGGCTTCCGGGCGCGCCGCAATTCGACATTGCGCTCGATCCGATCGATGGCACAACGAATATCGCGAAAGGGGCGCCGAACTCGATCACTTGCATCGCCGCCGCGACTCCGGAAAAAGGCGTGAAGGTGGCGCTGCGCGACATCCCGTCCTTCTACATGATGAAACTGGCCTACGGCCCGGACGTCATTCGAAGTATGAAGATTGCCGGGATCGAAACGCTGAAGCTCGAGACCCCGATCGAGGAGACGCTCATCACCGTGGCGAAGGCGCTCAAGAAACGCGTTCAGGATGTGGTGGTCATGATGCTGGACCGCCCGCGCCATAAAGAAATTGTCGCCGAAATCCGACGCGTCGGCGCGTCTCTGCGCATGATCAGCGATGGCGACATCGCGGCGGCCATGGCTCCGTCGTATCCGGAGAGCGGCATCGATCTTTACGTTGGAATTGGCGGGGCGCCGGAAGCTGTTCTGGCAGCAGCCGGGATCAAATGCCTTGGAGGCGACATGCAATGCATGATGTGGCCACGCGACGAAAAAGAACGTGCGCAACTGATCGCCGACGGCCACGAAGATGATCTCAAGCGCGTCTTTTTCGCCGATGATCTGGCGAACGGGAAAAACATTATTTTCTGCGCGACGGGCATTAGCGACAGCGCGCTCCTGCGCGGAGTCAAAGCGCAGGGCCCGTATGCCATCACCTATTCAGTTTTGATGCGGGCGAAGAGCAAGACGGTGCGCTTCATCAAGGCCTCGCACAATTTGCAGGAAAAAACGATTCGCCTGCGCTCCGACAATCGGGAGCATCAGATTTGATATTCTGAATAATCAATCTCGACAGACCGTGACGGGCTGTTCAAATTCAAAAAAATTAAAAGCCGCTTATGAGCAAATTACCCAAGCACGAGCTGTCGCCAGATAATGGCGCAATCATCGACACGAAATGGAAAGTGGGAGCCTTAGGCTATCACGCCCACGCCGCAGATTCGAAGCCGCAGGGGTCGGAGGCAGGAAATCTTCACTTGCCTGAGCTAATTATTTACGACCACACCGGTTTCAAAGGCGCCTATGCTCGGACCAATCTGAGCTACCATTTCCTGGGCAACTTTTGGAACGACCGCATCAGTTCCTTGATTGTGGTGAGCGGCGTTTGGCGTTTTTACCGGGACGAATATTACAAAGGCGACCACTGGGATCTCGGTCCAGGGTTCTATGAGTCCTTTTTCTCTGCGGCTGGCCCGGACGACGTGGTGAGCTCATTCAAAGCAATCGCGCTGACCTGATCAAGGGATTGAACGCCCTTCGACGGTAGATTGAAGGGTTGACCTTCTGAAAATTTAGCCAGGCAGAGGTGCGAAGGACGCACCGCTCGCTTAGATTACCTCCCGATGGTCTCGCTGAATGAGGAAGTGCTGCAGGAGAAGGTTCTCGCTGGCGAACGTATTTCGGCGGCGGAAGCATCAGATCTTTTCCGCTGGCCGCTCGCCGACTTAGGGGTGCTGGCGGACGCGCGCCGCAACCTCGCGAAGGAAAAAGATTACGATCATCGGGGGCGCGAGATCGTCACCTACATCGTTGATCGCAACATCAATTACACCAATGTTTGCAACGTCTATTGCAAATTCTGCGCCTTCTATCGGACGGAGAAGGACGCTGACCATTACGTTTTATCGCAGGAGGAGTTTGACCAAAAACTGGACGAACTGACCGCAGCAGGCGGAGTGCAAATCCTGATGCAGGGCGGCCATCATCCCAAGCTCGGATTCGATTGGTATCTCGATCTCCTGCACCACATCCGGGAGAAATATCCACACATCAATATCCATGGGTTCAGTCCGCCCGAGTTCCAGCATTTTGCGGAGACGTTTGGAATGCCGTTGCGCGAGGTGATTTCGCGTTTCAAAGAGGCGGGATTAGGCTCGATCCCGGGCGGCGGCGGCGAAATTCTAGTCGATTCAGTCAGGCAGAGAATTGCGCCGCTAAAGTGTAAAAGCGACCAGTGGCTGGAAGTCATGCAGCTGGCGCACGAGCTCGGATTGAAATCGAGCGCGACGATGATGTTCGGGCATGTCGAGACGATCGAAGACCGAGTCGAACATCTGCAGCGCTTACGCGACCAACAAGACGCGACTGGTGGATTCACAGCGTTCATTTGCTGGACGTTCCAACCCGAAAACACAGTGTTAAAGGTGTCGCACCCGACCGGTTCCGCGGAATATCTGCGGACGCAGGCGGTGGCCCGCATTTTCCTCGACAACTTCGCGAACATTCAGAGTTCATGGGTGACGCAGGGGCCGCTGATCGGCCAGATCGCGCTCAAGTATGGGGCGAACGATTTCGGGTCGGTCATGATGGAGGAAAATGTAGTAAGCAGTGCCGGAACGACTTTTCGACTCAACGCCCAGACGATCGAGGCGCTGATTCGTGACGCCGGTTACGAACCGAGACGGCGCAACAACTGGTACGAACTTCTCTAGATTTGAAGTGGGATTTGAGAGTCAGCCGTGAGACATTCGCAATCAGCAATTCTCCCATTCCTGCCTTGACGTTATCGCCGACAGTACCCATCTAGTACGCCTGTTACCGCTGACAGCTGTGCCGCGACCGCTTTGTCTATGAAAAATCTCACTACTTCCTGCCGCTTCGCCGCATTTCTTATTTTGCTTGGCCTTGTTCTGGTGCTGCCACGCACGAGTGTCGCCCAGGGTGTAGAGGGCAATACCATCACCTCGATTGATGTGCGCTACGTCGGTCCCGAGACGGTTTCGAAAGAGCAGGTGCTCGCCAACATGCGGACCAAGCTCGGAAACCCATACTCCGAGACGACGGTCGAAGATGACATCCGCACACTTTACGAGACCGGAAAAATTCAGAACGTCCGCATTTTCGGAGAACCGCAAGGCAACGGCGTCCGCGTCCAAGTGATCCTCGCCACCCGTTCGCTGATCACCGAGATCGAGATTGACGGCGCTCAAAGCTTCAAAGCCAGAACGCTGCGGGATAAAATCAAGTTCAAGGTTCCGTCACCCAGTAATGCCGAGAAACTGGAGGAAGGTCGCCAAAACATCATTGACTTTTATCAGCGCAAGGGGTTCACCGGCGTAGACGTCCAGTTGCAGGTGGTGACCGATGAGGCCCATGGCACCGCGCGCGCGGTTTATACAGTCAACGAAGGGGAAAAAGGGGCGATCGAGGACGTGCGCTTTGAAGGCAACACGAAATTCAGCGATTTCAAGCTGCGGCAACAGATGAAGACGAAGGCGAAAACCTTCATCTCGTTTTTCGACAAGTCTGGCCGTTTGGATCAGGCCCAGTTACAGCAAGACCTCGATAGCGTCCGCGAGTTTTACCAGAACCACGGCTATATCGATGTCTCCATCCCGGAAGTGCGGCAGGAACACATCAAAAATGGCGTGCGGTTGGTCATCCAGATCAACGAGGGAGCGGAATACCGTGTTGGAAAGCTCGCCTTCCAGGGAGAGGAAGTGGCGAAAGCAGAGAACTTGCGCAGGCTGATCAAGATGAAGGAAGGCTCGATCTACACGCCCAAAGCGTTAAAGGACGACACCAAAGCGATTTCGGATGGCTACGGCGCGGGTGGCTATGTCGATGTCGATGTTAATCCTCAGGGCACGCCCGCAGGCACCGGGGTAGTTGATCTCACCTACATCATTACAGAGGGTTCCCGGTCTTTTGTCGAACGCATCAATATTTCCGGCAACACCAGGACGAAGGACAAGGTGCTGCGCCGTGAAATTTCTATTTTACCCGGCGACATTTTCAACACCGTTCGGGTCGAGACGAGCAGGGCCCGCCTCGAAAATCTGGGTTATTTCGAGAAGGTCGACACCTATCCAGAGGACACCAGCATTCCAGGACGGAAAGACCTCCTCGTTCAAGTGCAGGAGAAGCGGACGGGAGCGCTCAACTTCGGTGCCGGCTTCAGCACCATCGAAAGCCTGCTCGGGTTTGTCGAGCTAACTCAGGGTAATTTCGACCTATTGAATTGGCCCACATTCACCGGTGGCGGCCAAAAGTTCCGCGCGCGCCTCCAGTACGGCACTGAGCAGCAAAATTATCTCATCTCGCTGGAGGAACCCTGGTTCCTCGATCGGCGTTTATCGTTAGGCGGTGAGGCCTTTTATACCGAGGCCAGCTACCTAAGTTCTATTTACGACCAGCGCAATTACGGCTTCGGGATACACCTGCGGAAACCACTGACGCCCTTCGCTTCTATAAGCCTCGACTATCGCCTTGAGGAGATCGACATCTTCAACGTCGCATTCGGCGCGTCTCCTTCGATTGTGGCCGAGGAAGGTAATCGCTTGAAAAGCGGAGTCAGCACCACCCTGATCTACGATACGCGTGATAGTGTTTTCCTTACCCGTCATGGCACGCGCATAACTTTCACACCCCGCCTGGCGGGCGGCTTCCTGGGCGGGAACACTGATGACTATGGGTTCAATCTGGAGGGCTCCCACTACTTCCTTCTGCCCTACGACTTGATCCTCACTCTCAACGGCGAGGTGGGAATTGCGGACGGCTGGAACGGCGCATCAGAAGTTCCAATTTTCGACCGGCTCTTTCTTGGCGGCGCCAACGACCTGCGCGGTTTTAACTTCCGCGACGTCGGTCCCAAGGATATCAATGGCGAACCGCTCGGCGGTAAAACCCTCGCTCGCGCCACCATTGAGCTCACCATGCCAATCATCCCTCGCGTGCGCGGGGCTATTTTTTATGACACCGGTTATGTCAATCGAGATGCTTACGACTTTTCCACCGTGCATCTCGCTTCCGACGCTGGCGTCGGATTGCGGCTCGATCTTCCGGTTGGCCCTTTGAAGATCGACTACGGCATTCCTATTCGAAAGGATAACAACACTAACGACGGCAAAATCCAGTTCAGCGTTGGCTACCAATTTTGAACGAAAGGTGGCACTTGCAGTCTAACGCCATCCCCATTACCTGTCTGACCTTACATCTATGAAAAAGCTACTTATGGTCGCCCTTTTTTCCGCCTTTGCGCTCCCTGCCGGAGCCTTCGCTCAAGGGTTGAAAATCGGCACCGTGGACATGAATCGCGCCTTCAAGGAATACAACAAAACAAAGGACGCCGAGACGAAAATCAATGACGCCAAGAACGCGGCGAAAAAGGAGTACGACGACCGCGCCGATTCCTATAAAAAGTCGCTCGATGAAATTAACAAGCTCAACCAGCAACTCGAAGCTCCAGCTCTAAGCGCCGAGGCCAAAACCCAGAAGGCAAAGGATCGTGACGAGAAGATCGCCAGCATCAAAAATATGGAGCGCGAGATCAACGACTTCCGCCAAACTCGCGAGAAGCAGTTGCAGGAACAGGCCGTGCGGATGCGCGACGGCATTGTCAAAGAAATCACCGATGTGGTGATGGCGAGGGTTAAGACCAACAATATGGACCTCGTCTTCGACGTGTCGGGCGTAAGCTTGAATGGCGTGCCGATGGTTTTGTTTGCACGGCCCGACATGGACTTTACCAACGACATCGTTGCTCAACTCAACAAACCCGGCGCCAGCACCCCGGCGCCAAAAGCTGCTGCTTCCGCCAGTCCGGCCAAGAAGCCTTAGCACGACCAGCCAATTTCAGAGAAAAACGCGCACATCCCGTGCGCGTTTTTTTTGTTCGTCAAGTTTGCGCGGCCCCAGCTCAGTTGCATGTCGCCAGCCTGCATTCGATTGTCGGGCGGTGGCATTTTACGGGACAATTGCGATCTGGTTATGCGCCGCCGTGGCCAGCCTTGCGGAAACGCCCTCCCCCAGCGCACAGGGCTGGGAGAAAACCGTCACGCCGCTGCCTCGCGGTAATTTCCCCAACCCACGTCCTCTCGTCGCCACCTACAACTTCGGGTGGAACAATATCGTCGCTGCCACGGGAGAAGTTAAGTTCGACCAGCATGACGGCCACTTCCAGCTTCTGGCCGACGGCGGGACAATTGGAATAGTACGCACGCTTTGGAAATACGACGTTCACCATCGCGCTTTGGCCGATGTCGCAACTCTTCGCCCACTCACTCTTCATCAGGTTGATATCACACGACGCAAGACCGTCACGACCGACGCAACCTTCAAGCCCAACGGAGTCGAGCGAATCCGCGCCGACAGCAAATCAAACCAGACTGCTAAGGCTAAGACATTCGTGTTCCCGGAGGAGATTTTCGACCTGCACTCGGCGTTGCTTCGTCTCCGTAGTCAGGCACTGCACGATGGAGATGTCTATCGGCTGGTAGTTTATCCTGGGAACAGCGCGTATCTCGCCACCATCACGGTCTCGGGCCATTCTCCGGTGACGATCGCGACCGGCACCTATCCGGCGATCAAAGTTGATCTTCAGCTGCACAAGGTTACCCGCGATGGCGCATTGACACCGCACAAGAAATTCCGCCACGCCACCATCTGGGTTTCGGATAATTCCGATCGGATGTTGCTTCGGGTCGAAGCGAGCATTTTCGTTGGAACCGTCTTTGCCGAGCTGCAATCGATTCGATTTCCGAACGATAAATCGCCCGAACCTTCGCCTTCATCGAAGGGATCAGGCACCTAAAAAAATCCTCCGCCCTAACGATCGGGCACCCATTCACCGCGATAAACCGGCCTGCCCTTGAATACGCGCCGCGGACCTGAATAGCCCGGACCATGTTGCCCAGGCAAAAGGCCGAGTGCAGCCAGCGTTTCCATGTTGAGCCGGCCGTCCGCCACCAGACCGGAGCGCGCCTGAAAACTCCGCACTGCCGCAGCTGTGCCCGGACCAAATTCGCCATCGATTCCACTGCGATAAAACCCATAGCGGGCGAGCAGGGTTTGCGCCCCCACCACGACATGTCGTTGCAGATCCGGCGGTGCCATTTCGTAAGGCGTGCCTGCAAAAACGCCATTGCCATCGATTATCGCACCGCGGCCGACTGGCCCATTGCCGTAGCCCGGAGGCGGTGGCGGCGGATAGGCCTCAGAAGGACTCGGAAAAACTTCCGCGGATTGTGGCGCCTCTCTGTCTCCCTTTTCTGTTTCCTCGACAGTCCCGCGAGATGGTTGCGGGGTCACGGCGGCTCTCGCTGCGCCCCTTCCCACCCCTAGCGAACGGAGCGTCTCCGCATCGACTTCACCGGTAATTTGCAGCCCATTGCGAATCTGATATCGGCGCAGCGCCGCCGTGGTGTCCGCGGTCTTCTCACCGTTCACGTCCCCGTAATAAAACCCTTGATCCTTCAACGCCTGTTGGACCAATGAGGTCGTTTGATCGGCGCGCAGGGCACTGCCTCCCATCAGGAGAAAAATAAGAAAAACGAAACCGCTTCGTTTCATGGGTGGATTCGACGTGTCATTTTTTCCAGTTATTCAGGCCGGGCCGTGGCCAGGGTCGCAGTTGGTTTGCCGACCTTGCCCGCTTCGCGATAGCGATGCAATCCGTCACCAATCGCCGCCGCAATTTTCTGACGGTACTCCGTCGTGGTGAGCCTTATCACGTCCGATTTATTCGTGATGAAACCACCTTCAACCAATGCTGCCGGCGTCCGGACATGAGCGATCACGTAAAATTGTTCGGGCTTGACCCCGCGGTTGATCGCCTGCGTCCGTTCGACCAATGCTTTCTGGATGAAACCAGCCAGAGTTTCGCTTTTTTCTGTCAACGGTCCGGGAGCGGCGCGTTGCAGAAAGGAGAACCAGGAGAAAAAGAACGGCAACGTCGGCGGGGTCTGCACCGCGTAGTAGGTCTCCACTCCGGAGGCGGTCGTACGCACGTCGTCATTGAAGTGAATGCTAACAAAAAGCGAGTTGCGGCTGCGGTTGCCTAACGACGCGCGGTCCGCGAGAGAAACATAGCGATCGCTGTCCCGCGTGAGAGCGGTCGCGAAACCGGCCGCGCGCAAGATCATTTCCGCCCGCAACGCGACGTCGAGAGTCAAATCCTTCTCCAGCATCGTCCCGCACATCGCCCCCGAATCCTGTCCTCCATGCCCTGGATCGAGCACAACCATGATTGGTTCGGGACGGCCCGGCGCGGCTTTCGGTTGCACCGCCGCGGGCGGGTAGGTCGGCGTCAACAGCCGCACCAGCCAGATAAATGAAAACGCCAGCAGAAATAAGCCGAGCCACGGAATGGCGCGCCGCATAATCCTTCTTAACCAGCGCGAGCGTGACAAGCAAGTGCCCCAGAACCTCAACCCGAGGTCAGGCCTTGCACTTCCGCGTCCGTTATCCGCCGGTAACGAATCGCGCTCGTTCCGGCTCGTTCCAGCAAGCCGGCTTCGATTGTCGCGCCTCGCAATGCTTCGGCTCGGCGCTGGCGAAGCACTTCCTGGGGAGGCATTTCCCGGACACCCTCTTCTTGCGCCGCCAAACTTCCGACACTCCAGGCATCAAGCGCGACCTTCAGGCCTGTCTTCAGAGTGCAATTAGGATCGTGGTCCCGACGCAGCAACTCCTCCATCAGCTCGGTGCCTCGCGCTGTTCCACCGATCGCGCTGAACCGCGGCGGTTGCACGTCCGCCACCGCGCCGCTTGCTGAAATCGCGCCATCATATTCCACCCGCAAGAACAGATCGTCCGCAGGCTTCGATCCCACTTCGGCGAAAATCATACGCGCCAGATAAGGTGCGCCATAAACCTGCTCGAACGCGCTTTTCAAAACCGGGCTAAGCGAGTAAAACGCCAGTCGTCTCAGCGAGACATCCGCCGCCGAACGAGTGAATCCCTCCGTGCTCGCCAGCTCGATCGCGGCCATGCGAAGACGCTCAATGTCTCCCGGATGTCCGATCGCACCCATCGCGATGCGATCATAAATCTCGAAAAGCTTTTGCCGGGCGCGCCCGATCGTAACGAAAAGAATTCCATCGCGGCAACTCAACGCCGCAATCGGACTGCCGGGAGCGAGTTGGGTTTCGATGTATTCGCGGCGGTTCGCAATCGCCTCGACCCAGCGATAAGGCTCTTCGATCATGCCACGGTCGCTTTGAAACGCGCCGCAATCTGCTTGTCCGGCAGCGTCTTGATTCCGTCGCGCGAGATGATTTTCATGATCGGGAAAATGCGACCAGTGCGATCGACGCCGCCAGTTGCCGTATCCGCTTCCGCCGCGGTATCAAGCGCGCGCAACGCTACCGTGACAGCGTCCTGTTCGCTTAGCTTGTGCAACGGCTTCTTGCCCCAGCGATTTTCGTAGAACAAAACGCCGCGCACCGCGGGCGAGCCGGAACCAGTCGCGGCATAGTCGGTCACTTCGAATTGCGCGCCCATCGCGTCATAAAAATAAAGGCGCGCCTGTCCGTCGTCGGAAAAGTCGTAAGTAGCAAAAATCGGCACCACGACTCCTATCCCTTGGATGACGAAACCAAAATTATCGCGCAGCAACTTGGACAGTGCTCGCACTTTGCCATCGACACTCATTTCCTGAAGTTGAGTCCGGCGGAAAAACTGGAGCGAATGCTCGAGGACTCTCGCCATTTCCCAGGCGGTCGCCGGCACCCCTGCAATCGCCATGATCGAGTGTCGGTCGATTTCGAGAACCTTATCAGCGCGATCATAAACCACGGTGTTCCCGGCCGTAGCGCGCCGATCACCCGCCACCAGCACGCCGCCGGTGAACTTAAAGGCGAGGATGGTCGTCGCCTGAGTTGGAGTAAAACGCGTCGCGTCCGCAGGCAGGTTCGAGGTTGGTGACAAGCCCGCTTCATTAAGCAAGCCATGACGCCGCAAGAGCGCCGGAAAATCGAAGGCCGCGTCGCCTAACGAATCACTCGTCACTGGCCGGTGCGCTGCCGGTAGCGCTTGGATTGGTTCGGATCCACCTTGCGCATCTTTTTCAAAAGATCGCGCGTGTCCGGCTTCGAGACGTCAGGTGATTTTGGCCCGCCCCCGTCGCCCTGCTGCGGCCCCCATGGCACGGGCGCCACTGGCTTTTCCGTCCGTTCTGGCATGCAAAAACGCTACCGTTGCTGCACCAAAACGCAAACTGCCCCACGCTTGCCAGCCTCCGGCGAAAATGCCAAGCTTTGCCCATGATTCGTCTTTGCAGTCTTCTCGCGATCACTTTGTTAAGCGGTGGCCTCATGTTGTCGGCTCACGCCCAAAGTCCGGCTCCGAGTGCGGGAACATCCGCCGAGACGGCAGACCTGCTCAGTTTGAGCAAAAAGATCGACGAGCAAAACACCAAGATCGACCTGCTCTCCCAACAAATTCTCAAGTTACAACAAGAGATTGAGCATGCTCCAAAAGCGATCGCTCTGGGCAGTCCATTGCCCACGGCGAATGAAGCATCAGCGGCGGCGGCCGCGGTTCCTGGTGGTTCGACACACGTCGTCACCCGCGGCGAAACGCTGATATCCATCGCAAAAATGCATAAAGTTACGGTCGACGAATTGCAGAAACTCAATCACATCGAAAACGAAAGGAAGCTGCAAATCGGGCAAACACTTGTTATCCCGGGACCACACGAGGCCACTACGCCCTCGCCTTCTCCCAGCCCGGCCACCCCCGAATGATGGATTCTTTTTCGAACCCGCAGTGGTTCTTGAGCAAACATGAGGACGGCAGCGTTTTCGGCCCCATGCCTTTTGAACAGGTTCGGCGCTGGGCCGCGGCTGCCCAAGTCGCGCCGCACGACAAGCTCTCACACGATCAGCACACCTGGCTCAAAGCTCCCATGTTTCCCGAGCTGGAAATGGACTGGCTCGTAGAAGTAACAAGCGAGCGGTATTACGGGCCCACGACTCTCGGTGCACTTCAGGAATTTCTCCGACTGGGTGAGATCGGAGAAGAAACATATGTCATCAATTCTTGCGACGGCTCGAGACGTCAGATCAGAGACCTGACCGACCTAATCCAATTGCCAGGCCAGCCTAGCTATCTATTGGCGGGTGAGGACGAGGAAGGTCCTCCCGCCACGACGATGGCCATAAACTTACGCGATCGAATCAGTGATCTCGAGCAAAGCCTCTTTGAGGAGCGGCGCGCCCTGCGGGAATGCGAAGCGCGTTACCGTGAGTTGGAAGAGCAGTTTAACGCGCTTCAGGGGAAACTGTAGGCGGACAATCCGCCTGCTGAACGTCACTATTCGCAGGCAAACCGATCAATTCCATTTCGGATTCCGCGTCGCCGGTTTCCAGAAAACTCTGCTGGCAAAGACGCTGGTATTTTCCGCCTAACGATAAAAGCCCGGAATGCGTGCCGCGCTCGATGATTCGGCCCTGATCGAGAACCAAAATTTGGTCCGCCCGCACGATCGTCGAAAGTCGGTGCGCGATCACGATGCAGGTGCGATCGAACATCAGATTCTCGAGGGCCTGCTGGATCAGCCGCTCAGTCGCCGTGTCAACACTCGCAGTCGCTTCATCCAGGATGAGAATTGGTGGATCCTTCAATAGGGCGCGCGCAATCGACAAACGCTGCTTTTCGCCCACGCTCAATTTTACTCCCCGCTCTCCTACCACACTGCCGAGTCCGTTAGGCAAGCGATCGATGAATCCGCGCGCGTTCGCTGACGCTGCTGCCTCAAGCAGTTCCTCGTCGGTCGCTTCTGGGTTACCCAAGAGAAGGTTCTCGCGAATCGTGCCGTTGAAGAGAAAACTCTCCTGCGTCACCATCCCGATCATTTCGCGCAAAGCGTGCACCGCGAAATCGCGAATCGGTTTTTCGTCAATCGTGATCGAACCGGACGTGTACTCGTAAAAACGTGCCAGCAGATTTACCAGGGTCGATTTCCCGGCGCCCGTCGCTCCGACAAGCGCGATCGTTTCGCCGGGCCGAGCGTGAAACGAGATGTTGCTTAGCGCAGGCAGATCCTTTGTGTAGGCGAAACTCACGTCGTCGAAACGAATCTCGCCTTGGATCTCCGCGGCGGTGTCGCCTTTGCCGAGACCTGGCTCCTCCGGTTCGTCCAGGATCTCGAAGACGCGTTCGCCCGCCGCGCGCCCAGCCTGGACAAGCTGGTTGAGCTGATGCAATCGCGTCACTGGTTCGTAAAGGAATCTCGTTAGGGTGATGAAGGCCACGAGAGAACCCATTTGCATTTCGCCGCGCAGGACAGCGCGACCACCAAACCCGATTGCCAGAACCAAGCCTAACGAATTAATAAAATCCATCGATGGGCTATAGAGAGCCCACGCGCGCATGATGCGCAGGGTTGCCTGGCGGAGCGTCTCGCTCGCGCGATTGAAACGGTCGTGCTCCTGTTTTTCGCGCACGAACGATTTGATCTGGCGAATCCCCGCCAGATCATCGAGCAGGAGGGCGTTGAGTGCCGAAGCCGCACGCCGTTGTGGACGATAACGGCTTGGTCCGGTCAAAGTATACGCGAGGGCGCCGCCGGCGAGGAGAGGCACCGGAACAAGCACGCACCAGACGAGGTTCCCGTTGAAATAGAAAAGCGCCACGGTCACGATCAGCACCTGCAGGATCGCGACCACGCCTTGTTCGATTCCGTCAATCAGAACGCGCTCGACGGAGTTCACATCCTCAACCACGCGAGTGATGAGATCACCAGTCGCCCGGTTATCGAACCAGCGCAGCGGCAATCGCTCAATGTGTCTGAAAAGATCGCTTCTCAGATCGAAAATCACTTTTTGCTCGAAGCTGTTGTTGAGCAAAATCCGCAGTCCGTTCAACAAGTCCTGCAGAAAGAAAGCCGCCAGCGCTACCATGACCATCGGCAGAAGCAGTTCCGGTCGATGACCAACGATGACGTCGTCGATGATGTACTTCGTTACCCACGGAAAAACGACAACCATCACCGTGCTCAGGATTGCGCAGGTGAGCGTACCGGCCGCCATCCAGGGATAGCGTTTGATGTAAGCGAAGACCCGCCAGACCGTTTTCATCGCGAGAACACGGTCAACGGAGGGTTCAACGAGTCAAGTTGCGCACCGGGACATGCCCTCGCATGCTAGTGGCGCGATGGAGGTCCTGATTCGATGCTGATTGAGCAGATTTGTACATCGCCCGGGCACAATTATTTTGGCCATAACGGTCGTCCTCCCGGTGAATTTCCACTCGTCTCGGTGGACAGCGTTGAGTGCGTTGCCGGCTCTGGTATTCGCGGCGATCGCTACTTCAACTACCGGAAGGACTACAAAGGGCAGATCACATTCTTTTCCAGGGAAGTCTTCGACTTGATGACCCAGGCTCTGGGCGTCACGACGAAATCTCCGGCGGTATTGCGAAGAAACGTCATCGTGTCTGGGATCGACCTAATGGAGTTGATTGGTGTCGATTTCGAACTGCAAGGCGTGCAGTTCCAAGGCACCGCGCATTGCAAGCCCTGTTATTGGATGAACACCGCTTTCGCAGCCGGGGCGGAGGAATTTCTCGCCGCCCACAGTGGAGGATTGCGCGCACGGATCGTAACCAGTGGCCGGATCAGCACTGGCGAGGCGTGTCTCAAAATTCTGCAAACAGCGCCGGCGCAAGCAACTTAACGATGCGCTTCAGCGCAGTCCTTTTGGCCGGTGGTAAATCCTCGCGCATGGGATGCGACAAAGCGTTCCTGGAGATCGACGGCGAGCCGCTGTGGCGCCGGCAACTGAATATTCTGAGTGACCTTGAGCCTCAAAAAGTCTTTATTGCCGGGCCGCCGCGCGAACAATGGCGCGATTACGAAATCCTGCCCGACGCATTGGAAGACGTTGGTCCACTCGGTGGCCTAACGAGCGCGCTTCGCGCCTGCCGCACTCCGTTCTTACTCGCACTCGCTGTCGATCTACCAAAGATCACAGACACCTTCTTGCGAAATCTGCTGATCGAAGGCAGCGGAGTCGTTCCCTATCTGAATCGCCGCTACGAACCTCTCGTCGCCATTTATCCGAAAGCAGCGCTGCCAATCGCCGAAACTCATTTGTCCAGCTGCGAATATTCCATGCAGAAATTCGTGCAAGAATGCGTCGCGCAGCACCTCGTTAAGCCAAAAGAAATCCCATCGAGCGACGCTCGCCTTTTCATAAACCTAAACACCCCACAAGATATGGCAGCATTGTAGGCCGCGTCTCCCGACGCGCCGCCATGCGACGCACAGAACGGATTCAGCAATGAAATACCAACCCAAACGCCTCCGTCGCCTCGACCGCGTTTGGATCAACCACGGTCAGCCCACGTATTTCATCACCATCTGTACCGATCGAAGGAAAAAGGTGTTGGCCAACGATGCGGTGCACGTGCGCCTGCAAGAATTCCTTCGCAACGCGGCTTCGCATCACGATTGGTGGGTCAGCCGTTATGTCTTGATGCCCAACCATCTGCATATGCTTGCGGCCCGCGGATTGAGCGCCATCACCTTAGGCAAGTGGATCAAAGCCTTGAAGGCATGCGTGAGTAATCGCGATTTCAAATGGCAGACTGGTTTTTTCGATCACGTTTTGCGCAGCAGCGAATCGGAGTCGGAAAAATGGGATTACGTTCGACGCAATCCCGAACGCGCCGGTTTGGTGAAGAATGCGGATGATTGGCCGTTCGCAGGTGAGATCAATTGGGCACAAGGAGATGTTGATCATCACACCTCGCCGCGTCGGGAGACGCGGCCTACAACGGTTACGTCATCACCCGTGCAAATCTCGCGCTACGAAACACGGAGCGGATTGAATTCTTGTCAGGATGAGCTGGCGACGGAAGAGCCACTCGAAATCCGAGTGGAGGGACACAGCGTGGCGGTGGTGATGCGCACTCCCGGGCATGATCGCGAACTGGCGGCGGGTTTTGCGCTGACTGAAGGACTTGTCCGCGATCGCAGTGATATTTTCGAGATCACTTCGTGCCTAACGAACGGATCGAAAACGAACAATGTTGTAAATATCGCACTGACGAACCCCGGCCATTTTGACGAGGCTAAGTTCAGCCGGCGGCTGTTCACTTCATCGAGTTGCGGGATTTGTGGCAAGGCGACGATTGAAGCTGCGCTCCAGCAATTTCCGCCGATCAAATCCGCGCCGGCGGTTGCCCTGAAGATGCTATTGGAGTTGCCAAAGAAATTGTCTGCTGCGCAGGAGACATTTCAGCGCACGGGCGGGTTGCATGCTTGTGCGCTATTCAATTCGGCTGGCGAACTGGTGCTCATCCGCGAAGACGTCGGGCGCCACAATGCGCTCGACAAGTTAATCGGCCATCATCTGCTCGCGCAGGAGCTGCCGTTAGGTGACTACATTCTTTTGCTGAGCGGACGGGTTTCCTTCGAAATGACGCAAAAGGCGCTGGCCGCCGGGATTGCGATCATCGCGGCCATCTCCGCGCCGACCAGCCTCGCGGTCGAGTTTGCACGTACGAACAATCAGACACTCGTGGGATTTTTGCGTGGAGAGACGCTGAATATTTACGCTGGGAAGGAACGCCTGCGCTAGGAAGCGCACGCTCTTGGTTGTCATCCTTGAGCGAAGCGAAGGATCTCTGACTATTTCGGGTCATCCAGCGCAGCAAATGGTCAGAGATCCTTCGCCGTCTGCGCGGCTCAGGATGACAAGCGATTGTTGGGGCGACGTCCTGTCCGATGTCGCCTATTTCTTGCCGCGCCCTTTGAAGGTCAATTCCGCGATGCCGGACTTGTCGAGCTCGCCCAGCCCTTCGGCGCTCATCCGATCGTACTGCTGTTTCGTTGCGCGCGCGAGCGGGAGCTCCAGCCCGGCGTTTTCTGCGAGATGCAACGCAATTCCGCTATCTTTGGCCGCATGGGCGGCTGAGAAGAAACAGCTGTGATCACGATTCTGCATGTCCTCCCCGTCCGTTTGCAAAACACGCGAGCCGGCGCCTGTCTCCGCGAAAACTTCCCGCAACATTTTCAAATCCAGCCCGAGGGCGTCACCGAGACCAAGCCCTTCCGCGAGCCCGGCGGTGTTGATGTTCATGACCATGTTAACCAGCGCCTTCACTTTCGCCGCCTGGCCTGACTGACCGATGTAGCGAATCGTTTTTCCCAGTGTCTTGAGAATCGGCTCGGCTCGTTCGAAGGCAGATCTTTCGCCGCCGCACATGAGGTAAAGTGATCCTTCGCGCGCTTGTGTGATACTCGACGCCATGCAGGCTTCGAGCGTTTGTGCCCCCACTTTCTGAGCCCATCCCTCCACTTCCAGGTGCACCTCCGGCGAAATAGTCGCGCAATTAATGAACAACTTGCCTTTCGCATTGACGAGCAGGTTGTCGTCCTTACCGGAAAAGATCTGCCGCATCGCTGCGTCATCGGACACAACCGTGATGATGACATCCGCCGCGCCGGTCACTTCGCCCAACGATTGGCTGGCGAAGCTCCCGAGTTCCTGCGCCAGCGTGGTCGCCGCCGGCCGATGAGAATCGAAAACCGATGTGATGTGATAACCCTGATCCTTGAGCCGGCGCGCCATGTTTGCGCCCATCCGGCCGACTCCAACAAAGCCAATATTCATAAAATCAAATGCGTCCGGCGAAAAACGCGTTGTGTTCCTTTTCTTCTTGTACGGTCGTCACGGGGCCATGTCCGGGGCAAAGCACGGTCTCGTTAGGCAAAGTGAGAATTTTTTTCAGGTTATTTTGCACCGCATCCTCGTAAGAGACATTTCCGCCGCCCATTGAACCAGCGAAGATCGAGTCGCCCACGATAGCGACCGGGAACGCCAGTCCGTTGATGACAAATGTCATGCCGCCCGGCGAATGCCCCCAGGTCAAACGCGATTCGATCTCGAGCGCGCCAACCGTAAACTTCCGGCCCTCATCAATGGACTGTGCGCCCGGAGCTTTTTCCCGACTGGAAATATAGATCGGCGCGCCGGTTGATTCCGCCAGTCGGCCCAGATCGGCAATGTGATCGCCGTGGGCGTGCGTCAGCAGAATAAGTTTGATCGTTAGGCCATTCTGCTTCGCGCGCTCGAGCATCGGGGAACAATCGGTGCCGCTATCAAACACCACCGCTTCCTTGCTCGCCGGGTCCCACACGAGATACGCGTTGACCTGCACGTCGTGGTACGGAGTGGTGAACTGCGCCAGCCCGTCGAGACTGACTTCGTTAGGCCTGTACTTTCCCTCCGCCAGATCGCTCAGGGAAGTGGGATCGAGCTGGAGAAGCGGAGCAACCCGTTCGAGCGTGGCACGATCGAACTTGCCGTCGAATAGCTGGTTGATCGCGTCGGTCTTCGCGCCCGATTTTTCCACCAATTGGCCATCGGAAATTCCCAGGCCGCGCCGCGCCTTTCCTATAATATCGGCAAAATTGTCTTCGAGCGGAATGGACATGCCCCAATGAATGGCAGATCAGCAGGGCGTCCAGTTTTTTGGTGGCCGCATGCAATCCGGCATTTTTGCTCGTCATCCCGATCCGGCCAAGAGCGGAGAGGGATCTCGCCACGGGATGGGGCGCTTACCATCCCTAATAAACGCGGATCGCAATTGTAAGGTCCTTCGCTGCTTCCGCGGCTCAGGATTACAAAATAACAGCGACTGCTTCGATGCTAATCAGTCCAGCGCAATTTAAGACACTACGAAATACTTGATACCGGGCGGTCATGCCGAAGCTGATCATCATCCGAAACCAAACCCGGTTTGAAGCTGATATACGTGGATCACGTATATCACCGAAAGCGGCTCAGAAGCGTTCGAGTTGCTCAATCCTTTCCTCCGCCACGGCCGCCATTCGTTTCCCGACCTCTTCCACTGATAGTGCAACGCCGGTTTCTTTTTCGATCGAAGTCATCGTCACACCGGCAATGCCGCAGGGAGTGATGTGATCAAACGGCGTCAGGTCACCGCTAACGTTGAGCGCGAATCCATGCATCGTGATCCAATGCCGCACTCCCACTCCGATCGACGCGATCTTGCGGCTTGCCCCGATCATTTCGGGGTTGTCGACCCAAATGCCGGTGAGGCCGTCGCGCGTCGTTGCTGAGAGATCGCATTGCGCTAGCAATTCGATGAGCACCACTTCGATCCAGCGCAGATAGCGATGCAGATCCTGGCCGTAACGACGAAGATCGAGCAGAAAATAACCGACTAGCTGACC
>Ga0207691_10001160_pt1 | contig 26166 bp, 20 predicted proteins | sample KBSM13metaG_FD_184327 | JGI IMG/M metagenome (GOLD analysis project Ga0207691, IMG submission 184327) | Miscanthus rhizosphere microbial communities from Kellogg Biological Station, Michigan, USA - KBS M1-3 metaG (SPAdes) (version 2) | ecosystem: Host-associated > Plants > Roots > Rhizosphere >...
GAATCTGACCTGCGAAAGCGGCAACAAGAATTAAAACCAGTGCGAGTGCGACATGTGGAAGGAAATTATTGCGGTTCATGGGTGGTACCTCTTGCAAAAATCGGTATTAGGTTTTGGGTCTTAGGTCTTGTTTAAGCGGATCACCGAAGACCAAAGTCAAAGCCCTAGACCTTGTAATTCTTCCCTTTAAAGTTGCACAGCCTCAGCTGTGTTTTGTCCGCACGATACTCATACGTTGTTCCGTTGCCGTCGAGTTGAATTCTCCAGCCTTTGGTGATCATTTGACCACTCATTTCGCCGGAGGCGGCAGCACCCAGGGCCATGTCAGGAAAGTCGGCGTCACTCACCGATTGCTCGGCGACCTGGCTCTCATCAATTCCGAGTCGGGTGGCCAAGTCTCTTTTAGCCTTCTCGATTGCCTCTTCTTTTGTCATGTTTTTGCGGACGTTCCCCAGTTGAAATCTGTGCTTATTCAAACGACTCGCTAGCATTCATTGTTCCCAGCGAGTTTGGTGCCTATTCTGAGACGGAAACCCCGGGAGAGCAAGTTGTCGAGGAACGGTAGGCAGTAGGCAGGAGCAGTAGGCAGGAGGATCGCTTTCCTGCCTCCTGCCCCTGCTTACTGCTCCTGTCACTTTACGTCGCCAAATAAGTGCTGAATTAGCACGCTCACTGCGATGGCCGCGGTTTCAGCACGGAGAATGCGGCCACCGAGAGTGACGATTTGCCAACCTGCCGCCTTCGCCTTTTCAATCTCTTCGTCCGACCATCCACCTTCAGAGCCGACGAGCGCTACAACAGAAGTTATTGGACCAGTCGCTCGGGTGCTGCTTTCGAGTCCATCTCCATCACGTTCTGAAAAGAACAGTCGAAGCGATTGTTCGTTATCCAAAATCATAGACTCAAACGAAATCGGAGTCGCTATGTCAGGCACTCTTGCGCGACCGCATTGTTTGGCAGCCTCCAAAGCAATGCGGCGCCAACGGCTCACTCGCTTTTCCGCGTCCGAAGAATCGCGAAGATGTATGTCGGCAAAACGAGTCGTAACCGGAATTACTTTCGTGACGCCAAGCTCAGTGGCTTTCTGAACGACCAGGTCGAATTTTTCTCCTTTGAGCAAGGCGACCGCGAGGCTGAACGATAACGGCGATTCGGAGTACGGCGGCTCAATCTCTTCGCAGTTGCCAAGTTCGACTTCGTCGCGCCGCATGCCGACAACGGTGCATTTGAATTCTTTTCCTGCCCCGTCGAAAACGTAGACTTCGTCCCCAACCTTGAGTCGGAGCACGTTCCGCAAATGTTTCGCTTCGTCGCCGGTGAGAATTATGGATTGTTTATTGAAGGCTTCAGGCGGGGCAAAGAATCGTCGTCGAGACATGTTTTGTGGATCTGATCAAATGACCAACTGACAAATGTCACATGATATATGACCAATGATTCCGATTAAGACTATCAACTTTGATACTGCTCACACAGACTGAAGTCTGTGCCACACTTCAAACTACGCAGCAGACCCATTCTCCATCCTGGATCACTTCAACGTCATCCACACCCGCCTTATGCAGTTCATCGAGTATTCCTTCAACCTGCGTCTCGAGAATTCCCGACAGGACCAGCTTTCCGCAGGTGAGATTCACTAGAGCGCCCAGCATCGGCAAGATCACGTCTGCCGTTAGATTCGCACAAACCAGATCAGCTGAGGGAGATGCATCGTCGATGGTTCCAACACTAAATTCGATGTTATTAGCAACGCCATTGTCTCGTGCGTTCTCTTGCGCGATTGCAACCGCATCAGCATCAGTGTCACAGGCTTCAATGTGCGCTTCCGGAAAAAGTTTTGCTGCCGCGATCGCTAGTATTCCTGTTCCGGTTCCTACGTCGAGAAAACTGCCACCGGAATAGTGTTTCTCAATCGCCTCGAGACAGAGCCGCGTTGTTTCATGCGTTCCGGTCCCAAACGCCATGCCTGGCTCAATCCGGATTACTAACTGGTTGGGATCCTGGTGAAGTTCACTCCAAGGCGGCGCAATAACAAATCTTCCAACAATGACCGGTTGCCAGTTCTTCTTCCATTCTGCCAACCAATCACGATTAGCGATTGGCTCAACGCTCATGTCGCGGACCGACGACGATGGCAAGTTGTAGATCCGCAATGCCTCCATGAGTTCGCTTCTGACTTGTTCACGATCGGGAACCACCTCGAAGTAACCGACGACGCGAAGGAGTCCGTCATCGAGATCATTGGTGACTGTGCCCAGTGCCCCCGCTTCCATCAACGCATATTCGACAGCTTCCCGGGATGATGGTTCCAGGTCGACATTCAAAGCGTGCCAACTGGTGTCTTTCGCTGGAGCGTTCATTCAGCTGAGTCCTAGCTCATCCAACATCCCATCTTTGTTTCGCCAGTCTGCCTCTACTTTGACAAAGAGCTCGAGGTGAACACGATGTCCGAGTAGGTGTTCGATGTCGCGTCGTGCGCGAATGCCGACCTCCTTCAAAAGGCTGGCGCCTTTCCCGATAACAATCTTCTTCTGCGAAGCTCGCTCAACGACGATAGCGCAATTGATGCGCGTGAAGTCTTCGCGTTCTTCCTCGAAGCGCTCGGTTACAACCGCAGTCACGTACGGGATCTCGTCGCCAGTTACGTGCAGGAGTTTCTCGCGGACGATCTCGGAAACAAGCACCCGTACCGATTGATCAGTTAACTCATCTTCGGAAAATATCGGTTCACCTTCGGGCAGATGACGCAAACAGCTTTCGAGGAGCACGTCGGTCATTTCGTTCTTCAAAGCAGAGATCGGCACAATCTCCCGCCAGTCGTACTCCTTCTGATACCACTGCATCAGAGGCAGCAACGCAACCTTGTCTTCGAGTTTGTCAATCTTGTTTAGCAGCAGTAGCGTCGGCTTCCCTGAACGTTTGATCAGATCGAGTACGAAACGATCGCCCTGGCCTGTCGAGGAAGACGCATCACGGATCAAGCAGACCAGGTCGACGCCGAGTAGGGCATCCTGAACGGCAGACATCATTCGCCGGTTGAGTTCATACCCTGGTTGATGAACACCCGGTGTATCGACGAGCACAATTTGCCCTTCAGGCTTCGTGATTACACCTTGAATCTTGAAACGCGTGGTCTGAGGTTTGTTAGAGACTGCGGCGATCTTTTGACCAACGAGATGGTTAAGTAGGGTCGACTTGCCAGCATTTGGCCGACCGACGAGGGCGACATAACCGGAATGATAAGTAGTAGTGGACAAGATGCCTCATTGTCTCACGGTCGTGACCATTGTTCACCACCACGTTGAAAAGCCAGCGAAGCTAGTAAGAGCAATAAAGCCAGGGAGGCTCTGCAAAATGTAACAAGTTGGGAAGTGTATGAGCGCCCTTGTGGGTTGAACAAGCTGGGAAGGGCAGTGCACCTCAGTGGGTCGAACAAGCTGGGAAGGGGGCAGCGGAAATTTGAGTACCTCGCAATTGTGATCCTGAGCGTGCCCCCGCAGATCTTTCGTTAGTTAGCCAAGGAATCAAAAGTGGATCTCAGCGGGGGCACGCTCAGGATCACAGCTGCGACGCGCCCAAATTTCCGCTGCCCCCTTCCCAGCTTGTTCAATCCACAAAGGCGCTCATGTTCTCCCAACTTCTTCTACTTCGCCTGCTCCGCGAAAATCTGCACGAGGTTTATCAGCGTCTCAGTGGTTTTCTCCAAACCCCGCCTTGAATTGAACTCGAGCTTGCCGTGGAAGTTCTCACCACCCGTGAACAAGTTTGGGGTCGGGAGTCCTTCGAACGTTAATCGCGCGCCGTCCGTCCCGCCGCGAATCGGTTTGATGTACGGCTTAAGACCCGCTCGCTTCGACGCTTCGATCGCGTTGTCAGTCAACTCTGGAAACTCCTTTAACCCTTCCTTCATGTTCTTATAGTTTTCTTTGATGTCGACCGAGATCTTCACGTCCGGAAACTTTGCCTGTGTTTGCGCCGCCATGTCGCGCAGCATTTTTTCTTTCGCGTCAATGCCACTCACATCGAAATCACGCAGCAGTATCTTCAGCGACGATTGCTCGACTTCTAACGTACCGGTGTACGGATGAACAAAACCAACTCGGTCTGCTGTTGTCTCCGGTAACATGTCGTGAGGAAAACGTCCGAGGTAGTCCGCGATAGCAAACAACGCGTTGACCATAATTCCTTTGGCGGTACCCGGGTGCGTGTTTCTGCCCTTGAACGTTACGGTCGCGGTTTTTGCGCTCCACGTTTCGTTGCTGATTTCGCCAAGCGTTTCTCCGTCGACGGTGTAGGCCACCTGTGCTCCAAAACCTTTGACGTCAAACTTCTCGATGCCTCCTCCGACTTCTTCGTCAGGCGTGAAAGCAACCGCAAGTGTTCCATGTTTGATTTGTGGGTTCTGTCGGAGCGTATCGATCATCGTCATGATTTCAGCGCATCCGGATTTGTCGTCTGAGCCAAGCAAAGTGGTTCCGTCAGCGGTGATGATGTCGTCGCCGATTAGGTTCTTAAGGACTGGATTCTTATCAACTGTGATGACTTGGCTCGGATCCTTCGGGAGCACGATGTCACCACCCTGGTAGTTCTTGTGAATGATCGCATTTACATTCGCCCCGGAAACTTCGGGCGACGTATCCATGTGTGCAATCAATCCGACGACAGGCACCTTTGAATTGTCAGGCAGGTTACCGGGAACCATACCGTAGACAATTCCAAACTCACTCACGCGAACACCCTGGGCTCCGAGTGCGGTCAACTCCTTGGATAACAGGGTTGCCAGGTTGAGTTGTTTGCGCGTACTGGGAACCGTCGTTTGATCCTCGGCCGATTGCGTATCGATCTTCACGTAGCGAAGAAATCGATCGAGTGCTGATTCTGTGGGTGGCTTGAGTTGGGATTGTGCCTGACTTCCGACGGCCGCTAACAGACACAATGCTAGTGCAAGAATTGATCTCATCTGACTACCTTTCACTGAATTGTTTTGGGAGATACGTATGATCAGTTAAATCGATGCGTAAATGCAAAAGCGCGCTGCCTGAAATCTGTGCGATTTGCGGATCGTCTTTACGCTTGCCGCCACTGGTCGCCTCGTGCACACAACTCGTCCAACACCTGCTGTAATTCGTCGCGCTTCGCCTGCAAGGCCTCGTCTGTAGCATCTTTTGGGACTTGAATTGGCGGAGCGTAGGTAGTGAGTGCGCGAGTGAACGGCATCGGTATTTGAAGTCGATCCCAACTGTTAACTGTGAAATACTTTGACGGAGTAACCGTAAAAGGGAGGACGGCATTGCCGGTTTTCTTTGCCAGTAAGACGGCCCCCATCTTCGCCACATGACGGGGACCCTTCGGCCCGTCGATCGTGAAAGCCGTGGGACACCCTGATCGCATGAGCTTCACCATGTCCCTAACAGCCCCGATCCCACCGCGTGTACTTGAGCCGCGTGCAGCGCCATACCCGAACCGTTGAATGAACCGGGCAATGTATTCCCCATCAAAACTTCGAGAAGTCATCACCACGATTCGTCGGTTACGAAGGAAGTAGGTACCTAAGAAGATGTGATTGTGCCACAACGTGTAAATCGGCAATGCACCGCTGCGCGAAATCGATTCAAGATGTTCCACGCCTTCAACTGTCCAGCGAACAGTCAGACCTATGAATTTAATCAGCAGGTAGAACGTCAGGTCAGCAAGTTTGATCTGAAAGCGTTCCCACGGGCTGTACTCCGAGAGACTGGCGAACGAGTAGGCGTGCTCGACCGAGTTCTTCATTCTGCGTTCTTGAATCTTTGCGTCAGCTGGGAGATCCATCGAGATTTCTAGCGGAAAGTCTAGCAGACATCGCCGACTGCCAATCGCCAGTGTCCTAATAGATGGATGGTTCACCGGGCGGGCGGGTTTTCCAGCGCTTATGAATCCACAACCATTGGTCCGGATAACTTCTGATTTTGTCTTCAGTGATCCGAGAGAGTTTGGCCGTCAGGTTCAGAACATCAGCCTCTTCATCGCCCGTTAGTTCCACCGTGACCGGTGGGGAAACTTGCAGGTCAAACTTTCGTCGCTTCTCATCCCAAGGTGCAAACATCGGCATTATTGGCGCCTTTGTACGCAACGCGAGTTTGGCGACCATGAAATTGGTTGCGGCAGGTACACCAAAGAAGTCTACGTAGATCGCCTCCTCACCTACGACATTCAAATCGGTAAGAAGACCGAGTGCCTCTCCTGAACGAAGCGCTTTGATCATTTGTCGTCCGGCCGAGAGTTTGTCCAGAGTTTGATTGCCCCAGCGCGTGCGAATCTTGTCGACAATTCGCTCAACCTTCGGGTTATCAATACGCCGCACGACTACGTTCAAAGGATTGCCTCGCAAAGACGAGCAGAGCGGTAACAACTCCCAACCCCCTAAGTGAGCAGTGAAAAAGACAACCCCCTTATTCTCAGCCTTTAGTTTTTCGTAGTGTTCGAGTCCGGTTATTTGGAAGACTTCATACAATGACTCAATAGGGCTTTTCGCAAACTTGCTGAAGACTCCGAGTTGACGTCCGAGGCTGCGAAAACATCCACGAACGATCTCTTGTCGCTCTTCCTCGGTTTTCTCCGGAAACGCCAGTTGCAGGTTTCGTTCTCCCGTGCGCCTGAGATTCCCGGCAAGTCGATAAGCAACGGTTCCCAGACCCTGGCCAGCTGAGATTGCCATCCTCATCGGCATCAACCCAAGTCCGGATAGCACAAGACGCGCAGCCAGATATTCAAGGGTCGTTTGTAGTTTTCCGTGCTTAGACATCAGAGCCGAAGGGAGCGTAGTGTAGCAGGGAAGGGATGACCTGTGGCAAACGCGCCAGCCTTTGACCCTGTCGCCTGATCTCGCCTTTCTGATATATTTCGAACGCAGCGCGTTGGTATTTCGTACGGGTTGTCGTCAAAGTTGTCTCGCACGGTGCGATCTCTCCTTCACAACTCGATTAGATTGGAGCTGGATGGACAAACGCCGGATACTCATCGTGGATAATAACGATGAGTTGCGTGCTCACCTGGAAAAGAATCTTGGCATGCTGGGACACGAAGTGGTCGTGACTGGCGAGCGCGAGAAGGCATTGGCGCGCAATGATCTGGATGAGTTTGACCTGGTTATCAGCGACCTCAGTGAAGCTGAGATCAACGGACAACCCATCGGAGACCTGCAACGCAAGCATCTGGTGACTCCAACCCCTCACACAAGCGAACCCGTAATAATCAAAGCCTTCAAAATGGGCGCCGCCAATTACCTCCGGTTGCCTTACAACGCCGAAGAGCTACGTCAAATCATCGAGCAGACCCTTTCTTACAAGTTGCGATACGTCGATGACCCTTCGGTTCTTCCGAATGTGCACGAAAAGATAGAGTTTGAATTACCCAGCGACCTGGCGTTAATGAACGGCGTCCTTGAGTATCTCCATGAGCGCGTATCTAAGTTGGGATTGATCCAGCCGGAACGCTCAAACCTCTTCATCGCCCTGGACGAAGCTTTTGTTAACGCTGTAAAGCATGGAAACAAGAGCGATCCAAAAAAGCTTCTAAGAATTACAGCGGAGTTGTCGCCCAAAGAAGCTTGCTTCACGGTTGAAGACGAAGGCGAGGGATTTGATGTTGGTGAGATTCCTGACCCTTGCGACCCCGCCAATCTATTTCGCACCTCGGGTCGAGGAGTGCTGCTCATTTACAACATCATGGATGAAGTTGAGTACAATGCGCAGGGTAACCGCGTAAAGATGGTGAAACGACCAGAAACACCGGTCGAAGCTCAACTCGTTGATCCAAACACACCTGAAGACAAACACGTCTAGCACCCAAACTCAAGACACCGACGTGCAGCGCGGAGCGGATTCCTCCGTCACTTCGTTTTGGTCCGCCTGGAAATGGTGGTTGCCGCCAACGTTACTCGGACTGTTGCTAGTGCTGTGTTTTGTAGATCCGTTCATCGGAGATTGGGATGGCATTGACTACACGATACTTTCCCTGGCCGGCTATCCATCCTCAATGGCGCTAGGCCGCAACCTCTTCATCTTTGGTAATCACACTCTTTTTGTTGTCGCAAAGAACTTATTCAATCTCCAACCCGAGTATGCATATCTTCTTTTCAAGTATGCCGTTGTCGTACAGGCACCACTCGCAATCATTGCCTGTTGGGTGCTCGCGCGAACTGTTACTCGTTCACTCCACACCGCAACTGTAGCGGCGTTACTGCTTGTTTGTTCGCCAGTCTTTGTTCTGTATGGCGGCCAGGTAATGACTGACGTTCCTTCGGTTCTCTTACTCGAAGTAGCACTCGTTGTTCACTTCTGTGGGATTCAACGAAAAAGTCTTTGGTTGATATTGGCTGGCGCAGCGTTAATGGGTTTAGGTGTAAACCTTCGAGAGACCATCGGCTTCTACGCTCCATGGCTTGTTCTCGCCCCATTTGTCTGCGGATGGAAAGTGGGCCGACGTGAGATTATGTGGGTCGTCGTCTCCTGCGGAGTTTTTGGGCTATTGGCTTTTGGCTGGTTTGCTTATTGGTTCATCACGGATCCTTACTACCGACACATCTGGTATGGCTGGCGCGAGTCGATGGCAGATGAGTCTAGCCGGCATCCTGTTGAGTTTAAGAACCTCAAACCGTATCTGACGTACTTGTTCATCACCGGTCCATTCGTATTCATTACCCTTCCGTTCGCACCAATTGTTGAATGGCATAAGCGACGTCTCACACCGCTGTTGCTCTTGTGGTTGGTCGGGCTTTTTGCAACCGCGTTGTTGTTTTTCAACTACAGCACCACGGTCAACTGGCGTTACTTCTTAACTGGCCTACCCGCTTTGGCGCCACTATCAGCTCAATGGTTGTTGCTGGTCGGAACACGTTTGCTGGGGAACGTTCGTCGCGCCCTGGTTGCCTGTATAGTCGTGATCGTTGGATTTGCGACTGTGTTCAGCATCTCGATGAGGCCGGTGAGTTTTGAATTCATTGAGCGTCGGGCGATGAGCAAGAACTACAAGCAACGACTCGAACTGCTGCCATCCGATGCAGTTATGATTTCGGGTTCACAAACTATCGCCGTTACCTACTGGGCCTCAATCGGTGCAGGGCATTGGGAAACGATAGGCACCGGCGGCGGTTGGCCGGGCGATGGATTGTTCGCTGTCGTTGAAGGTCATCTCGCTAAGGGGAAACGAGTCTTCATCGACAGTGATCCTCGCTGGTGGCTACCGTGCGGTTGGCAGCGCGATGAGATTCCAAGGATAGTAGAACTCGAACAGCATTTCAGGTTTCGACGAGTAACCGATGTAATCTTCGAGTTGCGACCAATGACCGACAGCACTGCGCAAGACACACCAGACCTCAAACGCTTGCTTCCGGAGAACAGGCCGGAAGACGCGAAGAAATGTCCCAGTAGTCGAATCTAACTGCACATTTGTGATCGATGTCTTACGAAGTTTTTCTAGCATTTCGCTATCTCCGTTCGCGACATAAACGCCGCCTCGCGCGAATCACTGCGCTCGTAGCCGTGTGTGGGATTGCCATGGGGGTTGCGGCTCTGATTGTTGCGCTTGCCTTATCGAACGGCTTTCGCGACGAGATGCGTGACAAGATTCTTCAAGGCACTGCTCACATAAATGTACTGCGATCAGACGGCCTTCCGATCACGGACAACGACGTCACAAGTCAAATCCAAAAAGTGGATGGCGTCATAAGCGCCTCTGCGACGACATACGATGGCGCAGTTGCGCGCGGCCCGAAGGGTTCGGCTTATGCAGTCTTGCGCGGAATTGAGAGCGGGGCTGGTGAAGCGCAATCGTTGCAGCACTGGTTAGCGGCTGGGTCCATGTTTTCTACGGCTGCGAGCAGTGGAGAACCTCAGGCAGTGGTTGGTGTTGAACTGGCGAACCGAATAGGCGTGTCGACGGGTGATGTTCTATTGGTTATTCCAGCGGGTGCTGCTGCCAACGCGACGAATGTCTCAACCAGAAGACTGCGTGTCAGTGGTGTCTTTCGTTCTGGATTATTCGAATACGACTCAACCTGGATTTACCTACCTCTTGGTGTGGCTACGTCATTCATCAGCGAGAACCATTCGGCTTCAATTGTCAGTGTCCAGGTGAATAGTCCTGAGGATGTAAAGCTCGTTGCCGCCAACATCAAAAAAACGCTTGGCGGGAGTTACAGCACAATTGACTGGCAGCAGGCAAACCAACCACTCTTTGCTGCACTCGCGCTGGAACGCCGCATGGGGTTGTTCATCATTGGACTAATCATCGCCATCGCAGCCTTGAACATCACGACGATGTTGATTCTGGTTGTTGTCGAACGCCGACGTGATATTGCTGTGCTGAGGGCGCTGGGTGCTAAAGCAAAGGGCGTCATGCTGGTGTTTGTAATTGAGGGCGCGGTTGTTGGCGCAGTGGGAGCATTAATCGGAATCGTGGTTGGTTTGTCAGCGTGCGCAATTGGGAACTACACCAAGGTTGTGAGTTTGCCTGCCGAAGTTTATTCGATTAGCAACGTGCCATTGAATGCCAGGTTGAGTGAAACGCTTATCGCAGGTGTCGTCGCTTTTGTGCTGAGTGTAATCGCCACGTTATATCCAGCTCGGGCGGCGGCAAGAATGCGACCGGTTGATACATTGCGTGATTCATGAAATCTGAACCAAGCGAGATCTAGTTTTGCAGGTAACACAAACCGATTCGATTTACGAACCAACTCCAATCTCACCAATCAAGGTGGGAGAAGGCGATTTGCGTGTCGTCGATCTGAGGAAGAGTTTTGCTTCACCTGCCGGCGAAAGAGTCGACGTGCTGCGTGGGGTGACATTTGATGTCAAAGCTGGTGAGTCTGTGGCGATTACTGGTGCATCGGGTTCTGGCAAGTCGACCTTGCTCCATTTGTTAGGAGGACTCGACGCGCCTGACCACGGTTCGATATCTTTCGCCGGAACGGAGCTCGGTAGATTAGAAGGCGACGCGTTGGCAGCTTTTCGGCAACGCAGCATCGGCTTTATCTTTCAGTTTCACTATCTTCTCGCCGATCTTTCGGCCACTGAAAACGTCGCGTTGCCGCTAATGATCTCCAGGCAATCGTTCAGCGATGCAAAACGCTTGGCCCGAGAACGGCTAAGAGAAGTGGGGTTGGGGGATAGAGTGGAATTCCCCACGTCACATCTGTCAGGTGGTGAACAACAGCGGGTTGCGCTGGCGAGAGCGCTCGTCTCTTCGCCACCAATCCTGCTAGCCGACGAGCCAACAGGCAATCTGGACGCCTCGATCGGCGATGAAATTGGAAAAACACTAGTGAACTACGTCCGCAGCAGAAATGGCATCGCAATCATTGCGACTCACAACGATAGTCTAGCCGGTCTGTGTGATCGAGTAATGCTACTGGATGAGGGTCGTATTACGAGAGTTTGATGGTTCTCCATCTGAAAAAACCATCGAGTTATGTCTTTATATCTAATTGAAATCGTACAAAGCTTCTGGAGCCCTCTAGTGATGGGTTATAATGCCAACGCTTGCCGGGCTAATTAAATTTCGCCAGGCGCGATAATCATAGGAACCTTTTCGACAAAACAAGATGTTCGAACGCTACACAGAAAAAGCGCGCAGAGTCATCTTCTTCGCGCGTTACGAAGCATCCCAGTTTGGCGCTCCCGCAATTGAGCCTGAGCATCTCTTACTGGGTTTAATGCGGGAAGACAAAACCTTAACAGGCCGTTTTTTTCCGCGGGCTCAGGTCTCCATTGAGTCGATTCGTAAGGAGATAGAGGGCCGGACTCTGTTACGAGACAAGATTTCGACGTCAGTAGAACTGCCCCTGGCGCCCGAGACCAAGCATGTTCTCGCTTACGCCCACGAAGAGAGCGATCGTTTACAACACCGTCATATCGGTACCGAACATTTGCTTTTGGGGTTACTGCGTGAAGAGCGGTCAATGGCCGCTGAGATCTTGTATGAACGCGGACTGCGCCTCAATGCTGTTCGAGATGAAATTGCGAGACAATCCGGTGCCGATGCGCGAACCTCGCAAAAGAAAGACACGCCCCACCTTGTAGAGTTTTCTCGTGATCTCACCGAAGATGCGTCTAACGACAAGTTAGATCCATTGATTGGTCGTGAAGCTGAGATCGAAAGAGTAGTTCAGATTCTTTGTCGACGTACCAAGAATAATCCCGTCTTGATTGGTGAGCCCGGTGTTGGCAAGACCGCTATCGTCGAAGGGCTCGCTCAGCGAATCGTTCGAGGTGAGGTTCCTTCTTTTCTTGAAAACAAACGAATACTTTCACTCGACTTGTCGCTGATTGTTGCCGGAACTAAATATCGGGGTCAGTTTGAAGAGCGCTTGAAACAGATCATGCGCGAACTGGTTGAGAATCCGCAGTACATTGTATTCATTGACGAGTTACACACCCTGGTCGGCGCTGGTTCAGCCGAGGGGTCGTTAGACGCAGCAAATATTCTGAAGCCGGCATTGTCGCGAGGCGAGATTCAGTGCATCGGTGCTACGACACCCGCCGAGTTTCGTAAGTCGATTGAAAAAGATCGTTCTCTAGAACGTCGTTTCCAGGCTGTAAAAGTTCCACCACCTTCAGAAGAAGAAGCCGTTAGTATTCTTGATGGCGTGCGCGAGCGGTACGAGAGTTTTCACCAGGTACGTTATTCGGACGACGCCCTTGAAGCTGCGGTCTACCAATCTCATCGGTACATCCCAGATCGTTTCCTGCCTGACAAAGCTATTGACGTAATTGACGAAGCCGGTGCGCGAGTAAAGCTGCGTGTCAGACGCGAACAGGGCAATCTTGCTGATTGGAACGAAATAAACGAATGGTCACGTAGCTACGGCGACACTTCGGGTTTGCGAAACCAGGAAGACGCACTGGTGTCGGCCGAGGTTACTCGCGACGATGTTGAAGATGTTATTGCGCGCTGGACTGGAATCCCGGTTAATTCGCTGAAGGAAGAAGAAACTCAGAAGCTACTGCGAATTGAAGTTGAGCTTCACAAGCGAGTTGTTTCCCAGCGCCCGGCAATTTCCGCACTGGCCCGTGCTATTCGACGTTCACGCGCTGGACTGAAAAATCCGTTACGGCCAGTCGGATCCTTCCTTTTCCTTGGGCCTACAGGTGTTGGGAAGACCGAAGTTGCGCGTTCTCTCGCCCAGTTTCTGTTTAGCAGTGAACGGGCTCTGATACGTTTTGATATGTCAGAGTTCATGGAAAAACATTCGGTTTCGAAGTTGATTGGTTCGCCGCCTGGATACGTTGGGCACGAAGAAGGTGGGCAACTAACCGAACGCATCAAGCGCTCGCCCTACGCAGTTTTGCTTTTTGACGAGATTGAAAAGGCCCATCCAGACATCTTCAACATTCTCTTGCAGGTGTTTGAGGACGGTATTTTGACAGACGCCCTCGGTAATACAGTCGACTTCAAGAATGCAATCATCATCATGACGTCTAACATCGGTGCCCGTTTTATTCAGAAGAAGGGCACACTCGGTTTCCAGGCCAATGTCGATGCAAGCCGCGAGAAGATGGAAGAGATGGTCATGTCGTCCGTACGTCAAACCTTCAATCCGGAGTTTATTAACCGACTCGACGAAATAATTATATTTGATGAACTCGTCGACAAAGAGTTGCTGGAAGTGGTTCAACTCCAAGTCGACCAGATGAACCGAACGATGAGCCGTCACGGCTTTGAGGTGAGGCTGTCTGAAGAAGCAAAGCGCTGGATTGTCGACAAGACTTGTGCTGACCGATCATATGGAGCCAGGCCTTTGCGACGAGCGTTGCAAAAACACGTTGAAGACCCGCTCTCCGAGGCGCTTATTCAGGGGCAACTTACCGGTTCATCGTTGGTTGAAGTGTTTCTTAGTGGTGATGAACTCGATTTTCGACCAGCAGGAATCGAGACGGCAGACGACGCGCTACTGATTCACTAATTAGGTTAGACGACACTACTTAGTCCAAAGTCAAAAGTCCATGCAAGTCAATCCGCTGGCTGGACTTCGGGCTTTGGACTTTACGCTTTACACCCTATATAATGCGCCACTTTGCTGGGCGCGAAGCTGGCAACTGGGTACCCCTTGCGAGAATCATAGTTGCTGTCTTCGAGCCATTTCGTCACTAGGCGGTTTGCCTTTATTTTTCTATCTCTGGATTATTATTCACTCAAAAGCTCCCCGAAGTTTCTGAGGCCCGGTAAGAACTACTGAGGGAATTGGTGCCTATGCACTTATATCGCGCGTCTTTGCTCTTCTTTTCGAGCCTTTTGGTAGGAATCATTGCAGTTTTTGCGGCACCTGAACGCATTTCGGCTCAGCAGCCTCAACCGGCACCTCAACAACTCGTAGAGTCCGTTGATATCACGGGCAATCGTCGTCTACGCAAAGACGATATTCTCTATTACATTCAAACCAGACCTGGTGATCCGTACAACGTCGATCAGGTTCAGCGTGACTACCAGACTCTCCTGTCCTTGTCGTTCTTCGACAAAGTAAAGACTCGCGTTTTTACTGAACCCGGCCCGCGCGGTGGAGTGGCCGTCACTTTTGAGGTCTTTGAGTTACCGATTATTCGGGACCTTACTTTTGAAGGTTTGAAGAGCGTTCCGGAGTCGGATGTCTTGAAGGCATTCCGCGAACGACGCGTTGGTGTTTCGAAAGAGAGTATCTACGATCCGGTAAAAGTTCGAAACGCGATTCGCGTTATCAAAGAGCTGTTAGCTGCCGGTGGTCACCCAAACGCCACGGTTGAAGAGCGTACCGAAGAGGTTTCAGCAACGTCCCTGGCGATAACCTTCGAAGTTCACGAAGGTGACCGGGTGCGTGTCGTGGAGATCCAGTTTGAAGGAAACACCGTTTTTAGCGACAAATCGTTGCGTGGGGTAATGAAGTATGTAAAAGAGGCAGGCTTGATCACGCGCTTCAAGAGCACTGACATACTTAACCGTGAGAAGCTCGATTATGACCTTCACCTGGTCGACAATTACATGCGCTCGAAGGGATACCTACAGGCGAGGCACGGCGAACCACGAGTTGAAGGCATCGGGCCAAGGCGTACTGGTTTTCCAGTTTTGCCACTCCCGTTTCTTTCCAGCACCGATGAAGCTCTGCGAATTACTGTTCCAATCGTCGAGGGCAAGGTTTATCGATTAGGCGAGTTTAAGGTAACTGGTAATTCGATTTTTTCTGAAGCGCAGATACTCGCTGTTATCGGATTGAACAAAGGCGATATCGCAAACGGAGAGAAAGTCAGCAAGGGACTTTTTGAAAATCTCAAAAAGTACTACGGCGGCCAGGGCTTTATCGAGTACACAGCCGAACCAGTTCCAACCTTCAAAGACAATCCAACAAATCCGAATGAAGGCATCGTCGATTTTGAGGTGACGGTGGAAGAAGGTAAGCAGTTCACGCTGCGACGTCTTGAGTTTATTGGTAATACGTTCACGCGTGACAACGTTTTGCGGCGCGAAGTTCTAATTAACGAAGGCGATATCTACAACGACAACTACTGGGAATATTCAGTCGTCAAACTTAATCAACTCGGCTACTTCAATCCGATTGATAAAGACAAAGATGTAGATCGCCGAACAAACGATGAAGAAGCAACTGTAGATCTGAACCTGAAAGTCAGCGAGCGCGGTCGTCAACAGATTTCATTCAATGGTGGTATTTCCGGAATCGGTGGCTCGTTCTTTGGTCTTGAGTATTCAACGAACAACCTGCTGGGTCGAGGCGAAGTCCTGTCTTTCAATGTGGCAGCCGGAAATCGACAACGATCGTTCCAGTTCTCTTTCACGGAGCCTTACATCAAGGATCGACCGATCAGTGCCGGGTTTTCGCTTTTCGCCTTCACTCAGAAGTTCTTCGGAGAGGGAACCTTTCTTTCAGGAAATCTGAACGCACAACAGGATCTGATCAATTCCCAATTCAATCCCAACGACGTCAACGAAGAGAACCTCTTTACCCGCGACTCGTATGGCGCCTCGGTCTACCTCAGTGCCCCGTTGTCGGAGTTTTATAAGAAGCGAAGGTTCACGCAGTTTTCCAGGGTTGGCGCTTCGTACCAAGTCTCAATCTCTAGTGTTAAGGATCCGCAAACAAACGCTGATCCCACAAGTGGAGCCTTCATCCCTGTGATTTACAGTCAGCCAAACATCCTGACGAGCCGAGCCACACTAACGTTCACTTACGACACCCGTAACGCCAGTGTCGATCCGACGAGTGGTCGCGAGTTGTCGGCTGCAATGGCCGTGGCCGGAATCTTTGGCGACGTTCGTACTTATCAACCTTCGCTTTCGTACACGCAGTTCTTTCCTGTCAGACGAAAGAAGTCGACGCGTCCTGAAGTATTCGGTTTCCGCCTCCTGGCTGGAACTGTTGGAAGCTTTGCTATTACGGACAAGGTTAAGAATGCCAACTCTCTTGCCTTCGTTGATGGTGTTCCGATCTTTGAGCGCTACTTCCTGGGTGATGAGTTCACAATTCGCGGCTACAACGTCCGGTCGATTAGTCCAGTCGCACCCGTTGACACTTTTATTACGTCAAAGAATGTGCAGTTTGCATCGAATGCATCGGGAACACCCGTTAACGTCCCGGGTTTGCCGGCTAGTGCACTTAGCTTGGGAACTTTTACAGGTTCGTCAGGAAGTAACGTAGTTGGTCTGCCTCATTCGTTCACCTCCATCGGCGGTGATACGCAGTTGCTTGGCAACTTCGAGTATCGCATTCCGATCATTGGCGACGCAGTAAGCATTGCAGCGTTCGCTGACATCGGTACGGCATTCAATATTAGAACCAAGAGCGACCAGACGTTCTCTAGCAATTTCCTGGACGATCAACCCTTCTTGTCGACGGTTGGCGTGGTTCCCTGTCCGCGATTCGCCACTGGTTTTGCGCCCGTCAGTCTCAGTTCGCTGGCACTCTGTAAGAACCCGGCCATCGCTGCATCGCCATTGCTTAGCTTGGTAGCTCGCGATAATCGCATCGTTAGCCAGGAAGAGCTTAACGCCGCGGGTACGGGCGAAATAAATCCAGCGACCTTGTTGCCGATTGGTTTTCAGCCCGTGTACCTTAGAGGCCAGGCGCAGACAAACAGCGTCGTCAGACTGTCAGAGAGTTTATTCGCGAATATAGGTGATTACCGTTCAAGTTTGGGTATGGAAGTGCGCGTGCAAGTACCCATCATCAATGTACCGTTTCGCTTAATCTTTGCGTATAATCCAAACGCTCGGAAAGACCAGGTAATTGATGGTTTTCCGTTTTTCTTCAATGAGAAAAAGAAAGTCGTACGCTTCAGCGTAGGACGAACCTTTTAACCATTTGAGCCAACCTGGGTGGGTAGATTTACAACTAACAAGTTTATCTGACCGCCTCAAAGTAAGGAGTATTACTAGAAAGTTATGAAGATAGTTCGCCTATTTGCCGCAGTCGCACTGCTGACGACCGTCGCAAACATTTCAGTTTCAGCTCAACAGCCGAAGCCAGGTGCCAGTGCGCCGGCGGCGGCCCCCCAAAGCAACGTGGCTGTGCCGGACAGCAAGATGGCGTTGATTTATTCCGACGCTTTTACTGATCCGAAGAATGGCATCGCTCGGTTCGGAACCTTGCTTACCACTTTGAATAAAGAATTTCAGCCGCGCCAAACTGAGCTCACTAGCATGGATCAAAAAATCCAGCAGCTTACGAAAGAAATCAACGATACCCAGGCGGTCGCAGATCCAAAGACGATTGCGCAAAAGCGAGATCAACTCGAATCGCTTAACCGTGACTTCAAACGTAAGGGCGAAGATGCGCAGGCTGCTTATGGACGACGTCGTCAGGAAATCTTCCAGCCATTGCAGGAAGACATCGGCAAAGCTCTTGAAGCGTTCGCAAAGGCGCGTGGTATTACGGTCATCGTAGACGGTAGTCAAGTGCCTGTTGTTTATGCTGCCGACAGCATTGATGTTACAAAAGCATTCATCGCCGATTTCAATAGCAAGAATCCGGCAACAGCGTCAGTTACCCAGCCGTAGTCGGGCGCAGTTTTCATAAATGGCATTGCCAGGGAAAGGCCTCGGGCTAACCCCGAGGCCTTAATGGCCAAATCAATGAAGAGATATCAATTCCTATCAGCCGGCTTGTTGACGATTCTGACTGCCTTGTCAGTTTCAGCTCAACGACCGGCCGCTCAGGCTACACCAACTCCAGCGCAACGACCTCCGGCACAAACAACTACTCAGACACCTCCGGCGAATGTCTCGCTGCCGATGAGTAAAATGGGAGTGATTTACACCGAGCTGTTTCTCGATTCTAAGGAAGGCATCCTGAAGTTTGCTACCTTGGTCACAAAACTCAACAGTGAGTTTCAAAAACAAAAGGACGAGCTCACTCAAATGGGCCAGCAAGCTCAAGCGCTGGAAACTGAAATCACCAAATTGCAGAGCGCGCCGGCTGGAACACCAATCGATGCGAAGTCAATACAGGCAAAGAGCGATCAGTTGGAAGCGCTCAAGCGCGACATTCAACGTAAAGGCGAAGATGCGCAGGCTGGTTACAATCGACGTCGCGCAGAACTTTTCCAACCGTTGCAGGAAGATATAGGGAAAGCTTTGGAAGTGTTTGCAAAAGCCCGGAACATAAATGTGATCATCGATGGAACCCAGGTTCCACTCATCTATGCAGCGGACAGTATAGATATCACTAAGGCTTTCATTATCGAATTCAATAGTAAGAACCCAGTAACCGCAGCCACTACACCTCCTCGGTAACAATTGGAGGCAGCTCATCCTATGCGCGGTGATGCGGCTTTAGATCCCGCTTCACCGCGTTGTTTATTTCAGCCATGGAAACTGTTCTTGACGCACTAGCGATTCAGCAGCTCCTGCCCCACCGCTATCCGTTCCTTCTCGTCGACCGCATTATCGAGTTGGTTCCCCGCGAGCGCATAGTTGGGATCAAGCAAGTGAGCATCAATGAATCGTTCTTTCAGGGGCACTTTCCAGGTGCTCCGGTGATGCCTGGCGTACTAGTAGTGGAAGCATTGGCGCAAGTGGGCGCTGTACTCGCATTGCGCGAGATCGAGGATCGTGATCAAAAGTTGGTTTTGTTTACCGGAATAAAGGAGGCCAGGTTCCGTCGGCCAGTTGTACCCGGTGACACCCTGGTTCTCGAGGTTACGGCTTTACGTATTGGCTCACGCGTGCAACGTATGCGTGGCGAAGCAAAGGTCGATGGCCAACTCGCTGCTGACGCTGAAATCATGAGTATTGTTGCGCCACGAGAAGCTGAAAAATGATCTCAGGCCGAAGATGATCTCAGATCTCAAATTTCAGATCTCAGAGTCCAAGCTGAAGGCATGGAAATCTGAAATCTGCAATTTTAAATCTGCGCTCTGAGATTCTTTAATTTGCCCCATGTCGACAGTGACCCGCCCGACAAATATCCATCCAACCGCAGTCGTAAGTCCTAAAGCGCGTCTCGGTGAGGATTGTTTCATTGGTCCGTATTCACTCATCGGCGATGACGTCGAACTGGGCGACGGCGTGAGACTGGAGTCTCACTGCGTTGTTGATGGACACACTTCAATAGGCGCCCAGACTCACGTTTTTCCTTTCGTCTCAATCGGCCTCGCTTCGCAGGATTTGAAATATCAAGGTGAACCTTCCAAAACGCAGATAGGTAAACGAAACAAGATTCGAGAGTTCGTAACTATTCATCGGGGCACTGCCGGCGGTGGAATGCTTACCAGCATTGGCGACGATTGTTTGATAATGGCTCAAGCCCACGTCGCACATGATTGTATTATTGGTGATGGCGTTATCATGGCCAATGCAGCGACGCTTGCCGGCCACGTTCTGATTGGTGACCGTGCCAATATCGGCGCCTATTCCGGAGTACACCAGTTTTGTCGCGTGGGAAAAGAAGCTTACGTTGGTGGCTATTCAGTAGTTGTTAAAGATGCCCTTCCATTTGCTTTGACCGTTGGCAATCATGCGAAGTGTTACGGCCTGAACATTACTGGAATGAAACGACGCGGATACTCTCGCACCACTATCGACTCGCTGCATCACGCATTTCATCTGCTCTTGTCCGCTAAGCTAAACACGACGCAAGCCCTCGAAAAGATAAACGAAGAGATAACGGACTCGCCGGAAGTTGGTGACCTCGTTCGCTTCATTCAAGACTCCAGCCGCGGCGTTACCAAATGAAATTCGGATTGATTGCCGGTAACGGCAGGTTTCCATTCATGGTCCTTGAGGGCGCTCGCCGTGCAGGGACTCAGATGGCCGTGGCTGCAATTCGTGAAGAAACTGATCCCGAAATTGAGAGTCTCGCGGAAAGTCTAAAGTGGGTGGGCATTGGTCAGCTCGGGAAGATGATCCGTTTTTTCAAGGATGAAAAAGTTGAGAAAGCGATCATGGCGGGTCAGGTAAAGCACGTACAGATATTCAGTCGAGCTGTTCCTGATGCGCGAATGCTGAAAGTGCTATTGAAACTACCGCGTCGCAACACTGACTCTTTGATAGGTGCTATCGCCAACGAGCTTCAGAGCGAAGGGATCGAACTGGTTGATTCGACGTATTTCCTTCAGGATCAATTGCCGAAGCCAGGAGTGTTAACTCGCCGGAAGCCCGACAAGCGCGAACAGGAAGACATCGACTATGCCCTCGAAATCGCTCGACAGATTGCTCAGCTCGATCTTGGTCAAACCATTATCGTTCGCAGCAAGGCTTGCGTAGCAATCGAAGCAATGGAAGGCACGGACGAAACCATTCGACGTGCGGGCAACCTGGTAAAACGACATCTCACGGTTGTGAAACTTGCCAAACCAAATCAAGATATGCGGTTCGATGTGCCCGTTGTCGGCGTTCCTACATTGAAAACCATGACCGAAGCCGGCGCCACCTGTTTGTGCATTACTGCGGGGAAGACGTTGATGTTTGATCGTGATGAGATGATTCGAATGGCCAATGAAACAAAGATTGCGATAGTAGCCGTGTAGCGATGTCCGATATTGCTTTAGCTTGTCGTGTCGGAAAAGAGTTTAGCCGCAGATTCACGCAGAAAAACGCAGATCAGAATTAAAGAACGTAGGAAATTACTTTTCCTAAATGCTTTTTCTGATCTGCGTTTTTTGCGTAAGTCTGCGGCTGATGTTCTTTTATCAACGACAAGCTAAAGCATATCGGACAATCAGTTTTCTGGTGGCAGTGCTTCGGCAGTTTGCGACGCCTTTGGATCGTATGGTGTCGCTAGATACTTCTTCGCAATTGCCTGGGCGTTGTCGTAATCAATCCCCGACTGCACGGCCTTCTGATACTCATATACGGCTTTGTTTCTATCGCCTTTTGCGTCGTAGGCGTTACCGCGTTTGATGTGCGCCCAAACCTCGATCCACGATGGCTTCAGAGTTCCGAGTAATGAAGCATCGAAGTTGTCTAGTGCTTGTTGCCAGTTTCGTTGCTCGAGAAACAGGAGACCGAGGTTGTAGTAAACCCAGGAGTTTGATCGATCGAGTTTTAGTGCCGCTTCAAACTGCTGCTGGGCCTCGGCGTAAACACCTTCCTTCATCTGTTCGATGCCACGTCGCGCAATGATCGATACTCGCAGTTCATCCGACATACGCAGGATCTTGTTGTTTGGATCGACTACAACTTCGATCGGCTGTCCGTTGGATTCGAAATCGAAATCTTCGCTTCGTCCCTCAACGCGCACGATGGTTTGTTGATTGTCGCCTTCAGCACGCAACAACAATTCGACCGGCATCCGCAAGGTTTCCAGATTTTGTTTGACGGTGCCGCGCGCGCGGAATTTGCCGGCTCGCGTTCTTATGATCTGGTAGTCAACCGTAAACTCCGGCACTCCTGTGCCTTCAACCCATTGAGCAAAGAAGTAACGCAAGTTCTCCTGATCAATCTTCGATGCTAGTTTTTCAAAGTCATCGATAGATGCGTTCTTGCCCTTGAACGTATTCATGTACGTATACAAGAGCTTGTCGAAGTTTTCCTTACCCATGGTCTCGCGCAACATGCGAAAAACCATCGACCCTTTGTAGAAGACTATCGATTGATACGCTGCTGACTGGTCGTCGAGGGAACCGGGCGCACGCGCAATCGATGCGGTTTGCTCAAACGTTAAGGCTCGTTCCTGTTGTTCGCGTTGAGCGGAATCCAGTCCGCCCGCGGTTAAGGTTGACTCCCGAAACGCGAAGGCGCTCCACTCAGCCAGGCCCTGCGATAGCCAGGCGTCGTCAAACGATTTCAGGCCGACGCTTTGGCCCCACCATTGATACGCGATCTCACGTTCCAGTTTCTCTTCTGGCATCGGGCGCGACGAATCAAACATCTTTGACGACAAGTAAATGATTCCAGGACCGGAATAGGTATCTAAACTTTCATCGTCGATCTGAACAATCACCAGCCGATTCCCAAACAACGGTGCACCGTATTGTTTGGAGTAGTACTCGAGCACTCGTCCCGTCAATTCAGCAAACGCTTCGATTCGTTTTTCGCTGCCCGGCATTGCATAGAGCTGTAGCTGGTAATTGCCGAACTTTAGATTCTTGTTTATGTACTGACCCGCCGCGAAGTTTCCGATCAAGACCGGTTGACGATGTATGAAGTGATACTTAATCGCACCTTCTTTGGGCGCTGGTTGCGCAACTATCGGGTCATCACTTGTTCCTGCAACTTGCAAACCTGCTGGGACAATAAAAGTAATGTCCGAAGTTGAACGATCCGCCGCGTAGTCGTGAAAAGGAAACCAACGCGACGCATACATCAAGTAGGAGCCTTCCTGGCCAACGTAAGCGAGGCGCTTGGTTGCGAGCGGACCGCCCTCCGGTGACACAAGCGCGCCACTCCAACGAATGCGCAGGGTCACGGGTTGGTTAGCCGGCAACACCTCGCCCAAATCAATGCGGACACTCGGACCTAGTGCTCCCATGCCAACGGCATCCTGCACATATCCAGTGAGCTGTTTCCCATCTCTCTCAATGCTCTCAACTTTTAGTGAACCGTTGAGTTCGAATACGACTGATCGCGTAGCATCAAGGGGAACAAACGTGACATCAGCACCAGCTCGGAGCATGTGCTGATCAGGAATGATTTGAGCTTCAATTCTGTAGTTGGTTACGTCGAAACGGCTCGCTGGCTGTTGGGGAGCCGGCTGCTGCGACTTTCCGGTGATGGCTAACATTAAGACAACCATCAGGGCCGCTACTGTGCCGGGGAAGGTAGGCTTGGTTCTTATCATGGCTTTTCGGTACGAACGATTATACAGCCGTTCTCGCTGGCAGCAGGCATGCGCTGCGACAAACTTTGGTTAACCCGCCGATAAAAGCGCGCTCTAAAACAACCGGTATTTGGTGGCTTGCTCGATGCGAGGGCCGAAGTTGCCGGCTAGTCGGACGCGGGCGTTCTACGCTTGACGATTGTTTTGGATGGTTGGAATTGTCATGCGGTTGGCTGAGCGGAAACGGTCTTCGGTCTTTGGCCTTAGGTCGACGACCAATGGTCTTCCGTCAGAACCCGCCAGTTTGTTATAGCCATCGCGCTTGACACTCCCCAATTCAAGTCATACATTTCGAAGCGCGCAAGCAATGTAAGTAATCTGTGCTGGCGAACTCCACAGACACTAAGTCCGTTCTCATGCGTAGCAGACTGTGGGAGGTCTGCGTTGCTGCCCAGGGTTTAACCTCGAAAATTGAGACATCACCATTCTAAAGGAGTTTGATTTATGAGACGCGTCTCTAAGTTTTTGTCCCTTCTCTCTATTTGCGCGCTCGGCGTTGTCGTTGTGCACGCTCAAGCTGCCCGAAACGTACGAGTCGATTTCAAAGAAACAACGCTAAAAAATGGATTGCGAGTAATTACAGTCGAGGATCACTCCGCCCCTGTGATTGCCGTATCCGTCACCTACAACGTCGGTTCACGCAACGAGCGACAAGGCCGGACCGGTTTCGCTCATTTGTTTGAACACATGATGTTCAAAGGATCCGAGAACGTCGGTTCCGGTGAACACTTTCTGCTCGTTTTCAACAACGGCGGAAACATGAACGGTACGACTAACGAAGACCGCACCAACTATTTCGAAGTTTTACCTGCGAACCAGTTGGACCTGGCGCTTTTCCTCGAGGCTGATCGCATGCGCAGCCTGGCAATCACGAAAGACAATCTCGACAACCAGCGTAACGCCGTGCAAGAAGAGCGACGACTGGGTGTGGACAATCAGGCATATGGCAAAAGCGGGGAAGTGCAGCAGGAGTTGATCTACGACAACTTCGCTTATAAGCACACCACCATCGGTTCGATGGACGATCTGAATGCTGCCAGCGTTGAAGACGTGGCCGCCTTCTTCAAAATGTATTACGCACCAAACAATGCGACGCTCGTGGTTGTTGGTGATTTCAAGACTGCGGATGCCATCGCCAAGGTGCGCTCAAACTTTGAAACGATCGCTCGTCAACCAGATCCGCCGCCGGTTGACATGACTGAACCGCAACAGAAAGCCGAGCGTCGTGCAAACGTTGACGATGTCTTAGCTCGCGCGATCCGAGTCGATCTCGCTTACAAGGCAGTACCGGGCAATTCGGCCGACTTTTATGCGCTGCAAGTCTTGTCCAATGCGCTTCAATCCGGGCAGAGCTCCAGGCTTTATCAAAAGCTTGTGAAGGAAAAAGAGATGGCTACGAACGTAGGTGGCTTCATGGACGAGAAGCGCGGAGTTGGCGCTCTTTACACGAATGTTCAGTTGCGTCCGAATGTGAAAACCGAGGACGTCGAAACATTAGTCTACGCCGAGATTGATCGTCTCAAGAAAGAACCAATCGCAGATTGGGAGCTGCAAAAATCAAAGAACACGACGAGACGAAATTTTATCAACGGTCTGTCGAGTTCGATCTCGAGAGCGATCACTTTGGGCCAGTACACGGTCTACTACAACGAGCCGAGTCTCATCAATAACCGGCTCGAAAAAGTTGCTGCTGTCACAAAGGAAGACGTGCAACGAGTCGCCAATAAATACCTGGTCGATACAAATCGAACCGTCGTCGTTACTATTCCCAAAGCCAAAGCACGGCCCACAACCGGGACATCAGGCCAGTAAGGAGGCAAGAAAATGAGAAATATCAAGAACCAAAAGTTTGTAATTGCGCTGATGCTGGTTGCGCTGGTGTCGTCGATGGCTTTCGGCCAGGGAGGCACGGCACCGCAGGCTCCCAGCACAAAGGGCACAGTAGTAAAAGGCAAAGCGCCGGTTAACAAGACAGTCTTGCGAGTGAAGTTACCTAAGGCTGAGGAAGCGTCGTTGCCCAACGGTCTGCGCGTGATCTTGCTTCACGACGCCAAGGTGCCCACTTTCAACATGCAGATCGTCGTCTTGACTGGCGGCCTGGCTGATCGAGCGGACTACCACGGCTTAGCAAGCTTCACTGCCGCCTTATTACGCGAAGGCACAACGAAGCGTTCCAGCAAAGAAATCGCAGAACAGACCGACGCGCTCGGAACGACGCTGGCTGCCAACTCGGGTCTTTCGTCGTTGACAAGTACCGTTACGACTTCAGGTCTTGTCGAGAACATCGATCAGACGTTGGATATCTTTGCCGACGTAGTTCGGAACCCCTCGTTCCCGCAGTCCGAAGTCGACAAATACAAGGCGCGAACACTGAGTCAACTTCAGTTTCAGCGATCGATCCCGCAGTTCCTTGCCCTGGAAGCATTCAACAAAGCAATCTACGGAACCCATCCCGCAGCCCTCGTGATTCCTCCGGTAGATTCACTTAAGAAACTTTCGAGTAAGGATCTGGCTGAGTTTCATTCAACCTATTACCGTCCCAACAATGCAATCCTGGCAGTTGTTGGCGACGTAACGATGAAAGATTTGATGCCGAAGGTCCAAAAAGCATTTGGCGATTGGCAAAAGGCGGACATCCCCGCGGTAACCATTCCTCAAGCGCCGGACCCGGCAGGCTCAATGATCTATTTAGTCGATCGCCCTGGCTCAGTCCAGACGGTTTTACAGCTAGGTACACTCGGCATTGAACGTACAAGTCCGGATTACTTTGCCGTGTTGTTGGCGGACCGTGTATTGGGCGGCGGACCATCAGGACGTTTGTTCCTGAACTTACGCGAGGACAAAGGGTACACCTACGGCGCCTATAGCAATTTTGGGAGCTCAAAGTA
>Ga0207691_10001162_pt1 | contig 26144 bp, 23 predicted proteins | sample KBSM13metaG_FD_184327 | JGI IMG/M metagenome (GOLD analysis project Ga0207691, IMG submission 184327) | Miscanthus rhizosphere microbial communities from Kellogg Biological Station, Michigan, USA - KBS M1-3 metaG (SPAdes) (version 2) | ecosystem: Host-associated > Plants > Roots > Rhizosphere >...
CGCGCGTCCGGGACGGTCACGACGCCGACGTTCGGCTCGATCGTGCAGAACGGGTAGTTCGCCGCCTCCGCCTTCCGCGTGCGCGTGAGCGCGTTGAAGAGCGTGGATTTCCCGACGTTGGGCAGACCGACGATGCCGGCGCGGAGCATGGAGCGCGGGAGTATACGGGAGAAGGGTGCTCGACTAGAATCCGGGCAACTTGTCGTCGACCCCGTCGTCCCCGACCCTCCTGCGCGCGGTCTCGCGCTGGTCGATCGTCGCCCTCGCGCTGAACGACGTCATCGGAAGCGGCGTCTACCTCAGCAATCCCAAGGAGGCGGCGGAGCTGCTGGGCCCGGCCAGCATCTGGGCGATCCTGGCGGCGGGCGTCGCCGTCCTGCTGCTGGTGCTCTGTTTCGCCGAGGCGGGGAGCCTCTTCGACACGCCCGGAAGCGGCTACGTGTACACGCGCGCGGCCTTCGGGGACTTCGTCGGGTTCGAGGTGGGATGGATGACGTGGGTCGCGCGCATCACCTCGGTCGCGGGACTCTCGGTGGGCTTCGCGCGCGTGGTTGGCTTCTTCTGGGAGGGCGCGCGCTCGGGCTTCGGCCGGAGCCTGATGATCGTCCTGCCGGTGGTTCTCCTGACGTGGATCAACATCGTCGGCATCCGCTCGGGCGCGCGCACCGCGGTGATCCTGACCTGGGGCAAGATCCTTCCGCTCGCCCTGCTCGTCGCCGTGGGCCTCTTCTTCGTGAGCTGGCCGCGGATCTTTCCGGTCCCGGTCCCTCCGGCGGGCAGTCTGGGGGCGGCGGCGCTCGTGGTCCTCTTCGCCTACTCGGGCTTCGAAAACACGGCCGCGCCGGCGGGGGAGTTCAAGAACCCCAAGCGCGACGTCCCCTTCGCACTGATCGCGCAGATCGGGATCGTCACGGCGATCTACACGCTGGTGCAGCTGGTTGCGATCGGGCTGATTCCCAACTTGGGCTCCTCGGACACGCCGCTGGCCGACGCCGCTCGGGGGATCATGGGCCCGATCGGCGGATGGATCCTGACGATCGGCGCGGCGCTGTCGGTGCTGGGGACCAACAACAACACGATCCTGGCCGGCCCTCGCTACCTGTACGCGCTCGCGCAGACGGGCCGTCTGCCGCGGGTGCTGGCGAAGGTCCACCCGAAGTACCGGACGCCGTACGTCGCGATCCTGACGCAGACCCTGATCGCGCTGCCGCTCGCCCTGACGGGCACGTTCCGCCAGCTCGTCGAGCTCTCCGTCATCGCGCGCCTGGCGACGTACATCGGCACGGCGGCCTCGGTCCCCGTGCTGCGCCGCAAGATGCCCGGGACGGAACGCTCTTTTCGGCTGCCGGGCGGCGCCCTGATACCGTGCCTCGCGCTCCTCATGTGTTTCTACTTCCTGTCCCAGGCGACGTCCAAGCAGCTGCTCTCCGGCGCGCTGGCCCTGGCGGTCGGCGCGCTCATCTATTTTGCGCGCCGCGGATCGGCGGTTGCCGCCCCGGCCGAGACGGTGGAGTAAACCCATGCGGAAGGTCGTGATCCTCGCGGCGATCGTGTGCGCGGTTTTGGCGATGGGAAATGCCGCCGCACAGACGACACAGACGAACCCGGCGCCCGCGCCCTCGGCGACGCCGCCTCCCCCGGTGACCGTCCTCAAGGCGGCGCGGATCTTCGACGGGCGCTCCGACGCGGCGCTGCCGAACGGCATGCTCGTCGTGCAGGGCACGAAGATCTTGGCGGCGGGCGCGAACCTCGCGGTCCCGGCCGGCGCGACCGTGATCGACCTGGGCGACGCGACGCTGCTGCCCGGGTTCATCGACTCCCACACGCACGTCACGGACCAGTCGGGCGACAACTACTACCTCGACTTCTTCAACGGCCTGCGCCGTCCCGTCACCGAGCAGGCGCTCCTGGCGTCGACCTTCGCCCGCAAGCTTCTCGACGCCGGATTCACGACCATTCGCGACGTTGGGAGCGAGAAGGACCTCGACGTCGGCCTGCGCAACGCGATCCGAAACGGCTGGACCGAGGGCCCGCGGATGCTCGTCGCGCGCTACGCGCTCGGCGCGACCGGCGGCCACTGCGACCAGACCGGCTTTCCGCCGGACACGTTCTCCGGCGGCGAGCCCGGCGTCTCGAGGGGCGTGCTCCACGGCGCGGACGAGGGCCGCCAGGCCGTGCGGCTGAACGTCAAGTACGGCGCCGACGTCATCAAGATGTGCGCGTCGGGCGGCGTGCTGTCGCTCGGGGACGACGTCGCGACGCCGCAGCTGACGGACGAGGAGCTCAACGCGATCATCGACGAGGCCCACCGCCTGAAGCGCAAGACCGCGGCGCACGCCCACGGAGACCTCGCGGCACGGGCCGCGGTGAGGGCCGGGATCGACTCGATCGAGCACGGCTCGTTCTTGACCGACGAGACGTTCGCCCTGATGAAGACGAAGGGGACGTTCCTCGTCCCGACGCTCCTCGCCGGGGAGTGGACCGGCCACCGGGCCGAGAAGTTCCCGCCGGCGATCGCCGCGAAGGCCAAGGCCGCCCTCGCGGCGCGCTCCGACATGTTCCGCCGCGCGCTCAAGAGCGGCGTCAGGATCGCGTTCGGCACCGACTCCGCGGTCTCGCCGCACGGAATCAACGCGCAGGAGTTCGGGCTCATGGTCGACCTCGGGATGGCGCCGGCCGCGGCGCTGCGCGCGTCCGGCCCCATGGCGGCGGAGCTCCTCGGCCTCTCGGCCGACATCGGGACGCTCGAGAAGGGCAAGGAGGCGGACGTCGTGGCCGTATCGGGCGATCCGCTCAAGGACATCCACGCCACCGAGAACGTCCTCTTCGTGATGAAGGGCGGGAAGATCGTCAAGCAGCCGGCGCGCTGAAGGTTCGCGCTACACTGCCTTCGGATTGCGCCTCAGTCCCTTCTTCGTAGGGGCGGCCCTTGCGGCCGCCCGGGTCCTGGTCGCGGAAGACTGCCCCGCGCCCGCGCTGAGGATCGAATCTTCCGCGCAGTCCCCGCGGCAGGGCGGAATCGCGGTTCTCACCTTGCGGAGCAGCGTGCCGCTGTCGCGCGCGGTCCTCGCCGACGGGAAGCACCAGGCGGCGATGGAGGCCGATCCGGCGAGCGGCGGACGGGTCCTGCGCGCGCTCTGGGGAATCGACTTCGAGGCCGCGGTCGGCGCGAAGAGCGTGGAGCTGGAGGCCAGCGGCCGCTGCGGCGACGATCACCCGGGCTCGTGGAAGTTTCGCGTGGCCTCTGGAAACTTCCCGCAGCAGAAGCTGTCCGTGAATCCCGCGTACGTCGAGCCGCCGGAGGCGGAGAAGGAGCGGATCGCGCGCGACCGCGAGAAGGTGGCCGCGGTCTGGGCCGCGCCGCCGACGGTTCGGGTCTGGGATCGGGCGTTCGTCCTCCCGGTCGAGGCGACTCCGGGCGGGAACTTCGGAGCGCGCCGCGTCTTCAACGGGAAGACCCAGTCGCGCCACGCCGGCGCGGACCTGGTCGCCGCGGCCGGGACCCCGATCAAGGCGCCGGCGCCGGGCACCGTGCGGCTCGCCGAGGACCTCTACTTCTCGGGCGGCACCGTGATCGTCGACCACGGCGGCGATCTCTTCACGACGTACTTCCACATGTCGCGGATCGACGTGAAGCCGGGCGACCGCGTCCGGACCGGCGACGTCCTGGGCTCCGTCGGCGCGACCGGCCGCGTCACCGGCCCGCACCTGCACTGGGGCGCGCGGCTCAACGGCGCGCGCGTCAACCCGCTGGGTCTGCTGAAGCTGCCGGCGTGGTCCGCGCCGTCCTGAGATCGGGCGTCCAAGGCCGTTGAATCCGACCGCGCCGTGGAGGCTGCCCTCCTGCGGCATCCGATTCGTCAGATTTTTTTGCGCCGACCCTCCTCTCGCGACAATTAGAGAGTAGAGGGATTCACTCCGTAAACATCGAGCGACAGCAAAACCGGGCGGAATAGTCCGGCGGGCCCAGACACGGAAAGGGGGACGTCATGATGCGTTTCCAGGGTGTCTACCTGCGGTCGGGATCGGCGACAGCTTCGTTCGCCGCCCTCCTTCTGGCGTTCTCGAGTGTCTTATCCGCTGACGCAGGCCGGATCCAATCGGTCAAGGTCGCGAAGCCGTTCTTCAATCCGACGGTCGGCCAGACCATCGGGATCGAGCTCGAGGTCGGCTCACCTGGCGCTCTCTCGATCCTGGTCCTCGACCGCGACGGATATCCGGTGCGACGACTCGTGTCGGCACAGGCCGTCCAGACCGGGCGAGTCGGCTTCGACTGGAATGGGCGCGACGACCACGGCGAGATCGTGCCGGACGAGGCGTACTCGCTGAAGGTCGACCTCGCCGGGGACGGCTGGACGTCGACCTACTTCCCCGCGGCGGCGCCGTCGTCCGAAGTCCGCGTGGAGATCCGGGGCTACGACCGCCGCAACGGCATCCTCTCCTACAAGCTCGCGGCGCCGGCGCGCGTCCACGCACAGGCCGGCGTTTCCTGGCCAAACGAAAAGACTCGAGCGCCCGAGGGGCCCGTGATGAAGACGATCGCCAACCGAGAGCCGCGGCCGGCCGGGGCGGTCGTCGAAAATTGGGACGGCTTCGACGAGACGGCCGTGACGTACCTGCCCGACCTGCCGCACTTCGCCGTCGCGGTGGCGGCAAGCGCCCTGCCCGAGAACTCGCTCATCGTCGTCGGAAACGAGTCCTCGCGCTTCGTCGACGCCGTCGCGAAGCGGACCGGGGCCAGCCTCCTTCCCGCGTTGACTGGTGGCGATCATGGCCACCACAAGGGGCTCGGCACGCTCGACGACGTGGCTCCGTCGCTTCGTCTCGCGCCCTCGAACGCGCGCTGGAGCGCCGAATCGAAGACGTGGATGGTGTCCGACGCGCGGATCTCGGGATCCGCGTCGCTCGCGGGACCGTCGTCAGCGAATTTCGCCCGGCAGCCGGGGCAGCTCGAGATCTACGTGGATTCCCGGCAGGTCCAGAAGATTCGCTCACCGAAGGACGGCATGACGTTCTCGGTGCCGATCGACGGTCCCGCAGCGGGAAGTCACCTCGTCGTCTTCAACTGGTCCAGCGACTACGGCCCGGTAGCCGTCTCGGCCATTCGCGTGGAACGCGGCGCGCCGAAACAGGCCGTGCGTAACGACAACGTCGAGGGGAGGGCGCAGCCATGAGATTCACGTACCGATTCGCCACGGCGGCTCTCATCCCGTTTTGCTTGTCGGCGGCGCTCACAGCGGCTCCGACGGTGTCGATCACGTCGCCGTTCAACAATCAGCAGGTCTCGAACGTCTACCAGACCCAGCACGGCTCGGATCAGGTGACCGTCACCGGGTCGGTCGGCGGGACCAACCTCAAGAGCTGGACGCTGCAATACCAGCTGGGCTCGGGCGGCTGGACGACCATCGCGTCCGGCACGGCAGCGATCAGCGGGACCCTCGGGACCTGGTCGACCTTGTATCGACCCGACGGCACTTTCAACCTGAACGGGACGTATCACCTCAATCTCTACGCCTGCGACACGTCGAACGTCTGCACGTATCAAACGACCATCAACGTCATCGTCGCGAATTTCTACCTGACGCAGACGACGCCGTCGGGGCAGCCGCAGATCAACACGCCGGCGGGGGAGAAGATCACCTACCAGGCCGTCCTTCCCTGGCTGCTGACCATTACCCTCAGCATCTACCCGCAGGGGAGTGTCACGCCCATCTTCTCTGTGGGTACGAACGCTTCCGGAACCTGGAGCTACCTGTGGAACGGAACCAAGACGGGCGGAACGCGCGCGCCGGACGGACCCTATTTCGTCAAGGCGAACGTCACCGATGGAACCAACTCCTTCGATTGGGATGAGAGCTCCAGGAACCTGACGGACGGATACTCGGGGTTCGCTTACGTGACCGACCCGGACTTCGATCCCTTCAACAACGATCCCCTGCCGATCTCCTACAACTTCAATGCCGGGCGCGTGACGATCGCCGTCGCCCCGGCGGGCTCCGGCAGCGAGATCGACAGCACCTGCTCGCCCCCGAACTTCTGCGTCATCGACCACAAGTACGAGGAGTCGGGTTCGCACTCGCTTCATTGGGCGGGCGTCGACGCAACCGGGAAGTTCCGGCCCGACGCGGGAATGATGGCGATCGTGAGCGAGCACGCGGCCTTCGCCAAGAACGCCGTCGTGATCTACGGGACGAAGCCGAAGGTCGACAACGTCACGGTGACGCCGCCGGTGGCGTGGTCGGGCGCGTCTCAGACGATCGCCTGGGACGTTACGGGCCCGACGGCGATCGCCAGCAAGTCGATCACGATCGAGAACCAGGAGTCGCTCAGCGTGCTGCGCACGATCAATGCGACGGCGGCGATCTGCACGGGCGGCGGCACGCATTGTTCGTTCGTCTGGGACGGGAAAGCCGACAACGGAATGCTGGTCGCGCCCGGCGCGTACACGATCACGGTCAGCGCCACGGACAGCCTGCAAAACGCCGCGAGCTCACAGGGCCTCGCGTTCATCCAGGAATGAGGAGCGCGCCATGAAGAAGACACTGCGGCTCGGTCTCCTGGCCTTCCTGGTGCTCGGAGCGCTCGGCGGTCTGCCGGGCAACGCGATCGCGAACTGGTGTGCCGCGCCCGTCAACCCGCCGCCGGATCCGCCGGATGATCCGGATCCGCGGTGCAGCCCCGACTGCAAGTGCACCAACTCGCCTTGCTACCTCGGAATCGGCGCTTACACGCAGAACATCCTCGATCTTCAGATCAAGACCGCTGCGGGCTTTCCATTGATCGCGTCCCGCCGTTACGTGAGCAGCCATGTCGTCGATGGCCCGATGGGAATCGGCTGGATGCCCAGCGTCGTTTCGCGGCTTTCCTACACCCAATTTAGCACTGGCGGGCTTGGTGGTGGGGCGTCGAAACGAGCCTATGTGATTCTTCCGGACGGCACTCGGGTCAAGTACACCGAGAACTCCGATGGAACCTACACGCCGCAGCCCGGGCGTTACGACACGCTGATCAAGAACGCCGACGGGAGCTTCGACCTGATCCTGCAGCACACTCGGTCCAAGATCCATTTCGGCGGCACGGGATACGCGACCGCGATCTGGGACGATTACGGCAACCGGTTGAGTATTACCAATGGCCCGACCGGGATGAAGCCGCAGCAGATCCAGGATCTCGCGGGTTCCGGCCGGTATCTGACGATCACGTGGGGAGCCGACGGGCGCATCGCCACGATCGGCGACTCGAGCGGCCGCCTCTATCAGTATGCCTACAACCTCGACGGGTCACTGCACACGGTGACCAACCCCCTGAACCAGGTCACCACGTACACCTACGACAACGGCCGCTTCGGCCCGCTGCTGTCCCACATCACGGATCATTGGAATCGCGAAGTCGCGGCGGCCACGTACGAGCCCGGAACGGATCGCGTCCTCACCTACAAGGAGGACGGCGAAACCTACAACCTGTACCCGGGCTACTACGGCCCGAACACCGTTGGGAAGAACCCCGCTTCGCTGCCGGGCGTTTACCGCTCCTACTACTTCGACCCGACGTCAGGCCTGATCACGGACAACTGGAATGGCGTGGGCGTCAACCAGCACACGGACTATGACGCCAATGGGAACGTCCAGCTCACCTACGGCCGGACGCCGAAGACGTACTTCACGTACGACACGTCGGGCAACGTTCTCAGTGTGACCGTCAACTACCAGGGGTCCGCTGGTAGCCCGATGGAAAAGTACGTCTACACGTACGACACGACCTTCCCTTCCAAGATCGCGTCCATCACACCGCAGAAGCCGATACCGAACACGAGTCCGACTCAATGGCAAAACGACCTCGACGTCTGGTCATGGCAGTACACCTACTACGGGCTGTCGGATCCGGCGCCGGGCGCACTCAAGCAAGTCAAGCGACAGAACGTCACCCAGATGACGTACGTCTACGACCTCCAGGGTCGCCTGACTCAGTTCTACCCCGCGCTCGGCGTCAATTATGCGACGAGCTATGCCTACGACGCTGCCGGCAACTTGACGACGGTCACTCTGCCGAACAACAACAACACCGGCCGACAGATGAGCTACGGCTATGACTCTCTAGGGCGCGTCACCTCCGCGACGGACCCTCTGGGGAAGGCAGTCACCTATATCTACGACGCTCTCGATCGGCGGACGTCGATGACGCTGCCCCCGGTTTCGACAACTCCCGGAACGTTCACGACCACCTATGCCTATGACACGTACGATGCGAGTCGCCAACTGCTGAACACGACCCGCACCGACCCCAATGGCGTCACGACGACGCTAGGCTACGACGCGTACGGTGAGGTGGTCAGGGTCGTCGACGGGCTGCAGCGTGTGACGCAGTACTCCTACCTCAGGGGTCTCGTCAGCTCCATCACCGACGCCAACGGATACACGACGAGCTACACGTATGACGCGGGGGATTTCCTTTCCCGCACGACCTTCGCCGACGGATCGGCGGAGACCTACGGTTTCAATGGCATGGGCCAACTCACGAGCCGGACCCGGGGCGGGCAGACGGTGAACTATCAGTACGATGCGCTCCTGCGGTTGCAGTACCGGTCGAGTCCCTATCCCAACAACTTCGAGATCTACACGCACACCGGGCAGAAGCTCACCCAGGTCGATCGGTACTTCAACGCAGGCCTGGTTGAGACCGACACGTTGGGTTACGACTCGGCCTTGCGACTCAACAAGGTGACGACGCCCAGGGGCGTGGTCGACTACGTCTGGAACACCAATGACCGGAAGGCGTCTTACACGGTCGAAGGAACGCCGAACGTGACGGGGACGTATGCCTACTACAACGACAACAGCTTGAAGCAGATCACGTGGAGCGCGATGGCGTCGCCGAACGTCTTCACGTTCAACTACGACTCGGCCGGAAGGCGAACGAATCTCACATTCCCCACGGGGCAGAGCCGGAACTACACCTACGACGAGCAGGGGAGGCTACTTTCGCTCGTGAACCGCACGACGCAGGGGCTTCCGCTTGGTAACCTCGCCACGTACAGCTACGCCTACGATCTGAATCAGGCGACCGGAGTTTATGACCGGAAGGGTCAGCGCGTTGGCATGACCGCCACGGTGCCGAGTCTCAGCAGTTACGATGGCCTGACGAAGTACGAGTACGATCTCGACTACGAGCTGACGAAACGCACCTTTCCGCAGGGGACGTCGACGAGCTGGACCTACGACGCGATTGGGAACCGGACCGGGCCTGGCACGTGGACCTATCAGAAGATCGCCCCCAACACGAACAACTGGCAGAGACTGCTCTCCTCGCCCGTCTACTCGTTCACGTACGACGGCAGGGGCAACCTCGCGACCGAATCGGGGGGGCTCGTCGAGACGGCCAGCTACGACTGGCTCAACGAGCTGACGTCGCTGACCGGAAGCGTCAATGCCACGTACACGTTCGATTATCTGAGCCGCCGCGTCACGAAGACAATCGGTAGCGGCGCAACCAGCACGTATGTCTACGATGGACTGAAAATCGCTCAGGAGAAGAACGGCGCGGCGGTACTGGCTGACTACGTGTATGGTCCGGGAATGGATGAGCCGCTCGCGATGAAGTGGAACGGCACGGTGTACTACTACATGGTTGACGGGCTCGGGTCTGTGACCCTCGTGACGGATACGACCAACAGCGCGTCGACGACGGTCAAGGACAAGTACAAATGGGACGCGTGGGGTGAGAGACTCGGGACGGCGAGCGACCCGGTGGTCAATCCGTTCGGCTACGTCGGTCGCGAGTTTGGTGATGCCAAGGATCTCTACTTCCGAGCCAGGTACTATCGCCCCGATCTCGGTCGCTTCGAGGCGCAAGACACCTTGCGAATCAGGCCACTGCAGGAGGCCAGCCCTTATCCCTATTCGCGGAATAACCCGCTCCTGTATCGGGATCCGCTGGGACGGTCGCCGTGGTGGACCGAGCCAATTCCTCCTGGCTGGGGCGCGTTTTTCTTGCTGGAGGGCTTTGATTGGTTCATCCTTGAGTATGACGCCGAGATGGTAGTCAACGGAGATACGGAGGGAAGCCCGTACCTCCCGTTCACGCCCGCGTGGAATCGAGATCATCCTATCGATGAGTGGTTTCCGGTTCTGGTCCCTCCCGATCAAGGGCAGTGGCTCGAACCGCCGCCATCTCCTCCTAGCTTCCCGCCACCCGTGCCGGACAGCCCTCCTGTTCCGGACACGCCCCCGGGACCGCCGTGGTGGCTGGAACCGCCGCCGCCCCCTCCCGGACCGCCCGGGCCTCAGCCGCCTTGCCCGACTGGGCCGGTGCAATAAGGAACCCGTCGAATGGGAGGATCGACCGTGACTCAATTCCCCCCCCGGACACGAGCGATGAAGGCAAAGGCGTTCGTATTCGGGGGGCTTGGGATCGTCGTCGTCGTCGCGATTCGGTCTAGCCACGCCTGGTGGGTGTGGGCCGCCGCTCTTTTTGGCGCCTGGCTCGTCTTGACCGGGTTTTATATGGCATGGAAGGACGCAGGTTGGCCAAAGCAAAGATAGATCGGATAAGAGAAGGATAGTTACTGACCAGTCAGTCAGCGTATAGACACTTTCGTTCTCAAAACAAAGGGATTACAGTCGCCAGTTGTGGCGACGCGGCGGAGAAAATCCGAGGCTGAGAACACCAAGGCCCACCTTCGTCTGACGGTCAACGGCGAGGCGGTCGAGGCCGCCTTCGCGCCGCACAAGACGCTGCTCGAAGTTCTCCGCGAGGACCTCGGCCTTACCGGCACCAAACACGGCTGCGAGCTCGGGGAGTGCGGGACGTGTGCCGTGCTCGTCGACGGCAAGCCGGTGCTCTCGTGTCTCGTCCTCGGCCTGGAGTGCGAGGGGCGCGCGGTCGAGACGGTCGAGGGGATGGCGGGTCCGCAGGGTCTCCATCCGCTTCAGAAGGCCTTCTCGGATCTGGGCGCGGCGCAGTGCGGCTACTGCACGCCGGGATTCCTGCTGACGGCGAAGGCGCTCCTCGAGGAGAACCCGAAGCCCAAGCTCGACGAGATCAAGGAGGCGCTCTCGGGGAACCTCTGCCGCTGCACGGGCTACGTCAAGATCTTCGAGGCGGTCGAACTCGCCGCGGCGTGGATGCGCGGCGAGGATGCGGCGCCGAGGCACGAGTCGCTGTACGGGTTCGGGTTCGACGAGAGCGGATTGCTCCCCGTCCACGGCTCGTCGAGTTCGGGATCCCTCGCTGCCGCTCGGGATGACGGCTCACCGGGGGACGAATGAGTCCGCGCAAACCCACCCGCGTCGTCGGGCGCCCGTACACGAAGGTCGACGGTCCCGCCAAGGTCACGGGGCAGACGCGCTTCGCCGACGACGTCATGCTGCCGCGGATGCTGCACTGCAAGCTCCTGCGCTCGAAGATCGCGCACGCGAAGATCGTCTCGATCGACGTCTCGAAGGCGCTCGCGATGCCGGGCGTCGTCGCCGTCGCGACCGGCGCCGACCTGCCCACGCCGTTCGGCATTCTCCCGGTCTCGCAGGACGAGCACGCGCTCTGCACGGACCGCGTCCGCTTCGTCGGCGATCCCGTCGCCGCCGTCGCCGCGCTCGACGAGGATGCGGCCTTCGACGCGCTCGACGCGATCGAGGTGCGCTACGAGCCGCTCCTCCCGATCGGCACGATCGACGAGGGCCTCGCGCCGCCGCCCGCCGGCGTCCCGATCCACGACTACGCCGACTCCGGCAACATCCACAAGCTCGTGTCGATGGAGTTCGGCGACACGGAGGCGGGGTTCGCGCGCGCCGACCGGATCTACGAGGACCTCTTCTTCTACGAGGGCAACACGCACCTCGCGCTCGAGCAGCACGCCGCCGTGGCCGACTACGGGCCGGACGGCAAACTGACGCTCTGGTCCTCGACGCAGACGCCGCACTACGTCCACCGCGCCCTCGCGAAGGTCCTCGCCATGCCGGCGGCGAAGATCCGCGTCATCGCGACGCCGAACGGCGGCGGCTTCGGCGGCAAGTCGGACCCGTTCAACCACGAGATCGTGGTGGCGCACCTCTCCCGCGTCACGGGACGGCCCGTGAAGATCTGCCTGACGCGCGAGGAGGTCTTCTACTGCCACCGCGGCCGGCACCCCGTGCTCATGCACGTCCGGACCGGCGTCAAGAAGGACGGCGCGATCACCGCGATGCACTTCCGGAGCGTCCTCGACGGCGGCGGCTACGGGTCGTACGGCGTCGCGTCGACGTACTACACGGGCGCGCTGCAGACGGTGACCTACGAGATCCCCGCGTACCGCTTCGACGGCGCCCGCGTCTTCACGAACAAGCCGCCGTGCGGCCCCAAGCGCGGCCACGGCACGCCCCAGCCGCGCTTCGCGCTCGAGGCGCAGCTCGACCGGATCGCGTGCGACCTCGGGCTCGACCCGGCGGACGTCCGCCGCCGCCACCTGCAGCCGCCGAACTCGCTCACGGCGAACTTCCTGCGCGTCGGCTCGATCGGCCTGGGCGAGTGCATCGACAAGGTCGTCGCCGCCTCCGGCTGGAAGAAGCGGCGCGGCAAGCTCCCGTTCGGGCGCGGGCTCGGGCTCGCGTGCTCCTCGTACCTCTGCGGCGCGGGCCTGCCGATCTACTGGAACGCGATGCCGCAGTCGGGTGTCCAGCTCAAGCTGGATCGCAGCGGCGGGGTCACCGTCTTCTGCGGCTCGACCGACATCGGCCAGGGCTCGGACTCGATCCTCGCGTCGATCGTCTCCGAGGTGCTGGGCGTCGACCCATTCGACATCCGCATCGTCACGGGCGACACCGACCTCACTCCGGTGGACCTCGGCTCGTACTCCTCGCGCGTGACGCTGATGACCGGCAACGCCGCGATCCAGGCGGCCGAGCGCGCGCGGGAGATGCTGGCGGATGCCGCCGCCGCGAAGCTCTCGGTCCCGAAGGAGCGCGTCGCGCTGGCGGAGGGGCGCGCCTTCGACGCGGAGGACCCGGCGCGCGGGATGTCCTTCGCCGAGGCGGTCGTCCTGGCGGAGTCGAAGTTCGGCACGCTCGGCACGGTCGGTTCGTACGCGCCGCCGCCGTCGGCGGGCCGCTACCGGGGCGCGGGCGTTGGCCCGTCGCCGGCGTACTCCTACTCCGCGGCCGTCGTCGAGGTCGAGGTCGATCCGGAGACCGGCATCTACACGGTCCCGAAGATCTGGATCGCGCACGACGTCGGCAAGTGCATCAACCCGGTGCTCGTGATGGGGCAGGTCGAGGGCTCCGTGTACATGGGACTGGGCGAGGCGATGATGGAGGAGATGGCGTACCGCACGGACGCCAACGGGAACGTCGTGCACAAGTTCCCCTCGCTCCTCGAGTACAAGAGCCCGACGACGAAGGAGATGTCGGAGGTCGAGACGTTCCTCGTCGAGGATCCGGATCCCAACGGCCCCTTCGGCGCCAAGGAGGTCGGTCAGGGGCCGTTGCTGCCGATTCCGCCCGCGGTCGCCAATGCCGTCTTCGACGCGGTGGGCGTGCGGATCGACGAGATCCCGGTCACGCCCGAGAAGATCGCGCGCGCCCTCAAGGCGAAGGCGCAGGGCAAGCCGGCGCGCGTCGGTCCGGAGCGATTCCCGAGCGTCCCGTATCCGGATCCGATCCACGTCCCGACGCCCGCCGAGGGCGGCGACGGCCGTGCGGTCGACGCGGCGGTGACGGGGGCAGGGGGAGTGCGATGAAAGGGAGGGTCATGAGTTCTGAGTCATGGGTCATGAGGCGGCTCGTCGAGCCCTCTCACAACTCACGACCCAAGACTCATGGCCGGTTCCTCCCATGATGCGCCTTCCGAAGTTCCGCTATTACGCGCCGACGACGGTGAAGGAGGCGCTGCGGATCAAGGCCGGCGAGGGCGACGCGAGCACGTACGTCGCCGGCGGGACGGACCTCTATCCCAACATGAAGCGCCGGCAGCAGACGCCCGCGGTCGTCATCGGCCTCTCCCGCATCGCCGCGCTGCGCCGGTTGCGTGCGGGCGGCGACGGAGCGCAGGGAACGGCGATCGGCGCCTGCGTGCCCTTGTCCGTCATCGAGCATCACCGCAAGATCCGCCGGACCTATCCCGGCCTCGCGCACGCGATCGCGGAGATCTCGACGCCGCCGCTGCGCAACATGGGGACTCTCGGCGGGAACCTCCTTCTCGACACGCGCTGCAACTACTACGACCAGAACTACGAGTGGCGGCAGGCGATCGACTTCTGCATGAAGAAGGACGGGCGCATCTGCTGGGTCGCTCCCGCGTCGCCCCGCTGCCTCGCGGTGCAGTCCGCGGACTCCGTCCCGGTCCTGATCGCGCTCGGCGCGACGGCCCTGCTCGCCTCGCCGGAGGAGACCCGGGAGGTGCCGGTCGAGGCGCTCTACCGGAACGACGGGATCGACTACCTCGCGAAGCGTCCCGGCGAGCTGCTCACCGAGATCCGCGTCCCCGCCCCGGGCGGCTGGGAGGCGAGCTACCGGAAGCTGCGCCGCCGCGGCGCGTTCGACTTCCCGGTGCTCTCGGTCGGCGCCGCCGTGCGCCGGGAGGGCGACGCGGTTATCGAGGCGCGGATCGTCCTGGGAGCGGTGTCTTCCGCGCCGGTCCGTGCGGCGGAGGCCGAGCGCCTCCTCATCGGACGGGTCCTCGACGAGGACGCGATTCGGGCGGCGGCCGAGGCCGCGGCGGGGCCGTCCCGGCCCATGGACAACACCGACTTCTCCTTTCTCTGGCGCAAGGACATGACGAAGAAGTGGGTCGCGGCGGCCCTCCGTCAGCTGGCGAGGACACCCGCGGCCGGTCCTCCCCGCGCGGCTTAAAGCCTGCTTAAGGCCCGTTTGCGAGCCGTCGGGCCCCTTGCTATACTGCAAGCCTTCTCGTATCGCTGGCCTTCCTGCACGCAATCGCGCTCGCTGGACTCCGACGATCCCAACGGGAAGTCGGTACCTCCGAGCGGCGCGGCGGCAACCGAAAAGGCAACGCCGGATAGGACTCTGTTTCGATGAAGCTCTACGTTGGAAACCTTCCCTACAACACGACCGAGGACGACCTGCGGACTCTCTTCGCCCAGTACGGAGCCGTCAACTCCGTGGCGATCATCACCGATCGCGACACCGGGCGCTCGAAGGGGTTCGGGTTCGTCGAATTCGGAAACGACGACGAGGCGCGCAACGCGATCTCGGCGCTCTCCGGCCAGGAGTACGGCGGCCGGGCCTTGACGGTGAACGAGGCTCGTCCCAAGACTCAGAGCGGCGGCGGAGGAGGCCGCGGGCGCTACTAAACCTCATCCGTCACACATCCAGAGATTCTCGAAAGGGGGCTACGGCCCCCTTTTTTTTGTGCCCGAGGCGCGCGCGAGAGTCGGAAGTAGACTTTCCTCGAATGGCCGACGTCCGACTCGAACGGTGGAGCGCGGGCGACGGACCGCTCACCGAGAAACGCATGATGCGGCTGCTCGAGTTCGAGGGCTACGACGTCCTGGTCTACACGTACCGGCCGGGCACCGTGTTTCCGGAGCACCGGCACGCCAAGGACAAGTGCGACGGCGTCCTCTCCGGCACGCTGCGCGTCACGGTCGGCGACGCCGCCTTCGACCTGGGTCCCGGCGACCGCCTCTACGTTCCCGCCGGAACGATCCACGCCGCTTCGGTGCTCGGGGAGAAGACGGTCATCTCGCTCGACGGAACGCTCTGGTGAGTTTCACTCGCGGCACTTTGTTTTGGAGGGGGAGACGATGAGTTACAGCCATTCCGAACGCGAGGCCTTCATCCGCCGCTACGAGGACGGACCGCGCAAGCTGCGCGCGGCCCTGGCGAAGGTGCCGCCGGAGGCCATGAAGTGGCGCCCGGCCGAGAACAAGTGGTCGGCGCACGAGGTCGCGATCCACTGCGCCGACTCGGAGACGAACGCGGCCGCGCGCATCCGGTTCCTCGCGACGGAGCACGGACCGATGATCCAGGGCTACGACGAGGCGGACTGGGCGCGCAAGCTCGACTACCACGCGCTGCCGATCGAGCCCGCGCTCGCGGCCGTGGACGCGGTCCGCGCGAACACCGCGGCCCTGCTGCGGCGCCTGCCCGAGAGTGTCTGGTCCAACGAGGGCAAGCACACCGAGTCCGGGACGTTCTCGGGCGAGCGGTGGCTCGAGGTCTACGCCGAGCACCTCGAGAAGCACTCGCGGCAGGTCGAGCGCAACCTGGAGGCGTGGAAGGCCAGCCACTAGGGCCTGCCTCCACGCTTACGCCGTCTACTCCGCCTCGAGGAGGCCGCGCCCGACGCGCTCCGATTCGTCGAGCAGCGCGATCAGGTCCTCCTCGCGGGTCCGGAAGTTCGTGATCGAGACGCGCATGGCCGTGCGTCCCTTGAGGATCGTGGGAGAGAGGAAGAACGACCCCTCGCCCACGAGCGCGTTGATGATGCGCCGGTTGATCCCGTCGAGCTCTGCGTCGGGGAGCGCGCGGTCTGCGGGCCGATAGCGGAAGTTCGCGATCGAGAGCGGCGAGTCGGCGAGCCGCTCGAAGTCCTTCCGGCGGTCGACCTCGGCCGCGAGGAAGCCGGCCAGGGCCACGTCGTTCGCGATCTGGGCCTCGTAGCCCCGCCGCCCGTGCGTCTTCAGCCCCATCCACACCTTGAGGGCCTTGAAGCCTCGCGAGAGCTCCACGCCGCGCTCCGCATACCAGGCCGGGCCGGGGAAGGGGCTCTCCGGATCCGAGGCGAGGTACTCCGGGAACTTCCGGAACGCGGCGGAGAGCCGGCCCGGATCGCGGACCAGCGTGGCCCCGGCCTCGTAGGGGACGTAGAGCCACTTGTGCGGATCGGCCGCGATCGAGTCGCCGCGTTCCATGCCGGCGAACAGCGGCTTGAGCGCGGGGACGATCGACGCGAGCGCGCCGTAGGCGCCGTCCACGTGGTACCAGAGCGACTCGCGCTTGCAGAAGTCGGCGAGCTCCTCGAGCGGATCGATGGCGCCCGTGTTGACCGTGCCGGCGTTGCCCACGACAATCGCGGGAAGGAACCCGGCCTTCCGATCGGCCGCGACGGCCGCCGCGAGATCCGCCACGCGGATCCGGAAGCGATCGTCGGTGGGGATCTTCCGCAGCTGCTTCGTGCCGATGCCGAGCAGGTCCACGGCCTTGTCGACGCACGCGTGGACCTGGTCCGAGGCGTACACCGTCAGCCGTGGGGCATTCGGGCCGGCGAGCCCGTCCTCGCGCACATTCCCCGGAGTCATCGCGCGGCGCGCCGCGGCGATCGCCGTGAAGTTCGCCATCGAGCCGCCCGAGACGAGGATCCCCTCGGCCGAGACCGGGAAGCCGAGCATCTCGGCCAGCCAGCGCAGCGCGAGCTGTTCGACGTGGACCGCCGCCTGGTCGCCGCCCCAGCAGTTGTTGTTCATGCCGGCGGCGAGAAAGTCGGCCATGATGCCGACGGGGTCCGCGCTCGACTGGATGAACCCGTAGAAGCGCGGGTGGGCGTTCCCTGTGGAGTAGGGGAGGATGTGCTCGCGCGCGAACGCGAGGACCTCCTCGAAGGGGCGGCCCTCCTCCGGCAGCTTCTCTTCGAAGATCGCCGCGCGCGATCCGACCTTGCCGAAGACGGGCCGCTCGAAGAGATCCGCGCGATGCGACGCGACCGCGTCGGCGGTCAGCTCGCCGAGCCGGCGCAGCTCGTCCGGCGGGAGGTCAAAAGTGGGCTTGGTCATTCCGATGTCATCCCGAGGAGCACAGCGACGAGGGATCCCGTGCTCGATCGCCCGAGTCTCGAGAAGACTCCGGGATCCCTCGCTGCGCTCGGGATGACAGGGACTCTCTACTGGATCACTCCGCACCCGAACCGGCCGCCGGCGTTGCCCGTCGGCTGCGTCTTCAGGTCGTCGGCCTTCTCGTGGAAGATCACGGCCTTCCCGACGACGGAGTCCGGGCCCGGCTTGACGGTCAGGGCCTTCGAGGTGATCTCGAGGTGTCCCTTTCCGTCGGCGCCGATCTCGATGTTGCCGAAGTCTCCGTTGTGGTGCTTCGCGTCGGCCGGGGCGGCATGCGGGTTGCCCTCGGCGTTGAAGTGCCCGCCCGCCGAGGTTCCGTCGGCCGCCGAGCAGTCGCCCTTCTCGTGGATGTGCAGTCCGTGCGTGCCGGGCGCCGCGTTCTCGATCCAGATCTCGGCCTTCACCCCGCCGGACGGCAGCTCGGTGAATACGGCCCGGCCGGTCACCTTGGAGCCGCTCTTCGACTCGATCGTGGCCTTTGCCGTGGCCGGGGCATCCGGGGGGACGGCCAGGGCGGTCGCGGCAGAGGCCGTCCCAGCGTGAGCAACCGTCAGGGCGGCCGCGCCCGCGACCACCACGGCGGCCAGATATCCGAGCTTCCTCATCGCATCCTCCTTATTCTTAAGGCGGAGATAATACCCGCAGGGAGCCTCTATGATTCCCGCCGTGGAGCCGATCCCGGTCTCGCGACTGCTCCTTTTCGGCCTGGTGGCCGTAGGGGCGGTCCTCGCGGTCACGACCGCCCCGCCGACCTCGTCCTTCGCGGCGGGGTTCGCGGCGGGCGCGGGGACCGTCTTCGTCATCTCCTTCATGCGGGGGCGGGAGGCCCAGGGCGGCGCGGCCGGACCGCCCGGCGGGAGCGAGCCGTGAAGGTCCTCGTCGTCGAGGACGAGCAGCGGATCGCCCAGTTCCTGAAGAAGGGCCTGGCGGAGAAGGGCTACGTGGTCGACGCCGTCGGCAACGCGGACGCCGCGCTCGAGCTGCTCTCGGGATCGCCGCCCGACCTCATCATCCTCGACCTGATGATCCCCGGGTCGCGCGACGGTCTCGAGCTCTGCCGCGAGCTGCGGTCGCGCGGCGTGCGCTCGAAGATCCTGATGCTCACCGCGCGCGACACCGTCCAGAACAAGATCGAGGGGCTCGACGCGGGAGCCGACGACTACCTCGTCAAGCCGTTCTCGTTCCGTGAGCTGCTCGCGCGCATCCGGGCGCTTTTGCGGCGCACCGAGATCGTCGAGCCCGGACCGCTCGTCTTCCAGGACCTGAGCTACGAGCCCGAGTCCCGCGAGGTCGTGCGCGGCGAGGAGACCGTGCGCCTGACGGTGCGCGAGGGAGCGCTCTTCGAGCTCCTCCTGCGCCGGCGCGGGAAGGTCGTGTCGCGCTCGGAGATCCAGGCGCGCATCTGGGAAGACTCCTTCGACCTCTCGACGAACATCATCGACGTCTACATCAACGCGCTCCGCAAGAAGATCGACGGCGGCGACCGCGAGAAGCTGATCCAGACCGTGCGCGGCGTGGGATACCGCGTGCGGGAGCCGGAGTCGCCGGCGTAGGCGCGACCGATTGCGCGACGTGATCTCCCGGTTCTTCCGTCCTTCGACTCCCGCCGCCGGCACCTCGGAGCCCTCCCCGATCGAGGTCCTGGCGAAGCGCCTCGAGGAGACGCTCGCGCGCCCGCTCCTGCGGATTCCCGCGGAAGACCTGCCCGAGGAGATCCGCGCGCTCGTGACGGGACTCAATGCGCGTCTGGACGCGCTCGCCGCGGCCGAGAAGGAGCAGCAACAGTTCATCGCCGACGTCTCCCACGAGCTGCGGACGCCGCTCACGATTCTGCGCGGCTCGCTCGAGGTCGCGCTCGAGGAGGAACGCCCGGCCGAGGAATACCGCGAGGCGATCGGCAACGCGCTGCTCGAGGTCCGGCACCTGACGCGGCTGTCCCAGAATCTCCTCTTCCTGACCCGCGGCGAGAGCGGGCGCGTGACGCTGTCGTTCGCGAACCTCGACCTCGTCAAGTTCGCCGTGGACGTCGTGAAGGACCTCGCGCTCGCCTCCGCCGACCGGGGGTTGGAGCTGACGGTCGAGACGCCGAAGAAGCCGATCTACGTCTTCGCCGACTCGGGCCGCCTCCAGCAGGTCATGCACAACCTGCTCGAGAACGCCATGCGCTACACGGAGGCCGGCGGCAAGATCGTCGTGCGGGTCGAGGCCGCGCCGGGCGAGGCGCTGGTCTCGGTCTCCGACACCGGCGTCGGCATTCCCGAGGCGGACCTTCCCTACGTGTTCGAGCGCTTCTTCCGCAGCAAGGGATCCCGAGCGACGAACCCGGGAGGGTCGGGCCTCGGCCTCTCGATCGTCCGGTGGATCGTGGAGGCCCACAAGGGGAAGGTCACCGTCGAGAGCCAGCTCGGGAAGGGGTCGACGTTCACGGTGCGGCTGCCAGTGATCTGACGCGCGATCGCGCGTCATCCTGAGGAGCGCCGCGACGAAGGATCCCTTCTCGATTGGGCAGCATCTATAATCCGCGTCCCCATGCGCCCGGTCTACGTCCTCTCCGCGGTCCGCACGCCGATCGGCAAGTTCGGCGGCGCTTTCGCGTCGCTGTCTCCCGCGGACCTGGGCGAGGTCGCCGCGAAGGCCGCGCTCGAGCGCTCCGGGCTGCCGCCGGCGGCGGTGGACGAGACGATCTTCGGGCACGCCCGTCAGGCGGGAGGCGGACCCAACACGGCTCGGCAGGTCTCGCACCGCGCCGGCGTTCCGGACGCGGTCCCGGCCTTCACGGTGAACAAGGCCTGCGCGTCGAGCCTCAAGGCGATCACGCTCGGAGCGCTGTCGATCGCGGCGGGCGAGAACGACGTCGTCCTCGCCGGCGGCACGGAGTGCATGTCGGCGACGCCGTACCTGCTGACGAAGGCGCGATTCGGGATGCGCATGGGACACGCCGAGGTGGTGGACGCGATGTACAAGGACGGGTTCCTCTGCCCGCTCTGCGGCCAGCTGATGGGCGAGACGGCCGAGAACCTGGTGCGCGAGTACGGCATCCTGCGCGCCGAGCAGGACGCCTACGCGGTCGAGACGCAGCGGCGCGCGGGACGCGCGATCGCCGAGGGGCGTTTCGCGGACGAGATCGCCCCGGTCGGCGTCGCGGGGAAGAAGGGCACCACCGAGGTCTCCCGCGACGAGCACCCGCGTCCCGACACCACGGTCGAGGCGCTCGCGCGCTTGGAGCCGGTCTTCGACCCGAAGGGGACGGTGCACGCGGGGAACTCCTCCGGCGTGACCGACGGGGCCGCCGCGCTGGTCCTGGCGACCGAGGAGGAGGCGCGCAAGGCGAGGGAAGCGGGCGTCGAGCCGCTCGCGCGCGTGGCCGCGTGGACGAGCTCCGGCGTCGACCCGGCCCGCATGGGGATCGGGCCCGTTCCGGCGATCCGCGCGCTGCTCCAGAAGACGGGCCTGACGCTCGCCGACGTCGATCTGATCGAGCTCAACGAGGCGTTCGCGGCCCAGGTCATCGCGTGCGTCCGGGACCTGTCGCTCGATCCCGCGCGGCTCAACGTCAACGGCGGGGCGATCGCGCTGGGGCATCCGATCGGCGCCACCGGCGCGCGCATCGCGACGACGCTCCTCCACGAGATGCGCCGGCGCAACGCGCACCGCGGCATCGCCACCCTGTGCGTGTCCGGCGGCATGGGGATGGCGGTCCTCTTCGAGCGCTGAGAGCCGACGAAGGCCGGCGACACGTCCGACTACAATCTCCGGATGCGCATCGCGCTCACGCTCGACCGGGACGACGACGCCGAGGCCAACGACTACGTCCGGGCGCTGGTCGCGGCGGGCGTTCCCCGCTCGGCGATCGAAGTGGTGATGCCCTCGTCGGCGCCGGGCGCCGATCCCGGGCCTGCCTTCGACGCCCTGCTCCTCGGCGGAGGCGTGGACGTCGACCCCGCGCGCTACGGCGACGCGGTCCTGCCGGACGGGAACGTGGAGGTCGACACCGAGCGCGACGCGATCGACTTCGCGCTGCTCGCGGAGGCCCTCCGACGGAACCGGCCCGTGCTGGGGATCTGCCGCGGGCTGCAGGTCATCAACGTGGCGTTCGGCGGCACGCTCGTGCAGGACCTGCCGCTCGAGCGGCCGTCCCCGGTCGTCCACCAGAACGAGGACGCTCCTTCGCAGAAGGCCAGGCTCGATCACACCGTCGCCGTCGCGGCCGGCACGCGCCTCGCGTCGATCGCCGGCGCGTCCGAGATCTCCGTCAACAGCCGCCACCACCAGGCGATCGCGCGCGTGGCCCCGGGTCTCGCGGTCTCGGCGACGGCCGAGGACGGCGTCCCCGAGGCCGTGGAGTCCGCCGGATCCCCGGAGGGCTGGCTGGTAGCCGTCCAGTGGCACCCGGAGAACCTCGCGGGCGACCCGGCGTCGACACGGCTCTTCGCGGAGTTCGTCGCGGCGGCACGCCGCGCGGAAGGAGACGTCGCGGCACGCCGCGCGGAGGAAGGGGTCGCGGCACGCCGCGCGGAAGAAGGGGTCGCGGCACGCCGCGCGGAGGAAGGGGTCGCGGCACGCCGCGCGGAAACGGAAGCGGCGGCGCGCGGGGCGGAGCGGCGCGGAGGCTCGCGCGGCTGAGGCCGTGCGGGAATTCCGAGCCGACTCCGGCGTTGTGGACCCGGACTCGGAACGATACAGTCGGAGGATCTTGACGATGCCAAGACGCGCGGGATTCCTGGCCCTTATCCTCACGGCGGCTCTCCTCTCACCGGCGCGGGCCCAGCAGAACGCGCCGGGGACCAAGCCGACGGCCGAGCAGGTCGCCGACGGCGTCTGGGCGGCGAGGCCGTCCAACGGCGCGAACGTCGGATGGTTCCTCCTCGGGGACGGCGTCGTCGCGGTCGACTCCGGCGGCGACTCGAAGAGCGGCAAGGAGATCCTGGACCTGATCGCGCAGACCACCGGCAACAAGCCGGTCCGCGCGCTGATCCTGACGCACGTCCACGGCGACCACCTCGGCGGAGCGCGCGCGTTCGCGGCCGCAGGCGCCCGGATCATCTGCCAGGAGTCGGTGAACGGCGCCGCCCTCGCGTTCCTGCAGCAGGCGTCCTCGGATGCCTCCGATCCGCTCGCGGGCAAGCCCACCTTCAAGCCCGTGGTCGAGTCGATCTCGGAGCGCGAGATCCTCGTGGACGGGATCCACAACATCCAGGTCTACCACCTCGGCCCGGCGCACACGAAGGGCGACCTCATCATCTACCTGCCTTCGGAGAAGGTCCTCTTCTCGGGCGACGTGGCCCTGAACAGCCTGTATCCGTACATGCAGTCGGCGGACATGGATCCCGTCGGCTGGGAGCGTGTGCTCACCGCGATGCGGCGCGTGGATCCGCAGAAGCTGGTCCCGGGCCACGGCCCCATCGGTCCGACGTCGGGCGTCGCCGACACGCTCACCTACATCCAGCGCACGGTCACTCTCGCGAAGAAGATCGTGGACAACGGGATCCCGGACGAGAGGATCGACGCCGAGATCCGCGCTCCGGAGAACGCGATCACGCGCGTGACGCTGACGGAGGATCACATCGCCAACGTCAAGGCCGTGGTCAAGAACCTGCGCGAGCGCGCGCAGAAGAAGCCGACCCCGGCCCCGGGCGCGGCGCCCGCGACGCCGGCGACGGCCGCGCCCGCGACGGCCCCCGTCGCGGCGACTCCCAAGAAGCCCTGATCGATCCCGTGGGCCCGGCTCCGTCATCGGCGGGAATCCGGCTCGACCGATCGCGCGACGGGGCGCGCGCGGACCTGCGGATCGCGATCCCGCCGGCCAACGTCCTGGGCCTCGACGCGCTCGCGGAGCTCGCGCGCGCCGTCGCGTCGGCGAAGGATGCGCGCGTGCTCGTGCTCTCGGGACTCCCGAGGGCGTTCTCGGCGGGCGTCGACGTCGCCGACCACGTCCCCGAGCCCGAGCCCATCCGCCGCATGCTGGCGGCGATGCGGAAGCTCCTCGAGTCTCTCGTCGCGACGCCCGCGATCACGCTCGCGTCGATCTCCGGCGCGTGCCTAGGCGGGGGAGCCGAGATCGTCGCCGCCTGCGACCTCGCCCTCTGCGCCGACGACGCGCGAATCGGCTTCCCGGAGATCACGCTCGCGTGCTTCCCGCCCGCCGCCGTGGCGCTCCTGCCGCTCGCGATCGGCGAATCCCGCGCCGCGGAGTGGATCCTGTCGGGCCGGATCGTGTCCGGCCGCGAGGCGGAACAGGCGGGGTTCGTGTCGCGGTCGGTCTCCTCCGATCGCCTCGCCGAGGAGGTCGATCGGCTGGCCGCCCGCCTCGCCGGGCTCGCCCGGGGCGGCCTCGGCGCCGCCCGGGACCTGCTGCGCGCGAGACGGCGCGACGCGCTCGCGACGTGCCTCTCCGCGGCGGAGGAGGCGTACCGCGGCCTCGCCGGCGACGCCGACCTCGCGAAGGCGGTTCGAGACTTCCACGTCGACCGCCGCGGCTCGCGCTGACGCGCTCGTCCGCGCCGATCTCCCGCGGCGCGCGCCTCCTCCCTCGGTTACTTCGGGAGACTTCGCGCGCCGCGGGCGCAACCGACGCGGCCTCTTCCACGACCCTGATAGCATTTCGAGCATGGCGATCCTCTACCTCGACGGGCGATTCGTGGACGAGCGCGAAGCCGCCATCTCGCCGCTCGACCGCGGCTTCCTCTTCGCCGACGCGATCTACGAGGTCGTGCGCTACGACCGCGGCCGTCCCTACCGCCTCGCCGAGCACCTCGAGCGCATGCGGGACGGACTGAACGCGATCGCGATCGCCGCCACGCCGGACTTCTTCCCGTCCGTCGCCGAGCGGCTCCTCGCCGAGAACGGGCTCGCCGAGGAGGACGCCTTCGTCTACGCGCAGGTCTCGCGCGGGGCCGCGCCGCGGTACCACGCGTTTCCGCCGGAGGGAACGCGCCCGACCGTGTTCGCCTTCGCGCGCAAGACGGATCCGCCGCCGCCCCCGGAGGGGAGCGAGGCGATCCTGCTGACCGACGAGCGGTGGGGACGCTGCGACATCAAGAGCGTCATGCTGCTGCCGAACGTCCTCGCCGCGCAGAAGGCGAAGCAGGCCGGCGCGATCGACGCCATCCTGGTCCGCGACGGGTTCGCGCTCGAGGGAACCAAGGCGAACCTCTTCAGCGTGGCGAAGGGCGTCCTCCGCACCGCCCCCAACGGGCCCCGCATCCTTCCGGGAGTGACCCGAGGCGCCGCGATCGATGCCGCGCGCCGGATCGGGCTCACCGTCGAGGAGCGGGCGTTCACGGTCGAGGAGATGTTCGCGGCGCAGGAGGTCTTTCTCGCCTCGACGACGCTCTGGACGCAGGCGCTCGTCGCGATCGAGGGACGGACCATCGCGAACGGGAAGCCGGGCCCGGTGACCCGGATGATCCGCGAGGCGCTCTACGAGGAGTTCCGGGGCGCGGCGACGGCCTCCCGCGGGTAGCGAACCTCCACCGTCGAGCTGATCCCTCCCCGGGAAGAGAAGGTCCCCGTGATCGTCATCCGCTTCGGGCGGCACGCAGCGACGCAGTCTTCGAGGATCCGGTTGACCGCGTTCTCGTAGAAGATCCCGACGTTGCGGTACGCCACGATGTACAGCTTGAGCGACTTGAGCTCGAGGCAGAGGCGGTCCGGGACGTACCGGATCGTGAGGTGCCCGAAGTCGGGAAGCTCGGTCTTGGGGCAGATCGCGTTGTACTCGGGGATCTCCACGCGGATCTCGTAGTCGGAGTACTGGTTCGGCCAGGTCTCGATCGCGGGAAGGGCCGCGTCGATGCCGGAACGGGCGTGCGCGTCGGTGTAGTCGGGCATGGCGGAAGAAATCCTATCCGAGCCGGCCGCACGGCCTCGCCGGGCCGGCGACCTGTTAGCATGCGGCGACCTCATGGAGTGGTTCAAGCACCTCTTCCACCAGCTGACCGACGTCGAGACGCTGGTCCGGCTCGGCGGGCTCACGGCGATGACGATCATCGTCTTCGCCGAGACGGGCCTGCTCGTCGGATTCTTCCTCCCGGGGGACTCGCTCCTCGTGACCGCGGGCGTCTTCGCGGGGACGGGACAGCTCAACATCGTGCACCTGAACCTGATCCTGATCGCCGCGGCGATCCTGGGCGACACCGTCGGCTACTGGTTCGGGCGCAAGGCCGGTCCGGCGCTCTTCACGCGTCCCAAGTCGCTCTTCTTCAATCCCGCGCACCTGCGGCGCGCGCACGACTTCTACGAGAAGCACGGCGGCAAGACGATCGTGCTCGCCCGCTTCATGCCGATCGTCCGCACCTTCGCGCCCATCGTGGCGGGCATGGGAAAGATGGAGTACCGCCGCTTCCTGTCGTTCAACGTGTTCGGCGGCGCGCTCTGGGTGCTCTCG
>Ga0207691_10001165_pt1 | contig 26123 bp, 19 predicted proteins | sample KBSM13metaG_FD_184327 | JGI IMG/M metagenome (GOLD analysis project Ga0207691, IMG submission 184327) | Miscanthus rhizosphere microbial communities from Kellogg Biological Station, Michigan, USA - KBS M1-3 metaG (SPAdes) (version 2) | ecosystem: Host-associated > Plants > Roots > Rhizosphere >...
CTGCATCTGCGGGATCACGGCCTGCGACATCAGCAGCGTGCCGCGCAGGCTGACGTCGAGGATCGCGTCGTAGTCGGCGTTGGTGATGTCGACGGTCTTGCGCGGCTGCGTGATGCCGGCGTTGTTGACCAGCACGTCGACGCGGCCGAAGGTCTTGAGCACGGCGGCGATCGCGGCGTCGCACGATGCCTTGTCGGTGACGTCAGCGACGACGCCGAGGTGGCCGTCGCCCAGCTTGGCGGCAGCATTGGCGGGCTCGGCCCGCGCCAGGTCGAGCACGGCGACGCGCGCGCCCTGTTCCGCCATCAGCCTGGCGGTGGCGAATCCCAGGCCGTTGGGGCCTGCGCCTCCGGTGATGACGGCGACTTTGTCCTTGAGCAGCATCTCGATCGACTCCTGTGGAGGGTGGTGTTCGACTCGAACACGAGAGATGCCGCCTGCTTTCGCAGCCCTTCGAGGCCTTTGGCCTTCTTCAGGGCCGCGGCCCGTGGGCCGCGGCTTGTCTCCTGAGTTCGTGCCGCGAATGGTGAAGAGACGTTCGCCTGACGGCAAGCGATACTTCATCACCCTAAGATGACGCTTCGTCAACTTACGTCCGGAGAAACCCGATGGCGTTGCTCCCTCCGATGGCCAACCTGCAGGCGTTCGAGGCGGTGGCACGGCGCCGCAGCTTTGCGTTGGCGGCCGCAGAACTTCACCTCACCGCCTCCGCCATCAGCCACCAGATCGCCAGGCTTGAAGCCCACCTCGCCATCAAGCTGTTCGAGCGCAGCGCCCACGGCGTGCGGTTGAGCCCGGCGGGTGAGCAATACCTGGCGCGGGTGGCGGGTGCGCTGGCCGCCATCACCGCGGCGACCGACGACATGCGCCAGGGCGCGAGCAACAGCCTCTACGTTCATTGCTCGCCGAGCCTGGCCACCTTGTGGTTGATGCCGAGGCTGCATCTCTTTGCGCTGGCCCATCCGGACATCTCGCTCAACCTGTCGGCGGCCCATACGCACAGCGACTTCGCGCTCGGTCAGGTCGACCTGGACATCCGCTACGGCGTGCCGCATTGGCAGCACGTCGTGGTCGAGCCGCTGTTCGAGGAGCGGATCTTGCCCTTGGCGAGCGCGGCGTTCATTCGCAAGCACCGTCTCAAGCGGCCCGACCAGCTGCTGGGCGTGCCGCTGATCCAGAGCAACGTGAGCGTCGTGCAGTGGTCGGATTGGTTTGCGACGTTTTCGGACAAGCATGCGCCCGACCGTTTCACGCTGTGCTTCGACCGGGCGCACATGTCGTTCGACGCCGCCGCCCAAGGGCTCGGCGTCGCCCTCGAAAGCACGACGACCGGTGGCAAGCATCTGGCCGAGGGCAAGTTGCTTCCGGTGCTGGGCCTGGACAAGTCGATCCGCGTGAAAGCGCATTTCGCGGTCTATCCGGCGCGCCACGCAAGGCGGCCTCCGGTCGAGGCGTTTCTCTCCTGGCTGCACGGCGAGGCGGCGGGCAGTCCCGCAGATCGAGGTCTGATCCCGGCCCGGGTACCCTGAGCGATGTGGTCGCAGCGCCGGATCGTGCTGCGCTCGCCGGCACCGCGTATCGTTCTCGATGTGCTCAGGCAGGAGCACGCGTCAGGGCCTCGAAACGGCCTCACATCCAGCGTGAAAGGGAGCGTATGAACTCCGACAGGCTTTCGAGGCGGGCACGTTCGAGACGGGTCTGGTTGCTGCCGATCGGCCTGCTGCTGGCGGGCGCGGCGCGAGGCGACGGGACAGGCTGGTTCACGGCGGACCAGGTGAGCGCCGGACGGTGGGCATACGAGCAGCGCTGCGCGACCTGTCACGGCGTCGACCTCAAGGGCGCCGGCGCGCCCGCGCTCGTCGGAACCGCGTTCAACGCGCAGTGGAACGGCAAGACGCTGGAGCAGTTCTACGGCTACGTTCACTCGCAGATGCCGCTTGGCGCGGTCGGCTCCCTCAAGGGTCAGGACTACGTCAACGTCGTGGCTTACATCCTGTCGCGGAGCGGGCTGCCGGCCGGCACGCAGAAGCTGACGATCCGCTCGCCGATGAGCCGCGTGATGGAGCTCTCCGACGCGCAGACCGCCGCCGCTCCGGGCAGCTCGGATCCCGCTGCCCCGGTGAGCATCGGCGCGCTGATCGGCAGCGTCGCTGGCCCAACGACCAGTCGGCCGACGCAGGCCGAGCTCGATGCCGCGGACGCCGCCACCGACAACTGGCTGATGTTCAACAAGGGCTATCGCGGCGCGCGGTACTCGAGCCTCGCGCGCGTGAACACGTCGACCGCGAAGAACCTCCGCGTGGCATGCATGTTCCAGCTCGGCGAGCTCGGCACGTTCTCGAGCGGCCCGGTCGTGTACGACGGCTTGCTGTACGCGACGACCCATCTCGGTACCTACGCGATCGATGCGACGACCTGCGAGAAGAGGTGGTCTCATCACCACATCGCGGTCGGCCCCGAAATGAACGCGACCAACAAGGGAATTGCGCTGCACGCCGGCCGCGTCATCCGCGGCACGCAGGACGGCTTTCTGTACGCGCTCGACGCCAAGACGGGAGCGATGCTGTGGAAGCGGCAGGTCGCCGATTGGCGCATCGGCGAGGGTATCGGCGCCGCGCCGACAGTCTGGAACGGACTCGTGTACATCGCCAAGGCGGGTGGCGACTGGGGCATCCAGGGGCGGCTGATGACGTTCAAGGTCGAGGACGGCTCGCCGGCCTGGCACTTCGACCTGATTCCGACCGGCAGCCAGACCGGCGCCGACACCTGGAACCCGGCCAGCAGTGCGCAGCACGGCGGCGGCGCGGCGTGGACCGCCTACGCGCTCGACCGGGAGAGCGGAACGATCTATCTCCCGGTCGGCAATCCGGGTCCCGATTACCAGAAGGACATGCGCAAGGGCGACAACCTGTTCACGATCTCGGTGGTCGCGCTGGACGCCAGGTCCGGCACGTTGAAGTGGTCCTATCAGCTGCGCGCCAACGACGACCACGACTGGGACGCCACCAACGTGTCGCTGTTCGAAGCGGGCGATCGCAAGCTGCTGGCAACCTCCGGCAAGCAGGGAATCCTGCACGTCGTCGATCGCACGACCGGCAAGAGGGTGTTCGACTTGCCCGTCACCACGGTGCTGAACCAGGATGTCGCGGTAACGCCGGCCGGCGTGCGCGTCTGTCCGGTCGCGGGCGTGCAGTGGAACGGCGCGGCGTTCAGCCCGCGCACCGGATTTCTCTACGTCAATGCCATCGACTGGTGCGCGATGTTCAAGCTCGGCCCGGAGCCGAAGTGGGAGGCCACCGTGCCCTATACCGGGCTCGCGAACGGCTGGGGAACCAACGATCCCATCGACAAATGGAACGGCTGGATCAACGCGATCGACGCCCTATCGGGAAAGACGGCGTGGCGCGTGAAGACGCCGTCGCCGATGTATGCGGCCATCACCCCGACCGCGGGCGACGTGCTGCTCACGGGCGACCTCGAGGGCAACTTTCTCGTCCTCGATGCGCGCAGCGGCGAGGCGATCTATCGCTTCAATACCGGCGGACCGCTCGCGGGCGGTGTCGTCACCTGGGAGCAGAAAGGACAGCAGTACATCGCGGTCGCCTCAGGCCACAGCGGCGGATCGATCCCGGTGACAGGCAGCACGACGATCGTCGTGTTTGCGTACTAGGCTGCGGATGCGGTCAGTCCTTGTTTTGCACGGTTGCCCCGAGCAGACCGAACACGCGACCTACGGACAATGAGGTCGCGGCCGCCCTGATAACGCGTTCGGCGTCAGGGTTCAGGCTTTGCAGAGGTCATCCGAAACTCTATGCTCGTCGACTCGCCCAAGGGAGAACCGACGATGGCCCAGACCGTTGAGCAACTGCTGAACGTCACCCCGCTCGCGTCCGAGAGCGCCACCATCACGCTGAACGGCGACAGCGCCGACGTGAGCGCGGGTGCCAAGTCGCTGGCCGGCAGCCTGCGCCTTTTCGACGGCAGCGGGGTCGAGCGTGTCGTCGTTACGGCGATCGACGGCAGCCTCAAGCTGATGAACGCGAGCGGCGTCGTGATGGCCGAGATCGCCGCTGCCACCGGCAACCTGACCTTGGGCGGCGCGGGCGGCGCCGGCGATATGTTCCTGAAGGACAGCACGGGCGTCACGCGCGTCGAGGTGAACGCGCAGAACCACTCGATCCGGCTGCGCGACGCCAGCGGCCAGGACATCTGCGTGCTCGGTCCGAATGGCGACCTGACGCTGGGCGGCAACGGCTCGAACGGCGATGTGTTGGTCAAGGACGGCGCAGGTCAGACGCGAATCTCGCTGAACTCGAGCTCGCAGCGCGTACGCGTGTTCGCCGCGAACGGCGACCTGGTCGCCGAGCTCGGCCCGAGCGGCAACCTCACGCTTGGCGGCGGTGGCGGCAGCTACGGCGACATCGTGATGAAGGACGGCGCGGGCGTGACGCGCCTCGAGCTCGACGCGCAGAACCAGCTGATGCGCATGCGCAATTCGAGCGGCCTGGAAGTGGGCCGCCTCGGAGACAACGCCAACCTGCGCCTCGGCGGCAACGGCTCCGACGGCGACATCGTCCTGAGCGACGGTGCAGGAAAGGCGCGCATCGAGCTCGACGCCGACAACCACCGGCTGCTGCTGCGCAACGGCAGCGGCCAGGAGATTGCCCGCCTCGGCGACTTCGGCAACATCCAGCTCGGCGGCAACGGCTCCGACGGCGACGTGGACCTGCGCGACTCCCACGGCCAGCGCCGCATCCTGATCAGCGCCGAGGACCACAACTTTTCGCTGTTCGACGCATCGGGCAACCAGATCGGCTCGCTCGGCCCCGACTCGAACCTGCGCCTCGGCGGGCATGGCACCGACGGCGACATCCTGCTCTATCCGAGCGGCATCAACGATATCTTCTCGACCGCAGACGCCACCATCCACCTCGATGGCCAGGCCGGCGATATCACGCTGCGCAACGCAGATTGCGCCGAAGAGTTCGAGCTGATGCCGCAGGTCGTGGCCGAGCCGGGCACGGTAATGGCGCTGGGCGAGGACGGCAAGCTGCGTCCCTCGTGCCGCGATCACGAGACCGGTGTCGTCGGCGTCGTCTCAGGGGCGGGGGCCTACCAGCCCGGCATCGTCCTCGACAAGCAGCCCGGCGGCGGCCACCGGCGGCCGATCGCGCTGGTCGGCAAGGCCTACGTCAAGGTCACCGACGAGGCCGGGCCGATCCGCATCGGCGACCTTCTCACCACCTCGAGCACCGAGGGCCACGCAATGCGCGCGACCGACCCGATGCGTGGCTTCGGCGCGGTGATCGGCAAGGCGATCGCGGCTCACGCGAGCGGCCGCGGACTGATCCCGATGGTCATCGCGCTGCAGTGAGGCGGCCATGGCCAGCATCCGCGACACCTGCCAACACTGCCTGGCCAAGACCGGCACACTCAGCGTGCGGCGCGACCTGTTCGGCTACCCCTGGGGGGCGATGGCCCGTGACCTGGCGTGCGGCGCCACATCGAGAACATCCGCGCCACCTCGATCAACCTGTGCGTGTTCTTCGTCGGACATGAGCCGGGATTTGCGGGCACCTTCACCCAGACTCAGGCGCAGCGTGTCCAGCACGGCATCGAGATGATGCGCGAGCTCTACGAGCAGGCCGACCTCGGCGTGCGGCGAATCTTCTGGCGCTTCATCCACGACGACGATGCAGCGTCGTTCATCTCGATCAACGCATCCGGGGCCACCGATCTGACCGAGGCGTTCTCCGGGCCCAACGACGGCATCGACCTGTTCATCGTGCAGACGATCACCGATGCCGGGGGCTGGAGCAATTCCGACGGCCCCTGCGACAAGGACGACAAGGGCCGCACCGGCGCAGTGGTCGAAGTCACCGGCGGCAGCAGCAACGACTTCATGGGCATCCTGATGGCTCACGAGGTCGGCCACTACCTCGGTCTCAAGCACACCAATTCGGCGACCAACCTGATGGGCGTGGACTCGAACAACGACGGCATCGGCGAGATCAACAACAACAGCCGCGACCTCGTCGCCAGCCAGATCGACACGATGCGGTCGAGCTGCTGGGTGCGCGACTCTTGCTAGCGCACGGAGGCCGTGCATGCCTGACCCCACTGCTGCATCTCCGCCGCTGACGCCGCGCTTCGAACGTGTGCTCGCACTCGACGGGCCGTGGTTCGGACGGCCGAAGCCGACGCGCGACGAGCTGGAGGCGATTCATGGCTTGATCGCGCAGGGCGTTCCGGTGGCCAAGCGCTACGACCTCGCGCGGGCCATGGCGATCGCCGCCGACAACTCGCCGACACCGGAGACCGCAGCGCTGATCGTGCGGATCCTCAATGACGAACGCGCCGACCTCGCGCTGCGCCGCCAGGCGGCCACGCTGCTGGGCGAGATCCCGGTGCGCGCCTCGGCCAAGGCACTGTCCGAGGCACTTTCCAACAGCAGCCCGATGTTCGAAGCCGCGCTGCTGGCAGCCCTCGCGAAGGTCGGTGACGACGAAGCCGCCCGGGCCATCGCCGCCCGGCCGCCGACGGTTTCGAAGCGCCTCGCGCGGTTGCGCGAATTCGCCCGCGCGATGATCCTCTATCGCGACGGCCGCCAGGCCGACGAGCGTGCCGACAAGGCGCTGCTGCCGATCGGCCAGGACGTGACGATCAGCCGCGAGCCGGCCGCCGAGGTGAGCAAGGTAATGGCGGGCCTGCGCGGCTCGACCTTCGGCGTGCGCATCGAGCCGGCGCTCGGCTACGCCTTCCAGTGCGGCAGCACGCGCCAGGTCGTGCTGCTGTCCGCCGACCTCCCGGCGGGCCCCGGCCTGCTGGCCGCGCTGTCGCAACGGCGCCGCATTGCCGGCATCGTGGCGATGCAGGACGAGCGCGGATCGGCGACCTATGTCGTCCACCGGATCGTCGTCACGCGCCCCGAGCGCGACGGCATCGCGGTCGCTGTGCTCAGCACCGGCGGCGAGGTCGAACTGCGCGGCATGCTCGTGCCGCGGGACAAGGGGGCCACGCTGAGCTTGCGCAGCCACGCCGCAGGACGGCGGCCGATCGAGGTCGAAGGCGTCGTGTCCGACGAGGGGCTGGTGCTGCGTGCGCGCGTCTTCCTCGACGACGCGGCGGCGAAGCGCAGCGGCGACGTCGACCCCGCGGCAGCGTAGCGCCGCGACCTAGGTCTGCTGTGTTTGCAAGGCGCGGATTCTTTGCTCGATCGGCGGGTGGGTCGCGAACAGCGCTGCAACGCCGGCCTTGTCGGTGATGCCGAAGCCGGTCAAGGTCTTTGGCAGCTCACCGGCCGGCAGGCCACCCAATCGGGCCAGTGCCTGCATCATCGGTTGCGGCGTGCCGAGGTACCGGGCGCTGCCGGCATCGGCGCGAAACTCGCGCCGGCGCGAAAACCAGGCGACGATCAGGCTCGCCAGAATGCCCAGCAGGAGCTGGCAGACGATCATGGTGATGTAGTACCCGGGCCCGGAACCGCGCTCCGTGCGGAACACGATCCGATCGACGAAGAACGCGACGACACGCGCCAGAAACACGACGAACGTGTTGACCACTCCCTGAATCAGCGCCAGCGTGACCATGTCGCCGTTGGCAACGTGGGCGATCTCGTGGCCGAGGACGGCCTCGACCTCGTCGCGCGACATCGAACCGAGCAGCCCGCTGGATACGGCAACCAGCGCGGAATTGCGGAACGCCCCGGTGGCGAAGGCGTTCGCCTCGCCTTCGTAGACCGCGACCTCGGGCATGGCCACGCCGGCCTTGTCGGCGAGCTTCTTGACGGTCGTGAGCAGCCACGCCTCGGATTCGCTGCGCGGGCTTTCGATGACGTGCGCGCCGGTCGACCATTTGGCCATCGACTTGGACATCAGCAGCGAGATGATGCTGCCGCCGAATCCGAACACGGCCGAGAACGCCAGCAGGCTCGGCAGGTCCAGACCGTTCGCGGCCAGCACGCGATCGAGGCCCAGCAGGCTGACCACAGTCGACAGCACCAGCATCACGGCGATGTTGGTGAGCAGGAACAGCGCAACCCGCTTCATGGCGTTCTCCCGATCGAGCCAAGCAAAGTCGGAAGGGTAGCGCCTGCGCGGATCTGCCGGTTCTCCCGGCCTGATCGCTGACGTTCGGCAACCACGATCGGCGCCTATTCGGCATCTTGGCCGCGTGAAGCTGGGCACGCGAAGGATTCGACGAAGTGTTCCTCGATCATCATCGCGGTCTCGGCAGCGTCGTTCGAAGGTCTATCATGCTCATCAATCGCGCGCTCTATCGGCACGGTCAAAGAGTCTCCGAACTCGAGGCCGCAGGTTCGGGCCCGACTGCAACAAGCTCCGACTGTTTCGTCTGGGTGGCGTTGCACGATGCGAGTGAAGAAGAGCTCGCAGCCTTCCAAGCGGAGTTCGATCTGCCCGATCTGGCCGTCGAAGATGCGCTGCACGGCCACCAGCGGGCCAAAGTCGAGGAGTACGAGAACTGCCTGTTCGCCGTCGTACACATGCTCGAAGCGGGTGCCGACGGCGGCATTCAGGTCGGTCAACTGGCGGTGTTTGCCGGCCGGCAATTCGTGGTCTCCGTACGCCGCGACAGCAGCGCGGACTTTGCGGGCATCCGCGCACGAGCCGAGCGCGAGCCGGAACTTCTGGGGTTCGGTGCCGGCTATGTTCTCTACGCGCTCCTGGACGCCGTGGTCGATCGCTACTTTCCCATCGTCGAACGCCTGGAGGCCGAACTCGACGCCGTGGAGGAAGAGATCTTCAGCGCCGTCGGGCCGGGACGTGAAAACGTCGAACGCCTCTACGCGCTGAAGCAGAAGACGACATTGGTGAAGCATGCGGTGGCGCCGCTGCTTCACGACCTGGGCAAGCTGCATGGTGGGCGAGTCCCGAGCCAGGTGTCGGCCGTGCAGGACTACATCCGCGACGTCGCCGATCACCTGGCGCGCATCAATTCGAGCATCGACAGCCTGCGGGACACGATTGGAACGGCCGTCCAGGTCAACCTCTCGCTCGCGACCATCAACGACGCGACCGTCATGAAGCGCCTGGCGGCGTGGGCGGCGATTTTCGCTGTCTGGACGTCTTTCGCCGGTCTGTGGGGAATGAATTTCGAGTTCATGCCGGAGCTGAAGTGGACCTATGGCTACCCGCTTGCATTGCTCGTCATTGCAGGCACGTGCGCTGGGCTGTATCGCCGCTTCAAGCAGAGCGGGTGGTTGTAGCAGGCCGCATACTTTCGTCGGTGGAAGAACTCGAACAAGTCCTGGTCTTGTTTGTAGCCGCCATCGCGCTGGCCGCGGCTGCGCGCCGAGCGGGTGCACCCTACCCCGTTTTCTTGGCCATCGGTGGCGCGCTGCTTGCCCTCATTCCCGGGGCACCGCGTCTGACCTTGCCGCCCGACCTGGTGTTGGCCTTGTTCGTGGCGCCGATTCTGGTAGACGCCGGCTACGACGCTTCCCAGCGAGACCTGCGCGACAACTGGGCGCCCCTCGTTGGGCTGGTGGTCGTTGCGGTGGTCCTCACCACGGCGGCGGTCGCCGTCGTCGCGCACGTCCTCGTTCCGAGCCTGCCTTGGGCTGCGGCCATCGCGCTGGGCGCCATCGTTGCGCCGCCGGACGCGGTGGCGGCTACCGCGGTGCTGCGCCCGCTGCGTCCGCCGCAACGCATCCTCGGCATCCTCGAAGGCGAGAGCCTGTTGAACGACGCGAGCGCACTGCTGATCTACCGCTTGGCCGTGGGCGCGGTGGCGGCGGGCGGCTTCTCGGTTCAGGCGGTGGCGCCGGCGTTCCTTCTGGCGGTGCTGGGAAGCCTGATCGCGGGCCCGGCGCTGGGATGGCTGACTCAGCGCGTTCTTGAGCGGGTGCAGCACATTCCGACCGCCATCATCCTGCAGTTCGTGGGCACCTTCGCCGTGTGGCTGGTGGCAGAGCACATCGGCCTATCCGGCGTGCTGACGACCGTGTGCTTCGCGATGACGCTGGCGCGCACGGCGCCGGCGCGCGTTCCCGCCCGCATTCGCATCCCCACCAACGCGGTATGGGCCACGATGGTGTTCGCGCTGAACATCTTCGCGTTCATCTTCATCGGCCTGCAGCTTCGACCCATCGTCGTCGAGCTCGCGCCGCCGGCGCGCGAGCAATACCTGCTCGTCGCGGCTGCCGTGCTCGTGACGGTGATCACGGTGCGTGTGCTCTGGCACATGTCCTTCAATGCGGCGATCCGCTGGCGCGACCGTCGCTACGGCTTTCATCCGCCGCGGCCCATGCTGCGGCCGACCGTCGGCAGCGGGCTGGTGATTGCCTGGGCCGGCATGCGCGGCATCGTCACGCTGGCGGCGGCGCTGGCACTGCCCGAGGGCTTTCCTGGTCGCGATCTGATCGTGCTCACGGCATTCCTGGTCGTGCTGGGCACGTTGCTGATTCAGGGCTTGACCTTGAAGCCGCTGCTGCGAGCATTGAATTTGCGCGACGGTGATCCGGTGGGGCGCGAGGAACACATGGCTCGCCAGCGCATGCTGGAAGCAGCGTACACGCAACTGCCCGCCGGTCGTTCCGCGGCGGTCGATCTTGTACGAAAGGAGCTGAAGGTCCGCCTGGGCCAGCTGCATCGCGGCGACGGCGTTCACGCGTCATTCGGCGCTGAATACGACACCGAGTACCGCGCCGCCCTGCGCGCGGCGCGCCAGGCTCTTCTGGCAATGCGTGACAGTAGCGACATCGGCGACGACGCCTTTCATACGCTGGAGAACGACCTGGACTGGATGGAAGTGTCGGATCCGCTGCGAGCGGCGAATGCCGACGCGACGCGGTAGCCGGAAGTTCTGCGCTTTAGGACGAGCTCGAGAGCAGTTGCAGTTCGCTCGCGTCGGCTCAGGAAGCCCTATGCGTGCGCTTCAAAGATTCGTTCGTTGCGCTCGGCGAGTCCATGTGCGACAGTTGCCTAGCGGGGTCGCGTGCTGCTGTCCGAGGGGTCGGTCGCAAACGGTCTTGTTCGCCCGACCGAAGCTGGGGAACACCATGACAAGCATTCGCAACGCGGGAACCAGCGCCAGCCCCGAGGTCGTGCAGCCGGCGGGCCAGTTCCCTGAGAGCACCTCCGAAGACGATCCGTTGGCCCGGCTGGTCGCGCTGCTGCCTACTACCGGCCACCTGGACGCTCTCGCCAGTGGAACTGGCGTGATGAGCCGTATTCCTCCGGGCCTCAAAGCCGGCAAGCACGTCAAGGGGTTCGAAGTTTCCGAGGCGTTGTTGAGTCCGCTGGAGGCGTTGCCGCCATTTGTTGCGCTCGACGCCGTTCGCAGACGCGCGAGTGCCGCGGAGACAACGACCGACTAGGGTCCCGGCGTCTCGTTTCTGGCGATATCTTGGGAGGACCTCTTGGCCACACTCACCAATCCCGGCGGCAGTGGCGACGGCGTCGTCGGCACCACGACTTCCCATGACGCGAACGGCGTGGTCGGCAACAACAGCGACGCCACCGCTCGCAACGCCAACAAGCCGAGCGGTCATGGGGTTCTCGGCGCCACGCAGGTGCCGGACGGTGCGGGCGTGTTCGGCTTGCACGCCGGCTTCGGCATCGGCAGCGGCGGCGTCGGCCTGATCGGGGTGTGGGGAGGCAGCCTGAACGGCGTCGGCGTGCTCGGCGTCAGTGCCCCGCCCGGTCTCAAGGGCGGCGACGGCGTCCAGGGCGTCACCAACAACGAGATTCGCAACGGCATCTACGGTCGCAACGAGTCGACTGTCGCACGCGGCATCAAGGATTCGACCGGCAATGGGGTGCTCGGCTTCAGCAACGTGCCGGACGGCGCCGGCGTGCTCGGCGTCAGTGGCAACAACGGCATCGGCGTGCAAGGGGCGAGTTCGGGCCACGCGATCATGGGCAAAGGGGGCTTCGGCGTGACCGGCATCGGCACCCAGTCAGGCGTCTGGGGCATCGCCCAGGGCACGGGTTGGGCCGGACTCTTCAACGGCCCGATTCTGGTCAGCGAGACCGCCTATTTCCAGCGCGACGTGCAGGCGATCCATCCGTCCGGTGAGGCGGTGCACGCCGAAACGATGTCGACGACCATGTCAGCGGTTGCCATCTACCAGAAGAACGCCGGCTCCGATTCGGCCGCCTTGTTCGTCAAGCACGAGGGCCGCAAGAACGCCGCCTTCTTCGACGGCAACGTGGTCGTCACGGGCGACCTCGTCTTCACCGACGCTGCCGACTGCGCCGAGGATTTCGACATCGCCGACAGCGACCTCTCCGAACCCGGCACGGTGATGGTGCTCGGTGGCAGCGGCCGGCTCGAAGCCTGCGCCCGCGCCTACGACAAGCGTGTGATCGGCGTCATCTCCGGTGCGGCGAGCTACCGGCCTGGCATCGTGCTCGACAAGCGCCCTGATCTGCCCGGTCGCAAGCCGATCGCCTTGATCGGCAAGGTGTTTTGCAAGGTCGACGCCGGCCACGGCGGAGTAGAAGTCGGCGACTTGCTGACCACGTCATCGACCGTCGGCCACGCGATGCGGGCGGATGCCGGCGCTGCGGCAGGCGGTACCGTGATCGGCAAGGCGATGCAGCCGCTGGCACATGGCTGCGGCTTGATCGCGGTGCTGGTCGGCTTGCGCTAGCGGCATGCCATGGGCAGCGCGCGGCCCTATTACCGCAGGGTGCTCCCTGCGCTGCAGAAGGAAACCGATTTCTTGCGCGACATCGGTCTGCGCTGGATCATCGATCGGCTAGAAGGCGGTGGTGTCCTGCCGCCGAAGTCCTATAAGAGCATCCGCGGCGTCATGCGAGTCTTTCCGCCGGCGACGGCGGGATCGGCGCGCGGGCTGCTGGCGAACATGCTGATCCGCAATGGCGTCAGTCCGCACATCGATCTCGATGGCATCCATCTCGCGAGCTATGACGTCGACGATCCGCTGACCGAATCAGCCGCCCTGTTCGACAAGCGGGCGGCGGCCGTGGTCTTCGCCAGCGTCAGCCCGCATCTGGGCGTGCTGATGGCGCCAAAAATCCAGTGGGCAGCGATCGACCCGCCGCATTTCGTCGGCAAGCCATGGCCGTTTCGGGTGGACGACGTCACGGGCACCGTCCACGATGGGCCGGGCCAGGCCTTGAATTCGGTCCGCGCGCTGCTAGAAATGAAGTTCTACGGCGACGCCGCGCCGACCGTCTGGCATCCGACCGGCAAGTCGCTTGCCGCGATGGCGTTCGCCGACTACTTTCCGGGGCCGCAAGGCGACCAGTTGCGCTCGATGGTGTCCATCGCCCTGCTCGCTGCCGCGCCCGGATGGTGCGGGACCATCGGACCGGATGTCGGCAGCTTCGACCTTCTCGGCAAGCCCAAGGAGGGCAACTACGACATGACGCAGCAGCACCTCCTGCGCACGGCCTATGCCTACTTCCAGGAGCTGAGCCCGGCCGCGCGCGAGCATCTGATCAACGCATTGCTGGCGCGCGGCCGCATCCATCGGGTCGACCTGAAGGACACCTTCACCAGCGGGCGTGTGCCCAACGACTGGAGTCGCTCCGGTTTCGTCAGTCCGGCCGGCGTGCACAAGCGCATTGGCGAGACCGAGAACCACATCCTGATGATCCAGACGGCGCGATACCTGACGAACCAGTTGCTGTACCAGCGCCATCCCCGGATCGAATATGACAACCGCCGCAATGGCTCGGGGGACGCCCCGAGTTGCATGGAACTGCTGCTCTTCTTGCTGCGCAACATCCTGCTCGATGACTTCTCCGAATACAACGCCAAGTCCTACCAGCATGAATCGCGGACGGCGCTCCTCAACCTGTGCAACTTCGCCTACGACCATGAGGTGCGCCTCGCCGCCCGGATGGTGCTCGACTACGTGGCGGCCCACATGGCCGTGTCTGGCAATGATTGCCGCAGGATGGTGCCGTTCCGGCGTCGCAATGAGGGCAAGAACAGCAGCCGGATCGATGGACACATGCGGGTCGGCCTGCTTGAGTGGCAGCTCGGCGCCGACCCGCTCACGGAGCACATGGCGATGCACACCGGCGCCAACCGTGCCTACCGGGTATCGAGGGAACCCTGGCGTCCTTTGATCTGGAGCATTGCCTCGAGTGGCGGCGATGCGAGCTACGAGATGCTCAGCAGCTATCGCATCCCGGCGCCGATCCAAGACCTGTTTGTCAACGAACCGCACCGTCGCTTCTACCAAGTCCTCAACCGCCGCGAGCTGGGCGATAGCGAGGTAACAGGCCGCGACGCGGTCAACTCCGAGATCTACGCCGGGTCGCCGAGCTATCTGATCACCGCCGGGGGTGAGCCGGCAGGGTTTGCGATCGATCCCTACTTCGTTTTCTATCTGCCCAGCGGTCAGAACTCGCAGCGCGGCGTCGCCTTGCCGAGTTCCTTCATGCCGACCGGCGAGAGCGCTGGCAACAGTCCGGGGAATCCCAATGGGGTGCTCGAAGGGTATGCCGCCCACGCGGCGTACCAGATCCAGGTGGGCCATTTCATGGACCGAGGTCCCGGCCGCAACTACGGCGTTGCCCCCGACTTCCTCTGCGGGCCCTACCTATCGATACCGCGCTGGTGCCTGGACGGCATCATCGTTCAGCGCCGCGGCAAGTTCGACTTCGTCAACAAGGGCGGCGTCCCGGGGCGGCCCGGCTTCTTCCTGGCCATCCTGCGCGACGGCGACCTGGCGTGCATCGAAGCCTTTGACACCTGGCTGCACCCAGAGCTCAGCTTCGATCAATTTCGCGATCATGTCTGGACGCGCAACACGGGTCTGAGCGCGAGCGGATTGCGCGAGTTCGACGAGCAGGTGTACACGACGGAGAACGGCAACCGGATCCACTTTGCGATGTGGGGCGAGCACGAAGACGACGACGTGACCCAAAGCGGCGCGGAAATAATTTCAATCGAGTGGAGCGGCGCCGATCCCAACGACCGGCTGCCGGATGCCGACAGCTATCGCTTCCTCAAAGGCACGGTGCTCAACAGCACTGGCGATGGTCTCATCCGGCTGAGCAACCCCTCGTTGCGCCAGACGATCACCCTCGACATGCGGGACGACAAGCGGCCGCGACGGACCTCCGAGCGGAACGAAACCGAGGCGGCCGGGGATCACCAGGAGGTCTGGGCCGACTTCGAATGGGCGGGCATCGATGCCTCCGAAGGCGACTTTTTTCGGCCCTTCCGTACCATGGCCACCGCGGTCGCAGGCGTGGCCAGCCACGGCACCATCATGATCGTGCCGGGTTCCTCGGCCGAGCGAGGGAATCTGAGTCGCGGCAAGCGGCTTCGCCTCAGCGCGCCCGTCGGCGGCGTCAGGATCGGGTCGCGTCCTGGCGTTTAGCCCGAAGTTCGAGCGGACGTCCCAACATCCGCTTCTTGGGCGAAGAAGGCTTCTGTGGTGAACTTCCGCTTCAGGTCGATTGCTGAGTTCACACTGATGGGCCCGTTTGCGACTATGCCCTTGGTGCCGAAGTAGCCCACTGCGACTTGTGCACAGGGTTGTCCACCGATACGGTGGACAACCAACTTGGAGCCGGCTACGGACGGCCGGACCCTTGCTCCAAGAGTGATCACGGGTCACCCGCGGCCGCGCCTCGAGTAGACGTGTCGAAGAGGGTCGCGCCGGGTTGCTCCGCAGGCCCAGGCCGCATACAACTGACCCAAGTCATGCGTGTGACGAACGTGGAGGAGGCTTCCCGGATGACTTGGCACCAACTGCAAATCGACGATGAGATGCGCGACCCAACTCATCTGATACATCGAACGTTTCCCGCGCTGTATGAGGCGGCCGGGCGCCCATCGGACATGGCGATCTTCGTCCGGCCCAAAGCGGGCACCAGTCGCCAGATCCTCTACTTCGCGCCAGGAGCTCAGGGGTTTGCAGAATGCGTGGCTGCGACGCCGTGTCAGCGGCCCACAAGGAAGGACATGAGCTTGATCGCTGGTGAACCGCTCAGCTGGGCGCTGCTTTCGGTCTAGCGACGGGTTCGAATTTGCTCACCGGCTGCAGGCTTGGCGGGGCTAGGACTCTGGTGGATCGCGAAACCGCCTAAAAGGAAGTGTTGCGTGCCGACTTTCTCGCTCGACTCACGCTACTCGACCAGGAGATCAACAAGGGTCGGAACCGGCGGCCATCGGAAAATTCCTGACGGTCACGAGTGTCGGCTTTCATACCGTTATCGCTGGCCAAGCGCCGCAGTGGCAGACTGCACGCTCCGGATCACACGCACCTAGCGTTTGCGCAGAATCACGCGATGACCGACGCCATCGACCGGTTCGTCCTCAGCCTTGAGCGCGAGGCGCCGCCGCCGGTTGCGACGCCGATGTTGCGCGCCGTCTGGCACGGCCTGCGCGGCGACTGGGATGCCGCGCACGAACTCGCGCAAGAGCAGGACGACGCTGAAGGCGCGTGGGTCCATGCATGGCTGCACCGCATCGAAGGCGACCTCGGCAACGCCGACTATTGGTATCGACGCGCGAACCGGCCACCATGCCGTGGCGACACGCGTGACGAGGGGCTCGACATCGCTCGGGCGCTGCGTCGATCGACATGAGGCCGCGAGACTCCGCTCGGCCCGCCATATGCCAATGCCGCGGCCATAGCCTGCCAAGCGCCGAGCGTGGTCGTGGTCGTGGTCGTGGTCGTGGTCGTGGTCGTGGTCGTGGTCGTGGTCGTGACGGCGATAACCTGCAAGGGATGCCGGCACTTCCGACCAATTCGGTCGTCCACGACAGACGGGGCCAGGCCGCCCGACTGGTCCGGATCCTGGAGAGTCGTGAGTTCGTTAGTCGGCGCACTACGAGGCAAAGCCGCGACCGCGACGAGCCGGACTACTCCGCTCCAGCGCGTCTTTGCGGCAGCGATTCGAGTCGTCTCCCGACGACGGCCATCTCGTCCTCGCTGAAGCCCGCGCTCAACTTGGCGATCGACGGGCCACAGGTCCACCTTCGCATCCGTCCAATAGTTGCCCCTCTTGCCTCAGCGTATTCGCGTGCCCAGAATCGAGCGCGCGCATCAGTCTGGCGCTTCGGTGGTCGGGACTTGGGGCCTGCCGCCACCACGACCGGGCGTAGGCGCATGTGCTCGGTCGGTTGACCTGCGCGGGGATGTGGTTCGGACAAGGAGCACGAAATGGCGGTCGTGGCGCTTTCCACTCCTCCGCTGTCGGCGCCGGGATCCAGTCATCTCGGTGATCGAGCGTCCTTTGCCGGGCACGTATTTGACGTCCCCCAAGACCAACTCCTGCGCGGCTCCACGGTCGTGAGGCTTTCGCCCAAGGCTTTGTTGCTCCTCAGATACCTCGTCGACAACCCTGGTCGCGTTCTCAAGAAGGACGCCTTGATGGCGGCAATCTGGGGCTCCACGGTCGTCACCGAGAACTCCCTCGTGCAGCTCGTTGTGGAGATCCGCAATGCGCTGGGCGACAGGGAGCAGCGCATCATTAAGACGGTGCCGCGACGCGGATACGTGTTTGCCGCCGAAGTGAAATGGCAGGGCGAGGAGCCGCAGCAGCTTGCCGAGGTTCGCACCTCGCCACGTCGCCATGGGTTGGTCGGCTTCGCAACGCTCGCCTGCTTAGCCCTGGTATTGACCGCTTCCGTGCCGCCGAGATCAGGAAGTGTCGACGACGAATCTGCGAGGGCATTTCCAGTGTTTGTCGGGTCCTTTGTGGAAGGTGATGCCAACGGAGAACCTTCTCGAGCAGGACGCCGAATCGCCGATGACGTCTCGGCGCTTCTGGTGCAAAAACGGATGCACCTTGCGACTCCCGAGAACGGAGCCAAGCTCGCCATCACAGGACGCCTCCTGCGCCGCACGCCGAACGGCATCACTGTAGACGCTCAAGTGAGGGACCTATCGTCCGGGAGAAGCCATCCGCTAGTCCAGTTGTCGTTTGCGACGGAGGACGAGCTCGTGCGCTCCGACCTGTCGTTGCGGATGGTGCGCGCCATGGTGGACCGACGCAACGCCATCATTTTGGAGCGAGCGCGGCAGCCTGGCCACGAACCCGATGCTATGGAGCTATTGCATCTCGCCTGGGATGACTACTGGCTCGCCAAAACCGAAGCAGACTTGGCGCGGGCAAGCGCGCGATTCGAGGCGGTGCTCCAGCAAGATGCGGCGTCCGTGTCTGCACGGTTCGGCCGTTCGGTGTCCTGTTATCGAACCTTCTCGCATCTGTTCAGCCCTGCGCCCCTCCTGACCCTTGCCGAGTGTGAACGTCAGATTCGCGAACTCTATGCAAGGGCGCCAGAGAACACAGACACACTGCAGGCAATGGGTCCTCTGCTGCATACGCTTGGCAAGCCGGAAGAGGCACTTTGGCTGCTTCGGAAATCGATAGACCTTTCACCTTCTGATCGGACAACCAACCAATTGATGGCGATGGTCTTGGTCAAGGAAGGGCGCTTCGAGGAAGCGGGGCCCTATCTCGATTTCACCCGCTCGATGGCCGAGCGCCGCCGGGAACACGGAGTCTCCGACCATCGGCGGCAGGCGTTCTTCTATCAGCTGTTCGCGGACAAGGCGGTGCTCCAAGGCAACGACGACGAATCCCGCGCATGGCTACTTCGTTGGACGGCTGAATTCCCGAACGATGGCCGACCCTATCTCGCGCTTGCGGCGATCGACGCCGTCAATGGGCGCATCGAGCAAGCGAAATCCCACATGGCACGCCACCGGCAACTGCTCCCCCGAAGCAATTTGCAGTACGTCCAGATGCTGTACCCCACATCGAATCCTGACGTGAAAGCCATTCGGACTCGCCTACTCGACGGCATGAGACGCGCCGGGCTGCCGGAAGGCCCCTAACCTGCGACCGGAGTGATGCCCGGCGCTGCGATCGCCGGCCGGACCGCGAGGCCGTTCCCGGGGCGAATGAGCATCCGGCAACGGATTTTCTCGTCGATCAGAGCTTCCTCAGTGAAATCTCAGCACGGGCTCACTACTTTCGGGCTGGAGTGATCGATCGTTGCATCGCGATGATCGCGCCGGCCCGCCGCTGGATCCGAACGTTCGTTGCGCCGATATACCCGACTAGCCCTAAAGGAACACTCCATGAACTTCCCATCGAAAATGTATGCAAGCGTCATGACGGGCGCGCTGTTGGTTTTCTCTGCCGGAGCTCAGGCTGATTCCCGAAAAGCGGACGACAAAGACCCGATCGTTGGGATCTGGACCGCTGACGTGCAGCGGCGGGATTGCGCAAGCGGAACGGTGCTGGCCGCCTTCAAGGGAATAGATGCGTTCCAGCTGGGTGGCACGCTCATCGACGTAGGCATCGCGCCGCCCTACACGCGAAACCCGGCACTCGGGTATTGGCACCGCGACGGGAAACGCCACTACTTCGCCAAATTCGTATTTGCGCGCTATCTAGCCGACGGCAACCTCGACGGCTATACCGAGGGCACGCGGTCGCTAACGATGTCGCAAGACGAGGAACAGCTCACTGGCACCACCCAGGTTGTCCTCAAGAACGCGCAAGGCGACGTCGTTGGGCACGCATGCGCAACGGACACCTCGGTTCGGTTCAAGTAGTGCCGGGAACCAAGGCAGTCTGCAGCTATGCGAACACACCTTCAACGCCTTATAGGTGCACCAAAGCGGCCACTCGTGACCGCCTTGGGTCGGCCCACAAGCCGACCTCCATGAAGCTCTGGCTGAACAGGCGTCCGAAGGCCATGGCCAGGTTTGCGAACGGAGTCGATGTCGTGAACCCGCTTGGGCGTCTGCCGTCTCGATGACGGGCGCTTCGCAATCTGCGATCTCGTGCCTGGCGGGTCGGCAGAGCGCAGCGGCCTTCACCCGGGCGACGTGCTACTGCGCATCGGCGACGAGACCGTTGCGAACCAGGCGGGTCTGGTGTTGCCGGTCTTCGCGCTGGCCGCCGGCGAGCAGATCAGGCTAACAATCGAGCGACGCGGCCAGCGGCTGGACCTGCTACTCACGCTCGTCACAGCCACACTGCCATCGGTGGAGAGCCGCCTACTGGAGGGCGACGTCGGCTATGTCCGTATTCGCTGGTTCGCCCGCTCGCAGGATCCTCCGAGCGATACCGCAGCACTCGCGCGGAGTGCCCTCGCGACGAAGCACCGTGGAAATAGGTGACTCTTGAATCCTGGAAAGGCTACAGCCGCCTGCTCGGCTTGTTCCAACGTAGGGCAACTCGGTAGCTCCAGTCGTAGCTCGGAAGTCCTGGCTTCGCCGATCACTGCCGAGTCGTGCAATAGGCGCGCCGAGTCGTTCCTCCACTCGCGGCGCAGCTTCGTCTTCAAGGGTGGCGGTGCCTTCAAACGGACGGTCACGGCTCCACTCAAGTGCTTGGCCACCAGACCGCAGACATAGCCTCCGTTTCCCGAGTTCGGTGGGCCACAGAAGCGTTCCGCGATCTCCAGATTCCGTATTCAGGGCATGACTCCTAAGAATGGTTCCTGAGACGTCTTGACGTTCGACAAGCAGTCGGAACCGATGGGCCGATTGCTGCCGTGATCGCCACGTTTCAGCCCACCTTCGCGCCCCAGGCATTGCGGACGGAGTTCAGTACAGAGTACGCAGCGGCTTTCCATTCGAACCAGAAGCCCCGGCACGTGTCCTCTTCCAGTCCAACCGCTCACAGATTGCCGCAGAACACCTCTAGGTTCAGATCCATAGGGCTCGTTCGGACGACGAGGGCATGGGGCGAACTCGTCAGCTGAGACAGAGGTGCGGGCGCCGTATTGGTCAAGCTGAAAGGCCCTCTGGCCGGAAGCAGCGCCGTGGGATTGTTGGTCTCGGTCACTAGGACGACCTTGTCCAAGGCGTATTTGGGTCTGGGCCCCAGGCTCCCACACCGACCTTCGAACACCGCCATGTACAGCTGGACGGGCGGCGTCGCCGCAACGCTAAGGCCCGAGACCTCGATCGTCACCACGGTGGCATCTCCTTGTGGGCGAAGGAATGCCTTGCCAACCTGACCCGCATTCATCCCCGTGGCCGAAAGCGGCACCGTCATCGTGCTCGCCTCCGCGGCACGGTTGCTCGCGGTACATCCCCACATCAAGTGAAGGCTGGCGATGGTCGCGGCCATGAGAATGGATTGCCGTGCCAGACACTGCGTGCGCTTGCGCTTCAGCACCGGACTCCCTTCGATGACTTGTTTCATGGGCACCTCGCTCGAAAACGGGTTTGAGGTCGCTGCGGGCGACGGATCGACGCTTTCATAGAACAGACGCCTCACTTTCCGAGACTGCGCGCATGATTCTGAACATCATGCCTTGCAGGAGCATAGGAGTTCATAGAACGCCGGGTGCTCCCTTGGCGCGATTCTGCGCCCTAACCAATACCGCTTGACGCTCGCCGAGATCGTGCTCACTCAGAGGAGCTTGTAGCCGCCGTTCGCGAACGCCGGCTCTTGCCAGTTACCGGCGAATCCACCGTCGGATTGAGTGCGGCTCGACCAGTACGACGCATTCAATAACACGACATCAGCGCGCGGTTCAAGAAGGAAATCTTTCCCTGATGCGTCCAGCGGGTACCTCACAAATTCCGCGGCACGCAGGCTACTCGCCGGACGTCGACTTCCCGGAAGGCGCAGACTGCACTTTAGCCGCCGCATCAGCGCAGGCCGAAATGTCCTTCGTCGCCCCCATCACCGACGGGACCAGCAACGACAGGCCGCCGGTCGCGACGCCTACGCCGACCTTGGCGGCGCCGCGTACCGCCCCCTTCGCACCGACGCCAACCTGCGGATTCTGCAAAGGCCCGCTGATCTCCATGAAATCGGTGGCCAAGTTGGCCGGGTTTAGGCCAAGTCCCTTCTTGACGCTGGGTCTGAGCTCCAGCCTCAAGGTCTGGCCAATCAAGTCGATCACGCCGCTTGCGACGACTGCTACCTCGCGCGTTTCGGCCGCGATCGATCGGTCGATCGACGCGACGCCCCGACGGAGCGGCAGGTTCACCACCATGCATTGCACCGCCAAGGCGCGATCCGCCGATCCCTTCGGTATCAGCAGCCGGAGCATCGTCATGAGAATGTTGCGATCGAGCGCCGCCGCCGCGCCGGCCGCAAGCGTGGTGTCGGAGGCGGCGAGCAGCGCGTTGCCGGTCGCAGATGCGGCGAGTTGCCCGGCGTTGCGCCTGTCATCGCCAGGTTCGCAGAAAGATTGGCGCGGCCGCCCTGAAAGTGACCACCGCCTGCAATCGCGGCATCGAGCGCCTCGATCGAGACCGACTTCGCATCGAAGAACACATCGACACGCGGCGGCGCGCCTGGCGCGAGTACGAGGTTCACCCGACCGCTTACCCGCCCGCCGGCGACTCCGAACTCAACATCGTCAAGCCGGACCTGGCCAGGCGTCGACAAAAGGCGTCCACGCACGGCGGACAGCAGCGGCGTCGCCGGCAGTCGCAGGCTCTCCGTCTTGAGATCGAGATTGAGCTCGAAAGAGGGAACCGCAGTGAAAAGCAACGGTGTGTCGGCGAATCGCGGCTCGGGCGCCTTGCTCGCGGGCCCCCCAAGCTCGCCACGCTTGCTCGTTGCCGCGCTGCCCCCGAGCTTCGTCAAGTCGAGCGATCTCGCCGCCAGCACCGCGTCGACTCGTGGCCGCGGTTGTGCGGTGTTCAGCGCCATCCGGCCCTCGATGGTCTGGCCAGCGACCGACATGTGGAGTGGTTCGGCGCGCAGCTTCCGCTGTGAATACCGTACGCGCGTGCGTAGCTCGAGTGGCATCGGCACCCAGGCAGCATCGGGGCCAAGGGCGGAAAGAGCCGCCGCGGTCGCGAGATCGGCCGACACGTCGGCGACGACGGCTCCAGCACGCTCCCCGGTTCCCACGGCACCCTTGGCCGAGACAGTGGCACCGTCGCTGGCAAGTTGCAAGTCGAATGGCCAGTCCTCCTTCCCCTCGAGCAAGATGGCGCCCGGCCCGACCTGTCCTTCGACGTCCCAGCGTTGCGTTCCGACGGAAAGCGCCAGGGCGACTTCGCTACCGTTGTCGTTGCTGCGCAGGTCGAGGGTTTTGATCGTCAGCGTCCGCGCCGCCGAGTCACCATCGCGATAGGCGACAAGCACGTTGGATGCGACCACCCGCTCGAGCTCGATGCGGGTCGTGCGTGCGTCCTGGGGCGCGGGCTTCGTGTCGGCCGTGGCCGACTCAGGCGGGGTGAACTGCCAGTTGTAGCGACCTGCGCCATCGGACTCGAGCAGCGCATCGACGCCCTCCACGTCGATGCGTACGATGCGGAACTCGCCCTTGAGCAGCGCTCCGGGTGACACGTCGATCGCGGCACGCTGCACCCGCAACATGTCGGCCCGCGAGCCCAGGTCGCATTGCCGAGCGCGATGTCGCGGGCCTGGACGGCGATGCTCGGAAACAGCCGAATGGACAAATCGCCGTCGATGCGGAACTCACGTCCGGTCGCGGACTGCACCTTGTTCGCCAGCAGGGACGCCAAGCGCGCCGGCGGAAAGGCAACGACGATGGCGACGTAGATCGCGCCGAACAAGAGCGCGACGGCGGCCAGTGCGATCGCGACGACGCGCGACCAGCGCTGCGCTGGGCCGGCGTAGGCCTTCCTGTCAGCGAACAGTCGACGAGGCACTCTCACTGCACCCTAGAGGGACGACGACGAAGGATAGGCCGAAGCGAAGGGCAAGCCGCCAGGGCAATGTCCCAGGGTCCGCTTCAGCACCCTCAATCCGGGCAACCGCGTCCGTGCACTGAGCTGGCCAGTCATTCACCTGATCGACTTAGAGCAGCCTTCGGCACGCCAGTCGCCTCGAAGCCGTCCTCATTTCCGCTTGAGATGAGGCGCCACTCGAGCTGAAAACACCTCAGAATCGCCTGCCAATCGACAGCTGCACGGCGCTGCGATCGCGCTGGTTGTTGTAGGTGCCGCCCCAGGTCGGCACCCAGGCGATGTCGGCGGTGAAGCCGCTGCGCCAGTTCGCGCGCAACGAAGCGATCGCGAGCTTGCGGCCCTCGAGGATCGCGGTGTCACCCGACCATCCCGAGACGTCGTGGCCAAAGAGCAGCGAAGGGATCAGATCGATACCTTCCGCCACGTTGGCGAAACGCGCCCCGACGACGAGGCGATAGCCGAGCGCATGGCGTGAGACGTAACCGTCAGACGTGCATTGCGTGGGCGCGGCCGGCGCCGGACAGACTCCGTTCACTGGCCCTTGGCCGAAGACGTCGACCCGACCAAAACGAGTCACCGACGGATCGGGAAGGTCCGGCACCCCTTTGTAGACGACCTCGGCTCCCCAGTTGAGGGTCGCGCCCGGCAGCAGGCCGGCGGCCTGCCCGACCGCGCCGAGCTGCAGCTGCACGTTCTTGTGGCGCTCGAAGCCGCTAAGGGTCCCGCCCGGTGGAAGCGCGCGCTCCTGGCTGCGCAGCGTCGTAGGCGCGACCGGGGACAGCACAGCGCCGAGCAGGTCGGCGGCGTTGAACTGAAGTGGCTGATTCGGACGATAGGTCAGCTCGCCGAAGGCGGTCCCGGTCGCGAAGCGGGTCTCGAACGTCAAGCCGAACATGCGGACGTCAGCGGGGTATTCCGTGACGTACTTCGGATTCAGGCCATCGGGGTCGCCCGGAAGAAACGGCACCGCGCCAATGCGCAGCGACTTGATCACGCCGCTGTATCCCGTGCGCGAATGAAACTGCGTGGCATACACGCCGAACTTGGTCGCCCAGGCCTCGACCGTGTGCGTCAGCGCGGCGCCGAACTGGCCGCCGTCGCCGGGCATCAGGTTGTCGGCGCGCTTGAGGTAGCTGCCGCTGGCCAGCGCAGCGCGGTCGGAACCGGCGCCGACCGTCACGGCGTTGCAGCCGTCCGAGTACCAATCGACGCCGGAATAAAAAGTGCCGCACTGGCCAGGCGCATTGCGCTCGAACGCGAACTGGTAGAAGCCCTCAATCGACGTCGACGCCGTGACGCCGAGGCGAGCGAAGATCTGCGGGACCGGAATCCGCGTCTCCTGCTCGCGCTGCAGCATGCCCGGTCGGGTCAGCGCCGGGATGTCGATCGGGTTCAGGTCGCGCAGTCCGCCAAGGACGAGGAAGCGGTTGCCCCAGTCCAGCTTCTGGTAGCCCAGGGTCCATTCGAGTGGCATCACCGCGATGCGCTGGCGGCCGCTCGCGTAGAGGTTGTCGAGCACGACGCCGCTGAAGCGCGAGCGCGGCTGAGCACCGGCGTCGCTTAGCGACGCGTCCGGCGTGTAGCCGTTGGGGATGTTCCCCCAGGGATGGTCGGCCTTCACCAGCGCATAGTCGTACCACGCCTTGATGCTTGCCAGGACGCCGTAGTCGCCATACTGGTACGCCAGACTCAGATAGCCGTTGACGACCTCTGAGACCGGGGCGCCCCTGTTGAAGTTGAGGTTGCCGTCGTCCTGATTGCGGCCGGTGGTGGGTGTCAGCGCCGTGCCGGGAATGCCGACCAGCGAGCTGTTCACGTTGGCCAGCAAGTCAGTGTCTTGCGAGACGGTCCTGTAAGCGATGCCGGCGGTGACGGAGCCCTTGACGGTGAACTGGCCTGCGGCGGCATTGTCGTCAGCATGGCACGCAAGCGTTCCCGACGCCAGCAGCACGAAGGCGGACAGGCGATTCGCAATCGGATGACCAGAGACGCTCATGACGATTTGGCCTGGCATGGTCTGCCGGCGGGATGGATCCGTCAATCGCGGTGTGTGAGATCCGTCGCCCCGCGTGACGAGCGGGGGTCAAGAGATAGGAAAGGCCAGGCGGTTCAAGCAGGCTCTTTGGAGCGGACTCATCGATGTTGCCGCTGAAACCGTACCCGGATGGCGTGCATCTGCGAGCGCCATCGCACCAGTACCAAGTCGGTGAAGCGCGCTGTGTCGAGCGGCGCTCTTTCGAGCGGCGATGCGTTGGGTGCGACGGTGACGGGCGGTCGGGTCGTTCTCAGCGTAAGTCTCCACAGTATCCACGCCGCAAAGCGAACAGCCCCGTGATCGTCGCCCGGTTTGCAACACACCGCGGTTCTGATCGAAGACAAACCTGCGCAGTCGCCAGTCGGAGGCAGTGAACGGATCTGCTTGGCCGATTGCAGCGGGTCGCTCTCGCGCGGCTCGGCGGTGACGGACCAGCGCAGGGTGCAACCATGGCGCATCGCGGGCCGCTCGACTATTGCCCTT
>Ga0207691_10001168_pt1 | contig 26090 bp, 22 predicted proteins | sample KBSM13metaG_FD_184327 | JGI IMG/M metagenome (GOLD analysis project Ga0207691, IMG submission 184327) | Miscanthus rhizosphere microbial communities from Kellogg Biological Station, Michigan, USA - KBS M1-3 metaG (SPAdes) (version 2) | ecosystem: Host-associated > Plants > Roots > Rhizosphere >...
CCGATGAAGGGCAGCGTCCAGCGCTGGCTCTTGTCGTTGATCGTATCGAGGCCAGTCCCGACGAGATCATCGACTTCGGCCAATCCGCTCACGCGGCGAACGCCTAGTTGCCCGAAGAAGCCCATTCGCTCGTTGGTCTGCACGAGCATTCCGACGGCAACACCGAACGTGAATGCGGTTGTCTGGTCGTAGAAATCGGTGGCCTGGCCCACGAGATTGGCTCCAGGCGCCACGAGCGTCACGTCCGTCTTGTCGACGAATCCCAACCCAATCGTCGCTTCACCGTATGCGCGTACCTTCGGTCTGAGATCGGCGTAACGCCGAAGGCCAAAGTCAATACCGAATGTCTGATAGTCGGTGTATTGGGCATACAGGTTCGATGCGCCGTAGTCGCCCATCGGCACGACGTAATCCGCGTCAAGCGACTGAAACGTGAACGTCACGCGTGCCTCGGTGTCCGGCTTGAAGAGATAGCCGCCACCGAATCGAAGATGCAGACCGGCGCCATACACGTCGTTGTACGAATTTCTCGTGATGACCACGACCTGATTGTTGATGCTTCCAATTCCGCTCGAGTTGATGTTGCCGGTAATGCCGTTGTCCCATCCGATCGCGAACTCCGCACTCCACGGACGATCGGGCGCATTGGACTGTGCACGCGCGATTGAAGTCGTCCCGAGAAGGATAAAGAGCGTCAACACAGTCAACTGTCTGAGACTCGTCAGGTTCATTTCGCTGCTCCTTTTACACTTCGAAGCGCACAAAGACCACGCGTTGCGAATCTATTCATGGAGGACGTCGCGGTCGGAGGCACTTCGACAACCACCAGTGCAAGAACAACGCCTGTCACTCCGAGCATAGCGAGGGCGAACATGCGCGACGATTGCCCTTTGGTCTTACTTCTTAGCTGGGCCAATCGCGCAACGACTCAGCGATTGGTTCTAACGGACCTTTCCGGCGGGGGGAATCCCCAGGTCGGACGCCATGCGCACGAGGTCGGCGATGGAATCGGCCTTCATCTTCCCGAGCACCTGGCGGCGATGAATCTTGATTGTGCGCTCTGCAATGCCGAGGTCATAGCCCACCTGTTTGTTCAGCTGCCCACTGATCAGGTGTGCGAATACTTCTCGCTCGCGCGGCGTCAGCAGGTCATAGCGCGCGAGGATCTCGCTGCGCCGCGCCCGGACGACGCGGTTCTCCATGTCACGCGCGATCGCGCGCGCAACTGCATCGAGAAGCACCGGAGCGTCGACGGGCTTGGTCAGGAAGTCAACAGCGCCCGCCTTCATTGCGCGAACACTCTTCGGCACGTCTCCGTGGCCGGTCAGGAACACGATGGGCAGGGGGTTCGCCGCGGTCGTCAGTTTCTCCTGCAGTTCCAGCCCGTTCGATCCTGGGAGCTGAAGATCGAGCACGATGCAGCCGCCTTCGGTTGGCGCATCGATCAGGAATTCCGCCCCGGTCGCGTACTCGCGCACCACATAACCGGCCTTCTTGAGCAGCCTCGACGACGCGATTCGACTTGATTCATCGTCTTCGATCACATGGACGACCACTGTGTCGGGGACGGTGGATTCCGTTGCAGTCATGTGGCGCTTCGGTTGCACCGCACATGCCACCGAGTTTCGCGGCTATCGCAAAATCGCGGCTGTTTTGGTCAAGTATGGCATCGTATCACCCCCAACGACGCGATCTGGCGATTGGCCGCCGCCGAATGTCGTGGGCGTTGAGGCGGAGAATGAAGGAACGGTGTCCCTCGTGTATCGGCTGATCATGCTCGCGATCTGCTGTGCCTCGGCGGCGAGCGTAAGCGCCCAGAAGGCCAGTCCTTCCGACGAGACTGCTGCGGCGGCACAGGAAGCCTCGACGGTTCGAGAGATTGGAGGTCGCCTCGTCACGACTGGAGAAACCGTCGTCGTCAAAGGAGAACTCGATGAGCCAGTGCGGGATTCGTCGATCGCCACGAAGATCGACACGCCCTTGCTCCAGACCCCGCGCAGCATCACCATCATCGATCACCAGACGCTCGACGATCTGTCGATCGTCAACATCACACAGGCGCACGACTACGCTGTCGGCATGACGCCGCAGGACGAACGCGGCCCGGGGTTTGCGCGAGGATTTCCCGTCGATTTCTACGATCTCCGGCGAGATGGTCTTCGTACCTACTCGTGGAGTGTCCGCGAGCCGGTGGCACTCGAGCGAATCCAATATCTGCGCGGACCGGCGTCGATCCTCTACGGCGACGGAAGCCCTGGCGCGATGGTCAATCTCGTGCTGAACAAACCGATGCCTGTGCGTCGGGTCGATGTCAGCGGTAGCGCTGGCAGCCCGGGATTAGGTCGTCTCAGCGCTGATGCCACCGGCCCTCTGAACGACACGCGCACGGTTCGCTATCGACTGATCGCATCGGGCGAATGGCTCGAGAACGGATTCGACAACGGTGAGCGCCGATTCACCGTCTTTCCATCGCTTGCAGTTGATCTCAACTCGAAATCGACGCTGACGTTCGACACCGAGATCTATCGCCAGCGGGGGCGTAACTATCGTCACGCGGTGCCAGCAACTGCCGACGCGCAGCGTGGTGACTTTTCCGGATACCCGTGGGACCTGAGCGTGGCCGCTCCAGATGATGAGTGGACTGGTGGAAACGTCGCTCCCGGAGCGCGCCTGGACCTCGACCTGGCGCAGAACACCTCTCTTCACGTGGCTACCCGTTACACAAGGATCGACGGCGATATCGATGTGCAGGCGCTGATCGGGCTGACCGCGGATGGCGCGACCGCGCTGCGCTATCACTATCGCGAGATCAGCACGTGGGATGAGTACCAGTCCGATGCATTCGCCGCGACGATCGCGCGGACGGGGGGCATCGAGCACAAGCTCGTTGGCGGCATCGAGGCAGGCCTCAGCGCAACTGATAGCCAGATCGGCGTGGGTCCCGCCGCTCCGCTCGATGTCAACAATCCCGAGTATGGATCGCCACCCTCTGTACCGTCTCTGGCTCCCAGTCGTTTCAATGTCATGCGCGTCGGCCTCTATGCGATGGATCAGATGCGACTGTCGAGGATGGTCACGATCGTTCCGGGACTGCGCTGGAGCCATATCGACGTCGACGATAAAGTAGCCGCAGCGACGAGACCTGCAGCGGAAGCCGCATCAACGGATTCCCTGGCCTCGCCGAGCATCGGCCTCGTCGTCGTTGCCCGGCCATGGTTCTCCCTGTACTCGAGCTACACAGAGGGGTTCGAACCGCCCGTGCCTGGACAGTACCTTGAAGATGGTCTCGCACCCGCGCTGTCCGAGAACTGGTCGTTCGAAGCTGGCGCGAAGGCCGATATCCTGCAGCAGCGACTCAGTGTGACGGGAGCGGCCTTTCGGATTCGTCGCACGAATGTCCCGGAAGCCGACCCGCAGGGTTTCTATCGACAAATTGGCGAGGGCCAGAGTCATGGGCTCGAGCTCGAAGCGGTCGGGATGCTCGCGCCGGGACTCACGACGCGCACCGGCTACGCGTGGACGCAGACCGAAATCACACGCGACAGCCTTGGCGCCACGGGTCGCGAGTTGCCGAACGCGCCACGGCACAAGGCGAATCTCTGGATGCGTTATCGGTTTGCGCAGGGCGCGGTGAGTGGCCTGATGCTGGCTGGTGGAATGGTGTACGAATCCAACCGTTTCACCAATCGGGACAACGTCGTAACTGCACCCGCATATACGCGCTTCGACGCGTCCACCTCGTGGCCGTTGCCGGGTCGACGGCTGACGCTCGGCATGGTTGCCGAGAACCTGACTAATCTGCGTTACGTGCGATCTGGCGCCGGAGGCGTGCTTTTCGCTGGGCCGCCGCGCCGTCTTGCTGTCCAGATGTCATCCTCGTTCTAACGCCCACAGACGCGCCCATGCCTTCTCCGAGACTGTCGCTCGTGCTCGTCCTGCCGCTGTCGATGACGGTCTCGACTGGTTGGGCCGCACAGTCACATCAGTCTGCCGACGTGGACGACACCGAAGCGCAATCCAGCATTCTCTTCCTGGCCATCGACGACTTCACGCGTCCGTACATGCGACTCATTTTCGAGGCGTTCACCGACGCCGTCTCGACCGCTGCGAAACCCCCTGCGATCTACTTCGAGTCTATCGATGCGTCGCGCTTCGGCGAAACGCGATACCTCGAGAATCTGCGTGACTGGCTCAGTCGCAAGTACAGCGACAAGCGAATCGACCTGATCGTCCCAATCGGTGAAGACGCTCTTGGCTTTCTCATAGCCGCGCACGGCGAACCCTGGCTCGACGCGCAGGTCCTCTATCACGAATCGGGAAGCATCAGATTCGATACCCGGAATGCGTTGCCGCGCGCGGGCGGCATGCTCACGCAAGATCACTTCGCAGCCCAGTTACAAATGGTCAAATCGCTGCTGCCGCAGACGAAACACGCGGCGGTGATCTACGGTGCGTCAACCATCGAGATCACTCGGTGGCGTGACTTCGTCGGAAGGGTGAGGCAGGCCGGCCTCGAGCCGATCGAACTTGTTGGCATCACCATGGAAGAAATGCCGGCCGCGTTATCGCACTTGCCCGAGCAGGCTGTGGCCTTTGTGCTGGCACCGATTGTCGACGCAAAGGGAAATGTGGTGTCACCGAATCATCTGTGTGAGTTGGTCTCGGCTGCCGGGACGGTGCCCACCTTCACGACGGAGGCGAACCATCTGGGCTGTGGCGCCATCGGCGGTGTGCTGCGTGACTGGTCGATCATCGGTCGCCTGCTCGGCGAGGAGGCTCTTGCCCGGTTGAAGAAACCATCTACCGATGTCGTGACTATTCCCGTTGCCCGGTTCACGACGGTTGCCTTCGACGACCGCCAGCTCCAACGTTGGAAAATTCCTGAGCGACGGCTTCCGCCGGGTGCGATCGTGCGATTTCGTGAGCCCAACATCTGGCGGGACCGTCGCGGTCTCGTGCTCGCCACAATCGGCGTCACGCTCGTGCAGACGCTCCTCATCGCAGGACTCGTGTTCGAGCGTCGCCGGCGGCGTCAGGCGGAGATCGATTCCCGGCGCAATCTGACTGCACTCGCGCATCTCGATCGCCGTGCGGCGATGGGCGAGCTGGCGACCTCGCTGGCGCATGAACTGAACCAGCCACTCAACGCGATTCTGCAGAACGCCGGCATGGCGCAGATGCTGTTGACGTCAGCGCCGCTGCCGTCCGAGCTGAGCGAGATGACCGACATCATCGGCGACATCCGTAAAGACGACATCCGCGCCAGCGAAGTCATCCGTCGCATGCGCGGTCTGCTCCAGAAGCACGAGCTCGAAACCCACCGGGTCGATCTCAACGAGGTGGTCCAGGAGACGGTCGCCATCGTGCGGCCCGACGCCAGGTCGCGGCAGATCGAGATGGAGGTGGAGCTGGTCGAGGGGATCCGGCCGATCATGGGCGACCGCGTGCACCTCCAGCAGGTGCTGCTCAATCTCCTGATGAATGCCATGGACGCCGTCACCGACATGCCGCCGGAGCGTCAACGCGTTCGGGTGTTCACCACGCAGAGCGAGGGTGCTGTGCGGCTGGCGGTTTCCGATACCGGCCCGGGTATCCCGTTCGACAAGCTCACCACGATTTTCGAGCCGTTCTACACCACAAAAACCGGCGGCAGCGGCATGGGGATGGGGCTCGCGATCGCCCGCGGCATCATCGAGGCCCACGACGGACGGATTGCGGCGGGGAACAACACTGCCGGCGGGGCGACCGTCTGGTTCAGCGTACCAATTGCTTCGACTGAGACCAAGGTGATGTAGAGGGCCTCACAGGTCAGGAAAAAGCCGGCGTCATGGTGAGAGCGGCTGATACGAGACGAGCTTCCACTGATTCCCTTCACGCGTCCACAGCAGCCCGAGTACCCCTCCTCCGGCAACCCGGAACTGGAACACGACACCGAAGTACTGCGCAGCAGTTGACGGCGCAGTCGTCTTGTCGCAGAAGTACGGCCGGGCCTCGGCTTCAGTCAGCGGGGTTACAAGGAATTCCTGCTTGAACGGGTGATCGACTACGACGCGCTTTGGATCGCGCGGGACGAACGCGAGTAGTGTACTGGTCAGGTTGGAACGACGTCCCAGCTTTTGGGTGGCATGCTCCATTAACGTGAGCAACTCACGGCGAAGTCAGAAGTGAGGTCGTCGTACGCGTAGCTGGTGTGGGCCTCTTTTGGTGACGAGTTCCCCAGTCCGTAGTAGTCGATGTCGGGCGAGCTCTCGAATTTCGTGTACCACTGCATCGACGTGCGCTCGGTCCTGAGCCCCTGGAAGTCCAGGTCGAAATCAAGAAGATATGCACCCTGAAACGTACCCCGCGCGGTGGCACGGTACCCGAGGCGCTCCTGCCAGAGATCGGACTGGCGGTATCCCAAGCCTGCGGTGAACCCCTGGCCAGGCCGCATTCCTCCGAGCACGATCTGTGGACCGTTGGCTCCGCGGCCGGAATCAAGACCCTCTTTGAAGCCGCGTTCGACGAGCGCGTTGACCTTGTTGACGAGCGGCGACTGGCGCTCGGGCCAGAGTTCGGCGACCTTCTCGTCCCGTGCTTCAGCGATCGCTTCCGCCCTCGTCGTGGGCACGTTCGTGGCCGGCTCCTGCGCGTACGTCGGCGAACCGGGCAGGAACAGCCCTCCGACGAGAGCCGCCCCACCGACGTGTCTGCCTGCGACCATGAGCAGAGCTCCTGTTGCCTCCGGTGAACGCCGACGAAGTTGAACTCGTCGCCCTCGGCGCGACGCGTCCGTCGTGAGCAGACTATGGATTTGTCCAATGGGACGCTATCGGACGAAGGATCTAGATGGCGTCTCTGGCACTCACGTCCATCGTTTCTGCAGGTTCGCCCAGGCTGGTTGACCCGCTTATAGCTCTCGTTCCATCCTGCTCTGTGACCAAACGAAGAGATCATGGGCGCGCCTGAAACGTCCGAGCCCTTTTCCTTGCTCGGCGGTCCTCTTCACCAATTGGGCCGAAGGCTTGGCCTGGTGCGCCGCGAGACGAATACCGTACTACTGGGTGTTGCGCTCGGCTGGGGCCTGTGGTTGCTGATTTTGGCCATGGCGCTGATGGAAGGCCTCACCGACCGTATGTTCTCCCTCTCCCTGGTCGGGGCGAACGCGCGGCTGCTGGTGGTCGTTCCGCTGTTCTTCATCGGTGAATCGTGGGTGGCTCCCCGCATGGCCGCGTTCGTCGGCACCATCACGCGAACTGGGGTCGTGCCGCCAGGCGAGCGCCCGGCGCTGGACGCCGAAGTGTCACGGACCCGTCGATGGACGAATTGGTGGTGGCCCGAGGCCATCTGCCTGCTGGTGGCCATCGGGATCGAAGTCACCGGAGTGAGATTGCAGACTTATGGTGTGAGCGCCGGCTCCGATCCGGCACGGAACGCACTGGCGTTTCTCGTCTACCTCCACGGGGGCTTGACCTTGTTCCACTTCCTGCTGTTTCGCTGGGGCTGGAAGCTGGCGCTGTGGGGCCTCTTCCTCTGGCGCGTCTCGCGGCTCAACCTTCATCTCATTGCGGGCCACCCCGATCACGCCGGAGGTCTGAGCGCGCTCGAGGGCGTGCACGAGAGGTTCACGCCACTGGTTGTCGCGCTCTCAGTCCTCGAATGCGCCTCGCTCGCGGAATCCGTTTCGACGGGGGCGCTGGCAGTCACCGCGGTGTACCCCACGCTCGCCGGGCTGCTGCTGTTGGATGCCGTTCTCTTCCTCGGCCCACTGCTCGTATTCACTGACAAGTTGTGGGCCGCTCGCACAAGGGGGGTGGGACTCTACCGTGACCTGGCGGCGCGGTACGTGACCGAGTTCGAGGCGAAATGGACCGGCGACAGCATTCCTGTGAATGAGCCGTTACTGGGGACGCCGGACGTGCAGTCGCTGGCGGACCTGGCCAATGCCTTCAATGTCGTGAAGGCGATGCGGTGGATCACCGTCGGTCCGCGATTACTGACGATGGTGACGATTGCCGCAGTCGTGCCGCTCACGCCCCTGGTGTTGTTCCAATATCCCATCGCCGAACTGACGAAGCGGTTCTTCTTGAGACTGGTCGGCTTGTGACCATTGCATTCTCACGACGCCCGACTCGCCGTACTCGACGCGCGTTTTCCGTCATTACTGCGCCGGCCGTAACGAGTTCTAGCACCAAAGAGCGATAGTCGGCCCATTCTCCGCTCGTTATAGTCGCCGGAAGTCGACCACGCTGCCACCGGAGCAGCTCACGTGAATGCATATCGCGCTCAGCGTTTCGGAAGCGCCTTGGCCGTGTCGCTCGTCACTCTGATGGGGGCGCGTCTCGAGCCCGTTCATGCGCAGGACGCGAATCAGGCGGGCGGCAAGGACGCACCGAAGCTCGGTTGGTCCAACAGCACGGACCTGAGCCTTGTGGTCACCGGAGGGAACTCGGACTCGACGACCTTGGGATTCTCGAACCAGCTGCGTCACGCGCGCATGGAAGACCGATTCGAGTTCGACGTCAGCGTAGTACGCGCCAACGAATCGGATGACCGCTTCTTTCTGGTCGAACCGGGTCTCGAGTTCGCGGTCGGCGGCGCCCCGACCGCTCCGGCCACCACACTGATCAAGCCAGAACCATCCCTAGACGTCGCCAATTACCTCATTCGAACGGCCTACGAACGGCACATTTCACCGAAAGTGTTCTGGAACACCGGCGCGAGCTGGTACCGCAACGACGATGCCGGCATCCTGAACCGGTACGTCGTTTTTGCGGGCCTTGGGAACGAGTGGGTGGACAGTTCGCGGCGGCGCTTCGCAACCAGTTACGGCATCAGCTATACCGACCGCGAAGAGGAGGAGCCGGATCCGGAAAAAGAGCGTCGGTTCGCAGGTGCGCGCGCCGGGTGGGACTACACTGAGCACATCAATGCGGCGACGACCTTCGACAGTCAATTCTGGTGGAACCTCGGTTTTGCCGACCCAACCGACTACTCCTTCAACACGCTCAACGCGCTGACCGTCTCGGTCGCCAGCCGAGTCTCGCTCAAGGTCAGTGTCCAGTGGTTGTACGAGAACGAGCCGGCGCTCGAGTCCGACTTGGACGTAATCGCTTTTGTGGAAGTGGTCAATCCGGACGGTGTACCTGGCTCGGGCGATGAGCGCTTCCGCACCCTCGAATCGGGCGGCACCAAGCTCGTGCTGGGAGCTAAGGACGCACGCAAGGACAAGCTAGATACAGTCATCCGGACGGCCCTGGTCATCAAGTTCTAGCCCTGCAGCCCTCCGACAACTAAGCCTAATGGATGAGCCTCGAGCGGCCGACAACCGATCTAGCTGAGTACTCCGACGGCGCGGGAAGTGCATCGATTCAACCCAGTAGTGAAGGACCGTAAATGTGGTCTGGCTTCGACCCGGATCTCCGGCAGCAGTTGAAATTCATTCGTGAGATGGTCGCGCTTCAACGACAGACGCCGACTCGTGAATGGCCCCTTGTCTACCTCGAAGAACACGATGCACTGCTCGTTATCCGTGAATGGCCGAATGGATCGGTCACGAGCTATCTGATGTCGGAGTTGTCCAACCACACCAAACAGCGCAATCCTCCGCAGCCCGGGCCGTAGTCACTTCACTTCGCGCACCAGATCTTTCAAAGATCGCTCAGCCCTGCGTTTTCGCCGCCCTGACGATGCAACGGAAGCCGACATGACAGGTGGATGTGTCAATTGGCTCCGGGAAGCGTGCGGCCGGCCGATACCGCCGGCAGTAGTTCGGCGCGCAGAGGTGTGAGCCTCCCTTCAGCACCTTGCGCGGGATCTTGATTGCGGGTTGAGACGGATCGTAGCTCTCCTCTGCCCGGGGGCCGCGGGGGTTCGTAGGAATACAGCACGCCTTGACGGCCTCCGCCGGATGCTTCGGCACGTACCAGTCCGTGGTCCATTCCCAGACGTTGCCGATCATGTCGTGCAGGTCGTACCCATTCGCCGGAAAAGCACCCACCGGTGAGGTCCGTTCGTATCCGTCTCGACACTGGTGTTGCCAGGGAAACTCTCCCTGCCAGGTGTTCGCTTGATGGCGATCGCCCGGCAGGAACTCATCGCCCCACGCATACGCCGCTCCGTCGAGTCCACCCCTGGCGGCGAACTCCCATTCGGCTTCAGTCGGTAACTCTTTGCCATCCCAATGGGAGAAGGCTTCGGCATCGCCGAACGTCACGTGCACGACGGGATGCTGTGCGAGATCCTCGAGCGAACTGTCGGGCCCCTGGGGGTGCCGCCAGTCCGCCCCGCGTGCGAATTGCCACCAGTTGGAGAAATCGCGTCGATCAACGGGTCCAGAGGGCTGAACAAACAGGAGCGAGCCGGCGTAGAGCATGTCCGGAAGCGCGCCGGGATACTGCGCTGGATCGGGTGGGATCTCCGCAAACGTGCGGTGACCGGTTGCATCGACGAACCGCGAGAATCGCTCGTTGGTCACTGGAAACCGATCGATCCAGAACCCGTCGACGGTGACGCGATGCACCGGTCGTTCCTCGGGGTAGTGCTTGTCGGATCCCATGCGGAACGTGCCGCCCGGAATCCAGACCATATCCGGAAACGGAGCCTCGCCCGGCGGTCGGGGCGAGGCTCTCATCTCGGAGCCGGGCTGCAATGTCGGCAGTTTCATCTGGGCTCCCGTGTCTCCCTAATGTTAGGCACCCTTCGACGCCTCTGTCATCTTGTCGATCACCTCGTCGAGGCTGAAGCTCGCCGCCTTCTGTCGCGGCGGGAATTCCTTGAAGGTGTTCAGGAACTCGCCGACCGCAGCCTGCGCGGGCACGAGCAGATAGATGCGGCGGAACATCCAGTCGTAGTAGGTGTTCGACGTAATCTGCGCGTGCTCGTACGGGTCCGTCCGCAGATTGAAGATGTATGGGCAGCGGAGCGTCACGAACGGTTCCTGCCAGATTTTCAGCGTGCCCTGTGTGCGCTGCTCCATGAACATCATCTTCCAGTTGTCGTACCGCAACGCGGCGACGTCGCCGTCGTCGGTGAAGTAGATGAACAACTTGCGCGGGCTCTCCTTCTCCTTGCCGGTCAGATACGGGAGCAGGTTGTAGCCGTCGAGATGCACCTTGAAGGTCCTGTTGCCGATCTTGTGACCCTTCTTCAGCTTTTCAGCAATGTCGGGCTCACCGGCCACTGCCAGGATGGTAGGGAACCAGTCCTGGTGGCTGATGATCCCGTTCGACACCGATCCGGCGGCAATCCGGCCGGGGAAACGGACCATGCACGGCACCCGATACGCACCCTCCCAGCTCGAGTTCTTCTCGTTCCGGAACGGGGTGGTGCCCGCATCCGGCCACGTGTTCATGTGCGGCCCGTTGTCCGTGCTGTACTGGACGAATGTGTTATCGGCGATGCCGAGTTTGTCGATGAAATCGAGCATTTCGCCGATGTTCTTGTCGTGGTCGATCATCACGTCGTGGTACTCGGATTGCCAGCGGCCGGCCTGGCCACGGTTCTCCGGCTTCACGTGCGTAAACGCGTGCATGTGTGACGTGTTGAACCACACGAAGAACGGCTCGCCGGCGTCGTGGGCGGCCTGGATGAATTTCTTGGCAGCGGCGAGGAACTCGTCATCGCAGGTCTCCATGCGCTTCTTGGTCAGCGGGCCGGTGTTCTCGATCTTCTGGCCGCCCTTGCCGTCTGCCCAGCAGTGCAGCACGCCGCGGGGCCCGTACTTCTTCCTGAACTCGGGGAATTCCTTCGGGTCCGGATAGTCCTCTTGCTCGGGTTCCTCCTCGGCGTTCAGGTGATACAGATTGCCGAAGAACTCGTCGAAGCCATGCATCGTCGGCAGATGCTCGTCGCGGTCACCGAGGTGGTTCTTGCCGAACTGGCCGGTGCGATAGCCGAGCGGCTTGAGCGCCTCGGCGATAGTGATGTCTTCGGCCTTGATGCCGAGATCCGCGCCGGGAAGACCCACCTTGGTGCAACCTGTGCGGAGGCCGCACTGCCCGGTGATGAACGACGCGCGGCCCGCGGTGCAGCTCTGCTCCGCGTACGAGTCGGTGAAGATCATCCCTTCCTTGGCGATCCGGTCGATGTTGGGCGTCTTGTAACCCATCATGCCCATGGTGTAGCAACTGAGGTTCGACTGTCCGATATCGTCCCCCCACATAACCAGAATGTTCGGCTTCTTCTCATTTGCCATTGATATCTCCTCGTATTCCTGACGGATTCGGATCCGTGTCTCGCCACTCACGCAGAACTATGGGAAGGTCTCAATTCCCCGCCTATTGCCCCTTAGAACTAGAAGCACGCCCGCTCGGATGCTTCGCAACGTCGATCACCAGTGCAACAGCACACTCATCAGGCCGGCGACGCCAAGGATGGCGATCAAGCTGGCCACAACTGTAGCGAGCGAGTACGGCACCGTACCGTACTCAGTCCTGAGCGCGCTCATGCTCTGGCGATGTTCTACGGTCGCGAGTACGAGCGCAGTCAGCCCGATGCCGATCATCAGCAGGGCGAATCCACGCGGCCCCAGCGCACCCGCGTCGGCACCTGGCTTTCCCTCGCGCAGATACTGAAAGAACTTGTAGATCGTGAATCCGAACGAAATCAGTGAGGTGGCTGTCCGCGTCCACGCCATCAACGTGCGTTCGTACGCCAGCCGCGTGCGCTCGACCGCAAGCCGAGTGGCATCCGGCAGCGCGGCCGTACCCGTAGTCATGGGGACACCTCATGGTGCATCCACGATCGCGCCACACGATTCACGACGCCGCGCAGGGCCAGGTACGGCACGATGGCGAGAATCACGGCCACGACCATGGCTTCAATCGGATAGATCCATCTGAAGAGGATCCACTGGTACACGCAGTCCATCACCACGGCCATGATGAACACTTTCATCACCGCCCTGATCGTTTCCCTCGCGCGGCGCTTGCGCGCCTCTGGCGGCCCGGTGACCATGCGCCAGAAATGCGGCGGCCGCCCCTCTCGCGCGTCGGCGAGACCGTCGCGGTACGCGAAGAACATGGCCATCGCGGGCTGAAGGAACAAGCGGAAGGTCAAGGGGCCAGTCAGCCTGCCGATCAGGTCGGTGAACATGCGATTCAGCAGGTCTTCCATGTCGGCTCCGTCGCTTGGCGCCACGTCAGCGCGCGAGGGCAGGTCGGTCGCTTCGCGCCGCCTCGCCAGCTGGCAGGTCCTGGGTCTTCTCTGCGTTCTCGAGATCCCGCTCCAGGAAGTAGTTCAAGAACGTGCGGATGACGGCGATTGCTCCCAGTTCGCCGATGTCCTGCCAGGTCGGCGACACGACGCTCGCGATGATGTCGGCGGCGAGCTCGAACTCGAGCCCGAGGAGCAGCCACATGCCGAATCGACGCCAGATTGACTTGCGAACGCCGTGCGTGGCATTGGGCGTGACGCCGATCCACAACAGCCTGAGAAATGCCTCGAGCGAGCCGAACGTGACGACGATCACGGCGGCTGCTTCCGAAAGCATGCTCGCGCCCCGCGCGAACTGGATAAGGAGTTCTTCCATATTCTGCCAGGCAGTTCGAGGGACTATAACGAGGACGGAATGCGCGCGACTATTGCACCTTGGTGCTAACGGACCTTCCTGGCGGGAGTCACGCCCAGGTCGGATGCCATGCGCACGAGGTCCGCTATTGAATCGGCCTCCATCTTCTCGAGCACCTGTGGCGATGGATGAGGTTGGCGACCATGAAGAACACGCCACTGTTGCGCAGTGAAAACGACTCGTTACACGTGTTACACGAAGCGGTGACAGCGGTCGTTCTCCGCCGCATAATGTCCGTCCTGTGCTGCCGGGACGTTTCGTCGGTGCGTTCGTAATCTCGCTTCTACTACCACTCTCCGCCTCGCTCGACAGTCAGTCGAACGCGACACTCCAGGGACGAGTGTTCGATTCGTCCGGCGCCGTCCTTCCCGGGGCGACAATCCGCGTGCGCAGTGACGAAACCAGTTTTGACCGCTCGGTCCCCACAGATGCCGAGGGTCGCTATTACATCGACGCGATTCCGCCCGGCTCTTACCAAGTCAGTGCCTCAGCAGCCGGCTTTCGTGAGGAACTCATCGAGGAATTGGTAGTCGAAGTCGGTCGCGCGCTGTTGCACGACTTCTCACTCGATCTTGGTGATCGGAGTGAAACGGTGTTGGTCCAAGCGGAGATTCCGCTCGTGGATCGCGTCTCATCGATCGTCGGTCACGTTATCTCGCAACGAACCGTTCAGGAGATTCCGTTGAACGGCCGTCACTTCATGGATCTCGGGTTGCTCGGGCCGGGGTCGGTCGCGCCGTCGCAGACCGGCTTCTCCGCGATGCCCGTACGCGGACAGGGCGCGTACGCGATCAACACGGCGGGCAATCGCGAGGAGGCCGTCGGCTTCCTCATCAACGGCGTGACGGCCAACAACCTGACGTTTGGCGCGCTCATGTTCGAACCGCCCGTCGCGAGCGTTCGCGAATTCAAAATCGACAACTCGGTGTTCAGCGCCGAGTACGGACACGTGTCGGGGGCAATCGTCAACATCGTCACGCGATCGGGCAGCGACGAGGTGCACGGGGACGTCCTCGGGTTCCTGCGGAACGAGGCGCTTGACGCACGCAACTTCTTCGAGCTCACGTCGCCAGACCCGCACCCCTTCGAGCGGTACAATTTCGAGGCATCTGCCGGCGGTCCGCTCATTCGTGGAAGGACCCACTTCTTCGCGACGTACGACGTCCTCAGGCAACGGCAGGGTCTCGATATGAACAGCCTGGTGCTCAGCGACCAGGAGCGTGCAGTGGTCACCGACCCGGTGATACGACGGCTGATCGATCTGATCCCTCGTGCGAATTTCGCCGACGCAGACGGCACGCCGCGCTTCGTCGGTGCAGCCGCTGCCGCCGTCGATATGGATCGCTGGACGATCGACCTCCGGCACAACCTTGGTCGCAGCAGCTATCTGCACGCGTACTATGGGTGGGAGCGCACCCTGTCGACCGAGCCAGCGTCCCGGGGCACCACGATCCCCGGGTTCGGCCATCTGAACCGTCTGCCACGAAGCCTGCTGACCCTCGAACACATCCACGTCTTCGAACCGGCGCTTCTGAACGAAGCACGATTCAGCCGAAGCGACCTGGAGGGAAACACCGTCAACGTCGCCCAACTCAATCCGGCAGACTTCGGGATCCGGAACGGTGTCGTCCGTCCCATCGGATTGCCGCAGATCACGGTGGCCGGTGGCCTCAGCTTCGGAGGGCCGTTCCAGTTCCCGCAGGGACGTCGTGACGGCTTCAACCTGTTCACGGACACGGTCAGCGGGCGGCGCGGCCGGCACTCTCTCAAAATCGGCGGCGAGTATCGGCACTTCGACAACGAGAACTTCTCGGAAGGTACCGGGTCGGTCAACTTCCCGAGCGTGGCGGCGTTCCTCGCCGGAACGGCCAACGCGTTCAGCATCACGCTCGGCGAGAGAAGGAACCACATCGACCAGCGCGCGGTGGCATTCTTCGGTCAGGACCGAATCACCATCGGTTCCACGCTCACTCTCGATCTCGGGCTGCGCTACGAGTGGCACGTGACGCCAACGGAGCGGAACAACCAGTTCGTGGTCTTCGATCCCGCTAGCGTATCGCTGCTGCGCGTCGGCGTGGACATCGAGGAAATCCATCGGCAGAACAACCGGAACTTCGAGCCTCGCGTCGGCATCGCCTGGACTCCCTCGTCTGACGCAAGAACCGTGGTGCGCGCGGCCTATGGATCTTCCGTTGACGAGCCGAGCACGACGGCCGTCAGAGACACAGCGGCCAACCCGCCGTTTGCCACGCCCTTGGCCGCCGCCGGGTCGATCCCGCTGGACAGTGCGATTGAGAAGGCGCAGGCGGGCGGTCTCGCGCCAGCGACGATCGATCACGGGTTCCGCAACGCATCGCTGCGATCGTGGAATGTGAACGTGCAGCAGCAGATCGCACGCAACTTTGCCGCGACGATCGGATACTTCGGCTCCGCTGGCAAGGACCTGCGGATCTCGCGTAATCTGAACCAGCCGGTGAACGGCGTCCGCCCCTATGCGGCGTTGTCACTCTACAGCCCCATTCTTCCCGGCGCGCCGCTTGGCAGCATCACGCAGGTGGAGAGCACCGGATTCTCGAGCTACCACGCGCTCTGGGTGTCGGCCACGAGGCGGCTCTCGCGTGGCCTGCTCTTCGACGCCTCGTACACCTGGTCGAAATCGCTCGACACCAACTCGCTCAATTCATCTGGCTTCGTCGTCCAGGACAGCTACGACATTCCCAACCAGTATGGGCTGTCGGACTACGACGCGCGTCACCGGTTCATTCTCAGCGCGACGTACGCATTGCCGTTCACTAGAAATTGGGCGACTCGAGGCTGGCAGGCCGCTGTGATCGTTCAGTCGCAAAGCGGCAATCCCGTTAACATCGTCACCAGCAACAGCACGCTCAATGGGACGCCGAACACGGTCCGGCCCGACGTCGTCGGACCCATTCGGATCATCGGCTCGGTGGATCAGTGGTTCGACACGACGGCGTTCGCGGCCGTTAGTCATTTCGGCAACCTGGGTCGCAATGTGGTGATTGGACCGGCCTTTCACAACACGGATCTGTCGATCAGCAAGAGCGGGCGGCTCGGCGACGTCGGCATCCAGTTTCGCGTGGATATCTTCGATCTGTTCAATCACCCGAACTTCGGCCCGCCCGGCAACATCGTTGGCAGCCCGACGTTCGGCAAGATCACGAGGACGCGTTTTGCGACGGGCGAGGGGGGCTCCTCGCGGCAGATTCAACTTGGCGCGAAACTCTCATTCTGAGATGGCGCTGCGATTGCTCACGTGCGTGGTGCCGGCCGTTGCGCTGCTTGTGGTGGTGTGGCTTTGCCCGGTCGCCTCGGCCCAGCCGCGATCGGTCCGAACGGCGCTCGCCGTGCACTATAGCTCCGAGGACTATCCCAGCAATCCCGTGGTGGATGCCGCGATTCGACAGGTGCTTCACGCGCACGACGAGGCCCCCGTCGACTACTTTGCGGAATACCTGGAGTCCGATCGCTTTCCCGGCGAAGAAGCCACCCTGGCATTCCGTGACTACCTTCAGAGGAAATACCAGGGACGCCGAATCGACGTGGTGCTGGCCATCACCGATCCGGCGCTCCAGTTCGTGCTGCAGTATCGCGATCAGCTGTTTCCCGGGGTGCCGATTGTCGCATCGGCAGGTTCCACGCTCGGCCCGCACCTTGCGACTGCGGGCGTGACCGGGACCACGTGGCGTGCTGCAGATGTCGAGACCATCGAGCTCGCGCTGAGCCTGCACCCGTCGACCCAACGGGTGTTCGTCGTAGCCCAAGAGCTGACCGACGGATATCTCGAGGGTGTGCAGGCGGCGCTGGCGAAATCCGCGGAGGGCGTCGAGCTCAGTTTCATCCAGGAACGGTCAGTGTCCGGACTGCTGGCAGCCGTCCGGGCGGTCCCTCCGAACAGCTTGATTCACTTCATCCGCTTCTCGCGGCAGGATCCCGGGAATGTGATGTTTCCGTTGGAAGTCGTGCGCATGGTGGCCGAGGCCTCGCCGGTTCCTGTGTATGCCTCGACCGATTCGTTCGTCGGCACCGGCGTCGTCGGCGGCATGGTGCGGCTGGCGCCCGGTATCGGAACCCGCGTCGGGGAGATCGCGCTCCAAGTCCTCGACGGCACGCGCGCACAGGACATTCCGATCGAGCAAGTGCCGCCCGTCCCGACCTTCGATTGGCGCCAGGTGCAACGGTGGAACATTGATCCGTCCCTGCTGCCGCCTGGATCGGACATCAGATTCAAAGTGCCAACCGCTTGGGAACTGTATCGCTGGTACATCGTGAGTGCGCTTTCGCTGCTCGCGTTGCAGTCGCTCCTCATCGCCGGCCTTGTGTTCGAACGCCGGCGGCGGCGACAAGCGGAGGTAGATTCACGGCGCAATCTCGCCGCAATCTCGCACCTTGATCGGCGCGCGGCGATGGGCGAGCTCGCCACCTCGCTGGCGCATGAACTGAACCAACCGCTCAACGCGATTCTGCAGAACGCCGGCATGGCCCAGATGATGTTGAGGTCGACGACGCTGCCCTCCGAGCTGAGCGAGATGACGGACATCATCGGCGACATCCGCAAGGACGACATCCGCGCCAGCGAAGTCATCCGGCGGATGCGCGGCCTGCTGCAGAAGCACGAGCTCGAAGCCCACCCGGTCGACCTCAATGACGTGGCGCAGGAAACGATCGCCATCGTGCGGCCTGACGCCAGGGCGCGACAGATCGAGATGGAGGTGGAACTGGTCGATGGGATCCGGCCGGTCCTGGGCGACCGCGTGCACCTCCAGCAGGTGCTGCTCAATCTCCTGATGAACGCCATGGACGCCGTCGCCGACATGCCGCCGGAGCGTCAACGAGTTCGCGTCTCCACCACGCAGAGCGAGGGCGCTGTGCGGCTGGCTGTTTCTGACACCGGCACGGGCATCCCGTTAGACAGGCTGACGACGATTTTCGAGCCGTTTTACACAACAAAGACGGGCGGCAGCGGTATGGGCATGGGGCTCGCGATCGCCCGCGGCATTATCGAGGCCCATGACGGACGGATGGCGGCTGAAAACAACACGGCCGGTGGAGCGATCGTGTGGTTCAGCATCCCGATTGCTTCGAGTCAGACCAAGGTGCTATAGCCCCACCCTCGCCTCGGCTGTATTCTGAAGTTTGTAGTGCCGGGCTTGTCTGCAGGTAGGATCGGGTCTTCAGTCCCAGGGCAGGCGGGTCTTCAGACCCGCCTAAAGAGAAGTAGTGTCCGGCTCTAGCAGGACCAAGACGTCGTGCTGAATACGGTGAGCACCCCTGCGCCGCTCGTCGTGGTCATCGAAGACGACCTCGCCTCACAGAAAACCCTCGCTCGCGTGCTGCGCGTCGGGGGGTACGAGGCTGCCACATATAACTCTGCCGAGGAGTACCTGGCCGCGCCGCCGCAGTCTTCTCCCATCGTGCTGCTGCTGGACGTCCATCTCGGAGGGATGTCCGGGCTCGACCTCCAACGCCGGTTGAAGACCGAAGGCTCCACAATTCCCGTCATCATCATCACGGCATTCGACGATGCCCGGAGCCGCGCGCAGGCGGAAAGCCTTGGCTGCGTTGCGTACTTGTCGAAACCGTGTGCCGCCGAAACGATTCTCGCGTTGGTCGGCCGTCTGGCGAAGGACGACCCATCGTCAACAGACGTTCGGTCGCACTAGCAGCAAAGTCCAATTGAACGACCAGGGGGCGTCTCCTAGATATTCCTGCCGACCCAGTGCAACAGGAAGCACGCTGCCGTACCCAGGGAATCGCAACTGCATCCTTTCGCCTCATCGAACGAGATCGAGTGCCAGCTCCGCCCAGTGCACTTCTCCGTAGAACAGCACCGCGAGGAACATGGCGATGTACGCGCGCCCGAGCCAGACCTGTCGCGGCGCGAGCTGCGTAAGACCCATGACGAGCAACAGCCAGCCAAACCCCGCGACCGGCGCGAATGCGTACGTGATCCCGCAGAATGACAGCAACGTCGCATGCCGCAACATCTCAAAGATCCTGGTTGTCGGCGCCATCATCGACAGGGCGACGATCGTTTCGAGAGCGAGAATTCCGAAGGTTGAAATGCTAGCCAGTGCCCGGAGGCGAACTGGCTCGTGAACGACTGATGGGTCCCGCAACTCGGCGCCGTTCGGGAGAGGAACCAGAGCCTCGCGATTTCCGTCGAGTTGTGCTTGTGAGAGTCCTCCAACGAGCTGCGCGACGGCGTCAAATCGTGGATCGGTGAGCAGCGTCACCCGGAAGAACCGTCCGTCGAGAAAATCCGGTGACAACAAGGCCTTCCACAACACCGCGCAGGCAAACGCGAAGCCGACGAGCCATCGACTCGTAAACGCGAGCGTTCTCGGCGCGTGTGAGGTGCGAAGGGCTAACGCAATGGCGAGCGACCAGTAGCAGAGGAGATAGATGTGGTTGTCGGCCAGCGGCCAGTCGTCGGCTATACGGATCGCGATCAACAAACTAACGCCGCCCCACACGAGCGGATGTCGCAGCGCGCGCGGAACAATCAGCACCACGACGGCCGCCGCGAGGATTGCGGGGCGAACAAACCAGGGGCCCATCGGCCGCAGCAGAAGAGCAATGGCCGTGAGACGCAGAGCGACGTCGACGTACGAGTACGCGTCGGAAACCGATATCTGACTCGATCGGGCGCTCGCAGTGGCTGTGGGATTTGCGGAAACGACATCCGTACGCGGCCGGCCGGTCCACGTCAGTGCTTCACGAAGCCGGAGTGCGTGCATCTGTGTAGCCGACGTCACGGCACGTCGTAAATGAAGGTACGAAGCGGCCGCTCCGATGCCTGAAGCGTTCGGCGATCGAAGTCAGTACGCCATGCCGTCACGATCACTCGCGAGACTGCGCGTTGATATCGCTGCTCGCGGCCAGCAACTCCTTCCGCCAGGGCCCGCAGCAGCCCCTCAGTCGGACACGCCGCCGCACGTGCAGCGGCCGTTTCGAGCGACGGCGGAATCGCCAGTGACTCCGATCGGTCCGCTGCCTCGACGACGATGTCTACGCCGCGATAGGCACCGTGATCGAGCGTCGAGAACATGCCAAACCCGCCACCCTTCCATGCCGTCAGGTCGACGGTTTGCGCCAGGCCCACCTGGAGCACCGCGACCACGACGAGCAGAACTGGTGGAAGCCATTTCGAGAACACGGGTCGGCGCCTTTCGAACCTGCGCTCAAAAGACCACGACGCGATAGCCGGTTGCCACGCGCTGGTAGTAGGTCGGTCCACACTGGCTATAGGCGACTCCTCCGACTCGAACCGACCTGCAGCCGACGGGCAGCGTGGTGATGACGATTCCGGCCGGCGGTCCGACGACCTGATACACTGGCGCGCCGCCCGAGATGACGCGCGTGTAGTAGACGCCTCCGTCGTACCAGTAGCTCGAACCTCCGTATGTCACTGTGACCGCCGCGCGCGGAGGCCTCGCGAGCATGGTGCCGACAGCGATCGCCGTGCCAACGCCGGCAACGGCGCGCCACGCCTCGTAGCTCTCGTAGCGGTTACCAACGACCACGCCGCGCCGGCCGACGGCGGCATAGCCTTCCTCGCCCGCCACCACAGCGCCACGCGGACCAGCCGCCGCGTATCCGTCCTCACCTTTGACGACCGCGCCCTGGCGTCCGACGGCCGCGTAACCTTCGTCGCCTTTGACGACCGCGCCGTGGCGTCCAGCCGCTGCGTAGCCTTCTTCGGTCTTGACGGCCGCGCCACGCGGACCCACGGCCGCACCCTTCCCCTCTTCACCACGTACGACCGCGGTGCGACGCGCACCGCGGACCTGCGCGTCGCTGGGGCCCACCCAGACCGTGATCATCAGAAACAGCGCGGCCACCGCCGTTGTTTTCATGCGCATGGTCAGTTCCTTCCGTTACTTCTTGACATCGTCGGCCGTCGACGCGTTGCCTTCCTCGCCCCTGGGCAGGTTCCTCAGGACACGTGCACGTTGAATGATGGCAACACCTTCGTAGTCGGCTGGCACAGTCGGATCGAACCGATCCCCCGGAATGTGCGGCGCCAGGTTCCAATTCTTGAAGGTCATGCTCATTTTGTGGAGGCGCGGGTTCTCGGTGAACTCGGCCATGGCTTTCTGTGGCAGCGGATCACCAGCCACTGGAATCCAGACTTCCCAGCTGACGCCCTTGTCTTTAAACGCGAGGTGATCCGTCTGCTGGCCATCGAGCATTTCACGTCCGACCCACCCGCCTGTCGTGCTCTCCGCCAGTAGCGCCTTGGCCGGCGAGCTATACACGTAGTCGGCAAATGGCGCAGACACGCCGAATCGCTCGTGCATCGCGTCGAGTGTCTTGTCGAGTGTTTCGGGTGCGCGGATCTGGCCGAAGATCTTCTCGTTGTGAAACGCAACCGACACGCCGATGCCGTCGTACCAGACCTCGTTGCGGCGGTCGCCGGAGACCGCCGAGTAGAGCCGATCTGGCCGGCGTATTGTCGTGTCACGTGTGAGCGTGACTTGTTCTGTGGCGCCGCTCGGCCTTACCTCGTCGCGGACCTCGGTGGTCGTGACGCTGAAGGCTTGGGTCGCACCCAACTTGGCGCTCATCCGCTCGATGATTTCGCGTCCGCGTGCAAGACGCTCGGCATCGGTTCGAGGCTCAGCTGATCCGCACGCGACACCGAAACCGAGAGCTGTGATGACGATGATGAGGAGTAAGTGTCTCGCGGAGATTTCATTGTTGTGCATGGACATTTCTCTTGCTCTCAGCCGACGCGATCGAGCAACCCGACCAGAGTCGGCGTACTGTTCCGCATTCCCGGCAGTGCGCGAAGCACATCGCTAGACCTTCTGATGAGCCGCACCGCCGTCCAAAGGCACGCGGACATGGACAACGGTGCCTTCACCCACCTTCGATGACACCTGCACGTGTGCGCCAACGAGCCGCGCTCGCTCTCGAACATTGACGAGGCCGAGTGTTCCCTTCTTGCGTACCGCCACCGGGTCGAAACCGATACCGTTATCGCTCACGCTGAGCACGAGACCGCGATTGTCAGTGGCCAACGAGACAGTGGCGTGAGTCGCGCCACTGTGCTTGACGATGTTGTGCAGCGCTTCTTGAGCGATTCGGTAGAGACTCAACGCCACGTCCGTGCCGAACGCCTTCGGCAAGTCATGGATCCGCATGTCAATCGTGATTCGTTTGGTCTCTGCCAGGTTTTGGCCGAAGCTGCGAAGCGCCGCTTCGAGTCCAAGTCGTTCCAGGTTGGCGGGATGAAGGGCGTGAGAGATACGGTGCAGTTCCGAACCGATTTCCGCTGTTTCGACTGAAAGCCTTGCGAGGCGTTCGAGGAATTCGACGGGCAACCCCGCGAGACGGTGACGAAGTTCGCTCAATTCGACCGATAGGAACGCGACGCGTTGGGCCACGTCGTCGTGCAACTCCCGCGAGAGACGGATGCGCTCCTGTTCATGAGCGTTAATCAAGAGACTCAGGTCCATTAGAGTCATGTGAAGTCACTCGCAAACGCGCGCATGTGACTGTAGCGAGAAGCGAGGGCGCGCGGATATCGTCCTTTGGTGCTAACGACTGAGAGCACATAAGATGCGACCAAAGTGCTATGGCACAGTCAGGCGGGAGCGCCTATGCTTAGGCCGACCGAATCCGGACGTCCAGAGAAGCTGAGACATTGACCACCGCCACGCCGCTTGTCGTTGTCATCGAGGACGACCCCGCCTCCCAGAAGACACTCGCTCGAGTGCTGCGCGCGGGGGGGTTCGCGGCCGCCACGTATGCCTCCGCTGAAGATTTTCTGTTGTCTCCGCCGCAATCCAATCCCATCGGACTGCTGCTCGATGTGCACCTGGGCGGAATGTCCGGCCTTGACCTCCAGCGTCGATTGCGAAACGAAGGATCCACAATTCCCGTCATCGTCATCACGGCATTCGACGATGCCCGGAGCCGCGCCACGGCGGAAAACCTGGGCTGCGTTGCGTACTTGTCGAAACCGTGTGCCGCCGAAACGATTCTCGCGTTGGTCGGCCGTTTGGTGCAGAACGAACCGCCGTCGAAGCCGCACTAGCACCAAGGTGCGATTGAACGCCCTGGGAGCATCCCCTATAGATTCGAGTAATGCGCGCGGTTGCGGCCGTCGGTTTCTTCTCAGATGTTATTAATAGAACAGGCCTCGCGCTCGCCGCTGCGTGTTTCCTTGCCCTTCCGGCGTCTGCTCAAGTGGATCAAGTCGTGACGCCGCCACCGAATCTCGTGCTCTCGAATTACTACAGCGTTCCGGTTGGGCCGTTCGGCGGACTCGAAGGGGCGGCGTACGTTGCCCGAGTCGGTGATCCCTCCGCTGCGTGGTTCAATCCGGCTGGACTGGCCCGGCAGAACACGGCACAGATCAGCGGCAGTGCCGGCGTGTATCAGCGAACGTCGATCACGCCGGAGTCGCTGCCGAATCGAGGAGGTTCCTTCCAGCAGCTCCCCAACTTCGTCGGCTTCACGTTTGCGCCGCGGCCCAATCTCACGGTAGGTGCCGCCCTGGTGACGACGAACGCCTGGAATCAGGAGACAGATTCGGAACTGATCTCGCCGGTGCTCGGAGGACAGCAGCGGTTTGCCTATTCGGCGGATTCCACCTTCGAGCAGCGCAACCTCGCGTTGAGTGCCGGCTATAACGGCAGCGGGCCATGGCGTTTTGGAGGTGGCCTGGCGTTCTCGATCATGAGCGTCCGCCTCGTCCAGAGCACGAGCGATCGGATTGCCGATTCATCAGGGCTCCGATCGCTGCTGGTGTCATCGCGGGCGTCCGGGTCGGCGTTTCAACTCCGCTCCCAGGCCGGCGTCCAGTACGACACGTCTCGCTGGCGCTTCGGGGCAGCCGTTCGCACGCCGGGGTTGACGCTCCACCGCAGCGGCGTGGTCACGCTTGACGGGCTCCTCGACGCGGGCGCGTCATCGCTCGGAGCGTCCGTCTTCGATCCGGACGCAGATTTCGAGTATCACCTCCCATGGGAATTCCAGGGTGGTGCCGCATGGGTGCGCGATCGAATCGAGCTCGAGCTGAACCTTCAGGCGTATTCGTCGATCGACGCCTACTCGATGCTCGCCACCGATCAGCCCGTGCTCATTTACGGGGACACCGGCGCGAATCGCCGACCGTCCGTCCTGTCGCAAGCGTTTCCCGGTCTCACGTCTGCTTCGGACGGTGTGGCGAACGTGAGCGCCGGCGGGCACGTGCGCCTTTTCGAGAATCGCGATCTCCGTCTCCATGCCGGAGTCGGCAGCAGCCACTCACCCGTGGCCGATGAAGACACGGTCTTCAACAAGGTCGACCTCCTGACCTGGACGCTTGGCGTCAGCGGGTCGCTTGGCAAGTTTCAGTTCGCGGCCGGCTTCAATCATCAGTCAGGCACGGCGAACGACGTCACGTTGCGGAACCTGCTGAATGGACAGGTTGTGCAATCGTCGTTGGACGTCGGCATGACTGGATTCATCTATTCTCTGGCGTATCAATTCTGAGCAGGAGCACGGCTGACTGACCCGGACCGAGTCGTGCCCTCATCACGACATGTCGTGAGGTTCTGCCGCAGTGATCACGAAATCACCAGGAGAACTTGAAGATTGGTACGACCGAGCGGCTCGGATCCTTGTGGAGTGGATCGTCGACCTTGTAGCGATCCGGCACGGCCGCCCAACTGTTGTACGTGGTGCCGCCGAAGTAAAAGCGCTGAGGGGTAGTGATCGACGGGGATGTCGGCTGCTCACTCGAGAAAAGTGCATAGGAACGCGATGGCTCGAGGCGGCCCCCCTGATCGCTCTGCGGGACGTTCTCGGCGATGCCATCACCGTCGATGTCCGCGCGGATCCAGTCGACATGCAGAAGCCGGTGATAGGTGCGGTCCGCAACCATGCTGCGAAGCTGTGAGTTGAAGCGGTTGATGATCGACTCCGCGTCCGGGCGCGTCCGTCTCACGGCCAGGTAGAGCGCTCGTGTCACCAGCGGCGTCGTGCCGACCTGCAGACGTGTCCGTGCTTCGGTCGCGTAGTTGCTGACGATGTACTGCACGACGAGATCGTCCATCAGCGAGTAATCGACCTCACTGGCGAGGAGACGCTTGAGGCTGTCTTCCTCACTGCGCGATCGCACGAACACCGGGCCCGCGTTGTCGACCGCGTCACCGTACGAATAGCCCTCCACGATGGCGATGCGCTTGCCCTTGAGGGCGGCGAGTGAGGCGGCCGACACGTCACCGCCGCGGCGTGCGACCAGGATCAGTCGATTCTCCAGATATGGCTGGGAGAAAAGCAACACACGTTCGCGCTCGGCATCCTTCCACGCGGCGGCACTGCCATCGTACGGACCGTTGAGGAGTGACGCGGTGAACTGGCCGGCGTCGACGATCGTCGTGTTCGCGCTCAGCCCGATGCGGCCGAACGCCGCTTCGACCAGATCGAGCGCGAACCGCGGTTGTCCGGCTGCGTTCGTGAAGGGCGGCCAGGCCGTCGACACCAGCCGAAGTTGGTTGGCCTGGGCTGAGACGAGCACGACGCACGA
>Ga0207691_10001170_pt1 | contig 26077 bp, 17 predicted proteins | sample KBSM13metaG_FD_184327 | JGI IMG/M metagenome (GOLD analysis project Ga0207691, IMG submission 184327) | Miscanthus rhizosphere microbial communities from Kellogg Biological Station, Michigan, USA - KBS M1-3 metaG (SPAdes) (version 2) | ecosystem: Host-associated > Plants > Roots > Rhizosphere >...
AAACCGTTTCTGGCCCATAGCGCTGTGAGACTGGCCGGTCCAAACGTGATCAAAGTGCGGTGTATCGACTTGGGAGTGAGGGCACCGCTCCAGATTTAATTTGCCGTGTAGATATGGCATAGGCCTAACGAGAACAAGATGATCTGCTGCGAGCGAGGGCGTGCGTGGCAACGGGCGAAAGGGTGGAAGTCATGGAAAGCTCGGTCGTACGCCGGCTCGCAGTCAGCTCCAGCGCCTGGTTAGGTCTTCGCGGTGTTTTCAAAGGAAGCGTGGTCAAAATGATATTCCGGAGCCCGAAATACGAGAATGATAGTGAGAAACACATACACAATCGGAACAAGGCAGAGCAAGACCCACCAGCCGCTCATGCCAGTGTCTCGCGCTCTCGGAAGCAAGACAAACACCAGCTGATAAACGGACAGCGCCAGCAAAAAGAGCGCCGGAACCGGCTGCTCCGTTGGAGAACTCGACACGACGATCATCGCCAAGCAGAGATTGGTGACGAGAATGCGCCAAATGTAACCAAAACGATGCAGCCGCCTTGGAAAGACAAACGCAATCAGCGAGCGCATGAGTTTCGAGACCTAACGAGAACAAGATGAGCGGCCGCGAGCGAGAACGCGTTTGGTAGCGGAATAGGGAAACGAAGTCATGAGAATGCTAGTTATAACGCCGGCTCGCAGTCAGCTCCAGCGCATGGTTAGGTCGTTCGCGTCCGTAACCGAAAACATCCTGGTAACATCCGATCGCCGCAACAACAAGAGAAGAGAGATCCAAATAACGATGTCGAGAACCAGCCAAAGCCCGGAAAACGTATAAAATGAGGGGCGGGTTGCTCCTCTGGGAACTGGCGGATAGATAATACTCTGCCAAACCATAAAGGGCGCTAGGAAACCGGCGACGATTTCAAAGATGATTTGGAACCACAAGTACGCCTTCGCGAGAGTCAATGCTTTGCGACTGCCGACGGCAAGGGCAATGGAAAGGATGACAATGAAGGGAGCAAGGGCGTGGTTTAGCAGCTGCCACCTCGGAGCCCAGCCGAGAATCGAGTAAACCAGTATCTGAACGTTTCCGAGACTGTCGCAAAACAGATAGCCGGCCACAGTACCGACGGCAATTTGGGGCGGGATTCGTTGAATCAATGCGCGCACGAGGATAAGACCTAACGAGAATTAGACGAAAAAGTTTCGTCTATTTCGGGGTTTTTTCTTCCCGGTGGTTCACGGTCGTCGAGCGGACTGCGCCCCCCAAGCCCGGGTTTGTTCAAGACATGTGTATAAATCATGGTGGTAGAAACGTCCTTGTGGCCGAGCAGCTCTTGGACTGTCCGGATGTCCTGCCCGTTTTCAAGCAAATGGGTGGCGAAGCTGTGACGAAAGGTGTGACCGCGTAAAAGCTGGGCTCACGCGGTAGTTTCATTTCGATTGCTCGGCCATTTAACGCCGAGGGATTGACCGCGGATGACGCGGATTGGTTCTCGCAGCCAAGCGGACGGGACAGCGGGTGTAGCTAAACCGCCCGGGATCACCGATCCCAGCCACAACAGAGGCGGCGCGCGGCGTGGAGATCAGAAACCGCGGATTGCACCGATGGTTCTCGCAGCCAGACGGACGGGACTGCGCCCGTCCCTCCAATTCGTGTCATCCGTGTAATCCGTGGTTATTTTCCCTGACGTCGGCACGCGACCGTTGAGGCCTGGGATTTGGGATTTAACCGCGGGCTTGGGGCGTGCCGGAGTGTGGAACTATGGTGTGAGAGCGTGCAAAGAAAGCACACCTAAACACCGATCCCCCACACCCCGGCACCCTTTACCATACGCTACCCTACAAAGTCTCTAAGCCTTACAGCAGCACTGTGCTGCGGACCCAACCGGTGCGTTGCTGCGGCGAAAGCGCGGCCCGTTCGTAATGTGCGTTTTCTAGTTTGACCGATTCATCCCCATCGTCGTCATCATCGCGCGCTTTGGGCGTGTTCGGGACAGGCGGCACTTCGGGGAGGTCCTGGTCCTCCAACATTTCAAAGCGTTCGCGCACATTCGGCGGAACTTTCGCGCGCTGGTCCTGGGTGTCGATCGGGCCGTTGAAGAGCACCTTTCCGCTCTTATCCTTGGCGGTCAGCGTTTTCTTGCCGTCAACCCGCTCGATCTTGAGCTCGCCCTCGTCATCCGACCAATTGATGGTCGCGTTGCCGAGATCAACCTTGGTGGTCTTGGTCATGTCGTCGTCGGATGTGACAATGCGCAGCTTGCGCACTGCTTTGCGGGCTTCATCGCCTGCTCGCATCGCTTCGTCTTTGGCGCGCTGGACCGCATCGCGCACCGCAGTCATGTCCGGCACCTGGAAGTCGAAGTTCATTTTGTCGAGGTCATCGAAGTTCCATTCTTTCTCGAAGCCGTTGAAGCCGTTCCCGAACGGTCCGCGTCCCATCGAGACATCGTGCTTTTTCAACGTGACGGTGAGTTTTACCTCCTGGCTCTTGCGCAGGACGGTAAGGTTGATGGTGGCGCCTTCAGCGAAGCTGCGCACGAGCTTCCCGAGCTGGTCGGGATTGATGATGATCTGGTCGTTCAACATCTTGATGATATCGCTCGGCTGCAGTCCGGCCGCGGCGGCTGGACTATCCTTGGCCACGAAATCGACTACGACGCCGAAACCCCGGGGCAACCCGATTTGTTCCGACAAGACTCGCGGAACATCCGAGGTCTCGACGCCGAGAAATGTCACCGGTTCCTTCGGACCCATGTCGTGGTCGTGCATGCGCATGTGTCCGGGTCCCCGCGGCGGCGCGGGCGGGGCGGGCGGAGCCGGCGGGGCGGGAGGCACTGGGGGAACGGCCGCCTGCGGCGGGGGTTGAATGGAAGCGTTCGGCGATGAGGATTGGGCGAAGGCGGCAAAGGGGAGCAACGTCGCCAACGCGGTCGTTAGGATGGTTTGTTTTTTCATGGATCGATTTGGTTAAGGCTCATTGAAAGGAAACCGGCGTGAGGACGACCTGCTCAGCCGGATAGGAGACGCGGAGCGACGCACCTGTCTGTGGGTTGCGCCACTGCATCGTTTCGCGGGTGTCGTAGCGGACCCGCCGGAGCAGACGCTCCGATTGGTTAGGCGAGAAAACCAAGCCCTCGTCGCGCTGGCGGTAGACGGTCTGCGTGAGGGCGGAGGGTTGTAAGCCGCTGGTCAGCGACGGGGATGTCGATGCCGCGGGAGTCTCTTGGGCGACGGTTGGGGTCGTCTTGGTCTGCGGTGGGGCGAAAAATCCGAGCCCGAGCAAAATGAGGACGGTGGCAGCGGTCAGACCGAGCCCGAGCGACCACCAGGTGCCAGTGCGAGACGGCTGGCGTGGAATAATCCCGGCGCCTGGCGTTTCGGCGGTTGCCGTTTTATCGGGTCGGAGGAGAGCACGTTCAACGCGCTGGAAAAGCGCATCGCCGACTTCCGTAGGACGCAGCCGTTTCAATTCCGATTCCAGTTCCGAAAAATCATTCATGGGGTTGCAGGGATTTTTTGAGCGCGCCAAGCGCGTAGCGATAACGTGAGGCCGCGGTGTTCTGTGAGATTTCCAGGACGGTCGCGATCTCGGCGAAGGTGAGTTCGTTCCAGACTTTCAAAATGACCACCTCCCGTTGTTCGTCAGGCAAACGCTCCACGGCAGCGGCCAGAAGCTGTTGACCCTCGTCCGCGGTGGAGAAACAAGGTTCAGAATGCTCGTCGCGATCGAGCGCGACGGCAGCTTCGCGACGAGCCCGGCGTTGATCGCTCCGTAAACGGTCGAGCGCTGTCGAGCGGACGGTTGCATAAAGCAGTGCGCGATTTTCGATCGAATGCTGACGCCGCCAAAAACGGACGAACGCTTCCTGGACAATGTCTTCCGCATCGGCGCGGCAATTCGCCCAACGACGGGCGAAGAGGAGCAGGGCCGGGCCGAGCTGCGCAAAACAGGTTTTCCAGTTTTCATCGAGCGTTCTCTCCATGACCTCTTCACGGTCTTTAAAATTGAGACGCCGCCAAATGCGGGTTTTGTCTACCGCGGAGAAAATTTCCTGAGGACCACGGATTGCGCGGATGTGGGAGGCCGCGTGTCCCCGTTCGGCAGGCTCAGGGGAATGGAGATTTTATCGACATGGCCTGGATGGTCGCAAAATCGCGAGGCAGGCCGGGTAAACGCGGCCTACAACATTCACGGTCACGTTTCACGATTTAGGCGTCGGCGCTGGCCGCGGCGAAAGGATCAATTTGCCTAACCAATAGGGATCGGCCACGCCTTTGCGATACGCTTCGAGCGATTCCGGCGATGAGTTGATGTGCAGGTTGCTGTAGGTCTGGTCCTCGTTTTGCCAGCGCTCGTGCCAGTAAACGGCTGCTTTTACCCGCGGCAGTTTAGTCCGCATGATTTCGAATGCCTCCGCGATCCACTGTGCCTTGTCGCCTGATCCGCGAAACTCGCCCGCAGCCCATTCCGCGATCATGATCGGTTTGGTGGGATCGACGGCGGCCATTTCTTCATAAGGCCACTCAATCAACGGAGCGAAGTTCGACCACGGCTCATCGATGAATTGTTGTCCGTAAACGCTCATCCCGAGCCAGTCGACGTAATCGGATCCGGGATAATAAGCGGGAGCCGCGTTCCATTTATCGACGGGTGACGAATAATTATTGGTCTGGAACAACCATTGGATGTTGTGCGCGCCGCGGGCCCGCACGCGTGCGACGACGTAACGGAAAGTGCGCTTGAAAAGTTCCGGTCCCTCCCATTCGTTAGGCTGGCCCGGGACGGGTTTGGCGCCGCCGTAAAGGATCCCGGACCACGGGAACCAATCGCCGTTCATCTCATCGCCGAAGGAAACAATCATAGGGTGGCCAAAAGCGCGGGCCGCATCCGCCCAGTCATCGATGTAACGGTTCCACGTCCCTTCGAGAATGGCGTTGAGACTAAAACGGTCCGGTCCCTTTTTCTGTTCGTAGGGACGATCCCAGGGCGACCAGAAAACGAGCGGGAGCGAGCCGTGCTGCCAGATCATCTTCAGGTTGGCAGTCGGAAAGCTTTGTTCTCCCCAGTAGCTGGACGACGCGATGATCGCCTGGTGTTTCCCGACCATCTCTTCGAAGTTTTCGATCGTCTCGAGCGCGACGGTGTCTTCCGCTTCGCCAAAATCGACGAAGGCGCCGGTGTAGGCGCCGTGCTCCGGAAGCAGCACCTCCACGGGAGCGTTCGGGTCCAGCTTGGGAACGACGGCGGCCTGTTTTTCGCAGCCTAACGACAAGCAACAGAGTGCGAAAACAATTGAGAGCGGCGCGAAACGTTTCATGCAGCGGATTGACCGCTTCAGACCCGCACCGGAACAGATGCGGTCCGTTCCAGTTTTCCCCAACCAACCCACGCGCCCTTGATCGCGCGCAGGATCGCTTTCCAAATCACGTAGCTGAGAAGCGGCCGATAAATCAGGCGCATCGGAATAATGCGCCACGCTTTCAGTACCGACTCGCGCTCGAGCACGCAGGCGAGCGTGGCGAGGATAACGTCCATCGCGAGGAAGGTGATGACGAAAGGCATAACCGCGCGCCAGGCGCCGAATGGAAGCGACGCGATGAGGAAAAAATCGACCAGCGGTGTGAGCGCGACGAGCAGGATTTGAAAAAACCAGACACTCGGGAGGCTGAACCAGCCGAGCGCTCGGTAACGCCAGTTAAAAACTTTGTCGCGATGTTTCCAAAGACATTGCAACGTGCCGTAAGCCCAGCGGAAACGTTGCCGGGCGAGCGTGCGCAAAGTCTCCGGCGCTTCCGTCCAGGCGATTGCGTCCGGTGTGTAAACGATGCGCGATTTGCCGCGATGCAAAGCGAGCGTGAGATCGGTGTCCTCTGCGAGAGTATCGAGGCTTAGCCCGCCGACGCGCTCGATGGCGGAACGACGCAGGGCGCTGATTGCCCCGGGCACGACAGTGATGCAATTCCAGCGATCGTAGGCGCGTCGATCGAGATTAAAACCGCAGGTGTATTCAAGCGACTGACAACGGGCGATGAAACTGCGCAGGTTACCGACTTTGGCGTGGCCTGAGACGGCGACGACGGTCTCCTCACTCATTGGGCGGACGAGCAACCGCAAGGTGTCGCTTTGAAAATGGGTGTCGGCGTCGAGAAACACAACGATCTCGTGTTGAATGAGAGATAGACCGCGTTGTAGGGCAACGGCTTTGCCATGGTTCGGTTGCCTAACGAGTCGGATGCGCGGATCGGTTTGGGCAATTTTCTCGACTTCGACGGCCGTTTCATCGCGCGAGCCGTCGTCGACCACCAGCACCTCGATCTTGCCCGCGTAATCGTTGGCGAGGACCGCGCGCAGGGTTGAAGCGATCACTTTCTCTTCATTGAAAGCAGCGATCAAAACACTCACCGGCGGGTTGAAATCTTCGCCCGACCCGCCCGTCCGGCGGAAACGTGCTGCGAGAATAATGACGACCAGAGTGCGCACGACGATCAACGCGGTCGCCACAATCATGAAGGCCCAGAGAAATTCCTCGATCGCGTGAAAGACGCGGAAGCCGGCGCTGCTGACAAATCGCGGAATGCGCTGGGTCGCGCCGACCGGCGGCATCACACCATCGCGCGAGCTGCCAACAAGCGTGCTCAACGAAACGATTGTGTCTCCGCGCGTTTGCAACCAATCGATGATCTGAGGGAGCGCGGCGATTGTCTGCGATCGGTCGCCACCGGCGTCGTGCAGCAGGATGATACTGCCGTCGCGCCGTTGCTGTTTGACGCGCTGAAGAATGACGTCCGCGCCCGGTCGCGCCCAATCCTGTGGATCGATATTCTCGAGTACGACAAGATAGTTCATCTCATTTGCGATCCGCAGCGGCGCCAGATCAGCTAACGAGGACGGGCTCGTGTCGGCTGCATAGGGCGGGCGAAAAAGAGTGGTGGAACGTCCGGTGATGGTCTCGAGCAGAAGCTGGGTCGCGTTTAGTTCGAGCTTGATATGCTCCGGCCAGCAGATCGCGAGATTGGGATGGTAGTACGTGTGGTTGCCGATCTCGTGCCCCTCCGCCACAATTCGCCTAACGAGATCCGGATATTTTTCCGCGTTCACGCCGACGAGGAAAAAAGCGGCTTTCACTCCTCTCGCCTTCAGAATGTCGAGGACCTGCGGCGTCCACTTGGGATCCGGTCCGTCGTCGAAAGTCAGTGCGACCTGGTGTTCACCGCCGGCGCCCTGATGATAGAGGGTCGGAAATTTCGGAAAGGTGAGATAGGTCGCGCTCAGAAAACCCTCGGCGTCCTGCTCAACCTGACGCGCTCCGTCCATGCGCGATTCATCAACGCTCACGATCTCACCTTCGCCGACATCCGTAATGGTCTCGTTTCCTTTCAGGGTTTCGAGAAGCGGCTTTACCTTGCCCGTGATCGACAATTTTCTCGGGAGATTGATCGCGTCCCAAATCGCAGCGTCTTCCGTCCCGAGACGGTAGACCGCAAATCCGCCCGCGTGCTGATCGCGCAGCGCATGTAATTCATTCAAGAAACTGACGACATCGAGGAACCAAACGGAGTGTTCCTTATCACCATCTTCGTAATAGAAATCGAAGCTGTGATCGGGCGGCGCGACCGTCGCTGATTCCACGCCCGCGTAGTTGGCGCGGCTCATTGCCTCAGGGAAACTGATCAGCTCCGCGCGGTGCTCCCCACTCGTCCAATCGTAGCCATAGCTGCCCAGCGCGAAGATCCATTGTTGGTGATCGGCGTCTTGCAAGAGCGCGTGCAGCCACGATTCGAACCATTCTCGCGAGGCGAGCGGCCCTGGACTCTCGGTGTCTGAAGTTTCGTCAAAGAGAAGCGCGACGAAGCGATCGACCGTTTCGGAAACGTTATCGAAATCGATGTAGTCCAAATCCTGGCCGGGTTGGACACAGAGCCAAAGCTCGCGATTCGCCGCATGCAGAGCGCTCGCCATTTTGTTGAGGAGCTTCGTGATGTCATCGCGATAGCTGGGATCGACCTGTTCCCAATCCACCACCACGCCGGCGGCCTTCGCGGTCTGAAGGTTGGCGAGAAGCGTTTGAATGAAGCGGTCCTGTCGATCAGGCGGGCCATGCGCAAGATTCTCGACCGCTTCGGGCTGCCAGGTGTCGCCCACCAAATTGGTGAGCAGGGGCATGAGCGCAAAGCCCTTCGTGGCAGCGAGCTTCGGCAAACGGACATCGGCGTCGATTCGTAGCTGGCCGCGACCATCGACGAGCGCGAACCATTCCGGGCAAACGTGGGTGAGCTGCGCGGCGTGTTGTTCGAGCGATTGGTAACTGTAGGGATCACCGTTTGTGTAGAAGGCCATTCGCACTTCTCCACTGGGCGATTTTCGCAAGGAGGGCGGAGTCGGGGTGGCGACGGACGGAGACGGCTGCTTTTTCGCCGCGGCTCGCATAGCGACGAATTTCTGCCAGAGCGGAACGTTAGACGGGAGCTGGCCCGCCGGGTTCTTTTTCTGGAGCGACTTCAACTGGCCCCGCAATTGTCGCAACGCGAAGGGCAAGCGGAGTTGGGGAATGACGAAAAGTGTTTGGACAAAAAAGACGGCCGCAAGAAAAGCGGCGATCCCGGAAAACAGCAACGCCAGGCGCAGGCGGGGCCATCGTTTCCCAGCGGGATCTGAAAAGATGAAGGCGGTGCGCTCTTGCGGGAAATCAGCGTTCATCAAGTCTTCACAGCGCACATCCTAGCCGGAAGGTAGGAAAATGCGAAAACCGGCACGGCCCCTAGAGCGATTAACCAGAACACAAAAAGGCTCGGCGCCCACAGCCATAACCTCGAAGACAATGGGCGCCGACCTAAATTTCGCTGGAAAGTAAGGAAGCGATGTAGCGGGATCCGACAATTGGGCTCGGTCCCGATTTTCGAATGAGAAGAATTCCTAGGCGGCACATGTTTCTCGCAAAGAAAAGTGCGAAACGCTGGGTTCAGCTAGGAAATCTGCTGCGATTACGGGTGAGCTTGGAAATTTCTAGAGCAATCGATCGGGCCGGCATGCTGCCGGCCAGCAGGGGCGAAATAGCGAGGACGCACTCGTTCCGACGACATTATACCATGCAGCCGGAAAACCGGCTCTCGAGACGAGAGCTCGTTAGGCGTGGATTCCAGACAGGCCCGAAAAATCAGTTTCGTGATACAGAAACCAGTGACGGAAATTGGAGAGGCACCCGGGCGTCGGGCAATGCAGGGTGTAACTTCCTCGCTGACCCTTAATTTCGATGCGCCGTCCGTCGATCGTTCGCATGCAGACAGCGCAGACACGTTGATCATCAAGGGAATACCAAGGCCGATAATTGTCGGTCGCCTGCAATATTTTCAGGCGATCCGCTAAAGACAGCTCCCTATTCATGAGCTTCTTTTCAACAACATTTTCGCGCCGCTGACAATCGGGCCGCGAGCGTCTGTTCAGCTAGGGAAAAACCCCAGACGAATCCAGAAATTATATGATGCTAGTGCGACGCTTCGCCAAGATGAATCAAATCGATGGAACAACACTCAGCACGCCATTCGAGATTCAAAATGAACATATTATGCGTATGGTAGGTCCAAGCTCGAGCTGACCGGGCTCGCCAGAAATGCATTTCAAAAAAGTTGCTGGAAACGAGGCCTCAACAAAACAAAACTCGGTCTGAATTTTTATCCGATCAGGAACGTCCTACCGACCGAAATGATTATGTCCAAATCCATGAAACGGACACTTCTAGCCCTCCTGGTGATCCCTCTGTTTTCTTCCTGCGAAACGGCGAAGGATGTCGGCGTGGCGACCTTTCGCGTGATCGATGCGCCGGCCGCGTACGTCCGACGCCATATCGATGAGGGGGACGGGCAGGTTACAGAGACAACAACGACGACAACGGAAACTCAGGCTTATCCCCCGGGCACGGCTCCCGGCACGGCTACGAATCCACCTCCCGCCTCCTACGCTGTCCAACCGCCGCCACCACCGCCCGTGCAGACTCAGATCCAGCGCCAGGTTACTACGGATAATCCCAATCCTCCTGCACAAGGGCCGGCGAACCCGACCGCCACCCCGCGCATTGTCCAAAGCGAAAATACCTCGCGTTCGCAGTCGGCTAATTCCTCCACCGCGCGCACAACTTCGTCACAAAGCGCGAGCACCGATATCCCTTACGGCAAGCCTGTTCCCGGAAAGCCGGGCTATTGCTTCAGTCCATTTGATAAGAATGGCGGTTACGTGGATGTGACGGGTTACTCGCCCGGGCAGAAAGTGAAAGACCCTTACACCGGCAAGATTTTTCTGGTGCCGTAAGGCGAATTTCCGTTCGCCGCTCTGCCCTGAGATTAAATCGTTAGGGCTTTTCGCCTGTTTTTTCCTCGAGCGCTTTCACGCGTTCGAACAATTTCCCAAGCCGTCGCACCAAGGCAATCTGCTCCTTGGCTTCCTTGAGCGGAACCGCCGGTGATGTCCACCAGGTGCCGCCATGCAAACTCTTCCCTACGCCGGTTTGCGCGCCGATCATTGTCCCGTCGTCAATCTCGATGTGGCCAATGATCCCTGCCTGGCCGCCGATGACCACGCGAGAGCCTATGCGCACACTCCCGGCGATGCCGACTTGCGCGACGATGATGGAGTGTTTGCCGATGACCACGTTGTGCGCGATTTGCACGAGGTTATCAATCTTGACGCCCTCCTGAATCCAGGTGCGGCCAAAACGCGCGCGGTCGATCGTCGTATTGGCGCCAATCTCGACGTCATTATCGATTTGCACGATGCCGATCTGCGGCACTTTCTTGTGCCCGGTCGCGGTCATTTCGAATCCAAAACCATCCGAGCCGACCACAGTCCCGCTGTGAATGATGACGCGATCGCCGACTTTGCACCGCTCGCGAATCGTGACGTTTGGATAGATGAGACTCCCTGCACCGATAATCGTTTCGTGGCCGACGTAGCTGTTTGCGCCAATGCGAGTGCCATCGCCAATTCGCGCCCCCGCTTCGACGACGACGTGCGCATCAATCGAAACCGCTTCGCCTAACGACGCTCCGACGGCAATCACAGCGGTCGGATGAATTCCCGGTGGGAAGGCAATGGGCTTAGGCGCAAATCTAAGCACCGCTTGCTCAAATGCCTTGCCTGGATCGGTCACGCGAATCTGCGCACCGACGATTTGTTCCTCGAAATCATCCGGCACAAAAGCCGCCGAAGCGCGGGTCCGACGAAAAGCGGCGAGATAGCGCGGGTTGCCATAGAACGTAATTTCGCCGGGAGTCGCCTCGACTACCGAGGCCGCGCCGGAAATTGTGGCATTGGCGTTACCCGATACTTTCCCGCCACAGACTTCAGCCAATTCTTGGACTGTGAAATTCACTAGCCGAATGTTGTAACCGGCGGCGTTGACCCCGGCAACCGTTCTCGCGCGGAATCGAGAAATTGGCATGCTCGCGTAGCGCACCTGAGGCTACTCCAAAACGGCTATGATGTGACGGAAAGGTAAGACTTTTCCGTAACCATCCACTAATCGGGTGGGCATAGATCTAGCTAATCTCAGTTCCGCGGCCGCGGCCGTGTGACCGCATGGCAACCAAAACCCCGAATTTACCTCGGCAACAACCAAAGAAAAACGACCATGATACAGCCGCTCAGAGGCAAAACGGTCCACACCCTGAAACTGCTCCTGCAACGGGCGCGGATTATTTTGAAATTGTTTCCCGCGCGACGAATGATGCGGTTCGGGATTGGAATGTAAAAACCGGAGCGCTCCTCTGGCCACGTGGCCTCACGAGTTTGCTCGGACACGCTCGCGGTGCGGCCAGCCAAAAAATCGGGTTTTGGTTCGAGCATATCCACCCCGAGGATCTACCCCGTATCCAGGACAGTTTGCGTCTCGCTTTCAAAGAGAACGCCGAAACTTGGAAAGGTGAATACCGGTTTCGACGCAGCGATGGCGGTTACTCTAACATTCTCGAGCGCGGCTTGATCCTTCGCGATAACCGCGGCCAGGCTGTCCGGCTGGTGGGAACGCTGATGGATGTCACCACCCGTCGTCAATTGCAAGCGCAGGCGCGCCGTTCCCAACGCATGGAAGCGTTTGGACAACTAGCGGGCGGCGTCGCGCATGATTTTAACAATTTTCTTACCACCATTCTTGGCTACAGCGATCTGCTCCTGCACGAGAAAGAAGTGAAAGGAGAGATTGCGGACCAAATCAAAGAAATCCGCGATGCCGCCGGGCGCGCCTCTTCACTAACGCACCAACTCCTCGCCTTCAGCCGGCGCCAGGCGCTCGAGCCGACTGTCCTCGAGGTCAACAGCCTCATCAGCAATCTCGAGCGAACATTGCTTCGGCTCCTCAGCGATAACATCTCGGTCGTTTGTCATCTTCATCATCTGAAAAAGGGCGCCTACATCAAAGTCGATGCCGGGCAGTTCGGGCAAATCATCCTGAACCTGGCGGTCAACGCGCGCGATGCGATGCGCAAAGGCGGGCGCCTAACGATCGAAACTTCCGCTCTCGAAGTTGGGCCTGCTCCGAGCCGTTTGCCTAACGGGATCGATCTCCCGGTCGGGGAATACGTGACGATCTCACTCCAGGACAATGGGTGCGGCATGAGCGAAGCGGTTAAAGCGCGACTCTTTGAGCCTTTCTTCACCACGAAAGACGACGGTCACAGCGGGCTGGGTCTCGCCACCAGTTACGGAATTATTCGGCAAAGCGGCGGTTACATTTGCGCCGAGAGCGAGCCCGGGAAAGGCAGTACCTTCCGCATCTATCTTCCCCGCGTCGCTGCGCCTCCACCGCTGCCCTACAAAAAGCCCGGACATAAGAAACATCTGCGCGGCACGGAGACCATCCTCGTCCTCGAAGATGAAGTGAGCGTGCGTCATATCTCGGTGCGCGTCCTGCGCAACCTCGGTTACGAGGTCCTTGAGGCGGCGCACGGCGAAGATGCCAAACGCATCATCACGAAACGTAATGGCGCGCCGAAAATCGATCTGCTTTTAACCGACATGGTCATGCCGGAAATCAGTGGTCGCCAGTTTGTCGATTGGCTCGGGCAGACGAGCCCGGAAACGAAAGTGATTTTCATTTCAGGTTACCTCGAAGAATCGATGCACCCGGGTGATCGGCGCGATCCAGGAATGTGCTTCCTTGCGAAACCATTCAGCGCCGACGAGCTCGCCAGCACAGTGCGCGAACTGCTCGACGGAACGCTTGAGGGTTGATGGCAGCCGCGTGATGAGGATAGGCTCCTCCAACGCTTGCGCATCACCTTTTGATCACCTTTCACGATATCGAGGAAGCTGCCGGCCGCATTAAAGGCGCGGTCTACGAATCGCCCTGCACCAAATCCATCCCGCTGAGCGAGCTCACGGGGATGGAGATCTATTGCAAGCTCGATTATCTCCAACGCACCGGGAGTTTCAAAGAACGCGGAGCACGCAACGCGCTCGCTCAGCTCTCAACGGAACAGCAGCAGAAAGGCGTCATCGCGGCTTCGGCTGGCAATCACGCCCAGGCCCTGGCTTACCAGGGACGATTGTTAGGCATACCCGCTACTGTGGTCATGCCGAAATTTGCGCCGCTCATCAAGATCACCAATTGCCAGAAACTCGGTGCCACCGTTCTCCTGCACGGCAAAGACTTCGCCGAAGCCAAAGCGCGCGCCCACGAGGTCGCGCAGGAAAAAGGACTGGCTTACATCGACGGTTATGATGATCCCGCCATTATCGCGGGTCAGGGCACGGCCGGTCTTGAGGTCGTCGCGCAGGTTCCGAATCTCGATGCGGTGATCGTTCCAGTCGGCGGCGGCGGTCTGCTCGCGGGTGTCTCACTCGCCGTCAAGACCTTGCGACCGGAAGCCAAAGTTATCGCGGTCGAAGCAGATCACGTCGCCAGTTTTTCAGCGGCCATGCGCGCCGAACACCCGGTCCGGATCGAAACACGTCCGACCTTGGCGGACGGACTCGCCATTGCCCAGGTTGGCAGCAACGCCTTTGCAACTGCGCGCCAGCACACCGACAAATTGGTTCTCGTTAACGAGGAACAGATTGCTCTCGCGATCTTGCGCATTGTCGAATTGGAGAAAGGCGTGGTCGAAGGCGCCGCCGCTACCACTCTGGCCGCCTGTCTTTCCGGACAACTGACCGAGCTCGCCGGAAAACGCGTCGTCATTTTGCTTTGCGGCGGCAATATCGATCCGAACGTCCTGAGCCGGGTCATCGAACGCGGCCTCGTCGCGGACGGACGCCTTTCGCGTTTCACTGCGGTGATCAGCGACCGGCCGGGCGGCCTCGCCGATCTCACTGCGCAAATCGCTGCCGTCGGCGCGAGCATCAAACAAGTGGTGCACGACCGGGCTTTCGCCAGCTCCGACGTCTCGGCAGTCAACGTTGTCTGCACCGTTGAAACGCGCGACCGGGCGCACCTCGATCAGTTACTTGGGCATCTGCAAGACCAGGGAATCAAAATCTCGTCGGCGGAGTAATCGAGGCAGCATGGCGCGCGGTATCAAAGCGCGGTTCGATCAGTGCCAAGGGCTGCCGCTCACTGCATTGCGGGCACCGAATTCGGCAAAAACTAATTCTTTCGCTACCTCCTCTGGCTCCCGCGAGCCGTTTGACGAATTACGATGATATACGTGAATCACGTATGTCATCGGAACCGCGGCGCATGCGAAAGAACAGCCGCGGCCACAAACAGTCGAGCTTCGGTCATTAGCGCAGGATTACAGGACAGTCCTCGTTGCCTTCGCCTTGAATCGCGGGCGTTCCCCCGTAGGATTCGCAATGGAATCGGTTGAAACTCAGGCGCGGCCTGCAAGGGCTTCTTCGCAGGCTCAGGAATCATCCCGCGATCGTGGGAGCGCCTCTGGAGAATTGAGTCCATTCGTTGGCCGTCACATCGGCCCGAGCGATGAGGAAATCGCCGCGATGCTTCAGGCGGTCGGGTTCGATGATCTCGATTCGTTTATCGACGCGACCGTCCCGAAAGACATCCGCGCCGCGCAGCCGCTTGATTTGCCTGCGGGCAAATCCGAGGGAGAAGCCCTCGCCGAACTCCGCGCGCTCGCTCAGCAAAACAAAGTCGTGCGCAATTTCATTGGAGCTGGCTACTCCGATTGCGTCGTTCCGCCTGTTATTCAGCGTAACATTCTCGAAAATCCCGGCTGGTACACTGCCTACACGCCCTACCAGGCGGAAATCGCGCAAGGTCGTCTCGAAGCCTTGCTCAATTTTCAAACGATGGTGACCAATCTGACGGCGCTCGATATTGCAAATGCATCGCTCCTCGACGAGGCCACCGCCGCGGCTGAAGCGATGGCGCTGTGTCACGCCGTCGTGGGCGGACGCAACGCGTTTTTTGTTTCGGAAAATTGTCATCCCCAGACCATTGCGGTCGTGCAAACCCGCGCGCGGCCCCTAGGCATCGAAGTCGTTGTCGGTAATGCCGCAACTTTTCAGCCTAACGAAAAAATTTTCGGCGTCCTGTTGCAATATCCCACGACGGACGGCGCCATCATCGATTACGCACCATTCATCGAAGCGACGCATAAAGCAGGCGCGCTCGCGATCGTCGCGGCCGACATTCTCGCTCTCACCCTCCTGCGTCCGCCGGGCGAAATGGGAGCCGATGTCGCGGTCGGCAGCACCCAACGGTTTGGTGTTCCGTTAGGCGGCGGCGGACCGCACGCCGCATATTTCGCGACACGCGATCAATACAAGCGCCACATGCCGGGACGATTGGTCGGTGTGTCGCACGATGCCGCCGGGCGTGCGGCTTATCGCCTGGCACTGCAAACCCGCGAGCAACACATCCGTCGCGACAAAGCGACCAGTAACATTTGTACTGCGCAGGTTCTTCTCGCCGTGATGGCGTCGATGTACGCGGTTTATCACGGGCCGGACGGTCTGCGCAAAATCGCCCGACGTATTCATCAACTCACCTGTCGCCTCGCGGATCGGATCGAGCAGCTCGGCTACGAACTGGCCTACGATGACTTCTTCGACACCATCCGCATCGAGGTTGGGAAAAGAGCCAGTGAAGAATTTCGGCGGAAGGGATTGCAACGAAACTGCAACCTGCGTGTTCTCGGCCCGTCCAGCATCGGGATCTCACTCGATGAAACGAGCACACCGGAAGATGTTGAGATGCTCGTCGCCATCTTCGGCGAAAATCGCGCTGTTCTTCCCGGTGTCGCTGCCGCTTGTCGTGAATCGACCATCGAAAATCGGACATCTGATTTTCTAACACACCCGGTTTTCAATACGCATCGCAGCGAAACGGAAATGCTGCGTTATATGCGCCAGCTCGAGAGCCGCGATCTCTCCCTCTGCCATTCCATGATCCCGCTCGGTTCGTGCACGATGAAGCTGAATGCGACCGCGGAAATGTTTCCGGTTTCGTGGCCGGAGTTTGCCCGCATCCATCCCTTTGCGCCTAACGAGCAACTGGCTGGTTATCGGGCGATGTGCACTCAGCTCGAGCGTTGGCTGGCCGAGATCACCGGGTTCGCCGCAGTGTCGCTGCAACCGAATGCCGGTTCGCAGGGTGAATATGCCGGTCTGCTTGCGATTCGCGCCTATCACGCCTCACGCGGCGAGACGCATCGGAACGTCTGCATCATCCCGACATCCGCCCACGGCACCAATCCGGCGAGCGCAGTCATGGCCGGTTTCCGGGTCGTCGCCGTGCGTTGTCTGGAGGACGGTGACATCGATCTGGCCGATTTGCGCGCCAAGGCCGACGAGCACGCCAAGGATCTTGCCGCGCTCATGGTCACCTATCCTTCAACCCACGGCGTTTTCGAAACCACCATCCGCGAGATTTGCGGCATCGTTCATGCGCACGGCGGCCAGGTTTATATGGATGGCGCAAACATGAACGCGCAGGTCGGTCTTTGTCGGCCGGGCGACATTGGCGCAGATGTCTGTCATCTCAATCTGCACAAGACTTTTTGCATTCCGCACGGCGGAGGTGGTCCCGGTATCGGACCAATTGGCGTCGCAAAACACCTCGCCGAATTTCTTCCCGGCTTCCCATCTCTCAATCCACCTCAGGCGAATCAACTGACCACTCCAAACTCCCCCGGTCCGGTCGCCGCCGCCCCTTACGGCAGCGCCAGCATTCTGACGATTTCGTGGATGTACATCCGGATGATGGGAACCGCTGGGCTAACGAAAGCAACGGAGGTCGCGATTCTCAACGCCAACTACATCGCCAAACGGCTCGATCCGCATTTCCCGGTTCTCTTCAAGGGCCGGGACGGCTTGGTCGCGCATGAATGCATTCTCGATCTGCGGCCGTGCAAAAGCGCTGGGGTAGAAGTGGAAGACGTGGCCAAGCGCCTGATGGATTACGGTTTCCATGCGCCGACCGTTTCCTGGCCGGTCCCGGGAACGATCATGATCGAACCGACGGAAAGCGAACCGCAACACGAACTGGATCGTTTCTGTGATGCGATGATTTCCATCCGCGCGGAGATTGAAGCAATTCGTAATGGTGCGGCCGATCCGAAGAACAACGTGCTCAAAAACGCGCCGCATACCGCGGAGCAGGTCACGGCCGACAAATGGGACCATCCCTATTCCCGTGAGCAAGCCGCTTATCCGGCAACCTGGACCCGCGTTCATAAATTCTGGCCGGCGGTGGCGCGGATCGACAGCGTTTATGGAGATCGCAATCTCTTCTGTACGTGTCCGCCAATGGAAGAGATTGCCGAGTAGTCGCCAGGCGGCCGCGGCTCGCCCGGAATCAACCCATCTGCGCTAAATGCCGCGCGGGATTGCGATTACCCGTTACCAAAGACATTACGGATCTGTAATATTTATCTTGCTTTTGGGCGTATAAGTAGGTGTGATACCATCTTATGCTGCTTAAATCTCGATTGGTCATGACGTTGGCGCTGCTCTCTTGCAGCTTTCTTTTCGTTCAAACGAACATCGCGCAAGAGCCGCTCACTTCGGAAGCTCTCGCCGACGATGAGAACGAGTCCGAAAAGAGGGAGGATGATGATGACAAGAAACATCGGGCCTCTTCCAAGTCACGCAGCGCGGTTCGAGCAACGGTCAATGAGCCTTGGTTAGCTGACTGGAATCGGACTTCCACTCTCGCGCTCGTTACTGCCTTCGAGAGTGAGGAATTGGTCGTCAAAGGGACCGAAGTTCGGGAGGAATATCCGGCGCTGCCGGAAGTCGAAGGAACGCGGATCAACTCGGGCAAGAAAACGTCATTCGTCCGGCCGGACGAGTTCCCGAGCATTGCCAATAATGATTACCGTGAGGCGCTCTCAACGACTCCCGGCCTGCTCGTAAGCGAGGAGCCGTCGTCGCCGATCGTGAATTTTGGCTATCGCGGCCTGGATTCCCAGCGCAGCGAGTTCATGCAGGTGCTGAAAGACGGCGTATCGATCAAGAACGAGCAGTTTGGTTTTCCGGAATCGCATTACACACCCATTCTCGATGCAGTCGAGCGGATCGAGTTTGTGAGGGCGGGCGCGGCTCTGCGCTTTGGACCGCAACCCGGCGGGGCCCTGAATTTTGTGATGAAGGTGCCGAACCGCCAATTGCCGTTTGAATTTTATACCAAGAATCTATTTGGAACCGACGGGCTTTATCAGAATTTCACGAGCATCGACGGGACCGTCGGCCAGTTCGGCTACTACGTTTACTATGATCACCGCCAGCGGGACGGCTTCCGCACGAATGCCGATTACGAGGTGAACAATGGCAGCGCCAAGCTGGTTTACGATCTGACTAATGACAGCCGGTTGATTCTAACCGCGGATCTCTACAACGAAGAACATGGCGAACCCGGCGGCCTGACTGAGGTGTTCACGCCAGGCGCGTCGCTTTACCAGCTGGATCGCAACGTCACCACGCGCTTCTTCGATCGATTTCGGCTGGAGCGGTATTTCGGGATGCTCGAATACCAGAAGGTTTTCTCGGAGCAGACCCAGCTCGATCTCAAGGCTTTCGGCGGTTACCTCGATCGCTGGAGCAAACGGCAACGTGGGGGTGGTTTTGGCGTCGCGCCTGATCCCAACCCTGCACCCGGCTCAGCCGCGAGCACGAACGACATTCAAGATCGCGCGGATTACATTGAAGGCGCCGAATTAAGTTTGCGCCATGATTACACTCTCGCGCACGATACCTCGACCTTCATCGGTGGCCTTTATTTTTATCACGCTTTGCAGGATCGCACAGACGAGCGCGGAGCGACACCCGATGCGGACAGCGGTCTGCTTCGCCGCTTCAATACTGGCACGACGACCGATGGCGCAATCTTCGCCGAGAACCGGTTTCACTTTGGTCGCCTTTCGGTGGTTCCGGGCATGCGCCTGGAGTTCTTCGGCCAGAGTCTCGATGAAAAGGTGAATATCACCCGGGCGCCGGGCGATCCGCTTCTCTCGCAGTCCGACTTTTCGTTTGTACCGCTCTTCAGTTTGGGCGCTGGGTACGTCCTGGTCGAAGGTGAGGTGCCTGGGCCGATGACGATGAGCAAGGATGGCAAATCATCCCAGAGCACGCCTTCAATGGTGCCAGGCGGCTCTCCGCGATTGGAACTCTACGCCACCGTCGCCCAGGCATATCGTCCGCGCACTTATGGTGAGCTGGTTTCCACCGCGCCCGACGGAGTCGTGAATGGCGATCTGGAAGAGGGACATTCGCTTCAGTTTGAATTGGGTTTGCGCGGCAAGCCTCTCCCCTACGTGACGTTCGACCTCGGTGGCTTCTATTTTGAAGTGAACGATCAGGTCGGAGAAATCACCGGAGTCAATGATGCCGGTGTAACCTTCACTACGACTCAAAACGTGGGCGACGCGCGGTACGCGGGATTCGAAGCCGCGGTCGAGGTCGATCTTCTCGCGATGTTCAACGGTGGAGCTGAGAGTCCCTACGGCCAACTTAACCTCTATGGCAATGTCACCCTGCTAGATACCGAATTCACCGCTGGTCCTAGTGAAGGATTCGACACGACCTATGCGCCCGAGTATCACGTCAAACTCGGCGGCATCTACCGCTGGAAAGATACCGTGAAAGTAGGCCTGATCGGCGATATGGTCGGCGATTCGTTTGCCGACGCAAATAATACACCTTCGCACTTTATCCCCGCCTACACTGTGTGGGACCTGACTGGAGAGGTGAAGTTTCTCAAGGGCCGCCTCAGCGTCTTCGCTGGCATCCGCAATTTGTTTGATGAGGATTTCTACGCGGAGATTCGTGATGAAGGAATAGTCCCGGCCTACCGCCGAAATTATTACGGCGGGCTTAGTGTCAAGTTCTAGTGCCGACTTAGCGGTAACTCGAATCGTTGGACGGAATGACTTTGCCCAACGAGGACATATCGATAACAAAACGGTACTTCACATCGCTCTTTAACATCCGCTCATAGGCTTCGTTGATCTGATCGATCTTGATGAGTTCGATCTCGGCGGCGATTCCCTCTTGAGCACAGAAGTCGAGCATCTCCTGGGTCTCGGCGATTCCACCAATTAACGATCCAGTAAGCTGGTGTCGTGGCGCGATCAGATTGAAGGCCTTCACAGCTACAGGTTCAGGCGGGATGCCGACGAGCGTTAAAGTGCCGTCGCGTTTTAAAAGTTCTAAGTAGGCGTTGAGGTCGTGCGGCGCGGAAGCGGTGTCGATGATGAAGTCGAAGCTGCGCCTGTGCGATTCCATGGCAGCCTGATCCTTCGATAAGATGACTTCATCAGCTCCGAGCCGGAGGGCGTCCTTCGTCTTGCCCGGCGATGTGGTAAAGAGCGCGACGTGCGCCCCAAAAGCATGTCCGAACTTCACGGCCATGTGCCCAAGTCCGCCGAGCCCAATGACACCGATCTTGTGACCCGGGCCAACCTTTGCCAAACGAAGCGGAGAGTATGTTGTGATGCCGGCGCACAAAAGCGGAGCAGTGGCTGCGAGATCCAGTTTGTCCGAAATTCGAAGGACGAAATCCTGCTCCACCACGATGCTTTTCGAATAACCGCCATAGGTGTGACCGCCAGTGTGCGGATCCGGGCTGTTGTAAGTCAGAGTCACTCCGTTTTCGCAAAACTGCTCCAGATCCTCTTTGCAACTCAAACAGCGGCCGCAGGAATCGACCATGCAGCCGACCGCGGCGAGCTCGCCTTCCCGGAATTTCTTAACCTCCTTTCCCACCTCAATGACGCGACCGACAATCTCATGCCCGGGCACGCAAGGATATTTGGTTCGGCCACCCCACTCGTTGCGCGCGATATGCAGGTCGGAATGGCAAACGCCACAAAACAGTATTTCAATCTGGACGTCGCCGGGCAAAGGCTCACGTCGTTCGAGCGAAAAAGGAGCAAGGGGCGTGTTCTGAGATTGCGCGGCGTAGGCGTTGATTAGGGACATGGCGATTGTCGATGGGATGCTGGCAGCGTATTGAATTGATTAACCGACCACTCGTTGCGCTCTCGTCAACGACGCGGCCTACCAAGGTGCGCAAATTCCGTCGGTTGCCGTTTGCAATTCGACCGAAAGAGCGAATCTGTCGCCATGCGCATCCTGATCGCGCCCGACAAATTCAAAGGCTCGTTAGGCGCGGCAGAGGTGGGTGCTGCGATCGCCAAGGGTTTGCAATCGATCCGGCCAACTGCTGAATTAGAAATCGTCGCTTTGGCCGACGGCGGAGAAGGCACGGCTGACGCCATTCGCTCGTCTACTGGCGGGGAGTGGATTGTCATCGCGGCCGATGACGCGCTCGGTCGCGCCCGACAAAGCCGTTATGCCTGGCTGACCGCGTCCCGCCTGGCAGTCATGGAAATGAGTGCTACCGCAGGCTTGAGTCAGCTCGCGCCTAACGAACGAGACCCGGTGCGCACGACCACTTTCGGGGTCGGTCAAATGCTGCGAGACGCGACCGAGCGCGGTGCTGCAGAGATTATCATTGGTCTCGGAGGAAGCGCCACGAACGATGGTGGTTTCGGGATGGCGCGCGCGCTCGGCTTTCGCTTTCTGGACGACAACGGTCACGAGCTTAGTGGCCCAGTTTCAGACCTGCTGAAACTCTCGCGCATCACGCCGCCTGGCCGACCGTCGCTGCCGTCCATCACGGCCGCTTGTGATGTCAGCAATCCTCTCCTTGGCCCAAACGGCGCGACCAGCACTTTTGGTCCACAAAAAGGGGCGACCCCCGAAAAATTGGAAATCCTCGAACGCTCCCTATCGCGCTTGGCTCATGTCTCGGCGGAGACTTTTGCTTGTGATCACCGCGACGACTCCGGCGCAGGCGCTGCGGGCGGTCTGGGGTTCGGTCTCCTCACCTTCTGCAACGCGAAAATCCGGTCGGGTTTTGAAGTTGTCGCTGAAGCGATCGATCTGCGGGCCAGGATTTCACGCGCCGACATTGTCATTACGGGCGAAGGGAAACTCGATCGCCAAACGCTCGCGGGCAAAGGTCCGGCCGGCGTGGCCCAGATGGCACGCGAGCTCGGCAAGTCTGTTTACGCAATCGTCGGGATCGCGACCGACGATTCCGAAGTCCGACAACTCTTCGACGAAGTCCTTCCCCTCAATGACACGAGCCCTGGCTATCGGGAGACCGCCCGGATACTCGAGCTCCGGGCGGGCGAGTTAGCGTCTCGTCTGCGCTAGTGATGTGTCGAATCTTAGGGTGACAGTTCCCAAGTGTCGCTTAACGGCACCCCGCTGTTCATTCCGCCGAAGACGATGGTGCGTCCAAGCGCAACGTCATAGACCATCCCGGCGCCTTCGCGCGGGTCGGGGGATTGCGCTGTCACGAGCTGTTCCCAATTCGACCCAGTCCATAACCAGGTTCTGTTCTGGTCAACTCCACCGTCGGCGCCGCCGAAAACAAGGACAGCGTCCAGATTCGCATCGTAGACTCCGGATGCAGCATACACGGTGAGTGGTTGAATGGTGGGAGATTCCTGGGTCCATGTCGTGCCGTCATAAGTCCACGTGTTGAGCGGGTTCACATCCGCGAGGCCGCCGTAAAGAACGATCTCGTGATTGTGGTAATCCACGCCAACCGCCGCGGACGATCGGGCAGAGGGCACCATGGAGGGATGCAATTTCCGCCAATCTCTTCCACTCCATTGCCACATCGTGAGCTGGTAAAATTGGCCATCGAATCCGCCCATCGTGTCAACCCGGCCATTAAGGTCGGTGAAGACCATTGGTCCAGTAACCGCTGCCGGGGAATGAAGCGGTGAAGCTTGTGTCCAAGTAGAGGCCGCTCCGTCCCAAATCCATGTATCCCCAAGGTCTCTCCTGCCATCGTACCCACCGAACAAGACAACTTTACGGTTGGCTCGATCATATGCCATTTGCATGTTGGTTCGCGGACTTGGAGCTGGTCCGGTGTTTGCGTTCGCCCAAGTCGTCCCGTCAAAGGTCCATGTATCATTGAGATAGCCCGCCTCCCCAAAACCGCCGAAGAGTACAATCTTGTGAGTGGCAGCGTCATAAGCCATTGCCAGGTAGGATCGTGCGGGAGGCGAGGTGGTCGGGGACAGCTCGGTCCAATTCGGCGCCGCGTCAGCCGTACACAGAGTTAGAACAAACGTTAAAGCGAGAAGAGATGGGAGAATTTTATTTTTAAACATATAAGTAAGCAATTCCTTAAACTATAGAAAAACTTTGGGATGCAAGTGCGTGAACAGAGAAAAATCAAACTTTCATACGGGCGCGGTTTGGTGAGGTAGGTCGTTGATCCACGGTAAACTCTTCATTCGCAGGCGCCTGGAGTGACAACTAATCGGGGTCGCGATAAATCCCAAGTCCGAAAACATCGGTTTAATGTCTGTTTAGATTGTATTCAGTAAGAGCCTTACTCATTACTGTGGATGGTGACAGTGCCAGCGTTGGGCGAACCGATTGTATAACTCGCGTTTGGCGATAGCGTAAGAGTAACAGTCTCATCGCCTTCAGCGATTGAATCGTCAATCGGCTGAATTGATACATTAGCCGCACGTGCACCAGCCTTAATAATAGCCTGACCCTTTAGTCTTTTAAAGTCTCTGCCATTGGTAGCTGTACCGCTAATTGTGTAGAGGACAGTGAGAGAACCGGTTGTACTCCCGGTCCGGCTGATTTGCAGTTTACCCGTGTCGGTCGATGGAACTTCGGAGGCACTGGTGTCTGTCGCTCTCAGCGTAACTGTTGGCAGCCCGCCCACTGTAAACTGAGCGTAACCTTCACTAGGAGACTGTGTTCCGCCGCCTCCAGAGTCAGTCGTAAAGAAGTTCAAATTGATAGTCGCCCCGGCCGCAGGAACAGCCCATTCGTTGCCGCCATCGGGATCATTCGTTCCATTGCCCCAGAAAAGCGGGTTATAGGTACCGAAGTTATTCCCTGCAACCGGTGTGACACCGGAGTTGAATTGCGTGAGCGAAATCTGTGGAAACCAACGTAAGGCCAGCAAATCACCGACAACGAGCGTAGGGAAACCGGCGGTCTTGATTGTCAGGAGATTCAGTGTTTCATCAGGGCCGCCCGAATTGTTGAAAGCACCGGCCGATCCCGGTGCACTCATCACAGAAAGCACAATATCATTTCCCGAGGCGTATTGTCCGGGCGCCAGGATATTGGAAAACAACCCGTCGCCGCCTGCCGCGACCAGTACTAACACCGAATCCAAAGCCATCGGCGTCGCCGCGCTCAGTCGCAATCTCCCGGCGTCGAGGATGACAGTGAAATCCGCGGAAGCGGTCGTCGCCACTACCAGAAGGAGAAGTGCTAGAAGTTTTCTCATAAATGCTTCCGGGGATGCGCTCCGGAGCAGCCAGCCCTGAAAAGGCGATAGTAGCATTTTCGATTCGTCGCCGGCAAGGCTGAACTGGAACGTCGCGCCCCGGGGCGCCGGCGCGAATTTTGGACATTTCCACGACCCACTCTGTCAACGTGATCGCAACAGGGCCCCATGAAACCATTTATGCGCGGTTCCGCGACGATTTTGCTTGATCTTGACGCGCGAATTCTCTAGAGACGACGCTATGGAAATACACAATCACACCAAAGTCGGACGGTTACGACGAGTCATTGGGATCCTTTGTCTCGTCGCCGCAGTCGCCACCGTGCTGGGCGCGGTCGCTTCGCTGCGTGCCGTCAGTAAGCCAAACAGCCCTGAACAAACTGCCGCGCTGCGCAAAATCGCTCCGTGGGTGACTGAACACACCTCGGGTGGCCAGCAAGCCGAGTTCATGGTCATTCTCGCCGATCAGGCCGATCTAAGTCAGGCCGCTGCTCTGCCGACTAAGGCCGAAAAGGGGCGTTTTGTTTACGATACCTTATTGAACAAAAGTCGGACCACGCAGGCGCCAATCCAGCAATGGCTGCGTCAACGCGGCATCGAGTATCAATCTTTCGTAAGTGTCAACGCACTGTTAGTGAAGGGTACCCAGGAAACTGCAGAAGCCCTGGCTGCGCGCTCGGACGTCGCACGCGTCGAAGGCAACCCGCAGGTTAAGAATTCGTTTCCTCAACCGGGTCCTGCTGTTGAGTCGCCTTTAGCCGAGGGTCCTGAGACGGTCGAACCAGGCGTTACTTACGTCCATGCGCCGGATGTCTGGGCGGAGGGATTCACCGGCCAAGGCATTGTCGTAGCAAGCGCCGATACTGGTCAGCGTTGGACGCATAATGCTCTCAAACCTCACTACCGCGGCTGGAATGGGTCTGTCGCTAACCATGACTATAATTGGCATGACTCCATTCATACGGGCGGTGGCGTCTGCGGCCCTAACTCGCCATTCCCTTGCGATGACTACTTCCACGGATCTCATACCACGGGGACTGCCATCGGCGACGACGGAGGCACCAACCAAATTGGAGTGGCGCCCGGCGCACAGTGGATTGGTTGCCGCAACATGGACCAGGGTGTCGGTACCCCGGCCAGGTACATTGAGTGCATGGACTTCTTCCTCGCGCCGACTCCAGTAGGCGGCGGAACTGGCGACCCGACGAAGGCGCCTGACATTACTATCAACTCTTGGGGCTGTCCGACTTCCGAGGGCTGCTCGACCAACACCTTGCAAGCTGCCGTTGAAGCGCAAAAAGCCGCTGGCATTATGATGGTTGTGGCCGCGGGCAACGCCGGTTCGAGCTGTTC